>ERZ1090880.1852-NODE-1854-length-9920-cov-5.631120_pt1 | contig 9920 bp, 8 predicted proteins | sample MGYA00478471_ERZ1090880 | MGnify/ENA primary metagenome ERZ1090880 (study PRJEB33644, sample SAMEA5815734) | chicken gut metagenome | biome: Chicken; feature: Gastrointestinal Tract; material: Caecum | place: Ireland | collected 2019-01-01 | study: A study of the... | reverse complement strand
ACAAAGCGGTTTGTCATATTGGGAAATCTGGTATGCTTTGGGCAGGTCGGGGTAGCAATAATTTTTTCTGTCCATTTTAGATATATTTGCAATTTCACAGTGCGTTGCAAGCCCGGCCAGAATGGCATAACGGACCACCTGACGGTTGAGCTTTGGCAGTGTGCCGGGAAGGCCAATGCAGACCGGACAGCAATGGGTGTTGGGTTCTCCCCCAAACTGTGTGGTACAGCCGCAGAAAATTTTGGTGTTTGTAGCAAGCTCTATGTGGGTTTCCAACCCTGCTACCATTTCGTATTTCATATTCTTACCCCCATTTCTGCGGATTTAAAAACAGCGTCGCGCGCAGCGTTTTCAAATTGCCATGCGGCGTTTAAAATTTTGCCTTCGCAAAAGCTATTGCCAATCAGCTGCATGCCGATGGGCATGCCCTTTGCATTGAAGCCACAGGGAATAGATACGGCGGGAAGACCCGCTATATTGACCGGAACGGTACAGATATCTGTCAGGTAGGTTTCAATAGGGTCGCTTACCGCCTGCCCTGCCCGAAAGGCAGTCATGGGGACAGTGGGCGCAAGGATAACGTCGCAATTTGCAAATGCGTTTTGGAACGCTTTTACAATAGAACCACGCAGGTTCTGCGCCTTTTTATAATAAGCGTCATAATAGCCTGCGCTTAGCACGTAAGTACCCAGAAGGATTCTGCGCTGCACCTCTTTGCCAAAACCTTCGCTGCGCGTTTTGCAGACCATGTCGTTTGTGTCAAGGTACTGCGGCGTTTTATAGCCGTAGCGAATACCGTCATAGCGGCCCAGGTTGGAAGAGGCCTCCGCACAGGCCAAGATATAATATACGGGGAGTGCGTATTTTAATGCGGGAAGGTCAAAATAGACGATCTGCGCGCCAAGCTCCTCATAAATTTTCGCCGCATTCTCAATGGATTGTTTTACATCGTCGCGCACACCGTCAAGATACTCTTTGGCAATGCCGATTTTCATGCCCTTTAAACTGTTTTGAAGCGTATCAAAAGTGTTTGCGCCTCTTTTTCCCTGCGAAGTGGAATCTTTTTCATCGTAAAGCGAAATCGCATCATAAATGAAAGCGGCGTCCTCAACGGTTGTAGCGATAGGTCCAATCTGGTCAAGGCTTGAGGCGTATGCAACCAGCCCGTACCGAGACACCGTGCCATACGTGGGCTTAAGCCCCACAATGCCGCAAAAACTTGCAGGTTGCCGAATGGAGCCGCCTGTATCGGACCCAAGGCCGTATACAGCCAGGTTGCCGCCCACGGCAGAGGCAACGCCGCCGGAGCTGCCGCCGGCCACATGTTCTGTATTATGGGGGTTGCGTGCACCGCCAAAGCAGGAGGTTTCACAGGAAGAACCCATGGCAAATTCATCCATGTTGGTTTTTCCCAGCAAAACGGCGTCATGCTGTTGTAGAATATCCCATACGGTTGCGTTGTATATAGGCGTATAGCCCTTGAGAATTTTAGAGCAGCAGGTGGTTTCAATCCCTTTGGTGGATATATTGTCTTTTAGCGTCATGGGGATACCGGCAAGCGGGGAGATAGCAGTTCCCTGTGCAATCTTGCGGTCTACTTTTCTGGCTGTCTCTAGCGCTGCTTCAGGCGTTACGTTTACATAGGCGTTGAGCGTTCCATTTAGCCTGTCAATCTGCTGTAAGTATTGGTTTGTCAGCTCCTCGCAGGAAATCTGCTTGTTTTGGAGCAATTTACTGATATGGGCAATTTTACCCTCTATGCGGCCCATCTGTACCAGTCCTTTCCTTTATGAAGATGCGTTAAAGCACACGTTTTTTTATAAGAAAATGTCCGTCTTCGCGGTCGTTTGCATTGGATAAAATTTGTTCGCGGTCATAAGAGGGAACCACGGTGTCTTCCCTGAACACGTTGGAAAGATGGTTGATATTGTCAAACTCTTCCCCCGGCTCAGAGGCATTGTTGATGGTGTCTGCAAAGGTAATAATGTCTGCCATATCTTTTGTCAACGCGTCAAGCTCCTCTTCTTTAATCGAAAGCTTTGCAAGGCGCGCAATTTGTAAAACGTCTTCATGTGTAACCATGCTGCTCCTACCTTTCGTAAGAATATTTAGAAAAGCGGCGGCATCAGGCCCGCCGCTTTTTTCTATCTTAACTTGATGTGGATTTCGCGCAACTGCTGTTCGCTTACCTCGTTTGGAGCGCCCAGCAATACGTCTTGCGCGTTGCTGTTCATGGGGAAGGCGATAACCTCCCGTATATTTTCTTCACCGGTCAGGAGCATAAGCATCCTGTCAATACCGGGGGCCATACCCGCATGCGGCGGCGCGCCGTACTGAAACGCATGATAAAGCGATGTAAATTTATCTGCAAGCTCTTCCTGTGTATAGCCCGCAAGCGCGAAGGCGCGGATCATAATATCCAGATCGTGGTTGCGTACGGCGCCGGAGGAAAGCTCCACACCGTTGCACACAATGTCGTACTGATAGGCAAGAATTTCGGTTGGATCCTGCTTTAAAAGCGCCTCCATCCCGCCCTGGGGCATGGAAAACGGGTTATGTGTAAAAACAATTGCGCCCGTCTCTTCATCGTGTGCGTACATGGGAAAATCAATAATAAAACAAAATTTATAGCAGCTTTCATCAATCAGGCCCAGCCGCTTGGCAACCTCGGTACGGATCTGCCCTGCAAGCTTTGGCGCTTCTTCTTTGCTGTCTGCGATAAAGTAAATGACATCGCCGGCTTTCGATTGATTGCACGCAATCAGCTTTTCCCGGTCGCCCTCTTTTAAAAATTTATCGATCGGCCCGTCAAAGGTCATATCGTCCCGAACCTTTACATATCCCAGACCCTTCATGCCAATGGAAAGCGCAAATTCCTCCATTTTTTTAAACCAGGTTTTGGACTGTGCAGCCGCACCGGGCACATTGATACAACGTACGGTTTTTTTCCTAAACGGGGCAAAATCTGTTTGTATGAACAGGTCGCTTATGTCTTTAATTTCCAAAGGATTGCGCAGGTCTGGCTTATCTGTGCCGTATTTTATCATAGCTTCCTTATAGGGAATGCGCGGAAACGGCGGTTTAGACACGGCCTTATCTGAAAATTTGCAAAAGGTTTCATAAAGCACCTGCTGTGCGATATCAAAGACGTCCTCCTGTGTGGCAAACGCCATTTCAAAATCGAGCTGGTAAAACTCCCCGGGGGAGCGGTCCGCCCTTGCGTCTTCATCGCGAAAACAGGGGGCAATCTGAAAATATTTGTCAAAGCCGGAAACCATTAAAAGCTGTTTAAAGATTTGCGGAGCCTGTGGCAGCGCATAAAATTTCCCCTTATGCTTGCGGCTGGGGATCAAATAGTCCCGCGCGCCCTCCGGCGAGCTTGCCGAAAGGATGGGGGTATTGATTTCGGTAAAGCCAAGGTTATGCATGCACTCCCTTAAAAACGCAATCACCTGGGAGCGCAGCAGAATATGGTTGTGGACCTTTTGATTGCGCAAATCCAGAAAACGGTATTTTAGGCGTACGTCCTCTTTGGTTTCTGTGGAAGCAGGTACCTCAAACGGAAGATTTGCCTTGCATTTTCCTAAAACTGTGAGCGTTTGCGCTGCAATTTCCACGGTGCCTGTAGCAATTTTCGGGTTATAGGTTTCTTCGTCCCTTTTGAGCACCTTGCCGCTTACTGTAACGGTGCATTCGCGGTTTACATCGTTTAAAAGCGCTGCGTTGTGTACGACAACCTGTACCACGCCGTACTGATCGCGCACATCCAAAAACATGACCCCGCCATGGTCACGGATATTTTCAACCCAGCCTGCGACACGGACGTCTTTTCCAATGTCGCCTTCTCTTAAATCACCGCAGAGATGTGTGCGGTATTCGTTTGGTTTGATCATACTATATAAATCCTTTAAGATAAAGTTTTATTTACGCATTCGTTTCATTATTATACCATTAATTTCCGTAGCTTTCAATATTTTTGCCGGATTTTAACCGTACATTCGCATAAACGACAGCAAAAAATGCCTGAAAAATACGCACGGCAAATTTTCTGCAAATTGAACGGATTTGCATACAAGCCTTTTAAAGTTTGGGGGAGTGTAGTATAATAAGCTTGCAAAATAGAAACGGTGGAGGTTTTATAATGCAGGAAAGCAAACGGGAGATTATGGAAAAAAGGATTGCAAGAACCATTGAAAATTTAAAGAAAAACAATATGGACGCCTATTATTGCAAAACCAGTAAAGAGGCGTGTGCGCTTGTGGAATCCCTGCTGCCAAAGGGATGTACTGTCAGCAGTGGCGGTTCTGTTACCTTAAAGGAAACGGGGGTGCTCGACAGGATTAAAAACGGGGAATACCGTTACCTTGACAGAAGCAAGCCCGGTATGACCCGGGAAGAGGTCGAGCAAGTTTACAGGGAAACCTACGCATGCGACGCTTATCTGTGCAGCGCAAATGCGATTACGGAAAGCGGCCTTTTATATAACGTGGATGGGAATTCCAACAGGGTGTCGGCTATATTATACGGTCCGAAAAGCGTTATTATGGTTGCCGGCTATAATAAAATTGTCAGAACGCTTGACGACGCCATTGCGCGGGTGAAAACCATGGCGGCACCTGCAAATACAATTAAGCTTTCTATGGATACACCCTGCAGTAAAACGGGGGAGTGTGTTTCCTTTCGCACGCAGAACCCTTCCATGTGCGACGGATGTCAGACGGACGCGAGGATTTGCTGTAATTTCGTCGTGAGCGCACGGCAGCGCCACAAGGGAAGGATTAAGATCATTCTTGTTGGGGAATGTCTGGGTTATTGATTTGACTGAAAGCCTTATCCGGTCGATGTGCTTGTCGGGCTTTTCGGGGGTTATATTCACACATATTGGATTATTTTGCCGGGGATGCGTATTTGAAAAATATGTTCGAAAGAAAAACGGCTATGTGTAAAGAAAACGTGCGACGGAGCAAAAAGAAAAAAGCGTGCGGCACAAGACCGCACACTTATGTAAACCGAACACGAAAAGCAGGCGTTCTGTTTTTCGTGTTCGGTATTGCGATATATAAGGATTAGAAGTTGAAATTTTTGTTTTGGTTGTTGTTCTGATTGTTGTTTTTGTTCTGATTGTTGTTCTGATTGTTGTTTTTGTTCTGATTTTTATTCTGGTTATTGTTTTGGTTGTTCTGGTTTTTATTCTGGTTGTTGAACCTGTTGTCCTCCATTTTGTTCACCCCCTTTACGCATAATAGTATTTGTAAACTTTATTTTTTTATTCTTCTATGAAAAGCAGAGAGATATCTATGGATTTTTATTTACCCCAAAATTTTTTGTATAAGATGCGCCAGCTGTTACAGGATGATGAATATAAGGCGTATCTTTCCCTGCTTACCCGGCCATATTTCAAAGGGGTGCGGATCAATACGCTGAAATACAGCGCAGATCAGGCGCAGGCGCTGTTTGATTTTGCGCTGCAGCCTTCGCCTTTTTGCCGGGACGGCTATTATATACCGTATCAATCCCAGGCGCTTGGGAAAATGGCCATGCACCATGCAGGCGCCTTTTATATACAGGAGCCGTCTGCAACGAGCGCTGTAACGGTGCTTGCCCCTGAAAAGGGCGACAGAGTGCTGGATCTTTGCGCCGCGCCTGGTGGAAAATCTACCCAGATCGGCGCATATCTTGCCGGAAGCGGACTTTTATGGTCGAATGAGGTTGTAAAAAACAGAGCCGGCGCGCTGCTTTCGAATATAGAGCGTATGGGGATGCGAAATGCAGTGGTGTCCTGCTGCCATCCACAGCAATTGTGCGACAGCCTGGCGGGCTATTTTGACAAGGTGCTTGTGGACGCGCCCTGTTCAGGCGAGGGAATGTTCAGAAAGGATGTGCAGGCGCGTTTGCAATGGAGTGAAGCGCACGTACAGGCTTGCGCCGAAAGGCAGCTTTCCATTTTACAAAGCGCTGCCAAGGCGGTAAAGGCAGGCGGTGTTTTGGTATATTCTACCTGCACATTTTCCGTAGAAGAAAACGAGGGAGTGCTTGAAAAATTTTTACAAAAGGAAAGCACGTTTGTTTTGGAAGATGCGAACGTCCCATTTGGACGCCCGGCAATGGAAAAAGCAAGGCGTATCTTTCCCATGGATGGCGGAGAAGGACATTTTGTAGCCAGGCTGCGCAAGCTGCCGGGCAGCGGTGAAGGCTGTGCGGCAACGCCCTATTTATATTCTGACCCGTTCACCGGGAAAAATAAGCCACTGCGGGCATTGACAGAAGATTTGTATGATAGTATTTTTCAATACCGCGTTTTTGGCAGCCGGTTTGCGATGGAAGGGGATCGGATCTTGCTTTTGCCTGAGGATCTTCCACAGCTGCGTGGGCTGCATGTGCTGCGTGCGGGCGTGTTGCTGGGCCAAGTGCGAAAAAGCCGCATAGAGCCGGCACACAGCGCGTTTATGGCGGCTGCGCCGGAGGCGGTGCACCTGGAAATACCGCTTTATGCGAAAAGCGATATGGCCGCGCGCTTTTTGCGGGGGGAGGAAATTCCCTGTGAAAAAGGGCAGAAGGGATACGCGGCGGTAAGCGTTGATGGCGTAATAACGGGATTTGGGAAATGTGTAAACGGTATACTGAAAAACAAATATCCCAAAGGGCTTCGGAATATTTAAAAATGAAAAAGGAGAAAAGATAGAAAAGCGATGGAACAGCTTACCAATATTGCAACGATCCGCAGTATTTTAAACAGGCACGGCTTTACCTTTTCAAAAGCCCTGGGGCAAAACTTTCTGATCAATCCCTCTGTGTGCCCGCGCATGGCGCGGGAAAGCGGTGCAGGAAAGGGAGTAGGTGTGCTTGAGATTGGCCCGGGGCTTGGGGTGCTCACCTGCGAGCTTGCAAAGCTTGCCGAAAAAGTGGTTGCGATAGAGCTTGATGCAAGGCTTTTGCCTGTTTTGGACGAAACGCTTGGTGATTTCGACCATGTGAAGGTGATCCAGGGTGATGTTCTAAAGCTCGATCTGAACAAGCTGATAGAGCAGGAGTTTGCGGGCATGCAGGTTTGTGTCTGTGCAAATCTTCCATATTATATTACTTCCCCGGTTATTATGAAGCTTTTGGAGGAGCAAATCCCTGCTGCGGCCATTACGGTCATGGTGCAGAAGGAGGCGGCCCAGCGGATTTGCGCGCAGGCCGGTACAAGGCAATGCGGTGCGGTAACAATTGCCGTGCGCTATTACTGTAAGCCACAAGTGCTTTTTGGGGTATCTGCAGGCAGCTTTCTGCCCGCTCCAAAGGTGGATTCCGCTGTGATCCAGCTTAAGCCTTATAAAAAGCCTCCATTGCAGATAGAAGACACGGCGCTTTTTTTCCAGGTGGTCAAAAGCGCGTTTGCACAGCGAAGGAAAACGCTTTTAAACGCACTGGCTTCCGGCCTTATGCTGTGTAAGGAAGAGATTTGTACCGTGCTTGAAGCCGCCATGGTTTCGCAAAGCCTTCGTGCAGAGCAGCTTTCCATGGAACAGTTTGCGTCGGTTACCAATGCGTTATACGGTTATTTACAAGAAAAGGAAGGATATATGTTATGAGTTTGTCAAAGCTGTCAGGGATTATTTTATCTGTTTCTGTGGTGCTGTTGCTGCTTTCTTTTGCGTCTTATCTGTTTTGGGACAGCACGACAAGAACGGCGCTTGCCATGTTTTCTGCGCTTACTGGTTTTTTGGGCTTTGCAGTTGCGTGCAGGGCCTACGATGAAAAATAAGAACAGATAGCAATACCCGAACGCGGCGTTTTGTGCAACGTGTGTTTTGCTGCAAAGCAGCGTGGATATGATATTTGTATAAAGCAATCGCACACTTCCCGGCCTGTGCCGTATCTGCTCAAAAGCGCAAGAAGGGCAGAAGGAAGAACGGATAGATATGCAAAAAAGGGCAGCCGCTTTTTCGGCTGCCCTTTCGTTTGTTATGATAGCTTGTCCCGATTATTTTCTGCCGTACCTGTTTGCAGATACAGCCGATCTTTTGCGTGTTTTTAAAAATACAACCAGAGAGCACACAGAAATAAAGAACATAATCCCTGCGACCCATACAAGAAGGACATAGGAGTCGTTGCCGCTGTTGTAGCTCACTTGCTCAAATACGCCGTTTTCCCCTGTGGAAAGAGCGCCGGTTGCCATGGATGCAGATTTAATAACGGCCTGTGCTTTTTGCGCGTTTTGCTCCTGTGCGGTCTGCAAATCAATTGCATTCAGGAAATCTTTATCCGCAACGCCTGTAACCTCCAGTGCAAAGTTTGCCTGTGCGGTTTTAACGGCGTTGACAGTGTTTTCATCCAAGACGCCGCTTGCCTGATCTGTGTCCAGATAACCAAGCGTAATCAGGCTTTCCTGCAGAGAGTTTACGCTGGCTCCTTCATAATTGAGCTGAAGCTCGTCATATTCCGGTGCGGACAGCGCACTGTCTGTAAATAAGTAATTAAACTGCTCATCTGTCATTGTATCAGAGGGCTTAAATTCAGAAGCCTTATAGTATGCCTGCATGGCTTCAAGCGTGGCTTGGTCAAATTGTCCGGTAATTGCACCTGTGTAGTAACCCAGTTCATATAGCCTTTCCTGCAGCTGCGTTACCTTGTCGCCATAGCCGCCAAGCGCCAGAAGATCTTTATATGGATCCTCTGTGGGAGCTTGTGTAGGAGCTTCCGTGACCGGTTCGGTAGGAGCTTGTGTGGGTGCTTCCGTGACCGCTTCGGTAGGAGCAGGCGTAGGCGCTTCGGTAGGAGGTTGTGTAGTTTCTTCCTGGTTGTCGGCAGAAATTACCGGCGCAGTTGCTTCCTCTGTAGGAGCGCTGTTTTCTGCAGGTGTTTCCGCAGGCGAGTCTACAGCGGCGGGCTTACTCTTTTCAGGTGCGTCGTCCTTGTAGATAGAGCCCAATACCTCAGGCCCGGCAATACCGTCGACAGAAAGGTCGGCGGCTTTCTGGTACTGTATAACGCAGGCCTCTGTATATGTACCGTAATACCCTGTGACATCATCTTCAAAATAGCCCAGAGTTTTCAATCTGTTTTGCAGTTTTTCAACGGCCTGGCCCTGAGAGCCGATCTTTAAAAGGGTGGAACCGGACGAAGAACTGGAGCCGCTGGATATAGAAACGTTGCTCTGTGTATAGTCGGTCGCTTCAAAATATTTATCGGCGGGCGCTTTGTCAGAAGCGCCGTCACTGCCAAAGGTATATGTAACGCCGTCAAACGTTCTGGATGTGTTAACCAGGTACTGGCCATCTTCATAATAGAAAGAATCGCCATTATAGCGTACCCAGCCTTCTGTAGGATAGCTGACGCCGGATATTTTAAACCACTCGACCCAATTGAGGCTGTCAACGCTTTCATAGCACATGTCATAATAAGAGCTTCTGGCGTCGATTGCCATGCCGTTGCCCACGTAAACGCCGACATGGCCGGGATGATGCAGGCCAAGGCCGTGGATCCTGGGAATGCCGTTTGATACGTATCCCCATTCGGACGAAGCGGCAAGCATATCGGTACGGATACCGCCAACACCGTTATAAGAATAGATCAAGCCGGAGCAGTCGACCGCACCGGGGGAAGAACCGCCCCATACATAGGACCAATCCTCATAATAGGCGTTGAGCACATAAGCGGAAAGGCCAACCCCTGTGCTGGTAGCGGCAAACGCCTGGGTGACGCCTATAGCAAATACAGTACACAGCATCATAACAGATAGAAGTAACGATACTGTAACCTTCAACGTCTTATGCATTGTTTCAGACCTCCTAAAAATGACCATTACACAACGTACATTTTTGATTATAAATGCAGATTGTGAACGCAATGTTAACAAAAGGTTAAAGTTAACAAGCGCATTACAATTTGTAACAATTTGGTTACAGTCTAACATATACCTGTCTCTTATACACATC
>ERZ1090880.1850-NODE-1852-length-9937-cov-5.700061_pt1 | contig 9937 bp, 7 predicted proteins | sample MGYA00478471_ERZ1090880 | MGnify/ENA primary metagenome ERZ1090880 (study PRJEB33644, sample SAMEA5815734) | chicken gut metagenome | biome: Chicken; feature: Gastrointestinal Tract; material: Caecum | place: Ireland | collected 2019-01-01 | study: A study of the... | reverse complement strand
ACTCTGCCATAGTTAGTCTGACCATCGACTTCATCTGCCACTGTCTTTATATCCAGGACATTGGTGGGCTGATCGAACTGATATTCTACAACATACCCACAATCGAACGTATTTGCCTCGCCCTGCAGTTCCCCGCTGGTGGGGTCCATACCATTGACCTGAAGGTGTCCTTCTGTCTGGCTGAAACGCACCGCAGTAATGGCAACCTTTTCAATGAGATAGTCCTCCCTGAACCTCAGCCTGAAGCCGCCTATTCTTCCAGACGCGGCAAGTCCGAATCCACCCATTTTTCCATAGCCCAGGGCGTTGTTGGGTGAAAGTTCATCCACATAAATATTATCTTCGACGGCAACTATGCCCGAATTAATCATGCTAATATCGTTAAAGCAAGCTGCGAGCGCATCGGGTATTGAAGTAATGCCGTTTTGTTCGGTGCCGAAAGTGTCGGGATTAAAGAAGCTGATAGTTGACGTGCCTGCTATCGGCTTGAAAGTTGCATTAACTATTACATTATCATCGGGCATTACAAAGCTGCCGTCAGTAACAGTAATTGTTTCGCCGGAAGAAGTCTCCACCTCTACCGTATCAACTTCGTACCCTGCCGCGGGAACGACTGAAAGTTCTACTGTTTCACCTCTGTCGTAGGAAGGTTTATCCGTGACAACTTTGCCTTCCAGCATACTGAAGGTATTGCCCGCCTCCACTGTGTACTTGGAGTGTGCAGCATAATCGTCCTTGGTAAAAAGGCCATAGGCGCTTGCAGCGCAGACATACGCGTACCTTTCCTGCCCGGATCCTGCCGCCTGACCGCCCGTCGCATGGGAAGTAACTGTTATATCAAGGTTGTTTGCGTCTATATAAGCATTAAAAATGCAGTCTGCACGCATAACCTGGTCAAGAGAAGCAATAATAAGCAGATTATGGAGATCCTGCTCCACCATTATGTTGCATATACCTATGGCATTGCCCACGGTGTCGCGTGCCTGCTCGTCCAGCAGAACATCGTCGCCATAGATATAGAAATGCTCATCCTCGGTAATGAGCCCCATAGACCTGGCTATTTCGTCTGAATTTCTGACGATATAGTTGCCCATGACGCTGGCCTCGGAATACTGCGTATCGATGGCACCGCCCGAAATTATAATCTTGGGATCGGGGCTGTAGTATGCCGCCTTTACGGCGTCCTTTACCCTGAGCGCGCCACTGGACTGTATTGTACCGTCGGAATTAGGGGAAATACCCAATATACCTATGGCGTCATACTGAAGATTGTCTGTATTTTCAAGGCCGTTGCCGTGCTCTTCATCTATCCAGTTAACAACCTTGATCATCAACTCCCTTAAATCGTCGTGACATCTCGGAGAAACATTGTTCAGAGCTTCAAGACGCGCGTCGCGCTGTGTAGTGTTGCCAAGAATATGCTGAACATACGCCGACAGTCCCAATGCGTAGGTATCGTCGTGATTGTAGCGCAGCACGTTATCGAGCGCGGCCAGCGCGGCCTGATATTCCGATTTGATGAGATATACTTCGGCCTGAAGCCTGTAAGTATTGAGGTAGCGGGGATTTTCTTCCGCCTTCCTTTCAAGGTCGGCATAGAGTTCTGACCATTGCCATTGTCTGAACAGGACCACGTCTTCCTTCAGATAGTCGTCGTTTTCATACGATTGCGCATATTGGACAACAAGATTTTCTATCTCCGACCCGCGATACGAATCGACATCGGGCGTAGGCGTGGGAACGGGGTCTGTAAGTTCGAAATTTAAAGTTTCATTTATAAAGGTTTCGGGCACTTCCTCCACGAGTTCGGGAGCGGGCTGGCACCCCTGACAGCCAAACAGACCGACCGACGATATAAACACACCGACAATCAATCCGGCTATCACTGCTAATCTTTTTTTCATCTGTTGCCTCCTTTAAATTTTTTATCTCTGTACTGCGATAATAGTTCAGGCCAGTCCGTCTGGATTATATCGATGCCCTTATCAATAAGGGCGCCCCAACCTTTATCGAAGCCACATTCAAGTGAAACATTATCTCCGTGCCCGGCACTCATCTCGTGCTTTTTCAGCCCCGAAAGCGTTATGGCGTTAATCCACACAAACGCTCCTTCGCTGTGCAGTTGCGAAATAAGTTCGTCGGAGTACAATTTGTCATCTTCACTTCTGACTATGAGTTCATAACCGACAATATTTATGTTTTTATACTGTTTTGCAATCTGTATGTCCTGTGCGCTTTTGATTATAGGCATAAACATATACTTTATGGGGTGCTCGTCAAATTTTTTGAGGTACTCATCCTTGACCGGAGCTTTTAATATCGCCTGCCTGACGGCAGATGGATATTTGCTCATAACCGCAAACACCTCGTCAAATTTATCCCACGCACGGTCAATATTGAACAGCTCGCGCCCGGCAAGGTTGTCCAGCAGGTATTCAAACCTTTCGACCTTATATCCCGAAGGCTCCCATATGGAATTGTACTGTCCGAACTCATCTATGGCCGCAGAACTGAAATTTTCAATATTGGTATGAACACGCAGATTTTTATCCTCTGTTGTATCGTGAAAGCAGTAAAGAACGCCGTCGGCAGATATGGAAATATCTGCTTCAAACATATCGGCGCCGAGCATTTCGGAGACTCTGTACGCAAGCAGGGTGTTTTCCACGACATTGCCGCATTTGGCTCCGCGATGTTGTGCAATAAGCACCTTTTTCTCTTTGAAGCGCTCGTTGAGAAGGCTGTTTATTTCGCTGTATTTTATATCGCCGAACATCATGCCCTTTCCTCGCCCATATTTAACTTATGCCGACGAATTCTTTCAAGCTGCTTTTTCGCGCGCTTTGTACGCTGGGCATTGTGGTTTGAACCCTTTCTGCCATAGACCAAGTAAACAACAATTCCGGCGATAGCCATCATTATTACAGAATAGACAAAGGATATTGCCGTGGAATTGGGGTCGTACGTGTCAGTAGTCAACGATTTGATTACAAGGCCGAGAGTCCTGATAGACGTCGGGGCCAGCAATACGGAAATATCGTATTCACCAAGCGTTCCGTTAAATTCAAGCGCCCATAGTGCCAGAAGAGTGGGAATAATTATGGGCAACATGACTCTTACGAAGGTGTACATACCGCCTGCACCCAGGTTTTTGGCCGCCTCCTCCAGCGAATCGTCCATTGAATAAAATCCGGCTTTGGTCATCCTTAGAGTATATGGGATTTTGTTTACGATATATCCCAGAATGAGCAATACAACTGTACCGCCGAGCGTTATGCCAAAGATAGTCCACTGCGAAGTATTATACGTCGTCAGCAATCCCACAGAAATCAGCAGAGCAGGAAGCAACCAAGGAATAAGCAAGCCGTACTCAAGCCATCTGGCCAGCCTGCTCTTCTTATACTTTGTAATTATCCTGCACGCAAAGAGGACAAGGATTATAACCAGAGTTACCGACACCGCACTCAGCAGAACGGATGTCAACAAAGGTTCGTAATTGGTCGCGTCGGTAAATACCATTATATAGTTATCGAAGGTAAACGCACTGAAGTCGAGCACGCCGGAGTTGATTGCTACAGTATCCATAAATGAGAACAGCACAATCATCACTATCGGCGCCACATATATAATAAAAAAAACATAGGCAATTATATGCATAACCACATTCATCACCGGATTTTTGATCCGCTGTTTTACTATAGTGGTTTTCACCTTGGATATAGACATATAATACCCCCTGCGTTCAAACCAGTTAAGGATGACAAGCAGGGCTATCGTGACAATTCCCAGGAATATTGCCATTACAGAACCGAGGTTTCTGGTGTAAGAATTGCTCACAAACGTAATTATCATCGGGTTTATGGTTTGAAAACCTTCGCCACCAACAATCAGCGGCGCAGCCATAGCGCATAAGCCTTTGATAAATGTAAGTATTGTTATAGATAAATAAGAAGGAAGCAGGGCCGGAATAACAACCTTAAACAGAATTCTGGCGGTACCGGCACCCATATTGCGCGCCGCTTCGATTGTCTGGTAATCTATCTGGTGAAGAGCGTTGCGCAGGAATACTACATGGTTAGTCGTGCAGGCGAAAGTCATTATGAACAATACCGCGCCATAGCCCTCAAACCACGTCGAGTTCATTCCCGGAAATATGAATTGAAGCAGTTTAGTGAAATAACCAACCTCGCCATACAGGTAGTTGTAACCGGAAACTAAAATCATTCCGCCGTAAATCATCGTTGACATATAGCCCACGCGCAACACCTTTCCGCCGTGTATCCTGAAATATTCAGTGATAAGCACAATGAGCGTGCCGACAACATTTACGGTTACGCACATTGATATGGCCAGAATAAAGCTGTTGCCTATTGCCTTCATTGCGCGGTCTGAGTCAAGGACAAGTTTTATATTGTCAACAAATTGACCTCCGAAGAAAACGTCTCCAAACAAATTCAGGTTGGGATAGATGAGAAAAGAGAATATAAACCAGACAAAGAATATACCTTCTATCAGCAGAATTATATTTCTGGGATTGGTTATAAACTTTTTGAAGTTAAATTTCCTTTTCCCTGTCAGACCGTCGGCGGATTTTGTCGCTTTGAAAAAAGTCATACTATTACCCTCCCTTCTTCTTTGCGAAAAATTTACCTTTCCTGATCGGCGTATTGGTAACGGATGCATCATTCTCCTGTTTTTCTGCCTCAGGCTTAAACGAAAGAATATCGGACAACTTGAAGCAAACAGTTACGGCATCACCCTGATTGTATACGTGCTCGCCGTCATTCTTTTCTATAACCTTCAGGGTACTGTCTCCTATGCTGAGATAATACTTTATATACATTCCGTAATAATCCCTGTCGGTGACGACAGCGTTCACCCTGAACAATCCCTCCTCATCATCGTTGAGATGGATACGCTCCAGCCTTATATAATTGTTATTTGCGGGATTAATCAGTTGTTTGCCGGCAAATTTATTGACCAGGCCGATAATTTGCGAGTCAAGCTTGTTGATGTCGCCGATGAAATTATAAGTATATTCCGTCTTGGAGTCATTATAAATCTCATTCGGCGTACCTATCTGATCGACTTCGCCCTTGCGGAATACGCAAATATGGTCTGAAAGGGTAAGCGCCTCTTCCTGGTCGTGCGTGACATATATCATCGTTATGCCAAGCTTGCGCTGCAAATCTTTGAGCTCGCCGCGAAGCTGCACGCGCAATTTTGCGTCGAGATTGGATAAAGGTTCGTCCAGGCACAATATGGGAGGGTCGCTTGCAAGCGCACGCGCTATTGCAACGCGTTGTTGCTGGCCTCCGGATAATTCGGACACATTCTTTACAAGCTGTTCATCGTTCAGGTCAACCTTTTTTGCAACATTGTGCACAATGTCGTCAATTTCGTATTTGTTATACTTCCTGTATCCCAAACCGTACCTGACCATTAACTTCTCAAGCTTTTTCATTGGCATGGCAAGACGCGCCGCAAGCTTTAAATGGTCGTCGGTGTTTTCAAACTTTTTTGATTTCTTTACTTCATGAATACACCTGACAATTTGTTCTTTAAGTTGGTCATCTGCGCCTTTTTTGCCGGTTATTTTTTGTATGATTTCGTCGTTGCTGTAAGCTTTCAGTTTTTTTACCTTCAAGGGAAAGGCAATATTCTGATATACAGTCATAGTGGGAAAGAGGGCATACGACTGAAATACCATACCGATATTTCTCTTTTCGACGGGTATTTCCGTTATCTCTTTGCCATCGATAGTTATCGAACCCGACGCGGGCATTATGAACCCCGTTATGGCCCTCAACGTTGTAGTTTTTCCACAACCCGATGGACCGAGCAATGTAAAGAATTCACCGTCGGGTATCTCTATCGATACATTCTTCAGCGCTTTAAAGTCGCCGAAGTTAACACACAAATTTTCCACCTTTAACATACATCACCGCCAAAGATTATTTCATATAGTAGAGGGTGATTTCCTGGATCCATTCACCCATATGCTGCTGTGCCCACGCCCAGTCTATCTCCTGTGCGGGCAGAGAGGTATACTCCTTGGCCTCATCGGTGGCATTCTCCCATGCCACGGTATTGCAGGAAGCAGTGTTCCAACGCTGCTCCCATATCGTCTGGAATTCAGCGCTGCCGTACCAGTCTATGAACCTCTTTGCCGTTTCAAGCTTGTCGGTACCCTTTATTATTCCGCACCCCGTAATGGCATAGGGAACGCCCACTTCGGGAACGACATAGCCAACGCCCTCAAGAAGGTGCTGGTTAGGCGACTTATTGTAATATGTCTCCGAATATGACTTTATGCCTGAAGAATACCACTGTCCGCAATGGATATTTTCATTTGTGTGTCCGGGGGTATGGTTCGAGATTGCATCAAATACATTGCCCTGGGCCCTTACGCCATATTGATACATTCTCCTGATTTCGTCCCAGCCTTCAGGCGACACGCCGTATTTAGCGTCGGGCGCATCTGACTTGAACCTGTGCATAATGCCCGACAATACTATCTGGGTTGTACCGCCTGTCAACGATGACCAGCACTGGAATGTGCCGTGATACTGAGTGTTTTCATCCTTCCAGAGATCAAGCCAGTCCTTAGGAGCTTCCTCTTCCGTCCACACAGCCTTATCGTAAATGAGCAGTATGGACTCCTTAGTAATGCCGTGGAAGTAACCGTCGGGATCGTTATTGGCGGGGTCCACCTCCGAGGCCCATTCGGGCACATACTGTTCAAGCAGTCCGCGCGCCTTTAAATCTGCCCAACCCATGGAATTGAGTCCGCACATTACGTCACCCTGGGGGTTATCGGCCTCAGCAATTATTTTTTCCTTCATCGCATCGGCGCCGCCGTCGATGACCCTGATATTGAAGCCGGCTTTTGCGGCCTCCTCTTCCCACCATTCGGCGCGGCCACCCGAACCTGAATTGGTATAAACTATAAGGCGCTCTTCGTTGCCGCCGTCACCGGCGCAGGCCGCCATACCGACTGATGTGCACAAAACAAGCGATGCCGCCGCAACAGCCAAACACCTAAAAACTCTTTTTGCCTTGGATTTCATGATACTTTCTCCTTGATTTTATTTTTATTTGTCAATAATGCTTTGCTCGCCCAATCTATTGAGAGAATACAGCACCATTGTCAAACTTTGATTAAACTGCCTGAATATTGGTCGGAAAGCCCTCTGAGACTTTCAAAATCAGTCATATTAAGACTGACCGGCGAAATTGTCAGGAAACTTTTATTACGACAAAAGTTGAAATCATTTTCACCCGAAGAGGGATTTCTTTCCTGTGCAATAGGTACAAACTTATAATTATACGGGGGATACCCGTCCGGAAAATTTACATTCAGGCACATTGCATTATGCCAATCCAGTTTATTGAACAAAAACTCGAAGAGTTCCGATAGTCCGGCCCAGTAATGTGACCCGTTTTTTCGGGCACTCAGCGCTACACTCTTTATTTTGTGCATATTTGCTTCGAGAGCGGCACCAACCGTGCCTGAATATACAATGTCTGCACCCAGGTTGAAACCCTGGTTGATACCGGACACAACCATATCCACATCTCTCCTTACAAACTTCAAAAAGAATTTAACACTGTCACACGCCGTGCCTGTGTGCACATAAATGTCTTCGCCCTTATCGCTCTTTTTAAAATTTTCTGTAACCACTTCATATTTCTTAGTCGAATGAGAATTGCCGCTCCGCTCTCCATCCGGGACGCAAATATATACCCTGCCATATTTTTCAAGGGTTTTCTTTAGCGGTAACAGGTTGCTGCTACCTATCCCATCGTCGTTGACAATCAAAATGTTCATCTTTCCTCCCTGCCGATATTTATCAAGTTCTCCTCCTCTCTAAAAATCGGCTGAAATTTACATTTTTTATACATTTTTTACAATTTTTACACGATTTGCGTTATATTTTCACATACATTGTCGCACACATATATCATAAAGTCAAATTGAAATAAATTTGCCGCCCATAGAAAAATTCTATGGGTGTACTCTTGAAATTTCAAATAAATGGCTCTATAATTAAAATCAGAACAAATGATGAGGAAATAAATATGTTCGACAGCAAATTAAATTCACTGCTTATTCTCAGCGTAACAAAATCCATCACCAAGACGGCGGAGATTGTAAACCTTACTCAACCTTCGGTTACAGCACAAATTAAATCTCTGGAAGATGAATACGGAATTAAAATTACCAAAAAAGTGGGGAACGAACTGATAATTACTCCGGAAGGAAAAATTCTGATAAACAGCGCCGAAAAGATCAAGTCGGCTTACCTCAACGCTGAAAAAGCAATTCGTGCATATAAATCAAAAATGCACACGTTGAGAATCGGCATAACTTCAGGCGTAGAGAGTAATTTCATTTCACACGTGCTAACACAATTTGCACTCGAATATAATCAACAGGACGATGATACTGTCTCCGTCGTCGTTCTATATGATACAATTCATAAGCTGACAGAGAAATTGCAGTATTACACCATAGATTTAATCATTACAGACGAAGATACAGAATTTGCAAACATTAAAAAAGTTGAGTTGGACAGCGACCAACTTGTTCTGGCAACGAGCACGCAAAGCCCGATTGCTAATCTGAATAAAATTTCTCTGAAGGAGATTACAGATCTCAAACTCATAGTACGCCTTCCGAATTCAAGCACCCGCATCTTATTCGACGCCATTTTACGCGCCAATTCAATGACCATAAACGACTTCAACATAGTTATATCGCTCAATTCCGTTTCATCAATTAAGAACCTTGTAAAATGCGGAATGGCGGATGCAATACTTTCCAAAAACAACTGTATCAAAGAGATAGAGGAAAACAGCATAAAAGCAATACCGATTATAGGCGCCAATGTCATACACAACACCAATATCATTTATCTTAAAGAATTTTCGCGCGAAGATATAATCGACCGCATAATTGAAATCTATAATGAATACAAAGGATAAATTTACCATGTCAACCTCTGCAGAAATGGAGTTAATCAACGAGCTATGTAATTATGCCCACAACAAGATAACAAAAAATATTGGCTCGGCGACACGGGAAATTAAAAATTCTATCGACCTTGTCACAGACATCGACAGGGATATTGAGACATACTGCATAACAAGAATACGCTCGTCATTCCCATCTGACGATATTATTTCAGAGGAATATTTCAACCAAAAAGCTCTGCCAAAGAAAGGTCGGTATTGGATAATAGATCCGCTTGACGGCACGTGGAATTTTTGCGCGGGAATCCCGTTGTGCGCATTTCAGATAGCACTGGTGTGCGACAACTCAGTATTGCTCAGCGCGATTGACATAGCATACCCGACTTGCGGTAGAGAAGTTTATATTGCCGAGGCCGGTAAAGGTGCCTTCCTTAACGGACATAGGCTGCGCGTCAAAGACGTGCAAAATACCAAACAGAGCATTGTCGCCGTCAGCGATGTCAGTTTATGGGATAGCTCATTAGTTTCTCTTGAACTTAAAATGATTGAAAAATTGCGACCCGCAGTAGGTGTTTTCCGACTATTTGGCAGCAGTGCTATTACATTTTCATACCTTGCATCATCGCGCGTCAACGCCTATGTAGCCTTCAATCAAAAAAATTGGGATATTCTGCCGGGGCTGCTGATTGCGACAGAAGCAGGATGCGAAGCATTGAATTTTGACGGAAGCCCCTATACTATTGGCCGACAAAACTTTCTTCTAACCGCAAATGCTTCACTGCTTTCTGAAAAAATATTAAAGTCGTTGTCTGCATAAATTACAATTTATTTAAATGTATCCAAGTTAATTTTATCGTTATTTCAACCGCCAGTCCCGTAATTATCGGGTTACATAAACCAAATGGACAAAGTGAATAGTACCCCAAAGATTGGACAAGCAAGTAGGAAACCAAGTATAATG
>ERZ1090880.1847-NODE-1849-length-9943-cov-8.473402_pt1 | contig 9943 bp, 4 predicted proteins | sample MGYA00478471_ERZ1090880 | MGnify/ENA primary metagenome ERZ1090880 (study PRJEB33644, sample SAMEA5815734) | chicken gut metagenome | biome: Chicken; feature: Gastrointestinal Tract; material: Caecum | place: Ireland | collected 2019-01-01 | study: A study of the... | reverse complement strand
TCGCCGGCCGGTTCGACATGGTGTCCGTGTCCCTGAACACCGACACGGCGGAGAAATACGACGCCCTGTGCCATCCCCAGCAGGAGAATGCCTTCCAGGCCATGAAGGACTTCACGAAAGAGGTCCGCAAATACGTGCCCAGCGTGATGATGACGGTGGTGGACACCATCCCCCAGGAGGAGATCGAGGCCTGCCGGAAGATCTGCGAGGAGGAGATCGGCGCCACCTACCGGGTCCGGGAATACATCGCGGACTAAAAATGAAAAAGTCAAGGTCAACTTGCAAAAAAGTCAGAAAAATTTTTATTCATAGTTTTTGAATATCTATCGACAGGGCCTTTGCGTGTTCCGCAATGGCCCTGTTTGCACTCTTCCAGCCCAGTTTCTCCCGCGGGTAGTCATTCATCCAATCCTCGATCTCTTTCACCTTCTGCCGGGTCAGGTTCGAGAAGTCTGTCCCTTTCGGCAGAAAGCGCCGGATGATCCGGTTTGCGTTCTCGTTGCTGCCACGCTCATAGGCGGAGTACGGATGGCAGTAATAGACGTGGGTGCGGGTGCCGCTTCTCCGGCAGGAGGTCTCCATGCCGGCGCAGTCCGCGAACTCCACGCCGTTGTCGATGGTGATAGACCGGAACATCTCCCGAAACGCAGCAGAGCCCAGCTTCCGCTCCATCCGGTTCAGTGCGGCCACCACGCTGGCGCTGGTACCGTCCTTCATCAGCTCAATGATTTCCCATCGGGTCAGCCGTTCCGTCAGCACCAGCAACCGCTTCTTGGACCGTCTGGCAGAGACCACAGTGTCCATTTCCCAATGCCCGAACGTCTTCCGGCTGTTGATCTCTTCGGAGCGGTCCTCGATTCCGTCTCCTTTCGGCAGTCGGGCCGGCTTCACCTTTCTGTATCTCCGCGTCTTTCTCTTCCCCACGGGCAGGCTTTTGTTTGTGATTGTGGCAAACACGCCCTTGTCGATGTAACTGTACAGCGTCCACTCGCTGATTTCCACAGAGAAGACCCTTCCTTCCTCCTTGATCTTGGCCAGGGCTGCCGCCGGGGAGTAATGCTCTTTCCCGATCTTCTCTTCCAGGTATTCCGCCAGGGCCCGGTCGTTCCCGATTTTCAGACCCGGCCCCTTTGCCTGCATACTCTCCTGGTATTTCCGCTCCGCAGTCTCCGGGCAGTATATCTGCACGTCTTCCCACTCGCTCGTCCGCTGCCACGTCAGCCCTCGCTTGATCTCCCGGTAAATGGTAGAGTTGTGGACGCGCAGAGCGTCTGCGATCTCCTGGACCTTCCGCCCCTCCTTCAACATTTTCTCGATCCGAAGCCGGTCTTTCCAGCGCAGCTGTGAAAATCGTCTCTCCATGCGTCCGTCCCCCTTGTCGTGATGGCGCCACTATTTCAGATATTTCAGCATTTGTCAATACCTCAACCGCCGACAAAAAGAGAGCTCCCATAGGCTTAAAGCCTATGGGAGAATTTTTTTCGGTCAGTCTTTATTTCCGGTCAGCAGCCAGTCTGAAGAGACGCCCAGGACCTGCGACAGGGCCCATAGCTCGTAGTCCTGCACCATGCGGCTCCCCAGCTCGATCCCGCTGATGGCGTCCTGCTCCAGGACCACGCCTTCGGTCTGAACCTTCGCCGCCAACGCCGCCTGAGAGAGGCGCATGGACAGCCGCTTCATGCGTACCCGCTCGCCTGAGATATTCCGCCGCCCTTCATAGTCATTTGCCTTCACACCGCTCCCTCGCTTTTATGGGAATCTTCAGTATCTCAGTTGACTTTACCATTATTTGGCGATATAGTCATGGTAATATCCCATAAAACAGCAGAAAAAAGGAGGGGTATCTGTGCTTTGCCGTTCCATCTGTCCCAAATGTGGGAGAAAGCACACATCTCGCACAAAGCATTGCCCTTGTGGATACATTTTCTCCGACAATGATCCTGTATATTTTTTTGAGGACAACGCTTTTTTGGACTGTTCTCCAGAACCATCCCAGCCCACCACGCAAACGCCGCCCCCAAAGCCACAGGCATCCGTTTGTGTAACACCGAAAACAGTAACTTCACAGAAAAAACCTCGCCACACACGTTTGTTTGCGTTTTCGGCTATTCTCATTCTGATTTTTCTGATCCCGTTTTTGTTTGACCGTGCCTACGAGAGTGGGAAACGCGACGGGATTACATCTGGTTTCAGTAACGGATACACAAGCGGATATTATGATGGGTACAGTGAAGATAGAAGCCGTTTAGCGTTTCCGGCCGATTGTCTTGATGATACTGTATATATCACTGAGACGGGATCGAAATATCATCAGGACAGATGCCAGTATCTCCGCTCTTCCCAAATTTCAACCACTCGGTTGGACGCTATCGCAGAGGGATACGGCCCCTGCTCTCGCTGCGATCCATAGGAGGTACTCTTCATGCTTGCAATTTTGTTCTTTGCATTTTATTTTATTGGGATTCCACTTCTTGTCGGCCTGAATGTTAGCCTATTTGCTGGGTTCTGTACTTTTGGCGTTTGTTTCTTAGCTTCCATGGTGTTATTCTTTCCGCTTCTGCTTAGCATCTGTGGAGACCGCGACACCAAAGCAAAACGAATCGGTATGATTGTTTTGAAAATACTAGGCGTACTTTTTGCGCTCGCCGCAATAGTGACGCTTCTGTTTGAACTGTTTCCGGATCGGTACGCGATTGTAGCTTTTCTAATTTACTGTGGAGCCGCTGCGTTCCTTTTCATGGTAAGCAGGGCCCTGATGTATCTGTGCAGGGTTTACGCTGACAGGGAAGAGCATTATATTCGTTACAGGATATTCTCTGCGCTTTGGGTCGTTCTCGTTGCCGTTTCCTTGCCGGTTTCCGTTCCACTACTTGCCATCGAAGATAAATTCGAACATTTATACCTGTCTTGGCACGAGCGGGACATAAAAGCGTGTAAAGAAATTGTCCAGGAGATTTATTGTGCGATAAATCGTGGAGATAGGGAAAAAGCCGATTCTCTGTACAATGAATATTTCCGATAGTAAGGTTTAAGAGAGCCCCCGGGGACTGATCCTCGGGGGCTCTCTTCATCAATTCTCGTCCTCTTCGTGCATCCGGTCGTAGACCTCCCGGCCCACCCGCTTGTCGAAGGGGTTCTTATTCCATTTCCAGGACTTGTTCTGGATCTGCCAAAGGACGGCCCGCTCCCGGTTGCTCAGTCCCGACACATTCTGGATCGCCTCTTCAGCTAGGCCCTGGGTGACGCTGTTTCCCTCGCCCTTCAGCCGGTCGATCTCGTCGGAGACCGCGTTCCGGCTTCTGTTGGAGATCCCGTACTCGTCCGCCACCTGCACCTTCTGGCTGGCCTCTGCGGGGATCATCTGCCAGTAGCGCAGGGCCTCCTTGACGGTCTCCGCCTGGTCCTCCGTGTAGTTCTGCCGGTCCACCCAGCTGGCAAACTCCGTCGCTTTCTCCGTGGCCGACAGTCTGTCGGCCTCCGGCACGTCCTCGTCGCTGTTCAGGAATTGGTACTGGTCGTATGCCTCCATGACCTCTTCCCAGGAGAGTCCGGTGTCCATCATCTCCCGGAAGTGGTCCGGTGTGCTGCTGTCCGCATCGCTCAGCCCGCGGTACAGTGCCAGCTTCTGCGCGTCCGTCAGGTCCGCCTCCGTGATGGCGTCCCGCTTTGCCACGTTCCGTCCGTAGGAGGTCAGGTCCTCGTCGTTCTCCGCGGTTCTCCAGCCCTGGATCGCCTGGTAGACGGTCTGCGGGTCCGCACCCATGTCCACTACCTGTTCATAGGCTTTCGTCTGGTTCGCGGAGAGCCCCGTCTGCCCGGAGGCATAGAAGGCCTGGCTTTCTTCCAGGGTAGACCGCCCGAGCAGCATTCCGCGCAAAATGTTCCAGAAGTCTTGCTCCACCGGGAACTGCAGCCGCCGGTTCTCACCGCTTCCCCGGTAGTATCCGCCGCGGACCAGTGCTTCCCCGCCTTGGATGGACTTTTCAATCTGCCGGCCTCCCGGCAGAACATCCCCGGCAATACCCATCAGTTGCCGCAGGACCTCCCAGGAGAACAGGCCATCCTCCGCAATGGTCCCAGGCAGGCTCGTCAGGTTGCTCAGATCCGGCATGGGCAGTGTTCGATCTCCCATGCCAGCCACAGCCGCCACGTTGCTTGCGAACGGGATCTCGTTAAGACCGTTCCACACGAAGTCATCCCAGCCGGCAGCGGCGTCGAATTCGTTCATCTCCGCGTCCGTGCCGAACAGTCGTTCTCCGGTCAGCCGCTCCCAGCCGTTGTCTACCAGGGTCTGCAGCAGATCCATCTGTGTCAGCCCCAGTCCGCCGGCGACGAAGTTTCCCGCAAGCCCCAGAATGTCAAATGGTGCCGGCGTTCCGCCGTACAGCTCTTCGTCGATCCGGTTCAGCAGAAAGGCCCCCAGTACGATCTTCACCAGAATGGCTGCCAGAGACCCGGTCGCCGCCCGTTTTCCCTTCGCCTGTGCCATTTCCCGGAAATCCCGGTTCCCCAGGTCTTGGGTGACGTGCTCCCAGTTGTTCAGGGCCTCCAGCTGGAACATGTGGACCATTTGGCTGATAAAATCCTTGGACCGGAACGCCAGGGGAGTGCTGCCCTTGGCCCGGCTGGCCATGACCTCCCGTCCGAACCGGTCCGCAAGGCGCATAGCCTCCGCGGCGCTCTTCCCGGCCCGGACCTCCTTCAAATACCGGCTCCGCACCGCCAGGGTGGATACGATGCCGTCCACGAATTCCAGCGGCTTGAAGGCGGCGTTGATTGCCCGGTCTCCAAAGCCTGTCACGATGTAGTTGATGCCCTTTTTCTCCGTCAGGAAGTCACTGCCCGCCGCCCAGCTTTTCAGGTCCTTGCTCCGCAGGTCAAGCAGCGCCTGAGCCACGTTCCGCGTCCCGTTTTCCGCAAGGATAATGGGCAGCTGGCCGCCCTGGTTCAGGGCCGAGGACAGATTGGCGGACACCTGGGCTCTGGCGAACGCCCGGTGTAACTTGCTTGCCGCGTTGAGCGTGGTCCGTCCGAAGCTCTTCTCCATGGCCCGGTCCTCGAACAGCTGCTTATTTGCCAGGTTGTTCGCGTAGTCGTCCAGGAATATCGCCAGGTCTCCGTACAGCGTCAGGTTCTCGATGGCCTGGTACTGGTCGTCCACATACTGCTCCATGGCCTGGTGCACGTCCTCATAGGTCGGTGCGGATGTGTAGGATAGCTTCCCCTGGTCCCGCAGGAAGGACGCCTGCCGGTCCGCCGGCGCGTATCGAAGCACGTCCGCCTGCTCCAGCTGGTTCCGGATTTCCTCCGGGGCGTAGGTCCTTCTGAAATACCGCACAAAGGCCCGGGTCCGCATGATGTCGTCCGTGTGATAGAGCACGTCCGACATGGAATCCACGTACTTCTCAAATCCCTCCGCAATGTCCGGGTCCAGGAATTCCCCCTGGCTGTCCCGGTGCTTGAAAAACCGGTTCCACGGCATATTGGGCCGGAAGTTTCTGGTTCTTCCCGCGATGGAAGTAGGCAGCTTTCCGATCTCCCGGTTGATCCCCATGCGCTCCAGGGCGCTGTTGAATCGGTCCTGGTTCTCCTGGCTCTGGAGGTGGGGGGCATACCCCCGAATGAAGCCGATGGGCTCATAGCCGTGGGCCACCAGGAAATCATTGGCCGCGTCGTAGAGCTGGTTGAACAGCTCCTGATACTTCTCCACCGCATTTCCAATGATGGTGGCGTCTGCGCCCTCCAGGCGCTCCTGGGTCTCCAGCCAGCGGCTGTACTGGATTGCCAGCCGCCGCTCGTCCGTTCCCAGGTTGAATTCCCTTGCTTCATCCACGGAGGCGTCGATCTCCGCCTGCCGCCGCTTCGCAAGGTCGTCCTTTCCCGCCAGCTTCCGGGCGTTCTTGATGTTCTCCGCCGCATTTTGAATATCCCGGCTCCGCTCCATGGCGTTCACAGCGTCTTCCGCCGCCCGGCCCTCGATCACCAGCTGCACCAGGGCCCGTTCTTCCTTGTTCAGCCGCCGGTCCTTTCCGTTCCGGTCTTTGAAGGTCCGGACCTCGTTGTGCATCCGGTTCACGAATCGGATTCGCTCTGCCTCGTTGTCCTGGACAGGCCGGAAGAGGTAGTCGTTGATCTCGTCGCCCTTGGCGTTGCCGAAGATCCGCCGCATATTCCGTTCCGGGGTCCGGTTCCGCATGATGACGGCCGCCGGGACCTTTACTTTGGCGTCGTCCACGCCGTCCATCAGCCGCCGCACCCGCTCGTCCAGGTTCTGGTTGATCTTGGTGCGCTGCTCCCGGATCAGGTCGTTCTGCACGGCCTTCTCCGCCCAGTAGTAGTCCGCCAGCTCTATCACCGTGTCCGCGTCCATGCCGGGCGGAATGTCCGCCTCACCGTAGATGCCCGCCGCCACGCCAGAGGCGAAGTTCTTCTCCGCGTCCGTGGCCTGCAGCCGGCGCTCCGCCCGCTTGATCTCCTTCCGGACAGACTTTGCCGCCCGGTCGTTCTCGATCAGCTGCTGGGTGTTCCCGTACAGGCCCACGCTGTTGGCAATCCGGATGCCCAGGTTCTCCAGAGCGTCAGAGCCCTCGAATTCCTCCCGGCTCCGGTTCCGCATCCGTTCCTCCGCCGCGGCCTCCAGGGCCGCCGTGTAGTCGTCGATGCTGTCGAAGCCCTCCGGCACCGTACCGGGCTCCGCCCGCTGCGCCGCCGGTCTGCTCTTCCACTGCTCGTTCAGCCGGTTGTACTGCTCGTCGCTCATGCCGGCCGGCCGGAACATATCGCTCCGGCGCTCCTGATCCGGAGAGGGGAGGGGATTGTCCGACGGTGCCGCCGCCGTGTCCTCGTCCGTACTGTACCGCACGTCGCCATCTTCCGCCGCGCCGCTCTCCATGGCGGCGTCCAGGTCCGCGATGTAGGCGTCGTAGTCCCGGAACATATCCGCGAACTGCGCCCGGGCATTTTCCGGGTCTGCCTTATGATAGCCCCAGACAAGAGCGTTCAGCTCGTCGAGAACAGTTTTGACTTGGCTATCATCAAGCGATAGAAAATCAGCCCCATTGAAACGGCGGCCCGCGAGTAGATTTATGACGTCTTGTGCCTTCTGGCTCCCAAAGGATACCTCGCCGTCGGTCCGATTCAGCAGTTCCAAATAGCTCTCGTTCTCATTTTGCTTTGCAGCGTGGACAGCTTCGTGGTATCCCACCACGTCCGCCAGTTCTGCCGGGATGCTGTCGGAGATATAGATGCTCCCATCGCTGGTCAACGCCCAGGCGTTGGGGTTTTTTTCCTTGATGGCGGTATCCTCCACCACAAATGCGTCCGCGCCGTACCGGCCCGCATTTTCAGCCGCAATACCTGCCGCCCGGGACGGGCGGTCAATTACACGTCCTCTTGCCCATCCTGGTATGCCGGCACGTTGTCCCGGTTCTTCCTGTATTCCTCCATTTTCTTGGATACCTTCTCTTCGTACTCCGGCGTCCACGGCTTCGGGTCCTCGAACTTGCGCCCGTAGAAGGTCTCCAGCATTTCTTTCAGCTTCTGATCCATCGTCCAGCCCTCCTCGCTGATCTATCGTCCTGCCGCCATCATACGCCGCCGCCGGTGCGGTGTCAACAGCGATCCTCCAGTCGCCGTCTTCTGTCCGCTCCAGGCCGGTCAGCTCCCGGATGGTGTCCGCCTCCACACCCTGGAAGAACAGGCGGTCCGCTTCCTCCTGTGCAGCCGCATCCGGTTCCTGCATGGAGTAGCTGTCCCCGGCGTCCGCAAACACCGTGTTTTCGTCCCCGGTGTTGGGCATGGTCTCCCGCCGCTGCTCCGGCGTCATCTGCCGTCGCTGCGCCGCGTCTCTGGCCTCGATCTCTCCGGCGGTGTTTCGGTAGAGCTCCTGGGCTGTCTGTCCCATCCTGTCCAGTTCCCGAAGGCGCTCTTCATATCTGGCAACCTCTCGTTCGCTGGCAGCGATCTCCCGCGCCCGGTCAGAGTTCTCCTTGAACCGCTGCAGGTTCTCCCAGTGCTGGTCCAATGTGATCTCACCGGCCACCACCCGGTCCATAGACTGTCTTACATAGTCCCGATAGCCTATGTCCTGCAGCCATAGCCGCAGGTTTTCCCGGGCTGCGCTTGCCGCCAGTTCTGCGTCTATCCTTGCGTTCTCCCAATATTCCGGGCTGCTTCCTCCGGAAAAACCCTCCGCCGTCTGGATGGCGTGCTGAATCTCATGTACCAGTGTATCCTCCGGGGAAGAACGCAGGGAATTGTCCAGTGTAATGGTGTTGACCTCCGTATTGTACGTCCCGTATGTTCCGTCCGGCAGGTCTGCAAAGCGCAGTTCAGCTCTTCGCAACTGGGGGTAATTTTGATACAGTTCGTCATGGCGGACAAAATCAGAGAGCTGCAGCGTCTGCTGTTCCTCCGCCCGGCCCGGGCCGTGCCCCTGGTCGATCAGCTGGCGCAGCTCGTTCTGCTCTTCCAGCGTGATGGAGCCGGCAATGAACTTTCCCTCCAGTTCCCGGAAGCGGGCATACTCCGCCCGGTCGCTTCGGTTCAGGTCTCCCCAGCGGCTGTACTCCATGCCGCTGTCGTCGATCTCGAACCGCCACTTGCCGTCAGCCCCGGTGTACCACCCGGTCTCCCGGAAGATGGTCTCCATGGCCACGCCCTGGCGCTCCATCTCCTTGGCTCGGTCCAGGGCTTCCAGGTCCGCCCGCTGCGCGGTTTCCCCGCCGAAGCTGTAGCGGCCTTCTGCCGGAGGTCCGGTGGTCCTGTCTGTTGCCGCGGCGTTCTGGCTGCCGCGGCCCACGCCCCGCTCCGCCATGGTCTGCTCTACGGTCTCGTTGAACCGCTCCGCGTGGGCGGAGAAGGCATTGATCCCGGCGTAGGCGTCCGCGAAGATTTCCTCCAGAATGGCCCACGCCTCTGCCTGGGTGCCGTCCTCGCCGGCGTTTTCCGTGACGTCGATCACGCCCCGCAGCTTCCGGATATATTGCTCCACCACACGGCCCAGCTCTTCCGGCCCGTACTGTTCCCGGACACGGTCCTCCAGCTCCCGGACCAGGCCCGGCGTCTGCGCCGCCTGGGCGTGGAAAATCTCATGGTCCGCGATCTGGTCCGGCGTCGCCCGGATATTGTCCGCCTGCACGATGATTCGGTCCCCCGTGTAGGCGCCTCGCACCAGCCGGGCGCCGTCCGGCGTCCCGATCTGGATGCCTCCGGTTACGAACACGGTATCTAGCCCCGTCTCTTCCCGCACCCGGTCCGCTGTGGCCTGCAGGCCGTCGTCCCAGGCGCTCTCTGGAATGATCTGGAGCGTCTTGGCGTCCGTGCCCCGCCGCAGTCCCAGGTCCCGGCTGCTTACCGGTTCTCCCCGTAGATGATGGACAGAATTTTGTCTTTCACGCGCTGCTCGGTAGGTGTCAGTGGGGCCTCTGCCTCTTTCTGCGCCTGTTCCCACGCCTCCAGCTTGCTCTCCGGTACCCGTACCAGAAAGCCGTCCGAGGTCTCCATCAGATACGCCGTCTCCCGTCTCTGCTCCTTGCTGTCCATTCTGCTCCGTCCTTTCCGCCGTTTCCGGCTGCTGATCTGTGTTTTCCGCTGCCTCCGTCTGCGGCCGGGTCTCTCTTACAACGTAAAGGCCGCCTTTTCTCTTTCCCGCCTTCACAAAACCGGCCCGGATTGCCTCCATGACTTTGGGGTATGCTGTCCGGTCCTGGCTCCGAGCGTATTCCACGATGTCCTTTAACGGGGGATTGTAATCGAATTTCTCTTTGAACCACCTGACGATTCGCACGCCCTCTTCCGCCATGTCATAATTGCGGACTAAAAAATCACGATTTTCCTTGACATTTCCAAAATTTCCGATATAATAATAAGGCTTGCAGTCTGCAGGCGTATCCTTGCTCCCATCCCGAATGGGGGCCATTTGTCCAGAAGGAGGTGCAAATAT
>ERZ1090880.1844-NODE-1846-length-9952-cov-6.205820_pt1 | contig 9952 bp, 18 predicted proteins | sample MGYA00478471_ERZ1090880 | MGnify/ENA primary metagenome ERZ1090880 (study PRJEB33644, sample SAMEA5815734) | chicken gut metagenome | biome: Chicken; feature: Gastrointestinal Tract; material: Caecum | place: Ireland | collected 2019-01-01 | study: A study of the... | reverse complement strand
GGGGGCAAGCGTCCCCAACATCTCTTTGTTTAACTTTTGCATTGACGAAGTATATTGTGCCATATACTTTACGCGCGTTTTTCCCGCCGCCGTTTCGCGTTGTACATACGGATTTTGCGGGTTGTAAACGATCGTCGGCAAGTCCTTTATTGACTCCAACACCGCAAACGTTTCCGCAACCTTGCGTATAAGCGAGTCGTTGATTTTCAACTTGATGTCGTCAACGCTCGCCGCCCGATAAAGCCCGACGAGGCGCGCGTATTCCGCGTCTGCTATATCTTGCCGTTTCTTTTTTGTTTTTCCTGTCATTTCGCGCCTCCTATTTTGTTTTGCAAACTTTTTGAGAAAAAAGTCAAAACTTCGGTGTGTATGCAAACGACTTGCGGCGTGGAGTCTTTTTGCCTTTTCAAAAATTTTTCAAGGACGGGGGGAGTAAAATTATTCGCGGTATCGTTCCCAATACGCATTTATCCACCCGATCACCGCGTCGCGGATACTCGACCGCTCGATGTCTTGATATGCGCGCTTGATACACTCCTCCTTCGACGTGTCGATGTGTACAAGTTCCGCGCCGTAGTCCTGCACAAACATATCGCGATCAATCCTATCGGGATATGTGCCGATAATGTACGCGTCCTGCCACTTGCGGCGAGGCGTCGCCGTCCGCACCTCGTCAAGCAAATAATCACGCACATTGAAGGCGACGCGCTTTGTTGCGTCGGGCTTGTCGTATAGCCCGCAAATACATATCGCCCGATGTATCTTGTCAAGGTCAACGATCAAGTCGTTGCGAGTTGCAACGCTATTTACATACGTTGTTTTGCCCGCACACGGCGAGCCATAGACGAGGTAAACGCGCTTTGCGCCGACCGCATAACCAAAGCGTTTATGCGCGGCGTTATGGCAATCGTGGCACAACACCTCGATGTTGTCGGGGTTGAGCGTAACGTTCACATCGTCGATATTGTCGAGCGTCAATTCCACTTTGTGGTGCGGGCGCAATTCGGATATATCGAACACGCCGCCGCATTTAGCGCATACCCCTCCGCTCTTTATCTTGCAAGCCTGCGCCAAGTCCAAGTAATCTTTGCGGCAATAAAACGCGTGTATCGGGTCGAGCGGCATTATATTCCCTCCGTACTGTCGGGCGGCAACTTGCCTTGTTCTGCAAGTTCCAACGCCTTTTTACGCAACGCCACGATCTGCGGGTCGCGGGCGAAATCGTCCGTAAAACGGTTGATAAGCAAAAATTGTATCATTCCCGCGTCGGGTTTCGCAAAGCGGACATAACGCTTTGTTTTCGTACCGATAACCGCCCCGTTTTTGTCTTTGACCTCCTCCGTGGTTTCCTCGGTGTACTCGTATCCCATTGCCACTTTGTAAGCGTTGTTTATAAGTTCCGTCTTAAATTCTTGCTTTGCTTTACAAAGTGTTTCGGCGAGTTCGGGGTTTTCTTTCTTGTATTTTGCCCACGACGTTTTACCCACGCCGTAATATTCGCAAAGTTGCCCTTCGGTTACTCCGCAACGGGCATACCGCGCTATATCGTCCAAATAAGGTTTTACCTTATTTGCGTACTCTGACGGGCAACCCCGCTTTTTTTCTCCGCCTTCGGAAGTGCCGCTGCCCCCGTCGATTTTACGCGGGTTTTTCGGCTTTCCGTTATTTGCGCCCTGTGGCGCGGTGTTTTTTAACTGTTTCGGCATTATTTTTCCTCCCTTGCGTCAAGCAACAACTTCGTTATAATCAATATCGGCGTAAATGCAAGTGCGATTATAAGGGGCACGCAACACCCTATCCACGAAAGCGCGCTTGCCGCGCACAATTTGCAAATTATCAAGATCGCCGAAAGTGGCACGCACACAACGCACACCACAAGCGCGATAATATACAAAAGCCCGATTATTCTTGTCATTTTCGTTTACCTCCTGTAAATCGCTTGATACTCAATACAACCCACCCGTCGGCAAGCCCCGCAAAGTCGCGCAAAATGTATGTTATTTTGCCCGTGAGCCGCCGCCCCGTGTATTGTCCGTCTTTCCATTCGCGCATTATCAATAAATCGCCCACGGCGTAATTGCGGTCGTTGTAGCGCAATTCCCACGGCTTTATACCGACGCGCGCCGCCTCGAAATATTCGGGCAAGCACTTGACCTCGATTATCTTTGCCATTGACCGCCTCCGTACACAAATAATTTTTCGACGCGATCGCGCTTTGCGCGGTTGTTGAGGTGCGTTTTTATGCTCCGCTCCCACACACAAGCAAAATCGGACGGTGCGGCGTATTCGCTGATAACAACGATATGCCCCTCCGCGGCGCGTTCTCTGCACCATTGCCAAAACGCGGCGGTATCAAAATGCTTTGCGTATCCGACCCCTTCCGCGTAAGGCGGGTCGCAATAAATAAGTACCTTTTCACGCGTCGGAAAGCACATTTGCCGATAGTCGCAACACCCGACCAAAATGCCGCGCAAGTTCGGCAACTGCCTTTTGAAATTCGCCTTGCTTTCCTCGAAATAGTTTCGTGTTGCACCGTCCTTTGTTTTTGCGATCGCGCCGTAACACCCGCCATACACGCGCGCATTATACGACGCAAACAAAAGCACCGCCGCCCGATACCAACCCGCATATTTTTCGGGATTGTCCCGCACGTCGTAATACTCCTCGCGCGTTGGCGTTTTCAAGCCGTCCAAAAGCGCGGGATTTTCGCGGCAAGTTTCGACGAGTTCGCAAACAAGCGGGTCAATATCGTTTCCGAGGCGGTTTTCGCACTCGATTTTGTCGATTATGTTAAACCCGCCCACAAACGGCTCGACGTACTGCTTTATGCCGTACTCGTTTATGTATCCTTGCAAGATCGGCACGATGTCCGCCGCCACTTTCGCTTTACTCCCGATGTATTTCACGCTTTGTTTTGCCTCCCGTTTCTTTTTGCCTTGCCATTTTTGCGTATATGTAAGCACCCGTAACATACTCGCTCGTTTTGCTTATGAACGCCGTAAGGCGATACCCCTTGTACATCTGCTCAAATACCCCGTGCGGATCGCTGTCGCCCCTTACAAGTCGATTTACCCGCCGACGCGTAAACTTGTAGTCGGCTATCGTGATTTGCGGCTTTTGTAGGTTTTTCGACGTTTTATACCGTTTCGTGCCGCGCGGGTCTTTCATACAATACCGCACCATACCCTCGTACCCGCTTTCGTCCGCTTGCAAGCGGCGCGTCTGTTTGCGCGCTCCACCCTTCCATAACCGCTCGGCGAGATCACGATCGGGGAAATTTGTTACGATGTGGTGATGTACGCGCTTTTTGCCTTTCTTTTCGTCGTCCTCAAATTCCGTCCAAAAAACGTATTTGAGCGGCGGAAAACCGAGCCGTTTGCCGTGGTATCTTAACCGACGAAGGAAATTTGCAAATGTCTTGTCCGCCTCTGCAACGGATTTCGGCAATTTGCCCGTTTCGTATGTGAACGTACCCCAAATGTCCTCGTCCGTAAAGTTGGTATTTACAAGCCGCACAATGTTCTTGACGGCATTTTTGTAGTTAAGGCGTTTTTGCGCCTCGCGGGTTGCCTTTTGCTTGCGCGCTCGTTCGGTCGATCTTGCCGTGTCCCACACGGGATATATTTCGCATTCCAAGACATTACCGCTCTTGATTGTCTTTGTCCGATAATGCACGATGTGGCGATCTTCAAGGACTTGCAAACGCGCCTCGCGCTCCTCCTCAATCGCAAACACCTCGTCGTAATCGTACATTGTCGGGTCGATTATGTGCTTTGCCATTGTCTGCCTCCTATTTTTTGCGCAAAATAAAAGACAAAGTACGCAAGGGGTCTTGCCCCTTGCAACCCCGCAAGGCTCAAGAATATAACACGTCAACGCACCGTGCGCCGTCTGTCTATTCTTCCGTAACGTGATTACGCCCTCTCGTTCGGGTGGCGTTTTGTGTTTATCCGTCGCATTGCCTTTGACCGTAGCACTTACGGCAAGCGGACAAGTCAAGCCCTTTGCTTGCGCAAAAATTTTCTTGCGAAAATTCGAGGGGCGTTGACTTTGCTTGCCGACGTGCTTTTACACGGTCAAGGCGACGGAATAAAACACAAAACTTTAAGCACCCGATCTTTTGCCTTCGTCGTTAAGATAATACTTCATTACGAGGACGCAAAAGCACCGTTATGCCCTGCAAAAGTTTTGACAATCCACCTCCGATATGCTATAATACATATAGGTTTGGTTGATGTTTTTTCGTCAACTGCGGGCTATCGTCAAGTACCAATTGCGATAGCCCTTTTACTTTGCCTTTTGATATGTAGTTTTACTCTTTGCCGTCCCGCGGCGCGTCTGCACCGTCGGCGGCGTTTTCTTTTGCCTCGATTGCCGATAGCCTTGCGTCGAGTTCTTCGACAAGGCGGCGGACGCAATCGCTTTTGCTCAAATACCCCAACTTGCGCAACGCGTTTTTGGAAAAAACACGCTCCGCGAGATCGCGCGGTATTTCGACCGTAAGGTTGTAAAAATCGTTGCTTGCCCGACGGCGGCGCGTCCTTTCGGTGGCGGTTGCAACCGCCTTTCCCGCCGCCTGTTCGGGCGGTACGAGTTGTATTTCCCGCACATCGTACACATCAAGCACATCGCAACCGAGCGATTTGCATATACACGCAAGCGCGGGCGGCGTTGGTAAACATATATCGTTGACGATCTTGCTTAAAAGCGATTTGTCAATGCGAGGGTCGGTGCAACGCACTTTATCCAACACCTCTTTTTGCATTATGCCTTTGTCGAACATTATTTTTTTGTACTTCGACATCGCATTACCTCCTTATGCCCGCCACGCGGGCGGGCGATTTGTGATTGCGGGATTAAACGCAAAAGCCGAAGGACACGCCGTAGGTGTCGTTCGCGTAGTAGTAGTAGACACTGCCCGTCGAGCCGATATACCGAAAGTAGTTACTATTGCTGACGTACGGCGAGCGCAACCACCAATAGCTGGCGGAGCCGCCGCGACGCTTTACACGGTTTGCCGCGTCCTTGAAATATTCGTATTGCTCCCCCTCGCCGTCCGCCGCGTATGTGCTGTCGCCGCAAACCTCGGCTTTTGAAAACAAAAACAACTTGTCGTCGGTCGAGGTTATATCGTCCGAGCCGCCGCCCGTACCTGTCAACTTGACAACGGGCTTGATTACGTCCCGCAATTCTGCGGGCAAAAGGGAAAGAAAACGCGGCATAAAGACGTTGCGCATTTTCGACTTTTTCCACCCGCCCGCGTTGGCGGCGTTTTCGTTTATTTCGTACTTGCCGTCGAGCAAATCCTTTATGCCGAACGTAATGCCCGCCGTCTTATCCGCCGCCCGTCCGTTTTGTGATAAAACATCGTGATTAAATCCGAGTATAACCGCCTTTACGCGTTCACCCGTATAAAGCACGATGTCCTTTGTGTCGCCGATCTTGAAATGTCTTTGTGCCTCGCCCGTGGCGGCGATTTCGGCGATCCCCTGCCACGTCATATTTTCGATATTCTTGCGGCGCGGCGCAATGCCGTATTGTTCCTCGAAAAGCGCGTCAATATCCTCGCGCAATTCGTCATAGCCCGCGCGAACGGCGGACGGAGCCGCCTCCGCGTGATTTGTAATAATCGCCGCAACCTCGTCGTATATGTTCTCTGCAACGCTGTCGGCATTGATCTTTGTGCGCTTGCTTACCATTGAAATAAACCTCCGTATTGTAATGATTGACGGCGGATTTGCCTTGTCGTCGATGTACTCGTCCGCCGATATTTTTCGGGTATCCTCGCCGTATTGCCCGACTTTTTCGGGCGCGTTTTCGTTGATGTAATCAAACGTCAACCCTTGCCGTTTACACCACTCGACCGCATTTTCGAGATGTTCCCCGACGCGGCACGTCCATAAAATAACGATGTCGCGCGCCGCCTTGCGCTCTTTTACATATTCGATCACGGGCGTTACGGGCGCGCCGATGTCGGGATACTTGCACTCGCATAGCGTTCCGTCGAAATCGACGGCAATAACTTTTGCCATATCACACCTCGATTTTGCCGCCGTCCGAGTATGCGTACCCGATAATGATTACGCCCTTGTTGTTGAGCGTGAAGGATATTTTAAGGCGCGCCCAATTGATCGTTGCCTTGCCGATCGCGCCGTCAAGGACGGCAACGCCGCACCGCAACAAAAGATCGTGCGTGCCGTCGTCGAGGGTTACGTTGTGGGTTTCGCAATAACTCATAAGGTCGTCAAGGCGTTGGCGAAGGCGGGTGATATTTTCCTTGTGGCGTTCCGCCTTTTCCACCTCGTCTTGATACTGCCGCGCCTCGTAGCAATCGCAATGTAACGTTGCCGCCTCGTTCGCCGTTTCTTGACTGTCGTAATCCGCGTCGGGGAGCGTCTGTTTGCCGCAAAAACGGCACGTCGGGAAAAATACCGCTTTGCCTCCCGCCGCCGCGGCGGGCTGTTCGTCGATGTAATAATGATCGTCGTCAACGTACCCGTTGTACATTTTCATATCGTTACTCATTGTTTGCGCCTCCTTGTTTGTTTTGGTTTTCAATTTCAATCACGGTCATAATGCAATAGTTCGCCATATCAAGCAATGTGTCCGTGATACTTTCCGATTTTACGCGTTGTTGATCGGGCGGCAATTTTGCAAGGTTTTTAACCCGATTAAACTTGTCCGCAATGCGGGTAATTGCCGATATAATACCGAGATCGGCAAAAGTATCGCCGAACGAGTTGCCGTAATCCGCATTTTTCTTTTGGTATGTATCGGTCAATTGTGCGCACAACTGTTTGTGTCTTTCGATGTTTGCCATATCCGCCGCCTCCGTCAATTTGATTTCGGGTCGTTTTTTGCTTTGAACACCGCCTCGTGCGCCGTTCCGTATTCCTTGTTATACTCGGCGAGGCGTTTTAATTCGAGCGCGTTCATTTGTTCGACTACACGGACGGCAAGGTTATAATCGTCATAAATTCCACGTTCACCGCGCGCCATATTTCCGTTTAACGGTAAGTTGTAGTTTTGCGCAAACTTCCTGTCCGTAAATTCGATACGCCCGCCGCCTCCGTACACACAAAAACCGTGCCCCACTTTTCGATAAAGCGAAAAGGTTATATCTTTGTAATCGCACGGTTTCCACTCGCTTGTGCCCGCCTCCTGTGCGATCTTATAAACGCGATACCGACGCACGACATACTTGCGTATGCTGATAACCTCTTTTTGCGCGTCGCAACACGGGCATTTGAAAGTTACTCCCTTCACGGTCAATTGTCCCGTGCCGTCGCACACTTTACACGGCTCGCGGAAGTACACGCTTTCGCCGCTTTCAACACGGTAGAATACGTCGCCCATTCTTACCGCGCGCGGGGCGGTGTAGTTTAACACCGCACTTTGGGTTTGGTTGGTTTTTTCTTCGATTTTCTGCCTCCAATTTTATATTTATCCGACGGACGCATTACCACCACCATTGAAGGGAACGGTGCGCCCGCCTTGCTTTCGTTGAAATGTAAGCGACCACGGACAAACCGTATTTCGTGCCGCTTGTATATGTACTCGTGAAAATACTTTGTGTCGGTGCGGGCGGGTATCAACATCACGACGAGCGTACCCCCCCCCCGCAAGCGTTTCGTTGTGGGCTTTTTCGACCCACTTGCCGATGTCCCGCCCGTAAGGCGGATTGCAATACACCCTCTCCCCGCGCCAACTTTGCGCCAAGCCGTCAACCTCTTTCGTGAAGTATCGCGCGCATTTTGCGTTTTGCGGGGTCGCGCACGGGTCAAGCGTGAAGTCAAATTCCTTGTTTAATTCGTCGAAAAACGCTTGCGGGGTCGCCCACTCTGCCGTGTTGCTTGAAAACATTGCCTCGTTAATCATTGTGCCGCGTCCTTCTGTGCTTGTCCGCGTTCGGACACGTCGCAAAATGCGATACATACCCGATACTGTCCACGATCGGGACAAGAGCCGAGCCGCTGTCATTTACGATATTTCCGCGCACGACCTCGCCGTCCTTTGTAACGATAAGAGCCGACCCGCGGTAATTCTTTTGATACTCGACTTGTTCCTCGTTGCAAGGCATTGACCGCCCGTTTTGCGTCTTTATCCACACAATTTTTGCGCCGCAACTTTTACACGTTGTAACCTTCATTTTTTACGCCTCCTTATAGTAAATCAAATATGGATAGTTGCGACCGAACGGCGGCGAGCCACCTATTGCCCGCCTCGTAATATTCGTCGTCTATCTCAAACCCGATATAATCCCGTTGTAGCCGATACGCCGCAACCGCTGTCGAGCCGCTCCCCGCGAACGGGTCAAGCACCAAATCGCCGCGGCGTGTGTGTTGGTTGATAATGCGCGACAATAGATCGGTCGGCTTTTGGTTTTGGTGCATCTGTTCTTTTCCCGTTACGCGGGCAAATTTCCAAATGTCCTCGTAACGCGGCATATCGGGGTTAAACTTTGCGCGCCCCTTGTTGGCGTATATGATAAACTCGTACCGTTTACCGTACTGCGCCTCCAAGTCGCCCGCCGTGTGATTGCCCTTGTCCCAAACAATGATGTTTTTGACGGTAAACCGCTTTTCGATCTGCTGTTTGAAAAAATCCACCTTATCACTTCCGCAAAACATATAAAACGGGGTGTCGTCTTTCATTACGTCGTACAATAGCGGTATAACGTCGATTATCAATTGCGGGTTGTTGTCGTTCTGTATGGTCTTACAAAACTTATGCTCTTTGTCCTGCCGTCTGTGGGTTGCGTATTCGATAAGGTACGGCGGGTCGGTGATAACGCAATCAACGCGTACCCCCCCCGTGCCATTTCCCGCAACCCGTCGCGGCAATCCATTTTGTATATGTTGTTGCGCTCAATCATAACGCCGTTCCCAAAAAATAATTTTTGATCTCGGCAAGTTTTTTATCGGTTAAGCGCGGGAGCGATTTCCCTGTCCCGCCGCATAAATGACAAATCCCGTCGTCAACCTTTGTGTATGCAACCGATCGTGCGTAACTCCCCGACCCGCCGCAACGCGGGCAAGTTATCCCGAAGTGCTTACGGATTTTTGCGCGTGCAATTGATATTATTTCGCGCGGCGGTTTAATTTTGGTTTTATCCCGTTCAAGCAAAGTGGGAAATACGGATAATATAATTTGTTTATCCTTATCGGATAAGTTATCAAACGTCATATCCCATAATTTAACGGCGGCGGCAACGCCTTCGTAAACTTCTTTTATTGCTGTTATTTTTGCTTTTTCCTCGCTTATCCCACAATACCCCCAACTCTTGATTGAGCCGTCGGCGTTTGCGTTTTCCGAATAATAAGCGGGCTTTCCGCAAATATCGTAATCGTATATAACAAGTTTAGTCGTCATTTTCCCGCCCCCGATTTTTTGTGTTGATTACCGTATAAGATCAACAACGCTGTTTCGTGTGCCGTCAATGGAAGTCCGAGGGTTTGTTTTGCCTCAATGCGTTTTAATTCTTTGTCGGTTTGGTTGATAGTGTTCATTTCGTTACTCCTTGTTTTCGGTTTCTTTGGTGGCGTATTCTCTGATTGCAATACGCACGATGTCGCTTAACGTCAACTCTTTGTCTTTCGCCGCGGCAACGAGTTTCGCGTGCGTTTCCTTCGGGATATAAACGCCAATGCAAATTGTTTCCTTCCCGATCTTGCCGCGTCCGTTACTGTTACGCATACGCAATACCTCCTTTGAAAAATAAAAAATAGGCTTGTCCGTTAAGACAAGCCTTCAAGCGTAAAAAATAGGTTTGCCTTCAACTGACAAACCTATTGTAAATTAACATTTTTCGCACTCCGAAGCGACTGTTCGGAGTCGGAAATTTCCGTTCGGGACGGGTTTTTCGCCCGCAAAAGCGTTGTTTTGCCAAAGATCGGCTTTTCGGGCGCGGATATGCGGATAAAACGGTAAACTTTGCGCCGAAACGGATCCC
>ERZ1090880.1842-NODE-1844-length-9962-cov-5.801857_pt1 | contig 9962 bp, 10 predicted proteins | sample MGYA00478471_ERZ1090880 | MGnify/ENA primary metagenome ERZ1090880 (study PRJEB33644, sample SAMEA5815734) | chicken gut metagenome | biome: Chicken; feature: Gastrointestinal Tract; material: Caecum | place: Ireland | collected 2019-01-01 | study: A study of the... | reverse complement strand
CCTTGGAGGGCCAGTAAACCCAACGCGGCCGCGCGTATCCCGCGCGGCCGCTTTTGACATTACTTTTTGATGAGTCCCGCGCGCATCGCCAAACCGTATACGCTCATGCCGCCCGACACGTTGTAAGCGTCGAAGCCGCGCTGTCTGAGCACGCGCACCGCGAGGTATCCGCGCAGGCCCACCGCGCAGGTGACCGCCAGCTTTCCGCTCGGCACCTCGCTCAGCCTGTCGCGCAGTTCGTCCAGCGGGATGTTCACCGCTCCGGGGATGTGGCCGGATGCATACTCCGCGGGGGTGCGCACGTCCAGCACTGTGTACTCGGGCGTGACGTTCTCCGCGCTCACCGTGGGGGCGAGCCCGTCGAGTATGTTGCACGCGATGAACCCCAGCATGTTGACGGGGCTCTTGGCCGAGCCGTAAGGCGGGGCGTAGCACGCCTCGAACTCCGCGAGATCGCGCACCGTGCCGCCCATCTGCATGAACGCGGACAGCGCGTCTATCTGCTTTTCCACGTTCTCCGTACCCACCGCCTGCGCGCCGAGTATGCCGCCGTCCTCGGAGAACAGCAGTTTCATGACTATGTTGCTCGCGCCCGGGTAGTACCCCGCGTGCGACAGCGGGAGCGCGTATGCTTTGAGGTATTCCCTGCCCGCCTTTTTGAGCTGTTTCTCGTTTGAGCCCACGGACGCCGCCGTGCGACCGAACACCTTGACCACGCTGGCGCCGCGCACGCGCTTGCCGTTGGACGAGCCTCCGCCCGCGATGTTGTCCGCTATGCTGCGGCCCTGTCTGTTCGCGGGACCCGCGAGCGGTATGAGCGTTTCGCCGCCGTCGGGACCGAGCACCGCCACGGCGTCACCCGCCGCGTAGACGTCGGGGTCGGACGTGCGCATGTACTCGTCCGTTTCCAGTCCGCCGCACGATGCGAGCTCCAGACCCGCCGCGCTAGCGAGCGCCGTTTCGGGCGACACGCCCATGGCGAGCACCACGAGGTCGGTGTCCTCGACGCTGCCGTCCGTGAACGTCACGCGCACGCCGCGCCCGGTCTTGCCCCGACGCAGTTCGTCCTCCACGAGCACCGCCATCTCGGGGTCGAGCGGCGGCATGACCTGAGGCGCAAACTCCGCCAGCGTGACTTTGAGCCCGCGCTCCGCGAGGTTCTCCGCCGTTTCCAGCCCGATGAATCCGCCGCCCGCGACGAGCGCCGATCTCGCGCCGTTCTTGCGGATATATCCGTCCATCGCGAGCGCGTCGTTCACCGAGCGCAGCGTGAAGGTGCCTTCGCCGCCCAGCCCGAAGGTCTTGGCGGACGCGCCGGGCGCGAGCACGAGCTTGTCGTAGCTCTCGTCGTACTCCCTTCCGTCATCTTCGCGCACGCGCACTTTTTTCGCCTTGCGGTCTATCGCGACCACCTCCGAACGCACGCGCACGTCTATGCGGAAACGTCTTTTCAAAAATTCGGGAGTCGCGACCAGCAACTCGCCTTTGGTCCTTATCGTACCGCCCAGATAATAGGGCAGTCCGCAGTTGGCGTAAGAAACGTGTTCGCCGCGCTCGAACATAACGATCTCGGCGTTCTCATCCATGCGGCGCATACGCGTGGCGCAACTCGCGCCGCCCGCGACGCCGCCTATGATGACGACTTTCATGTCAGCCCTCCGAAAGGTTTTCTTCAAGTATATTACAAAAACGCCCTCTCGTCAAGCCTCGCCGACGCGTCAGACCGATTCCAGCAACATCTTGTCCGCCACGAGCGCGATGAACTCGCCGTTGGTGGGCTTTTCGTTGTGATTGTACACCCTGACGCCGAAAAGCGAATTGATGTTCTCGATCTTACCGCGGTTCCACGCCACCTCGATGGCATGGCGTATGGCGCGCTCCACCTTGCTGGGTGAGGTGTCGAAACGCCGCGCGACCTCGGGATACAGACGCTTGGTGATGCTGTTGATGACGTCGGGATTGTCTATCGCCATCTTGATGGCCTCGCGCAGGAATTGGTAGCCCTTGATGTGCGCGGGTATGCCCACCGTGATGAATATGTTGGTTATCTTCTCTTCCAGCGACTTGTTGCGCACTCTGACGCCGCTCTCGCGCATGGTCTCGGTTATGCGCGCGTCCAACTGCTCGAAACGGAAGGGCTTCATCATGTAATACCGTGCGCCCAGGTCTATGGCCTTGGATATGAAACTGCTCGCGCTGAGCGCGCTCATCACGATGGTGCGCTGAGTGCTCGGCAGACGCTCGAGCACGCCGTAGCCGTCCAGACGCGGCATTACGATGTCGAGCAACAGTACGTCGGGCGCGGCGGCCGCTATCTTTTCCAGCGCTTCCTCGCCGTTCGTCGCGGTCGCGACCACCTCGCGGTCCTCTTTCGCCGAGAAATATGCGACACATTCGCCGAGAAATTCCTCGTTGTCGTCAACTATCATAAGTTTGGTCTTCATTTTTCCTGCCTCCGTGTTTTGTAGTCATATTATAGCAAAAACCACGGTAAGTCGCAATTCGGGACGGTATACGAATATTTACGAATATATACGATATTTGTTGCTTTTTCGCTGAGCTCGGCGGGAAGTGTCGAAACCCGACGCGCGCCCTTCCCGACCGCTCAATAGTGCGCGCGGCTATTGACATTGGCGCGGATACGTGATATAATGCGCATATGAAAGCATGGACGATAACGGAAGATCGCAAGCTGGAGCTTGTGACCGAGGCGGGCAGACCCGCGGATCCCGGGTGCGTGAAGATCAAGATATCTCACGTGCTGGTATCCAACGTCGACCTGAACGCGTTCACCCGCGAAGGCGGACACCGCCCCGTGATACCGGGCGGCTCGTGCTGCGGCATGGTCGTCGAAACGGGCGAGGGCGTGCGCGATCTGGAGCGCGGCGACCGCGTGTTCGTCGGTCCCGACCGATTCTGCGGCGAGTGTCCCGAGTGCAAGGCGGGCAGGTACGCCTCTTGCGAGAACGTGTCCTATCGCGGCTCGGACTGCGACGGGTTCATCCGTGACTTCGCCGTGGTGCGCGCGGAGGACTGCACCAAACTTCCCGAGCGCATATCCGACAAGGAGGCCGTGTTCCTCGACTACATCTCCACCGCGGTGGACATCATGTCCACGCTCAACGCCGAAAAGGGCGAGCACATCGCCATCTCGGGCGCGGGCGCACTCGGCTGCATACTCGCACAGGTCGCGCTGTACTACCAGGCGGTGCCCATCCTCGTGGACATAGACGCGGAATTCCTCGCAAAGGCCGCTGCTATGGGCGTGTATTACACCGTCAACACCGTGGAGAACGACGCCCGTACCAAGATATTCCACATAACGGGCGGAAAAATGGCGGAGTGCGCCGTGCATATCGCCACGGCGGGCAGCTCCGTCGCGCGCACGCTCAGCTTCGCGGGCAGAGGCGGACGCGTGGTCGTCGTCGGGCGCAAGGACTGCCACAGCGACCTCACCTGCTCGCTCGTTCCCGTCGTCGCCAACGAACTGACGGTCATGGGCGTGACGGGCGCGGAAAAGAGCACGCAGACCGCCATCAACATGCTCGCGAACAAGGCCGTGACCGTGCTCCCGCTCATCACCGTACAGACCACGTTCGACGAGGTCCCCGAGGTGTTCGCGCAGGCGGCGGCAACGCCTTCCCCGCACATGAAGATAATAGTTTCCGACAAATGACCGTCGCGCGGTACGCGCGCAAGCATATGCGACAACGGACGACGGCGGACGCTTGGAGCGTCCGCCGTCTTTTACTTCTCTCTCGACGATCATATCTTGTCTGGACTCCGTGCGCGTTTAGTCCGACAGCCCTCCTTCCCGTGTCACCGTTCTTTTGTCCTGATCGGGCAAACACATCGATAGGACAGCGAGCGATCGATATCATGGTATATGGTACAAGGCGGCGATAAAGGTTTATCGCCGCCTTGTCACTCGTCCGTTCCCTCATTCGCTCGCTTCGACTCATAAGCCTTTACGCAACGCAATATGGCGGCGAGCGACTGCTGCACGCCGTTCTCCGTCGCCTTTTTATACATCTCCACGGCTTTTTTCAGATCGACGGGTACGCCCTCCCCATACTCGTACATCAGTCCGAGGTTGTGATACGCCTCGTAAACGCCGTTTTCGGCGGCTTTTTCGTAGAGTTCGCGGGCCTTGTCGGTATCTTTCGGAAGATATCGGCCGTCGCAATACGCCATCGCCAGGTTGTTGTAGCCCTGCGCGCAACCCTGTTCCGCCGCGCGGCCGAACAGTTCGACGCCCTTTGCCGCGTCGCGCTCCACGCCCGCGCCTTCGTAATACATGTAGCCCAATTGCAACGTGGCCATGCCCATGCCCCGCGCGCTCGCCTGCTCGAAACAGTTCTTCGCGGCGGCGTAGTCCTTTTCGTGGCCCTGACCGTTGAAGTAACACAGCCCGACGTTGAACATCGCGTTGGCGTCGCCGCCGTCCGCCGCGAGTTTGTAGTAACGGAAAGCGAGTGCGTCGTCCTTCGGTACCTGCTCGCCCCTGTCGTACAGCTCGGCGAGGTCGAACATGGCGTCCGTATTGCCGCCGTCCGCCGCTTTCTTGAACCACCCGATCGCCGTCGCCGCGTCCTTTTCGACGCCGTCGCCGCTCATGTACATGAGCGCGAGATCGTACGCCGCTTCCGCGCTCTCTTTCGCCGCCTCGGTATACAGTTCGACCGCCTTTTTGACGCTCTTCCGCACCCCCTCGCCCGTCAGATGACACTTGGCGAGGTTTATCATCGCGGAGGCGTTCCCCAGCAACGCGCCTTTTTTGAAATGCTCCACCGCCTTTTTCCTGTCCTCGGCTGTGCCTTGGCCGTAGTAGTACATGATCCCGAGCGCCGCGATGCAATCCGCGTCGCCCCGCTCCGCTCCCAGAGAATAATACCCGAACGCCTTTTCGAGGTCCTGCGGGATCAGCTCCCCGCCATAATACAGCGACGCGATGTCCCAATACGCGTCGTACGCGCCCAGCTCCACCGCGCGCTCAAAGTGCGGAAGGGCGTTCACGGCGTCGCGCAGCCTGTGGACGTATACCCAGCCGAGGTCGTAAGCGCCGTACGCCGAACCGTTCGCCTCCGCGCGTGCGTACAGCTCCATGGCTCTCTTCAGCCCCGCGTCGTCGCCGCGATCGGAATAATATTTCCCGAGGTCCACCATAGCGTTCACGACGCCCCGTTCGACCGCGTTCTCCCACGCATCGACGGCCTTTTCCTCGTCGCGCGCGACGCCCGTGCCCGTCATGTAACAGAATCCGAGCAGGTGCAGACACGTGTCGTCGCCGTGCTCGGCGGCGAATCTGACGTACCCGAAGCCCTTTTCCCGCTTCATTTCGTCATCCGAACGCAGGTACAGCACGCCCAGCGCGGGCAACGCTTCCGCGCACCCGTTCTCGTTGGCGGACAAAAAATACCGCTCCGCCTTGTCGTCGTCGCCCTTGTCGGAATAATACTCGCCGAGGATATGATACGCCTCGCCGTCGCCCGCCGCGCCCTCGCGCTCGAGCTCCGCGAGCTCTTCGGATGATAACTTGTCCATGACGCTCTCCCCGCGGTCCTCCGCTTTCTCGTCTTTTCTCCATTTTACCACAACCGCCGCGCGATTGCAATACCCTTTTGCCCTTCCGCGCACGCCGCGCCCCTAGCGCCCCGCGCGTTCCGCCGCCCGCGCGTCACCGCCCGTAACGAACAACGCCCCGAGCCGTACGGCTCGGGGCGTCCGCGTTTATGCGTCAGAGCAGTTTGTTAAGGAATTCTTTGGCGCGGTCGGTCTTGGGCGAGTCGATAAGCTCGCGCGCGGGACCGCGTTCGAGCACGACGCCGCCGTCCAGGAAGAGCGCCGTGTCCGCGACTTCGCGGGCGAACTCTATCTCGTGCGTCACTATCAGCATGGTAACGCCCTGTTTTTTGAGCGAGGCTATGACTTTGAGCACTTCCAGCGTCAGCTCGGGATCGAGCGCGCTGGTGGGCTCGTCGAAACACAGTATGGACGGACCCATGCAGAGGGCGCGTGCTATGGCGACGCGCTGTTTCTGACCGCCCGAAAGCTGGTAAGGATAGGCGTTAGCCTTGTCGGACAGCCCCACTTTTTTCAGCATGAGCTCGGCTTCGCGCGCGGCCTGCTCTTTGGACATCTTACGCACGCGCACGGGCGCGAGCATGAGGTTGTTTTTCACGGACATGTGCGGGAAGAGGTTGAAATCCTGGAACACCAGCCCCATTTTCAGACCCTTTACGCGCAGCTCCTCGTCCGACGGATACGCCGAGCGGACATACGGCTCGCCCGCCACGCCGCGCACGGGCTTGGGGGTGACCGTTTCTTCGCGCACGATGAGGTCGCCGTCTATCGCGAGGGTGCCTCTGTCCATGCGTTCGAGGAAGGTCAGGCAGCGCAGAAGCGTCGTTTTGCCGCCGCCGCTCGAGCCGATGACGGCGAGCACCTCCCCCTTTTCCATGGAGAGGTCCACGCCCTTGAGCACTTCCAGCGCTCCGAAACTCTTATGCAGACCCTTGACTTCAAGTATCGCCATGGCTCACCCCTTGTAGTAGCTGAGCTTCTTTTCGATGAAGCGGAACAGCAGCGTAAGCACGCCGCACATCAGCAGATAGAACGCCGCGGTGTAGAAAAGAGGGTAGATCACGCCCGTCGTGTTCACTATCTCGCGCGCGGAAAGTATGAGCTCGCCTATGCTTATGACGTTGGCGAGCGACGTATCCTTGACGAGCGTCATGACCTCGTTGGACATGGGCGGCATCACGCGCTTGACGACCTGCGGCAGCAGCACGTATAAGAACGTCTGCACGCGGGTCATGCCCAGCACGGAACACGCCTCGTACTGCCCTACCGGTATGGACTCGATACCGCCGCGGTATATCTCCGAAAAATAGATCGCGTAGTTTATGACGAAGGCTATGCATGCCGCGAGAAAACGGTTGAAGCCGTTTATGCCGAACACCAGCGACGGCACGTAGAACACCACGAATATCTGCAGCATGAGCGGCGTTCCGCGTATCACCCAGACCACAAAGCGCATTACGACGCGCACGGGCTTGAAGCGGCAACGCGACAGCATGCAGAACACCATTCCGAGCGGCACGGCGCACACCAGCGTGATCGCGAAGACGGCGCACGTCCAGCCGAAGCCGCTCAGAAGATCGAGCGTGACTTCGCCGAAAGATACCGCGCCGATGACAGTACTACCCATTATCCTTACCTCTCTTAAATACGATGTATTGCCCCGCCGCACGGCGAGGCAATACGTCAAAGCATCCTATCATGCCGTAAAGGTCATCTATCGTACGCTATGGGCGCGAACACCGTATAGCCTATCACGAGCGTACCCTTTTCTTCTATGTAGTCCCAGCCCGCGGTCTCGCCGTTGGACGTCCACTCGATGGGTATGAGACTACCCGTCACGTCGAAGTCGTCCGTCTTGGCCAGATCCTCCACGGTGCCGTCCGCGTAGAGCTCGGAGAGCGCGGTGTTGACCTTGTCGATAACGCCCGTGTCCGCCTTGCGCGCCGCTATGCCGTACTCTTCCTCGCCGAAGTCGAGGTCTGGAACGATGACCAGCTTATCCTTATAGTCGCCGCCCGCGGTGTAGTAGCCCGCCATGACGGAGTCTATGATCGCGATGTCCGAAGTGCCGAGATTGACCTCGTTGAGCGCGTCCGTCTGCGCGGTCAGCTTGGCAAGATCGTTGTCGGGAAGCTGCTCCTCCGCAGCCGTAGCGCCCGCGCTGCCGTTCTCCGCGGCTATCTTGGCGCCCGACGACTTGATCTTGTCGACGGTGGAATACTTATCCACGTCCGCCGCGCGCACGACCGCCACCTGCTTGTTGGACATGTAAGGCACGGACACGCACTGGTTCTCCTTGATCTCGTCCGTGATGGTCATGCCGTTCCAGATGAGGTCTATGTTCTTGGATTCAAGTTCGGTGAACTTGGCGTCCCAGCTGATGAGCTGGAAGCGCGCTTCCACGCCCAGCTTCTCGCAGACGACCTTGGCCAGCTCGATATCGAAGCCCTGGAGCTCCGAGCCGTCGGTGGTCGTGTCGCCGCACGCCGCAAAACCCAGGCATGCGCTCGCCGTCAGCACCGCGGCCATTACGACCGTTAAAATCTTCTTCATGTTTCATCTCCTCCGATCGGCCTTCAACGGCCGACCTACAGTGATACTTTACCACAATAAAGAAATAAAGTAAAGCGATTGCGCGCGTAAATTCGCTTTACCGCCCCTCCGCGGTGCGGATGAGCGCTCAGCTAAGGCCGAGGGCGCGGAGCACGAGTATCAGGACGAGCACGGTGACCGTCGCGGACATGGCGACGGTGAACAGTCCGCGCTTGAATATCGACAGCACGATGGCGACGACGGTGGCGGCTATCGTCGCGATGAGCACGGCCAGCGACGTTACGACGTCGCCGTCCGAGGTGGAATAGAATATCTCGGGAAAGACCATGGCGGCGAGCACGCCGAAGGGCATGTACGTCAGCACGGAGCGCAGAAAGCGGTTCTCTATCTTGCGGCGCACCAGCACGAGCGTCAGCACGCGGCAGAGGTAGGTCACGCCCGCCATGATGACCATTCCGAGTATGAGCGTGGTCAGGTCGGTCGGCATTCGTCCTCCTCCCCGCCCTTGCGGGCGGCGCTATCGGGCGCGGGCGTTTCCGCATTGTCGGGCGCGGGCGGCTCGGCTGACGATCCGCCCTTGCCGTCGTCGCGCACTGGGAACAACAGCGCTCCCGCGACGGCGCTCGTCACGCCGCAGATGACGTACACCCAGCCCTTGCTGAGCGTGTTCAGCCCGGGGATGTAATAGAACGCGCAGGACAGAGCGGTCGCGAGCAGTACGACGAACAGCGCGGCGCGCGAGGTGCGGCAGGGCGGGATGATTATGGCAACGAACATTGCGGGCAGCGCGATGCGGAACGCCACCATGACTATCTCGGGCAGGAAGCTGCCCACGAGCGCGCCCACCGCCGTGCCGGCGATCCAGCCGACGAAGGACGTTATCTCCAGCGCAAGCATATAGCCGAACGTTATCTCCTTGCCGCGCGACACCGCGACGGCGAAGTTCTCGTCCGTCATGCCGAAGGCGAGCAGCATGCGCCTTGGTGTGCCGACGCCGCGTTCGAGCATCTGCCCCACCGACACGCTCATAAGCGCGTAACGCAGGTTGATCGCTATCATGGCGACCAGCAGTTCGGCGAGCGTGGCGGTGCCCGACGCGAGGAGCTGCACGCCCAGCGCCTGACCCGAGCCCGTGAAGTTGGTGAGGGATATGAGTATGGGCGTCCACACGGGGAAACCGTAGCCCACCGTCGCCACGCCGAACGCGATGGACACGGCAAAATAGCCGAGCGCTATCGGCAAACCGTCCCTTATTCCCGTTTTCGGCGCAAGTCCGTTCAATGGAGCCCTCCGCTTTTGTAGCTGACTATGGTATTATAGCACACCCGCATGAAAAAGTCATGGAAGTTAAAGTAAAAAAATCATAAGATATCGTGACATAGTATGCCGCGTCGCCGCGCATACTTACTATGTACGGCGGCGGTGCCGTCGCACAAGGAGGACACAAATGAAACACGTAGTCAAGACGGGCGAAAAGCCGGGCAAGGGACGTTATTCCTGCACCAATTGCGGTCAGGAGATCGATCTGGGCGCGAACGACAAGATGCCGCCCTGCCCCAAGTGCAACAACAGCGAGTTCACCGAGAAGTAAATCGGAAAGCGGGCGTTCCTCTCCGACCGAGGTCGGACATACGCCGAATGCTTCGGGAACGCGGAGCGCGCTTACGGCACAGAAGCCGCGATAGCGCTCCGCGCACGCCCGAACGACTCGCGGACGTCGGCGCGCGCCGCGCGGCGTCACTGCCCCGCGTCCCCCGCCGGGGGGTTTGGTTGTGCCGTTGAGCGCTCCCCGTTGGCCGCCGCCGAAAATACCCCCGGGGGGGGTC
>ERZ1090880.1841-NODE-1843-length-9967-cov-7.170702_pt1 | contig 9967 bp, 7 predicted proteins | sample MGYA00478471_ERZ1090880 | MGnify/ENA primary metagenome ERZ1090880 (study PRJEB33644, sample SAMEA5815734) | chicken gut metagenome | biome: Chicken; feature: Gastrointestinal Tract; material: Caecum | place: Ireland | collected 2019-01-01 | study: A study of the... | reverse complement strand
TCGACGGTGCAGTTTCCAAGGGCGTTCTTAAAAAGAACACCGCCGCAAACAAGAAGAGCGGACTTGCAAGCAAGCTCAACGCAATGGAATAATCTTTCCCTGAAGGAATGTACGGGCGCACTTTGTGCGCCCGATTTTTTTTGTTTTTATTCTGTCCCTCTGCTGTTATCGGGTGCGACCTCACTCTTTTGCCGCTTTTCCCTTACCGCGCGATATACCGCGCGGTTTTTTTGCGATATTCTGAAGCCGTGCGGTTTTTATCGCGCTGGTTTTTATCGCGCGGCATCTCCTTGCGCCACGTTTTATAAAATTTGCGGCTTACTCCTTATCCGCACTCTTTTATTGCTGCGATATTCAAAAGGTTGCGCAAAAATTTATGACCACTTTGCCATATTTTCGCGGCAACCACACCTGCCATTAAACATCTGAGTATAAAAGCAGCTCTTAACTAAAAATATTTCTGCCCGCGGCTCTCCGCAGGCTTTTTTATTTCAGACAGTTGCGCCGCTCCACTCTTCTGTCTTTTTGCAGTCCACTCGCTTTTTGTATCGTACGCGGGCGCGGCAGCGCGGCGCGCACGCGTATGCGCGGAAACTAAAATTTTGTCGTGCGCACGCGAGAAAATTAATGTTAATTTTTAACAAAATTTTCACAAGACTGTAATATATTTTCACATTTAATTTGTATCAAAAAACAGTTGACTATACATCAATGCTGACTTATAATCTTTTCTGTAATTTTTTACTAAACATTTTGTTTAAAATTGCTAACCGTTTACTATCTTTAAACGCAGGGTTTAACTAATTGGTTTATTATTTTTAAACGCAAAGTTTAACCCTCCGTTTGCTTTTCAGGCAAAAACAAGCTTTTATATTAGGGTGATTTTTATGGAAATTGGCAGCAAAATCAAACTTCTGCGACAACAGCTCAACCTTTCCCAGGCAGAGCTCGCAGACAGATGCGAGCTCACCAAAGGCTACATTTCGCAGCTTGAAAACGACATTACTTCCCCCTCTATATCCACTCTGTGCGACATACTTTCCGCACTCGGTACAGACCTTGCCGAATTTTTCAAAAAAGAGGACGACGAACGGGTAGTCTTCGGAACGGACGACTTCATTGAAAAGCGCGACGACGGAATGACGCTCAAATGGATAATTCCCAACGCGCAGAAAAATATGATGGAGCCGATAATACTTGAACTGTTGCCCGGCGCCGCCTCCTCTGAGGATTTCCCGCACGACGGCGAGGAATTCGGATACGTCCTTGAGGGCAAAGTGCGCCTGACGCTCGGCAAAAAAGCCTATGTATGCAAGCGCGGCGAAACTTTTTATTACAGGGCCAACACGACCCATTCAATAAGCAACGCGGGCAAGACGATAGCCAAACTTTTGTGGGTTTCGTCGCCCCCTAACTTCTGATAAATAATTCTTTAGGAGAGAATCATGAGCCAGTCTAACACCATCATCGAACTGAAAGACGTATGCAAATCTTTCGACGACACAATAGCCGTTGAAAATTTCAATCTTTCCATTCAGAAGGGTGAATTTGTCACCTTCCTCGGCCCCTCGGGCTGCGGTAAGACTACCACCCTGCGCATGATTGCGGGATTTGATTTGCCCACTTCCGGCCAGATACTTCTGAACGGCCAGGACATAAGCAAACTGCCGCCCAACAAAAGGCCGGTAAACACCGTATTCCAGCGCTACGCACTCTTCCCCCATCTCAACGTGTATGAGAACATAGCCTTCGGCCTCCGTCTTAAGAAGGTTGAAACTACCGTCACAAACCGCAAGGGCGAAACCGTTACAAAGCACGTCCACCTCTCGCGCAAGGAGATTGACGAAAAGGTTAAACGCGTTCTCGACATAGTTGACCTCGAGGGATTTGAAAAACGCTCGGTTTCCACCCTCTCGGGCGGACAGCAGCAGCGCGTTGCCATTGCAAGGGCAATAGTCAACGAGCCCGAAATTCTGCTCCTTGACGAACCGCTCGGCGCGCTCGACCTCAAGATGCGCAAAGAGATGCAGATAGAGCTCAAAGAGATGCACAGAAGACTGGGCATTACCTTCATATACGTAACTCACGACCAGGAAGAGGCGCTCACCATGAGCGACAAGGTGGTTGTTATAAACGACGGCGAAATTCAGCAGGTCGGCACTCCTACCGACATCTACAACGAGCCCGTAAACACCTTTGTTGCCGACTTTATAGGCGAAAGCAACATCTTCAACGGAATGATGACGGGCAAGCTCAGAGTTAAATTCTGCGGCGCGGAGTTTAAGTGCCTCGACGACTACGAGATAAACCAGTACGTCGACGTGGTTGTGCGCCCCGAAGATATAATAATCTGCAAGCCCGGCGAAGGACAGCTCAAAGGCAAAGTTCTCTCCACCGTGTTCAAGGGCGTGCACTACGAAATCACAGTTGAAGTAGGCAGATTTGAGATTGTTATACAGTCTACCGCCTACGCCGCGCCCGATTCCGAGATCGGAATGAAAATAGAGCCCGACGGCATCCACATAATGGAGAAAGTCTACACCGAGAACAAGTACAACGGCGTTATAACCAAGAACAACACCGTAAAGTTCGGCGACGGCGAATTTGAATGCGACGTAACCCAGCTCTACAAGGGTTCGCACCTCGACGAAGAGGGCTACCTTATTACGGCAAACGGCGAAAAGCTCGACCTTACGGGCACTGAAGTCATTGTTGAAGTCGGCTTTACAGACATTACCATGAGCGACGAAAAAGACGCCGGCGGCGTTGACGGCAGCATCATTTCCATGATTTACAAGGGCGACCACTACCGCTATATCGTAAGGACGGAGGAGAACGAGGAAGACTACGTTCTTGCCTGCCCCGACCTCTGGAACACGGGCGACAAGGTAAGCCTTATAATCCCCGCAAACAAGATAAAGCTTACCCTTAAACCTGCCGCGGGAGAAAAGAAATGACAAAGACCATTTCCCTTCGTTTCAACAGAAAGCAGCTGTGCATACCTTATGCGGCATTTCTCATTCTCTTCGTTATATGCCCGCTGCTCGTTATAATCTACTTTGCCTTTACAGACGGCACAGGGAAGTTCACCTTCGATAACCTCGTAAACTTCTTCTCCAACACCAACACGTTGGGAACTTTGCTCAACAGCATAGCCATCGCCGTTGTAACCACTATCGTATGTCTTGCGATAGCCTACCCCGTGGCGTACATTCTCGCACGCAGCAAATTCAAAAGAAAATACGTTCTTCTGATGCTCTTAGTGCTGCCGATGTGGATTAACTTCACGCTGAGAATTACGGCTCTCAAAGAGATACTCTCTGCAATAGAGGGCAACCTTGCAATGTACCCCTTCCTCAACACTGTCATAGGAATGACGTACGACTTTTTGCCCTTTATGATACTCCCGCTCTACACCTCCCTCTCCAAGCTCGACAAGAGCCTCACGGAGGCCGCTGAAGACCTCGGTGCAAACGGTTTTACCGTATTTATGCGCGTAGTGCTTCCCCTCTCTGTACCGGGCATTATCTCGGGCGTGACTATGGTGCTGCTGCCCTCCATGACAAACTACGTAGTGCTGGATATGCTGTATAACAGCACCTATATAATGGGCAGTCTGATAGGCAGCTTCTTTGCCGTCTATGACTGGAACAACGGCTCTATGATTTCGCTCATACTGCTCATAATCATATTTATAATCACGCTCGTCACCAACCGTTTCACAAACGACAGCGAAACCACGGGGAGGAACCTTTTATGAAAATTGCAAAAAAAGTTTCAGCCGTGGTATGGCTGGTGCTCGTTCTGGCGTTCATTTATATCCCCATACTGCTGCTCGCCGTTTACAGCTTTACGGACGCAACAATGGTTGGCGCAACGATAGACGGCTTCACATTCAAAAACTATATAACGCTTTTTGAAAACGAGGAATTGCGCGGAATGATAGGCGGCACGGTGCTGCTCGCCCTGGGCTCCGCACTCATTGCAGCAATACTCGGCACACTCGGCGCAATCGGCTCTTTCTATTCAAAGAGGACGGCAAAGAACCTTATAAACTACGCAAACCAGATACCCGTCGTAAACGCCGACGTCGTTACAGGTTTTTCGCTTTGCGTGTTGCTCATAGTGCTGCTCGGCATAGATAAAGATACATTCGTGCCGCTCGTTGCGGGACACGTGGTGCTCTGCACTCCCTTCGTTTACCTATCGGTAATGCCCCGCCTCAAGCAGATGGACAACAATCTGTACGAGGCCGCACTCGACCTCGGCGCAACACCCGCACAGGCACTCATAAAGGTAGTCATTCCACAGCTTCTGCCCGGAATACTCTCAGGCTTTATGCTGGCCGTGACACTCTCGCTTGACGATTACTTTATAACGACTTATACAAAACCGCCTACATTCGATACGATAAGCACCTACGTTGTAAACGCCACCAAGGGCGGACAGACAGACATAAAGACGGCGCTTTGGGCGCTCTCCACCATTATCTTCCTTATCGTGGTAATAGTAGTCGTGCTTATGAACGTACTTTCAAGGAAGAAAAAGTCTCAGGAGGCGCGCATATGAAAAAACTGAGAATTGCGGCGATAGCCGCCGCCTGCGCGTTATCATTCCCCGTATTTGCGCTTGCAGGCTGCGCTGAAGGCAAGGACACGGTAGAGCTTCGCATAGCCAACTGGGAAGAATACATTGACCTTGGCGACTGGGGCGAGGACGAGGCCATTGAGCTGGAAGACAGCACAGTGATGGGCGTGAACAGCGTTGTGGACGACTTCACCGAATGGTTCAATTCGCAGGATTACGGCTTTGAAGTCAGCGTTGAATACTCCACCTTCGGCACAAACGAGGACCTGTACAACCAGATGAACCTGGGCGATGTGTATGACCTTGTATGCCCCTCCGACTATATGATTATGAAGCTGCTCGCCGAGGACAGAATACTGCCCTATTCCGAACAGTTTATGGACGAGAGCAACCCTGAAAACTACTATATAAACGGCGTATCCGACTATATAGACGGCGCTGAGGGCAGCATATTCGACCAGTACGGCTGGAGCGGCATTGCCGCCTGCTATATGTGGGGCACAACGGGACTTGTTTATAATCCCGAAAGACTGGAAAGCGAGGAAGATGTCTCTACCTGGGATATACTCACCAACAGCGATTACTACAAATCGGTGACAATAAAAGACAATGTGCGCGACGCATATTTTGCCGCCCTTTCTATACTCTATAAGGACGAGCTCGACGCCATAAACGCCGACGAAAGCATGAGCGAGTCAGAGAAAACAGAGGCGCGCAGCGCTCTGTTAAACGCTACCGACAGACAGACGATAGCTGCCGCGGAGGACATTTTAAAGCAGATTAAGGAAAATGTTTACTCCTTTGAGACGGACAGCGGCAAAACAGATATGGTTACCGGAAAGGTAATAAGCAACCTGCAGTGGTCGGGCGACGCGGTATATATACTTGACCAGGCGGACGAAGAGGACACCGAACTTTGGTACTCCGTACCCGACGCCAACACAAATCTCTGGTTTGACGGCTGGGTAATGCTTAAAGAGGGTATACAGAACGATACTCAAAGGCAGATTGCCGCAGAGGCATTCGTAAACTTCCTCTCCCGCCCCGACATTGCCGTGCGCAATATGTATTATATCGGCTACACCTCCTCTATTGCAGCGGACGAGGTATTCCAGTACTTCGACTGGTGCTACGGAGCAATAACCGACCCCGAGGACGAAGAATATTACGAACTTACAGACGGCCTCTATGAGTACGACGTGAGCTACTTCTTCGGCGACGGACATTCGATATATGTGGATATGAGCACACTGCACGCAAGCGACGTAGTCGATACCGGCGAAACGGTAGACGGACACAAAGTCTACTCTGGCGGAATTGTAAACAGCGGAAGGCAGGCATTCGGACAGTACCCCACCAAGGATGTTATATCGCGCAGCGTTGTAATGCTCGATTTTGGCGATGACCTTGCGGCAATAAACCAGATGTGGATTAACGTGCGTTGCCTTGACATACTCGACATACCCGTCACTACGGTGGTAATTGTGGCAGTAATAATTGTTGCGGTAGTTGCGGCCATATTGATTTACAGATTCCGTTATGAAATCTTTTACAGCAGGCCGAGAAAAAACAAGGCCAACTAATCAGAATATTAGCTAACATTAAGTGTTGACGGAAATCGTTGACTGAAAATATTGACAGAAATTATTGCTGAATTGACAAAAATGGAAAGCTGCAGACGGAAAATTTCCGCCTGCAGCTTTTATTATGCAATATTTCTACCGCATTTATTGTGCAATATTTTTTATGATGGCAGCTTTATGTCTTCAGGTTTAAAATTGACTTTTACTAAAAAAGGTCGCGGCGGCGAGCTGAACGGCTAGCAGAGTAACGCGACTTGCGGGGGTGAGCTGCCCGCATCAGAGTGAACGGCGTCGTCGTACATAACGGCGACTTGTAGAGTGAGCTGCTGTTGTAGTACATACCTGTGCTTTGCATAGTGAACTGCTTTGTAGTACTGTCCCATTTGACGAGTCAATCCCCGTTGACGGCTGAACCATGTCTTTTGGCTTGAGCCCTGGGCAATCTTAACGACAGCTTTCGTACTGAATTTATATGTCGGGCATAAAGCAGATAATAAAAAAGCGGTGCCGTAAAATGCTCAACCGCTTTAAAAAACCAGGCTAAAGCCGCGCAGTAATACTGCCGCGCGCCAGCAAGCAACCCATACAAGCGGCACTTATTATTACCGCCCTACCATTAGACCTGCTGTGGCGTATATCATAAGCTATTCAGTCACAATTTTATGTTGTTCGTATACATCCAGCCCCTCTCATAAACTAAGCCCTGTTAAAATGCTGCAACAAATTAAAACTTAATTGTCGGATACTCAGTTACTGACAATTTTTTAATTATTAATTTTTTTATCTTGTTTTTTGGCAGAATTTACTAAAAAGTATATATTATACTACACATAGTACTATACATTTATTAATTTTAAGTAATTTCGCACCTTTCAATTAAAAATTACTTTTAAATCAGTCACTATTCTTTTCCGCCTCATACTGTTTTACACACCTGAATATGGCAAGAATAGCCATCTTTATTCCGTGCTCGGATGCGTATTTGTATAATCTTGCCGCCTTTTTTAAATCCACCTCCACACCATTCCCGAATTCATAACAAAGTCCGAGATTGTAGTAGGCCTGCGGGTCGCCGCTTTCAGCTCCCTTAGCAAAATATTCTGCCGCCTTAGCGTTGTCAGGCAACATAGACTTTCCTTCAGCATACGCTATGCCAAGATTATTATAGCCGCCAGTGCAGCCCTGCTCAACCGATTTTTCAAACAGCTCAAAACCGCAATTATAGTCCTGCTCCACGCCCTCTCCGTAATAGTACATATTACCAAGCTGCAACGTGGCCGCGCCTATTCCCCTTTCAGATGCCATATTAAGGTATTGCAGCGCTTTTTCATAATCTATGACGCACCCTTGCCCCTTTACATAACGCAGGCCGAGATTGCTCATAGCCGCGGCGTCGCCGCCATCGGCCGCAAGTTTGTAGTACTTAAAGGCAAGATTTTCGTCCTTCGGCACAAGCTCGCCCGTATCATAAATTTCAGCGAGGTCAAACATCGCGTCGGTATCGCCGCCGTCCGCAGATTTTTTATACCACCTGACAGCCTCGTTTACATCTTTTTTGCAGCCACGGCCCTCCATGCACATTATTGCAAGGTTATAGGCCGCATCATTTTCCTTGTCTGCCGCCGCCAAATAGAGTTCAAACGCCTTCTTGGCGCTCTTTCTTACCCCTTCGCCGTCAAGATAGCACTTTGCCAGATTGACCTGTGCGGTAGAACTGCCCTTAGCTGCGGCCTTTTTAAAGCATTCAATGCCACTTTTTCTGTCCTCATCTGTTCCCTGGCCAAAGTAGTACATAATTCCGAGGCTGGCAATACTATCAGCATCCCCCTTGTCAGCGCCAAGCTTAAAAAAATGAAGAGCCTTCTTTAAATCTTTTTCGGCAATTTCGCCCTCGTAATATATGCGCGCTATATCCCAGTACGCATCGTATGCCCCAAGTTCCGCGGCCTTTTTGAAGTGTCGGATTGCATTTTCGGCATCATTAAGCCTGTTGGCATACACCCAACCGAGGTTATAAGCACCGAGCTCGCTACCTTCATTTTCCGCACGCCCGTAAAGCGACATCGCCCTTTGCAAATTGCCCTCGCCGTCCGTCTCGGAATAGTACTTTCCAAGGTCGACCATAGCCGCAACTACGCCCAAATCCACAGCGCGTTCCCACGCTTTTACGCCTTCAGAGGTATCAGTTTCTGTGCCTATGCCATTCATATAGCACAGCCCGAGCATATAAAAACTGTAGTCGTTGCCCTCTTCAGCCGCCTGCTTAACATATTCAAAACCTTCAGTCTGCACTTTTTTATCGTCCGAACGCAGGCATACCGCGCCGAGACCGGGCAAAGCCTCTCTGTACCCATTTTCATAGGACAGTCTGAAGTAATGCTCGGCATTCTTATCGTCTTCCGCCTCAAGATAGTATTCGGCGAGGTCGCAGTACGCTTCCGCGTTACCCTGCGCGCCCTTTTGCTTACATTCGGCAATCCAGCTTGCAATATTATCCATAAATCCCCCTTTCCGTTAAAGAGTCGCCAGAGGTTCTGAAGAGATTAGCTCATAATCTTCGTTATGGGTGTAGAACTGTTCCATAAGCCAATATGTGCCCTCGCCGCCTCTTTTTAGTTTTTCTGTAATCTGCCCGCGCGTTACGGGCATTACCTGAAAGATACTTATAAACTTATTAGTTGAAATATAGCATTTGACAAAGTCTGGAGAATGTAAAATTTCAGGCAGAAGCAACACCGTACCGCAATACTTTTCGTTTAAGCCCATATCAATTGTATCGGAAACAGTGAGGTTTTCGTTTGCTTTACGAGGGTATTCTGCAGTATGCCAGAGCAAGGCGTTCAGTCTGAGCCAGTCGGCTGAAGAACGGCTTACTTTTATTTCAGGAGATAGAAACATGACATACTCGTTACGTCTGTTCGCATGCCTGCCTGAACCTATATCGCGCTCGGGCATAAGATAATCGCTTGCGCCTATTGTACACAATTTCCAGAACGGCAGAACTTTTGTGGGGCGGAATACAAAGGTTGTTATGGGTCCTTTACCATCCTGCATAAGTTCCTTTTTTAATTGCAGGCTGAAAACGGGGGTCTGTTTAAAATATTTTGTATAATGTTCATATAGTTTCTTGTGCCTTGAATTTATCATTTCCTCTCATTCCTATATATCTGAAAGCGCCCTCAAACTACAAACACAACGTAAAATTCAGGCCGCACGTAAACTTATAACTTTAAAAATGAGATAGCGGAGATAGCCAAAAACATTATAACACGCAGACATATTTATTGCAATATGCAAAAGGATATTGGCCGCAGCCTGCCAGCAAATAAATATAGTCTTTTTGATTTAAAAGGCAAAAAATGATTGATTTTTTCGGCAATATATTGTATTATAGTTGCGTTGCAAAAGATTTACCGCACAAACGTTTTCGGCATTAAAATCCGTAGTTAAATGGATATAACAGCCTGCACCTTTCGGTCCGTTGTGGGTTCGCGCGAGCGCAGCGCTGCTCTGCCGAAGGTTTCCGCAACGCGGAATACGGCAGATACCCGCCGAGGCGGGAATACTGATATTACAACGCTATAATTCAATATGCTTCCGTAGTTAAATGGATATAACAGCCCCCTCCTAAGGGGCCGTTGTGGGTTCGCGCGAGCGCAGCGCTGCTCTGCCGAAGGTTTCCGTAACACGGAATACGGCAGATACCCGCCGAGGCGGGAATACTGATATTACAACAAAATTTAATATGCTTCCGTAGTTAAATGGATATAACAGCCCCCTCCTAAGGGGCCGTTGTG
>ERZ1090880.1831-NODE-1833-length-9989-cov-9.910207_pt1 | contig 9989 bp, 9 predicted proteins | sample MGYA00478471_ERZ1090880 | MGnify/ENA primary metagenome ERZ1090880 (study PRJEB33644, sample SAMEA5815734) | chicken gut metagenome | biome: Chicken; feature: Gastrointestinal Tract; material: Caecum | place: Ireland | collected 2019-01-01 | study: A study of the... | reverse complement strand
TTATTTTTTTGCCCTCTGGTCGTTTTTCTAAAATTAGCGTTTTTAATTTTGTTTTAAAAATGCGGTTAATTTTTTTTTTGGTACCAACTGCCGGCGGGTAATCCGTTATCGGATGCGCCGCTCCCTTCCGCCGTATCTTTCAGGTACGGTCTTCGCGTCTGCGCGTAAAGCGCAGGATGCCGCCCGCGAAAACGGTATAGATGATCAGCCAGATCGCCGCGAGCGCGATGATGATATAGGTTATGATCGCCCCGACGCTGCGATCTCCCATGAAGATCGCGGAAACGAGGTTGAAATCGAATATGCCGTACAAACCCCAATTCACCGCTCCGAGCAGCACGAGGATGTACGATACGATGTTCGCAATGATCATTGAAAGTCACCTCCTGCACGCAGTATGCGCAGAGAAGGCGCGTTCTATGCTTCCGGAATGCCGAAAAAGCGGCGGATCTGCCCGTCCGTGAACGCCGCCATGTCTTCGCCGTTCAGCCGCGCCCTTTCCCACTCGCAGGTCAGGCGCACCGCGTCGCACAGGTCGGTGCGGGGGTTCCATCCCAGCACGGAGGCGATCTTCGCGCTGTCCAGCTGAAGGATCCCCGCCTCGCGCAGGGACGGCGCCCCCGCCGCTTCGTAGCTCCCGCTCCCCCATTCTTTACAGAGCAGGCGGAGCACTTCTTCGTTGCGGGACGCCCGCAGCGGCCCCGCATTGTATGCCCCCGCAAGCTCCGCGTTTTCTGCCTGCGCCGCCGCGATCCGCAGATATGCAGAGAGCGGTTCGAGCACAAACTGATAGGGCCGCACGGACGAGGGGCTGCGCGAGAGGAGCGGCACGTTCGCCTGCGCGGCGCGGAAGAAATCGGGCACCAGCCGACCTTCCGTAAAATCGCCGCCCCCGACGGCGTTGCCCGCGCGCGCGCTGCTCACCGCGACGCCGGACGCCGCAAAATAGGTGCGGCGGTAACAACCGCAGACGAGCTCCGCACAGCTCTTGCTGTTGGAATACGGGTCGGCCCCGTCCAGCGGCATCTCTTCGGCGCAGGGCAGATTTTCTTCGCGGTATACTTTATCCGTCGTCACGACGAGCACGCTCCTGACGGAGGGACAGGCGCGCGCCGCCTCCAGGACGTTGACCGTACCCATCACGTTGGTTTCGTAGGTGAAACGCGGCTCGCGGTATCCCCTGCCGACCAGCGGCTGCGCCGCCAGATGGAACACGACCTCCGGCGCGAAGGCGCGCATCGCCGCTTCCAGCGCGGAGAAGTCGCGTACGTCACCGAACCCGCCGCGGGTATGCTCGCCGCCGAGCAGGGCAAACAGGGAAGGCTCTGTTTCGGGCGGGAGGGAATAGCCGCATACCGAAGCGCCGGCAAGCGCCAGCGTGCGGCACAGCCATACGCCCTTGAACCCCGTATGCCCCGTGACGAAGACGCGCCTGCCTCTGTAAAATTTGAGTTCTTCTGCCATTCTGCCTCCGAAAAAGGGCGTGCCGGACGGCGCGCCCCTGCCTTATTTCTTTTTTCCGAAAAGCCGTTTCACTGCCGAACGCCTGCGGGAGCCGTACGGAAACAATTTCAGCGAGATCCAGCGCAGGACGACGTTTCCGCCGCGCTTTTCCTTTCCCTTCTTATTTGCCGCAAGCGCCTCTTCCCAGAAAGGCGTGCCGCGCAGGGCCGCCCAGAATACGGGAGCATGGGCGGAAGCGGGATCTTTCCACGGCTGTTCGCTGCCGCAGAAATGCAGCAGCTTCGGAGAGCGCAGGGCAGCCTGCGCGGAAAGGAAGATCTCCTTCGGCGCAAAGGCGCGTGCCGCCGCCCCGTCGCTCCCCTCTTCTTCGGGAACGCAGTTCCATTCCGCGGGCAGGTAAGCGATCTTATCCCGCCAGGCACGGTTGACGGCATCGCAGCGCGCGTCGCGCAGCCCCGCAAAGAAGGGAACGCAGAGCAGCTCTTCCGGCAATTCCGCGCGCATGGCGGCGAGATCCATTGCGAGCACTCCCGCCTGCACGAACGCGCGGGGATCCGTAAGCCCGAGCGCCGGATAATAATCGCGGATGCGGGAACTGAACCCGTTGACGCTGCCGCAGCGCGCGCAATCCCGCACGCCGCCGCACAGCGCCCCGCCGAGGTCGGCGGCATACAGCGGCGAAATGTCCGCAAGGACGATACAGCCGTCGTCCAGCCACAGCGCGCGGTCATAGTGCGGGAAGGCATCCGCCAGAGAAAGCTGCATATACGCCGTGCGCGCATCCCCTTTCAGGGAGGCGACGCCCTGCCCGGAGAGCAGGCGCGCGGCATCGAAAAAGCGCAGAGAAATATTGCTTTTCCCCGCCGTTACGGCGCGCAGCTTGTCCTTATCCTCCGCCTTTACCCCGTCGCAGAGGGCGATGACGTCGCAATAGTTCCCTTCCGCGGCGCCTGCAAGGGAAGAGAGCGTGGCGGCGGCAAGGCAGACGCGCTCCGCGCGCACGGGCATAAAGACCGCCGCCCCCTTTCCGCCGGACGCGGGATAATATTCCTCCTCCGGTTCCGTGTTCTCAAACTGTACCGTGCGGCGCCTGCCGAAGCGTATCCCCCCGCGTTCGGAGAGATAGGCGCAGAACACGCCGAACAGCCTCTCGCCGAGATGCCCGGGCGTGCGCATCGCCTCGTTGCTGTACCCGAGGGCGGCCATATCCCTGCGTTCATAAAATTTGCGCAGGATGGAAAACAGCCATTCGCTGTATTCGAGGAAAAGCTCCCTCTTCATGACGAACATGTTGCAGGCGTACATATAATGCCCGAACAGATATTTTTTCGCCGCTTTCAGGTACTGCGGAAATTCCTCGCGGATGATCTCCAGCACGGTATCGAGGTCTTCTATGTGCAGCGTGCCCGAACTTTTATACTGCCAATAGACAGATTTGACGTAATAGTTGAAGGGAACGGGCGTGATCACGTCGTATTTTTCCGCTTCGGCACGGATACGCGCTTCGTCCGAAAGCCCCAGCTCGCGGACGGCCGCGCCGTCCAGATAATCGCGCTTTACCATGCAGTAGGCGTTCGACTTCACGCTGTCGTCGAACTCGAAATAGCGGCGGTAATGCCCGAACCCGTAATAATCGGCGTCCTCGTACTTCCACGCCCAATATTGGGTGAGCAGTTCGCAGTACTCGTTCGCGCGTTCCGCCATGAACCTGTCTTCGTCCGTGCCCTTCCGCAGAAACTCCACGACGTCGCGCTGCATCACGGGCGTAAAAATATCGTTTTTCACCTGCGCGCAGGGCTTGTGACAGGAAATATAGATCTTTATCTTTTTATCTTCCATCTGTTCTCCGCGCACGGCCTTTTTCCGGCCGGCGCTCCCCTCCTCATCCGGGTCAATGGTGCGGGCGACAGGGGTCGAACCTGCACGGTTTCCCACCGGATCCTAAATCCGGCGCGTCTGCCATTCCGCCACGCCCGCATTTTGTTTTATTTTACTATATTTGAACGGAAATTGCAACGCAAAAAGAGCCCCGCGAAAAAAATAAGGAGGCAGCAAGAGCTGCCTCCCCGTATTTTCAGTCGCCGCAGCAGCGGCGGGAACAGTTGCAGCCGCACAGCGAATACTGGCGGATGTAATAGCACTCGTCGCAACAGGCATCGCTGCCCGCGCCGAAGCCCGTACAGCAACGCCTGCGCGGGCAGCACGGATGCTGCCGCGGACGGTCATCCGCACAGGCGCAGGGCCGCCCGCGCTCCTGCGCACAGCAGCCGTCCGAGTTTCCGCAGCAACCTGCCAGAGCAAGCCAAAGCAAGAACATATTTTTCCCCTCGTAGATAAAAGTCGGGAGTTCCCTCCCACTTTCATGCTATGCGGGAAAAGGAAAAACTGCTACTTTGAACCGTCCTTTTCGTTGAGGAGAACGGGCGCCTTTTTTCTCTTCAGCCCGCTGAAAAGAAGGACGGCCCCCATCAGCACGGGGAAAAACAGCCCGAAGGCGATCCCCGTGCGCAAATCGCCCGAAAAAGCGTCGGAGAGCGCGCCGACGGCGGAAGGGCCTGCCATACAGCCGACGTCCCCCGCCAGCGCGAGCAGGGCGAACAGCGCCGTCCCGCCGCGGGGCATCCCCGCAGAGGCAAGCGAAATGGTGCCCGGCCACATGATGCCGACGGAGAGCCCCACAAGCGCACAGCCCGCAAGCCCCGGCCAGGCGACGGGCGAAAACGCGCAAAGGGCATAACCGGCGATACAGCCGCCCGTGGCGATCAGCAGCGCGGTGCGCAGCGAAAAGCCTTCACCCGTGCGGGAAAACGCCACGCGCGCGATGCCCATCATCGCCGCGAACAGGCAGGGCCCGAGCAGATCGCCCACAGTCTTCGACACGCCCAGCCCCTCTTCCGCAAAGGCGGACGCCCATTGGCTCACCGATTGTTCCGCGCTCCCCGCGCAGATCATCAGCACGACAAAGAGCCAGAACGCTCCGCTCTTCAGAAGCGAAGTCACCTTCGCGCTCTCCCCGTCCTTCACGAGAGGATAGATCGGCACGAACAGAAAGAACACCGCGTTCAGGAAAGGGATCGCCGCCCACACGCAGGCGAGGATCGCCCAATTTTCCACACCCGCCAGAACGAAGAACAGGGTGGAAAGCGCCACGACGCCCACCTGCCCCCAGCTGTAAAAGGAATGCAGCAGGCTCATGACCGATTTCTTGTTGTCGAACGGGCAAGCCTCCACGATGGGGCTGATGAGCACCTCTATCAGTCCGCCGCCCGTCGCGTAGACCGCCGAAGCGATGAACAGCCCGACCGCGGGCACGGGCAGGATCTCCGGAAGAAAGGCAAGGAGCAGCAGCCCGATCCCCGAAAAGAGATGCGCGGCGACCGCACAGGGGCGGTACCCGATCTTATCCACGAGTTTTGAAGCGAGCAGGTCGACGAGGAGCTGCACGCCGAAATTCACGGTGATGGTCAGCCCGATCACCGTGAGCGAGATATCATATTGCGAATGGAAGGTAACGAAGAGAAGGGGCGCGAAGTTTACGACGATCGCCTGCGTGATATAACCGATAAAACAGGCGGCGAGCGTATGCCCGGGCTTCAGCCGTGTCATAGGTCTGTTCCCCCTTCAGCCGCGCAGTTCTTTGACCATCTGCAGATATCCGAGCGGGCGATAGCCGAGGCGTTCATAGAGCGCACGCGCGCGCGTGTTGTCCTCCTCGACTTCGAGCCGGATGCGCGCATAACCGTTATCCGCCGCGTATTTTTCCCAATAGGCGAAAAACGCGCTGCCCAGCCCGCGGCTGCGGTACTGCGGCAGGATGAACAGCTCTTCCAGCCAGAGCGCCATGCCTCCCGCTTCGCGCGACCACGTCTTCGCGACCAGCCCGAACCCGACGCACTCCCCGTCCTCTTCCAGCATACAGCCGTCCGCATACGCGCGGGAACGCATCATCTCTTCAAAAGTCTTTTCGTGATATCCCGCGGGGATGGGATGCAGGACGGCGGGAGAATCGTAAAACTGTGCGGAAAGGCGGAAAAAATCATCCCTGTCCCTCTCCTCTATTCTGCGTACCATAAAAACAACCTTTTATCTTTATTTCCGGGGAAAAACGTAGTATGTCCCGGCAGTGCCGGGCGCCCCCCGCGGCAGGCCCGCGGGCATAAAATGAGCGCCCCGCCGGAAGCGGGGCGCCCCTGTATTCCCTTTCGGGGAAATTACTTCAGCTCGGCGAAGTATTTGATGGTGCGAACCATCTGGCTGGTGTAAGAGTTCTCGTTGTCGTACCAGGAAACCACCTTGACGAGCGTGGTGCCGTCGCCCATATCCATGCACTTGGTCTGCGTGCCGTCGAACAGGGAACCGTAGGTGATGCCGATGATATCGGAAGAAACGATCTCGTCCTCGGTATAGCCGAAGGATTCGGACGCGGCAGCCTTCATGGCGGCATTCACGCCGTCTTTGTCGACCTTGCCCTCAACGATGGCGATGAGCTGGGTGAGGGAACCGGTGGGAACGGGAACGCGCTGCGCGCAGCCGTCGAGAACGCCGTTGAGTTCGGGGATGACGAGGCCGATCGCCTTCGCCGCGCCCGTGCTGTTCGGGGTGATATTGACGGCGGCAGCCCTCGCACGGCGCAGATCGCCCTTGCGATGAGGCCCGTCCAGCGTCATCTGGTCGCCGGTGTAGGCATGGATGGTGGTCATGTAGCCCTTCTTGATCTTCGCGTACTTATTGAGCGTGTTCGCCATAGGCGCGAGGCAGTTGGTCGTGCAGGAAGCAGCCGAAATGATGGTGTCGGTGGGTTTGAGCGTCTTCTCGTTGACGCTGTAAACGATGGTGGGAAGATCGTTGCCCGCGGGAGCGGAAATGACGACTTTCTTCGCGCCGGCGTCGATGTGTGCCTGGCTCTTCGCTTTGGAGCAGTAGAAGCCCGTGCATTCGAGGACGACGTCTACGCCGATCTCGCCCCAGGGCAGATCCTTCGCGTCCTTCTCCGCATAGATCTTGATCTCCTTGCCGTCCACGATGATGGAATTTTCGGTAGCGGAAACCTTGTCCGCCAGCGCGTATCTGCCCTGCGCGGAATCATACTTGAGCAGGTGCGCGAGCATCGCGGGGCTGGTCAGGTCGTTGATGGCGACGACTTCGTAGCCCTTTGCGCCGAACATCTGGCGGAACGCGAGGCGGCCGATGCGGCCGAACCCGTTGATCGCAACTCTTACATTAGCCATAATTTTATTCCTCCATATAGAAATAAAGATTTTTATCGCTCTTTATACCAGCAGTAATATTATAGCAAATCGGAAAAATTTAGTCAATAGTTTGATTGAATTACTTTTGAATTTGCCATTTTCGGCAATATTGCCCTTTTTTTCGCACAAATTGCCCAATGCCCGCTCATTTCAGGTTTTCGGGATTGAGCGGCAGGAGTTCGCTGACGACGAACCGCCCGTCCTTGCGGATCAGCATATCGTCGAACCAGATCTCCCCGCCGCCGTACTCCGGCGTCTGGATGAGCACCATGTCCCAATGCACGCTCGACTTGTTTCCGTTATAAGCGTCGTCATAACAGCACCCGGGCGTAAAATGGACGGAGCCGGAGATCTTTTCGTCGAAGAGGATGTCGAGCATCGGCTTCGTCACATACGGGTTGACGCCGATCGCGAACTCCCCGACGCCGCGCGCCCCTTCGTCCGTGTCGAGAACACTGTTGAGCGCCTCCGTGTCCGAGGAAGAAGCCTCGGCGATCCTGCCGTTCCGGAACACGAGGCGCACGTTCTCGTGGCGGATGCCGCCGTGCAGCGTGGGCGCGTTGTAGGCGATTACGCCGTTTATACTGTCCTTCACGGGCGCGGTGTATACCTCCCCGTCGGGGATGTTCATCTGCCCCGAGCACTTGATCGCGGGGATACCCTTTATCGAGAACGTGAGGTCTGTGCCCGGCGAGACGAGCCGCACCCTGTCCGTCCTGTCCATAAGCGCTTTCAGCGCGTCCATCGCCCTGTCCATCTTCGAATAGTCGAGGGTGCACACGTCGAAATAGAAATCTTCGAATTTTTCCGTGGACATCCCCGCGTTCTGCGCCATCGAAGGGTTCGGGTAGCGGAGCACGACCCATCTCGTCTTTTTCACCCGCGTCTCGTGATGGACGGGGAAAGAATAGGTGCGCTCGAACACCTGCATATTGGCGGCGGGCACGTCGGAAAGCTCGAAGGTATTGTCCCCTCCGCGGATGCCTATATAGCAGTCCATGTCCTCCATGCGGTATTTGTCGTACTTCGCGCGCAGTTCGCAGTGCGCCTTCCCCGTACCGAGCAGGAGCGCCCGTTCGACGCGCAGATCGACCGTCTCCGCAAACGGGTATCCGCCCGCGGCAAACACCTTTCCGATGCAGGCGTTCACAAGCTCCGGCCCGACGCCGCGCCCCTCGATGAGCACTTTGTCCCCTTTCCCGCAGCGCACGGAATAATTGACCAGAACTTCGGCAAGCCTGTCTATCCTGTCGTCTCTCATTGCAATGACCTCCCTTCCGCCGTATGCCTGCACGCACGCCTCCGGCAATTCTTCCTATATTATAATACCGCGCAAAAAAATTATAAAGCGATTTGAACTTCTTTTTCAAATTATATTGATTTTTGCCCGTTTTTGGTGTACAATACTGTATGGAAAAAAACTACGGAGGTTTTGTTTTATGCCTTTGGTAACATCTACCGAAATGTTCAGAAAAGCGTATGCCGGCGGCTATGCGGTCGGCGCGTTCAACGTGAACAACATGGAGACCATTCAGGGTATCGTGGAAGCGGGCCAGGAATGCAATTCCCCTCTCATCCTGCAGGTATCCGCGGGAGCGAGAAAGTACGCCAACCCCGTTTACCTCAAGCACCTCATCGAGGCGGCCGTCGAAACGACGAACATCCCCATCGTCATGCACCTCGACCACGGCGCCGATTTTGAAGCGTGCAAATCCGCGATCGACGACGGCTTTACTTCCGTCATGATCGACGCTTCGCACCACGCTTTCAAGGAAAACATCGAGATCACCAAAAAGGTCGTAGAGTACGCCCACGCGCGCGGCGTCGTCGTCGAAGCGGAGCTCGGCCAGCTCGCCGGCATCGAAGACGCCGTCAACGTGAAGGCGGAAGACGCCTGCTTCACCCACCCCGACGAGGTATGCGAGTTCACCGAAAAGACGGGCTGCGACTCCCTCGCCATCGCCATCGGCACCAGCCACGGGGCATATAAATTCAAGCCCGGCCAGAAGCCGCAGCTGCGCTTCGACATCCTCGAAGAAGTCGGCAAGCGCCTGCCCGGCTTCCCCATCGTCCTCCACGGCGCATCCTCCGTGCCGCAGGACAAGGTCGCCGTCATCAACCGGTTCGGCGGCAAGATGCCCGACGCCATCGGCATCCCCGAGGAGATGCTGCGCAAGGCTGCCACGATGGCGGTCTGCAAGATCAACATCGACTCCGACCTCCGCGTGGCCTGCACCGCGGCGATCCGCAAACACTTTGCGGAACACCCCGACCACTTCGACCCCCGCCAGTATCTCGGCGATGCGCGCGCGGCGGTCAAGGAACTCGTCAAGCACAAGATCGTCGACGTGCTCGGCAGCAACGGCAGAGCATAACGGAAAAACAAAAAGGGAACGCGGCGCGTTCCCTTTTTTTACTGCGCGGGCGACTGTCCCGCTCTCTGTTTTTTTCTTTCCTGCCCCCGCTGTTTTGCGAAGGAAAACGCGCAGCGCTCGTGCCCGGTCGCTATGGTGCCGTCGGCGGAGAAGGCGATGGGCGGGCAAAGCCCCGCGAACGCCTCCCTCTCGTAGTCGCAGAACACCGTGCACAGTTCGGGGCAGCCGAATTTTTCGGTGATGTCGTGATACAGGCACCTGTCGATACCGAAACTTATGCGGCGGCCGCGCACCCGCAGGGAAGAAAACGCCCAGGCTTCCGAAGGAAATTTATATTCGATAAAATTCCTGATATTGCGTTTGAAAGCGTGGAACGGAAAGATCGGCCGCATCTGATTGGCGAGATTTCCCGCGCTCTCCTGCGCGGCCTTCGACGTTTCCTCCCGCACCAGACCCAGCGCGGAAGACTCCCTGTAACCGAACGCGAGCAGCGTTTTGTAATACGCTATCACGGGATAGACGAGGCTTTTGAGCTGCCTCTCGAGCGTACGGCTCTTTTTATAGTCGGTGGTGACGGCAAGCTCCGCATACAGCTTCGCCGAGCGGTTGAAAATCTTTTCCCCCTCCTCTTCTCCGAATTTGCGCACGACGTCGGCACGCAGAAAATTCAGTTCCGTGTTTTCATAATTCATAAAAGCCCCCGTCGGCAGAAACCCCGCCGCTTTTCCCCTATATTATAGAACAACGGAAGACCTTTTGTCAAGATTCCGAAAAATTTTTTGCAAAACTCTTGACTTTTCCGTTTTTTATGTTATACTTATAATCAATAATCATTATCAATTAGGAGCCCTATGGACAGAAGGAACACACGGCAGCGGCAGCTTGTGCTCGAAGCGGTGTA
>ERZ1090880.1830-NODE-1832-length-9991-cov-4.243861_pt1 | contig 9991 bp, 8 predicted proteins | sample MGYA00478471_ERZ1090880 | MGnify/ENA primary metagenome ERZ1090880 (study PRJEB33644, sample SAMEA5815734) | chicken gut metagenome | biome: Chicken; feature: Gastrointestinal Tract; material: Caecum | place: Ireland | collected 2019-01-01 | study: A study of the... | reverse complement strand
ACAAAAATACTTATGAAATAGGAGTCGGGAACAAATTTGACGTTGTCCGCTCGGAAGCTGAGGTTGAATCAGCTAAGCAAAAACTTGTTGAAGCTTACAATTCTTTTCGTCTTGCTCAGGTATCTTTAGCAAGTTTTATGGGGTCAGATTCTTATTGTCCCGTATTTCCGGTTGAAGATGATATTGTTCAAAATACCATTCTTGATGCCGGGTTGACTCTTGAGAAAATGGAGGAGGTTGCGTTTGAGAACCGCTCTGATTTGAAATCTCTTGAGTTGAAAATTTCTTCTTTGAAAAACCAGAAGAAGACAATACTCTCCTCTTTTGCACCGACCATATCTATTGACGGGGCGTATTCTTATGTCGGGACAGTCAGACTCGGATCAAGACCTAACCATATGATTGCCCTTGATGCGAGATGGGCGCTCGGGAAAGGACTTGGCACTTATGAATATACTCAGCTGAAGGCGGCACAGGCAGAGATAGACAGGAATGTGCTTGAACTCGACCATACCAAAAATCAAATAAAAGAAGACCTTATAAACACGTATTATTCAATAGCTACGGCAAAACAAACCGTTGAAGCTGCAAGACGTCAGGTTGTTGCTGCTGATGAGAGTTTGCGTATTGCTTTCGGACGATTGGAGTCAGGAGTCGGGATTTATATCGATGTGCTGCAGGCGCAGGCATCGGAAGTTGAAGCTAAGATAAACCTTATTAATGCAATTGTTGCCTACAATAATCTTCAAATAAAGGCGTTATATGATATGGGGATTATTTCGGTGTGCAATTCAACAAAGGGTTATGTCGCTGATAGCAAGGCATTCAAAAAGTATTTGGAGAATAAAGGTTATTATCTCAAGAAAAGAGGATAGTTCTTTGTGTGAGTTTTCATCGTAATGCTGTATTCTATTTGGAGTTTATAGGTTGTAAAATAGACTTATTGCAAAATTCGGAATTTTACAAGGAAGTTTTTAATAATGTTACAGGAAGCAACCAAGCTTATTAACTCTGCGTTTAATAACAGTTTTATAAAAAAATTGAGTTTATATCTGCATGACTGTGTAAGAGAAGAGGTAAAGAGTTCTACATTCAGAAATCTGAGGCAGGATAAAGAAAACAAATGGCATTTTCTCGATGGAGAAGAGCTGTTGTTATCTTCAAACGAGTCCGTGTTGAAACTTGATGGTGCAGACAGTTTGATTACGGAGTTGATGATAAACGCCGATACATCAAAGAAAGAGAAGTATCTTATTTACGGCTATCTGTTCTTGAAAGGAAGAAATAAACGTTCGGGTGAATTTTTGACGCCTATACTTTATGCCCCATGCAAACTCGAAAGGGACGGGTTGTTTATCAACTGCTCCTTGATGGAGGATTTTTTATCACTCAACACAGGGGCTCTCTCGGCTCTTTTGCAGAAAAGTGATGACGAAGATGAAGTTGATGAGCGCTTTGACGGGTTGATTGATGTTATTCCCGACTTACCTTTGAACGATGAGAAAATTCAAATATTCCTGACTACTCTCAAGTCAATAATCCCCGATATTGACGTGTCCTTGGGGATGTCTTCTCAAAAAGAAATTTCTCAGACAGAGGAAGATAGCGAACAAAAATGCGGGATAAAAGTTACTAAAGAAGCAGCAATTATCCTGACAAAACGTCCTTCTGTTACTGCTGGTGTTCTGCATGAGCTGACGTTGATTTCAGAAAAACCGAGCGGTGTAATCAGAGAAACAGCACTTGATGTTGTAAATCAGGAGTTTATACATTCTTCATCCAAATCAGAGAACACTCAAAATCCTATTTCAAAAGCGAAAAGTCATGAATTTTTTCCGATAACTCCTCTTGCCTCAAGCGACAGTCAGGAAAATGTAATCAAGATGATTGAAGAAAATCCATGGGTAACTGTTTACGGGCCTCCCGGGACAGGAAAATCTCAGACAATTGCAAATGTTGTATCTCATCTTGTTGCAAACGGGAAAACGGTTCTCGTTGCTTCGAGGATGGATAAGGCTGTTGATGTTGTCGCAGACAGGCTCAATTCTCTAGGGGCGCCTTATATGTCTTTGAGAGCGGGGCGTATGGATTATCAAAAGAATTTGCATTTCAAGCTGCAGGATTTGTTATCAAACAAAGTTGATATAGACACCGGTTATGAGGATTGTATTCTTGTAACCCTTGATGATATGAAAAATCTCGTCAAAACAATCAAAGAGCTTGAAGCAAAATGCGAAAATATCATAAAACTCGAAAAGGACTGGACTGATATTCTTGAAGAGCAGAGCAAGCTTCTCAAAAAAATAGAAGAAAAAATTATTTCAAAAAAATTGAACAATGAAGAAATAAAACAGGTGTCATCTCTTCTCAACAAAATTGAGCAGAGGATGGAAAAAACGGGGATTATAAACTCAATCTTCAAAAAAATAGACATAATTCGCTTTAATAAAACAACCGAGTTGAAAAAATTCAAACCTGATTTTGATAATATCGGCGGAATAAAAAAAGAACTCGAACTCCAGAAACTGAATAATGATTTAAGACATACGGAGTGCGATATAAACAAAATAGGCAATCTCCATCAGCTCATAGATAACATAAGACTGCTAAAGCGCAAGCAAAAGAAACTTGCTGTCGATATTTTGAAGAATCAAAGAAGAGAATCTCTCAAAAGTGTGCTGCGTGACCAGCACAAACGCCAGCGGCTTATGATACACTCAAAGGCTTTGATTGAACGTAAGAAAAATCTCCAGAGCAGACTTCTTGAAGATGAAGATTTTCAGCCGCTTCTTGATACATTCCCATGCTGGGCTGTGACGACATATGCAATTTCAGAGTCGCTTCCTTTGAAACCGGGGTTATTTGATGTTGCGATTATCGATGAGGCGTCACAGTGTGATATTGCAAGTTGTTTTCCTGTTTTGTTCAGGGCAAAGAAAGCAATAATCGTCGGCGATGACAAACAGCTTGCACATCTTTCTTTCCTTGAGAAAAACAAAGAACAATCTTTCCTTTCTCAATATAACATCCCTGATAGATACCAGCTGATGTGGAGATTCAGAACAAACTCCATTTTTGATTTGGCGAACTATTATTCTGCAAATCCTGTTTTGTTGGATGAACATTTCAGATGTTTATCTCCGATAATCGATTTCAGCAACCGTGAGTTTTACGGCGGTCGCATCAGGCTGATGAAGAAAGAAGAGTCACTTGATGGGTGTCTTGAAGTTCATGTTGTTGAGGGAGCAAAAGTTGACCTCGACAGCACAAGAAATATGGCTGAAGCCGAACAGGTTTTGAAAAAAATTCAGGAAATAATCATCGAAGATAATGAGAAAAATCCCGATAAACCGGTATCTATAGGAGTAATCTCTCCGTTCAGGGCGCAGGTTGATTTAATCAAAAAAGCTCTATGGCAGGTGATGAGCGAGGATTTAATCAGAAAACATCAGATAGAAGTCGGTACGGCTCATACTTTTCAGGGAGATGAGAAGGATGTAATGATTCTATCTTTCACCGTTGCAGAAAACAGCCACTTCCAGAGCATAACATTCCTGCAAAAGCCGAATTTATTCAATGTTGCAATAACAAGAGCGAAAAAGAAAGTAATATCTTATATTTCCCGTCCCGTAGAATCGCTTGCTCCTGGGCTTCTGCGAAGCTATCTTGAATATGTCCAGCAATATCAGCAGAAAAAAGAAGAAGAAAAACTCGATGTTGTGAAAAATACTTTCTCAAACAAGCTCCAGAAAAAAATAGCAGAAGAGTGCGAGAAAGAAGGATTTAAGGTTAAAACAAATGTCGAAATAGCGGGAGTGCAGGTTAGCTTGCTTGTTGAAGACAAAAACAGCTATGAAAAAGTGATTGTAGAATGCGACGGAGTTGACGACGGCTGTGAAAAACCTCTCAAACCAATCTGGAAACAGCTGTTATTGGAAAGATGTTCATGGAAGGTTGTTAGAATTACCGCACGTGAATGGCACTACAGCAAAAAAGTCTGTATGGACAGAATAAAACAAGAATTAGGTTATATGATTTAATAAATTTGGAGATATAAAATTATGCTTTTTGATGTCAAAAGATTTTTATCACATGCAATACAGGAAAACATAACGGATATTCACTTTAGAGCGGGCTTGCCTCCGATAGTCAGAAGAAACGGTGCTATTGAAAAAGTTCTTGATGAACCTGCACTCTCAGAGAATGACATCAAGATGATTACCGAAGCGATGATACCTGAGAAATTGAAATACCGTATCAAAGAAGTTTATGACTTCGACTTTCCTTACAGTATAGACGGTGTTGCAAGATTTCGTGTAAACATGTTATATGAAAGCAACAGAATTGCCTTGAGTATAAGATATATTCCTTATCATATTCCTACGCTTGAAAAACTTAAACTCCCTGCATTGATACGTAAGTTTGTAACATTCAACAACGGACTTGTCCTTGTAACCGGAGCGACAGGCAGCGGTAAATCAACTACACTTGCTTCTTTGCTTGAGTATATTAACCAGAACCAACAGAAGCACATAATTACCATCGAAGACCCGATAGAATTTGTCTTTCAGAGTAAAAAATCTTTCTTCACTCAAAGACAGATAGACCTCGATACAGACTCATTCCCTGACGGTGTAAAATATGCTCTCCGTCAAAACCCTGATATTATACTTGTCGGTGAGATGAGAGATAAAGAAACCGTAGCAAGTGCAATCAAAGCGGCAGAAACGGGACACCTTGTTTTCTCTACTCTGCACACAAATGATTCTATTCAAACTATAAACAGAATTATAAACCTCTTTGAACCTCATCAAAGAAACTACATCACAACCCAGCTTGCAAACATTATGCGCGGTGTTATTTCACAAAAACTTATACCGAAAGCTGACGGTAACGGACGTGTTGCTGCAGTTGAAGTGTTGACAGTTACACCTGCCGTTAAGAACTATATGATAAAAGACCAGATAGATGATATCTACGAACAGCTGAATACAGGCTCGCAAAATGATATGTTATCTTTGAACTCTTCTTTATGCAAGCTTGCAAGAGCAAATGTTATCACTGATATTGCCGCCGTTCAGGCTTCGGAATATCAAAACGAACTGAGACAGATGCTGAGAGGCGCATATACCGGTTCTCAAAGATAATTTTTTAAATAGGAGAATAATATTAATGGCACCATATCCAGAAACAGAAACCATGACGCTTAAGCGTATCGAAGTGGCGATAAAAAAACGTGACTGGTCGCTCTTATCAGAAGGACTTGTCAAAATACGAGAAAAATTTGATATTAACCATAGATGGGAACACTATGAACAATGGAGAGAACTTCTTTTGCAGGCAGAAGAGGCAAAATTGCCGGATGAATTATGGAGATCTTTTTGCTCTACAATCTCAAAAATTTTGGGCAATGATGTGATAACTCTCCCTCAAGAGCAGACACCGAAGCTTCCTCTTGAAAACAGAGCTTTTTCATCTCCTTATCAACAGCCTTCGGCCTCTGCAGAGAAAAAAGAACCTCAGCAAGAAGCTCAACAACAACTCTCGCTTTCTGAACCTGAAAAGAAAGAGGAAATTATCATATCAACATCTTTTCCTCTTAAAGAAGAGGTAGCGGAACAGAAGAGTATCAATTCCGTAGAGAAATCTTCCAGGGAGAGCATTGCCGTTTTTTATAACGAAGATATTGAAGAAAATGATATGTCATTAATTTCTTCTTATCGAAACGGATTGAATTTGATGATTGAGAAGAACAATGATTATTTTCCTCAAAAAAGCTGGTTTGAGAACTTATCCTATCTGGTAAGCTCTTTGAACAAGCCGAATTCTCAGATGATAGAATTTTTGCAGGGGATTAAAGATGTAAAAATCAAGGGGGCAATCATTTCTTCAGGATACAGCTCATCTGTCGTGCAAACTATGTTGAAATCAGGCATTAACTTTGGTATTCCTGGGTTTAGAGAGTCTGATAAATCTGAAAATTGTATCAAATATACTCCTCTTGGAGGTCTGATAAACTCTTATATCTGTCCATCCTGCGGTAGTAAATCTTTGAAGACAGGTTCTCATTTTGATGCTGTTGTCGGCTGCTGCAAAAAATGCGCAGGAATGATTTATCCTGATATCTATGATATAAACTCTTCTCTTGCCACCTCATCTCCCAAGATGTGGTATAACGCTTTAAACTCTATGATAAATTCAAAAGTCTGGGTGATGATTAATCCACCGTATCATTCGAAAACTCAGGTTGAAGAATTTTTATCTTACGCAATTAACGAAGCTGCTAATCTGCAGAGAGTTTATATTATTGCAAAAGCGGAAACCGGTTCTTATTACAGATATCAAATAGAAGAGAAACACCCTTCGGTTGTTGTAAAAGATCAGTATCCATCTGTTTCGATGTTTATGGGAGATTTTGCCAATATTGAACTTGAGCAAAAGACACCTGTTCTTATCTAGCTTTCTGATAATTAAAAAAAGACCTGTTCTTTTGAACAGGTCTTTTTTTTAGGGCTTTTCAATCATATCGACACGTCTTTTGTGGCGTCCGCCTTCGAATTCTGTTCTTAACCAAGTATCAACGATGTCAAGAGCCAAATCTATTCCGACAACACGACCGCCCATTGTGAGTATGTTTGCGTCATTATGCGAACGGCTCATTCTTGCAGAATAGGTGTCATGGCAGGTGACGGCTCTTATCCCCTGAATTTTGTTTGCAGTGATACACATCCCAAGGCCTGTTCCGCACAGCAAAATGCCTTTTGAATAATTTCCGTTTGCAACACTCTTTGCAACTTCCTTTGCTATCGGCGGATAATCTACTGAATTTCTATCAAATGTTCCAAAGTCTTTGTAGTCAAATCCGTTTTTGGCAAGATATTTTTCGATGTAAGTTTTCAATTCATAACCGCCATGGTCACATCCGAGTGCTATTTTTGATTTTGGCATTTTTTCTTTCTCTCCTTTTATAGTTCAAGGTATCCTTGTCTTAAAATCTTATAAGTATTATCCGCATAAACCGCAACTACGGTTGATTCAAATTTTTTATCAGGGTCTTCTCCATCTGTAATAAAGTCTATTTTATCTCCAATTGAGCTGATAACTTCTTCTTTTGTTATAGAGGAGTTATCTCCTGAGATATTTGCGCTTGTTGTTGCTATTGTATGAGTTTCGACGCATTGTTCAAGAAAATTGAGCAGGTCTTTATTATCAGGTATTCTTATTCCGACTGTTTCAAATCCTGATGTCATATAATCAGGTGTTCTTTTTGACTTTTTGACAACAAGAGTCAATGCGCCGGGCCAGTATTTTTTGCTCCATTCAACAGCAAGCTCGGGCATTTTTTCGACATAAGGCTCCAGATATTCAATCCTGCTTGATAAGAGTATCAGGGGTTTTCGTCTGTCACGGTGTTTTATTGAATAAATTCTTTCAACTCCTTGCTTGCTTTCGACGAGGCAGCCCAACCCCCATACCGTGTCTGTCGGGAATGCAAAAACAGCATCTTTGTGTGTTTTAAGATACTGTTTTTGTTCTTCATATTTTTTGAATATTCTGTTCATTATTTTTTCAGACTATTGAGTTTCAAAACAACATTACCGCTAATATCAACGCCGCCGTAAAGAAGTACTCCGCTTGTAAATACCGCATCGAGTTTTTGTTCTTTAGCAACGAGTTTTACTGCATTGATAATATTGTTTTCAACTTCTTTTTGTTTATCCACCTGATAGTCCTGGAATGCTGTCAATTTTGCTTTGAATTCGGCAGAATATTTTTGTTCGAGATTTTTCTTTTCGACAGGAGATTTTGCGTTATTGATTTTTTGATTTGCTTCTGTCATAAATTTTTGAATTTCGATATCTTTATTTTTAACCTCTGTGCTTATTTGTTGTGCATAGGTATAATTCTTGAGAACTTTGCTTAATTCTATATAACCGATGCCTGCTGCGTTGGCTATATTAGTACACATCATAACAGCCCCTGTCATAATCATTGTACATAATACTTTTTTGTTTATTTTCATAATTTCTCCTTTCCTAAGTCCGTTTTATTTTTTTATTTAATTAGTACATTTCTCCTATATCAAACAGGAACCTGATTTTTTGATCTCTTCCCGCTCCGACACTTGTGAGAGGATAACCCCAGTCCAGTTTGACGGGACCCAATCCCGGAATATTAATTCTCAATCCTGCTCCGACTGATATACCATAACCAGGATAGTCATAAACGTCATTTATCGGTGATTCCTGGAATATCCTGCCGGCATCGGCAAATGCTGCAATTCTTATGTCATTGAAGAATTTGTTCTTTGTAATTTTATCCATAAAAGGTATCGGCGTTCTGAACTCCGCAGTACCCATCACAAGCCCGAGGCCTCGACCTGCTTCACCCTGTCTGTAACCTCTCATTGATCTCATACCGCCGAGTGAATATCCCGCAAACAAAGGCATATCACCATGGAGATTGCCTCCTGCCTTTGCCATAAGAGAGAAGGATGATTTTTTACCGACAGGATAGTATTGTTTGATAACAGCGTCAACACGCCCAAAGCTGTCTGTTGTGTTGAATGAAAGATATTCTTTAAGTCCTAAAGATGCGTACATACCTGATCTCGGGTTTATGAAGCTGTCACGTGTGTCATAAACAAGACGGGGACCGAGTGTGAGAAATGTTCCGCTTGTGAGCATCTCTTCTCTTTTTGAAAAATCAACGCCTGCCTGCTGGAATCTTTGACGCATGGTGAAGTCATCACCTTCTTCGATGCTTACACCTTCGACACCGAGAGCTATGCCTCCTGCCAGATGCGGAACTTTTGCAAACGGATGGGTAATTTCGACTTCACCGCCCAAGTATTTTTCAATGGCAAGAGGTACCTGCCAGCTTGCGAAATCTCTTCCATAGACCCTTGCCTGAAGGGCGTTTGTTGTCTGTCTGAATCTCGGTTCCAGAAATCTCGCTTCAATTTGATAGCTTGCTCTTTTGATGATGTCTGCATCCTGGAACATCAAGCCGCTGCCGCCCGTGAAGTTGATGCCGATTTCCTGCCCGAGTCCTCTGAAGTTATGTTCAGTGTAACCTCCTGAACCGAACAGACCTGTTGAAGTATCAAGACCACCCCCGATAGTGATTGAACCCGAACGTTTTTCATCTACTTCAATAGTCAGGATATATTTATTCGGGTCTTTATCGCTTGGTTCTATCACTCTTCGCACGTCTTCGAATGCCTGTGTACCATAGATTCTTTGCAAGTCAGCTTTAAGAGCATTTTCGTTATAAACAGAGCCCGGTTTTATCAGGATATTTCTTCTTATAACAAAGTCTTTTGTTTTTTTGTTTCCTGATATTTTGATGTCTTCGATTGTTCCTTCATTGATGTCTATATTGATGATACCGTCGGGGTCATCCGAGATTTGGGTGACTCTTGCGAGGATATAGCCTTTTGATTCATAGAGCCTTTCTATTTGAGCAATTGCTATGTTGAGATTGTTGATGTTCTGCGGCATACCTATGTTGCCGTTGAGTCTTTCAAGAATTTCCGTTGTATCAACAGAGTCATTCCCTTCGATATTGAAGCCGGTAATAGGTGCGTTTTCCTGAAGAACAATTTTGAGAATAACTCCCTCTCCGGTCGGTTTGAGAACGGCTTTCATCTTATCCGAGAAGTAACCCATTTTGTAGACACTTTTCAAACTTGCTCTGATTTTTTGTCTGTCGAGTTCTTCTCCAGGTTTTATCAACACTGCGTCTTTGATTTCATCTTCGCTGACCAGATGGTTGCCTTCGACTTGAATTTCTTTTATCAAAACAGCTTCGTCATATTTACGGTCTGTTTCCTGGTCAAGATGCTCCTTAGCTATATCTTCAGCCTTTGAAAAGGGTTTCTCCTCCGGGTTGTCTGTGATAGCTAAGGAATAATTTGTTATACAGAATAATGCGATTAAGGTTAGGACCGACTTTTTTAGCATCTATTTACCTGACTACTGTTTTTAGT
>ERZ1090880.1828-NODE-1830-length-9997-cov-9.151680_pt1 | contig 9997 bp, 8 predicted proteins | sample MGYA00478471_ERZ1090880 | MGnify/ENA primary metagenome ERZ1090880 (study PRJEB33644, sample SAMEA5815734) | chicken gut metagenome | biome: Chicken; feature: Gastrointestinal Tract; material: Caecum | place: Ireland | collected 2019-01-01 | study: A study of the... | reverse complement strand
CCAGTCGGCAAAGAATGCTTGCAGGGCGCAGTCTGCCGAGAGGGATGTTCCGGTCATTTTCGGACCGCATCGGCTACGACGCACAGGAAGGAACGGTGCGAGCTGCTTCGGACGAATGTGCGGCATTGCCTGCCGGGTAATGCCGGCGGTTCGCCGCCGCCCCCATGCGGCAGCCCGCTCCTCTCTCGGTTTTTCGGCTGTCCGGGGGTGGCAGCCCGCATTTCGCCGCGGGCTCGTGCGTTTCCGCCGCGGTGCCGCACCGCAGGACCTTGCGCGTTCCTTACCGAAGGCAGAAGCGGCCGCAGCCTGCGGAACGCACCCCGCGGGCGGGACCTCCGGCGGCGAATAAATCGCGGCCCGCACGGCTCTGAAGAGCCGCAATCCGCGGCCGCATTCCGAACAGACCGGACTCTCTGTCCGGCCGGCAAACGATACCGACGGGACCGCTACGAAACGATTCCGAGAGGCTTTCGAAACGATCGTGCGAAACTCCGAAACAAAACCCGGGCTGCACCGAATCGCCCCGGCACAAACCCGCAACGATTCCGAAGGAACCCGGAAACGTTCACGAAATCCGCCTGCAATGCCTCCGGCGGCAAGAGCGGTTCCTCCCGCGGAACGGCGGCGGAGCATCGTCCCGTCAAACGGCAAAACCGCCCCGTTCGGTCTCCTTTTAATTACATTTTGTCGAAAATTATCGTCCGATGCGAATAATCTTACAATAAATTTCTATATTTGTGTTACTAATTCGAAACCTAAACCAAAAACACAAGCATGGACAAAACCAATGTACAAGAGTTACAGGACGTCGTGATCCGCTTCTCGGGCGACTCGGGCGACGGAATGCAGCTCACGGGTACGCTTTTTTCCGACACATCGGCGCTGCTCGGCAACGGAATATCCACATTCCCCGACTACCCCGCCGAGATCCGCGCACCGCAGGGGACCGTTGCGGGCGTTTCCGGATTCCAAGTTCATTTCGGCGACCACAGAGAGCTCAACCCGGGCGACTACTGCGACGTACTGGTGGCTATGAATCCTGCCGCGCTCAAGGCCAACCGCAAGTGGCTCAAGAAGGGCGCCACGGTGATCCTCGACGGAGATTCGCTGACCGAAGAACATATCAAGAAAGCCGGCTTCACGACCCTCGACCCCATCGCCGAGCTGGGGCTGGAGGAGTATAACGTCGTGGTGCCGAACATCACGACCATGACCAAGGAGGCGCTCGCATCGACCGGTCTGGACAACAAGTCCGTCGTGAAGTGCAAGAATATGTTCGCATTGGGCATCTGCTTCTACCTCTACAACCGCCCCGAGGACCACGCCCGCAAATACCTCGACTCGAAATTCGCCAAGAAGAACCCCGCCGTGGCCGAAGCCAACAAGCTGGCCATCGACGCCGGATACAACTACGCGGCCAACACGCACCAGTTCGCCAACACCTACACCATCGCACCCGCGAAGCTCGAAAAGGGCGTCTACCGTTCGATCAGCGGCAATGTGGCGACCGCATGGGGGCTTTGCGCCGCCGCCGAGAAGGCGGGCCTGCCGCTCTTCTGCGGTTCGTACCCCATCACGCCCGCCACGGTGATCCTCGAAGAGCTGGCCAAGCGCAAGGACCTCGGCGTGAAGACCGTGCAGGCCGAGGACGAGATCGCCGGCATCTGCACCGCCATCGGTGCGGCCTATGCGGGCAACTTCGCCGTAACGACCACCTCGGGCCCGGGTCTCTCGCTCAAGAGCGAGGCGCTGGGTCTGGCGGTGATGACCGAGCTGCCGCTCGTTCTGGTCGACGTGCAGCGAGGCGGCCCCTCGACGGGTCTGCCGACCAAGACCGAGCAGAGCGATCTGGCGCAGGCGCTCTGGGGCCGCAACGGCGAGTGCCCCGTGATCGTGGTGGCCTCCTCGTCGCCGAGCGACTGCTTCCACTTCGCGTTCGAGGCCGGCCGTCTGGCCATGGAGCACATGACGCCCGTCATCCTGCTCTCCGACGGATTCATCGCCAACGGCTCCGAGCCGTGGCGCATCCCCTCGATGAAGGACTACCCCGCGATCAAACCTCCGATCGTGGACGACGCGCCCGAAAGCGGATTCATGCCCTACGTGCGCAACGAGAAGCTGGCCCGCGGCTGGGCCTTCCCGGGCAAGGTCGGCCTCGAACACCGCGTCGGCGGTCTGGAGAAGGACTGCGTGAAGGGCTGCATCTCGCACGACCCGGCCAACCATCAGAAGATGGTCGACACGCGCGCCGCGAAAGTGGCGAAGGCGGCCGAGGACATTCCCGTGCAGACGGTCTACGGCGACGCCGAAGGCGACCTGCTGGTCGTGGGCTGGGGCGGTACGCGCGGACACCTCCAGACTGCGGTGGACGAGATGCGCAAGGAGGGCCGGAAGGTCTCGCTCTGCCACTTCAACTACATCAATCCGCTGCCGCGCGGCGTTCGGGAGATCTTCTCGAAGTTCGGGCAGATCGTGGTCTGCGAACTGAACGAAGGCCAGTTCGCCAACTACCTGCGCCAGAGCATGCAGGAATTCCGCTACGAGCAATACAACAAGTGCGAGGGTCTGCCCTTCACGGTTGTGGAACTGAAAGAAAAATTCGAATCCTTATTGAAGTAAACTCCTATGGCAACCTATAATTACACTCCTGCGGATTTCAAGAGCGACCAAGAGGTACGCTGGTGTCCGGGCTGCGGCGACCACGCCATACTCAGCGCCGTGCAACGCGCACTGCCCGAAGTGGCCGATGCGACCGACACGCCGCACAACAAGTTCACCTTCGTCTCGGGCATCGGCTGCTCGTCGCGCTTCATCTACTACATGAAGACGTTCGGCTTCCACAGCATCCACGGACGCGCGAACGCCATCGCCACGGGCGTCAAAACCGCCAATCCCGACCTCTCGGTCTGGGTGGCGACGGGCGACGGCGACTCGCTGGCCATCGGAGGCAACCACTTCATCCATGCCATCCGCCGCAACGTCAACCTCAACGTCATTCTCTTCAACAACGAGATCTACGGCCTCACGAAAGGACAGTACTCCCCGACTTCGAAGCTCGGCAAGATCACCAAGACTTCGCCTTACGGCACGGTCGAAAAACCGTTCAACCCGGGCGAGCTGGTGATCGGCGCGAAAGGCACGTTCTTCGCCCGCTCGATCGACGCCGAAGTAAACCTCACGAAAGAGTGCCTCGTCGCAGCGGCCAAGCATCAGGGCATGTCGGTTACGGAGTGTCTCCAAAACTGCGTGATCTTCAACGATAAGACCCATGCCACCTTCGCCGCCGACAAAGCGACGCGCGCCGAGCGCACGATCACGCTCCGGCACGGCGAAAAGATGACCTTCGGCGCCGGAAACGACAAGGGCCTCGTATTCGAGAATATGCGGCTCAAGGTCGTAACGATCGGTCAGGACGGCTATACGCTGGACGACGTACTGACCCACGACGCGCACGAGCGCGACACGACGCTGCACATGATGCTCGCCGCGATGAAGTATCCGGACTATCCCGTGGCGCTCGGCGTGATCCGCTGCGTGGAGGATTCGGCCGTGTACGATCAGGCGGTGGCCCGTCAGGTCGAAGAGGTGAAGGCCAAAAGCCCCATCCACTCGGTAGACGAGCTTCTGCGCTCGGGCGAAACGTGGGAGGTGGAATAATCCTACCGCCCGCAACCGCTCGGGGCTGTCTAACAAGTTTTTTGTCCCTCTGAAAATTGCCTGTTCGGAAAATTTTCGAATAGCAGTACGAATAAAGGAGGGGGCTGAAACGTGTTAGACAGCCCTTTTTTCTTACCCGCTGCCGGAACTCCCGGGCTCGGCATGTTTCGGACAGTCAGGCCGGTCCTGTTCGGTCCTGTTCGGTCCTGTTCGGTCCTGTTCGATCCTGTTCGATCCTGTTCGATCCTGTTAGGTTCTGTTCGGTTCTGTGCGATTCGCCACGATCTCGCCACGATCCCGCCCCGAACGCTGTTCCGCCCTGCTTCGCCGCGGTCCATCTTGTCCGGTCCGGGCTCGGCTTGGTCTGTCTCGGCTTACTCTGGACAACACCGTGGAGGAGAGGAAAGATTCTGCCGCGCACAAGCTCCACGTACCGACAAACAGCATCGGGAGAATCGCCCGATAAGGGATATTGTCCGGAGCGATCGCGAGAATAAACTACGAACGACAGAACAAACGCCCCCATTTCACGAACGAGACAGCGCAAGAACATACGCCGATATTTATCGCCGCCCACGATGCCGTTCAGAACATTTCGATCGGATCCCTCCCGCTTATACATAGGCGCGGCAAGGTGCGATTTCCCTGCATACGAAACAGGGTCATCGGTACGAGCAAAAAAACGAATCGGTCGGCATATCGCGGAAAATCCGTCCTACAAACTCGATTCACAGGTGAGGTATCCGCAAAAAAAGTATTCTCCGGCGAGTTCAACAACCATCCCCGGCGGACATGGAACGACGCAGCGCCCGAAGCTGCCGCCGACTTCATTTCGGAATACTGCCGGTGCATGGCCCAAGTCTCCGTATGATCCGCGAGCGATTGCCCGGTGATATGGGAATATGTTCCATGTACGATGCCTCTCATCGGCAACACATACGGGAATTCCGATCGACACGCCGCGAGGAACACAAGGTCAAAAACGGGGCGCTCAAAATAAATACGATTCGTCGCAGCGTATCGTCGGATGCTACGCGAGCTACGGCAAACGGTTATTCTTATGCTTCGGCCAATCCCGGATCGTGTTTTTGCCGGTCCGAGAGCGAGCCGCCGCACTTGCAACAGCCCCGCAAAGTCCGGTTCCTCCCCTCGACGGGTGATGATCGTACGCAAATACGGTCTCGACAAAGTTTACTTTCCGATGAAAGCCCCCCGAAAGAAAAAACCGCATCACAAAACGGCCTCCGACGGGGAGCGCGAATGGTTCCGGTAAAATATGGACGGGAAGTCCGCAAGGCCCCCGTCGCCCGTCGCCTACCGGCAGAGACCGGGCCACGAAAGGCGGCAGCTTTTATTCCAATCTACAGAGATTCATAACTATAGATTCACGATCGTCGTCTTCGCATACGCTTTGAAAATCCGCTTCAAGATCGAATTTTCAACCCCGGAAACAAGCTCGAATACATAAAAAAATACGCCTGTTTTTGTCGAATTATACAAATCGACGAAAAAAATGGCAGATTTCGTCTTTATAAATGCCTTTGTCTCAATATCGAACCACGGAATAAAAAACAGCGATAAATTTTGGTTTTTCATATTTGTTTTTTTACCTTTGCCGCTGCAATCGGGGGATTAGCTCAGCTGGTTAGAGCGCTTGCATGGCATGCAAGAGGTCGCGAGTTCGAATCTCGCATTCTCCACTTCAGCCCGACGACAATCCGGTGTCAAACGAAGACAAATCCCGTAAAATCAAGGTTTTACGGGATTTTTTATTTTTCTTCTCGGACATCCGAAAGACACAAAAAAGCCCCGTTTTGACAAAGTCGCGTTACTAAAACCGTTACTAAAATCCGGTCGGTCGATTTAGTAACGATTTACGATACAAGTCTCTGATTTGTCGCCTATTGTCCGAAAAGTGTCTGCTCAAAAACCAATTATTAACCGTTCCTTTGCCAACGGCGATTCGTTACAAGAATTGCATAGCAGGAACAAAAACAAGAGGTATTATGAGCAAAAGCACATTCACGATTCTTTTCTACGCACGAAAGAATCAAGTAAACAGATCCGGCAAGATCGGCATTATGATCCGTGTGACGGTCAATGGCGAGTCCGTACAGTTCAGCTCGAAATTGGACATCGATCCGGAACTATGGGATGCGACATGCCAAAAGATGATCGGTGTAACGAAAGTCGCACGCGAATTCAACGTAAATATCCGTTCTAATGCATCTTGCAAAAGCTAATAAATTAGCATATTCAAAGGAATCGTTTTTTTCAAACATAGACACCAGTACCCCCCCCCATATCCTGTAAAACATAAGATTAAAAAGGCTGAAAGAAAAATCGAACGTTGCCACAGATGCGATAACTCGAAATCACGACACCGCCAAAGTGTCTCATGAATTTCTTTAATGGAAATTTTTTCTTCTGCCATATTTTCGTTTTGATTAGAGCTATTAGTCATGATAATTTATTTAATAGATATACAAAGATACGCACATTTCTGTTACGAAACACTTTTTTATTAGTCTGTTCACATAAAACCAAACAAGGATAGCTGTTTCGGTTCTAAATACCGCTGTTTGAACTCTTTTAGCTTCGTCATGAGTTTGCGTATCTTCGAGGCGTTGTAGTTAGTACCGTCGGAGCTGTGCTTCATCGCATAGGCGTAATGTCGCTCCAATTCGGCAACGCCCTGTTTTACGGCGGCCTTATAATCCACTATCGGCTCGTCCCAAACCGACGGATGACTGCCGCCACCCGCACCGCCCGTACTCCAACTATTGGTGTATTCCTGTATGGGTTTCATGGCTTCTGAATTTATGAGTTAATGATTAGGCGATCGATGTCGGCGTTCCGTTCCAACCACTCCCTTACGTGGGTCATATTGTATTCGGAGGTAATGACCGCCGTATGTTCGTCCGTCTGCGTGAAGCGCGTACTTTCATAACCGTCTATCCATTCTTTGAGCGAGGCGACACCCTACGCTTCCGTATCGTCGAAATAGTTGTCCAATGCGCAGATCGGCTCCGCGAAGGTTACTATCAATGTCCGGTAATTTGCTGTATTTGTTTTCATTGTTCGTCTATTTATTGTTTCTATTATTCAACCATATATCCCGTTTTGTTCTGCACTCCTCCAATGTCGGGGCGACGCAGGAGAATAATTCGCCGTCCGTATCGCGGTAGTCGTATTGGCAGAGCCGTTTCTTTCCGCGCAGGGCAATAGAGAGGGCGAAATACTCGTGGCGTTCCTCTCCGGTCGGGCAAACCGACACGCCGTTTTTTGTCATTTTCGTTTTCATTGTCGTAATCCTTTAGGGGTTAAAACTCTGCTTTCATCAGTCTGCACTCGAAATATTTCGTCCGGTCGCTGGCCTTGCGTTGATGCACCCACAGATGATGCGCACCGAAGCCGTACACGAAATAGTCGTCGAGCGGCACTTGGGTTTTCAGTTTCTCGATACCCTTTCGCAGACTGTTCTCGTCGTCGGCAAAAAGAACCGTGTTTATCAGACGTAAATAAATCTCTGTTGCTTCGTCGCAGTAAGGACAGAAGAATGTTTCAATCGTTACTTTCATAATTCTATGTAATTAAAGTGTTAATAACCAAACCAAAATCCCGATGACACACACGAGGGAGATGCCGAACAGGACAATGCTCCATATCGTTTGCAGCACGCCGCAGACAAGGGCTTCGCCTACTCCGACGGTAAAGTACACCACCCATGAAAGAGGGCGCAAGGAACGGCGAAAAGGGCACGTATGGCTGTTTTGATAATCTTCGTTGGTTTCATAACTGTCGTTTTTTGTTTTTTTGATGCGGATTTGAGAGTGGAGGGAGTGAGTTTCTTATCCTAATCTGCCGCTCGTTTATCCGACATTTTTTTTATGCGTCTTTCGGTCGTATCGGTCGTTTCGTTTCAGGGGCTTTTCGGTGTAGAGGTTAGGACGTACAAGGTTTTTGAGAACAAATACCTCGTGGCCGCAGGACGCAGGGAAGATTTTTCGCAAAACCACGAGGCTCGACCTTGTACTCCGTCAAGACCTCGTAAGCACCTTTGCACCTGCAACGGAATGACAGCGCGATACGACGGGAAGACTGTGAAAATGGAGGTAAACGAATTCTTAGGCAGATTCGAGAAAGTAAGAATAGTGCAAGCAACACTATTCGCAAGGATAGAGTGGAGTGCCTCACTCTAAAAATGAAAAACTCTCCGGTTCGCAAAAACCGGAGATACATACCAAGCTATATAAACGAAAATGGAAATTATAGAATTAAAAATTTGTATAAAGCTAACTTTTTTGTATATCTACAAAAACATATTTTTTGACGCAAAAACTACAGCCATGATGGATTTTAGAGACATAGAATTCGGTAGAGCCGATGCTAAAGAAGAAGGCGCAGAATATCCAGATCTATTGATAAATGGTTATTTGGATTCTACTGGCGTAATTAATTTAGCACTAAATTGTTCTACTTTTTTATTCTTAGGTTATAAAGGTTCTGGGAAAACAGCACTATTGGAGCATATTAGATTAACAAGCCCTAATTATAACTGTTTTGTAAATGATATTCCATTATCTGATTTTCCATATAAAAGTTTTGCAAAAATCATATCGGGAAGTTCTGAACAAGAAGCGAAATTACCATTAGCTTGGGATTGGTTATTATTAGTATATACCATTAGCTCGTTTGCACAAGATGAAAGTATACAAACAGATATGCAAGAAGAATGGGAAGAAACTCTTAATATTCTTCGGAAGTTAGGGATTTTCCCGATTAAAAGTGTTCGAGATATCGTAACTCAATCAGCAAAAAGAACTTTCAAAATTAATATTTTATCTTGTTTTGAATTTGCTCTTGAGAAAAATGACCAATTAATTGAGAATGATTTTATACATATTGTCTCTTTCCTCAAACAAATATTACAAAATATTCATTCAGATAATCGACATTATATCATTATTGATGGCCTTGATGAGATTCTAACAAGCCGTGAAATACAATATCAATCAATTGCTGCGCTTATAACCCAAGCAAAAGCTCTCAATGTGTATTTTAAGAATGCACATATTCCGATGAAAATTATCGTATTGTGTCGAACGGATATTTTTGAGCGTTTACCACACCCCAACAAGAATAAAATAAGACAAGATTCTGCGTATGTTTTTGATTGGTTTGACGAAAGTAGTGTTGCGGAATACACAAAATGTAATTTAATTCAATTAGCTAATTTAAGAGGCCAATTAGCATATCCAGAATTAACTGACATTTTTGCTGAATTTTTCCCCAGTAAATATGAAAACCAACCTATTTATCAAGCCTTATTGGAATATACACGTCATACACCCAGAGACTTCTTACAGCTCCTAAAAAATATACAAAAGTATTCTAATCAAACGGTATCTATTGCGAATATTGAACAAGGTATTAAAAGTTACTCTATAAATTACTTCTTGCCAGAAATTAAGGATGAATTAGTTGGCTATTTGGAATTTTTTAAAATAGATACTTTTATTAACTTGTTATCAACTTTAAGAAAACGAGATTTCACATTAAGAGACGCGCGAAATGTTGCCTCTCAAAATTCTATATATGAAACTCTCAATTTGGAACAAATTTTTACTGTCTTATTCGAATGTAGTGCTATAGGCCATCTTATTGGCCTTGAAAGTAAGCATTATATTAAATATCGGAATAGAAATATGTGTTTTAATCCAAATGAGAGGATTATATTGCATAAAGGGCTATGGAAAGCTCTTATTGTCTAATTTATTGAAAAATCAATAAAAAATCTCTACCTTTGTAGTAGCAAACGAGCAGACACTTGACCGACAGTAGGAGACTACGGCGGGCAGGAATTTGTTACAAGTGTGTTACTACGCGACCTTTGAAATATATATTACTTTGATATTAAGGATTTTTTGAGGATAGGTTCACGAATCGCATTCTCCACCACTTTCTCCGAGTAATAGTCGTCTTTTCAGGCGGCTATTTCCATTTTAACGGCATACGGTTTTATGCACTCGTCAAACCGACCGTGCTTCCGTTCCGCCGCCCGGAACGCCGCAGTACAGCGGCCGATGTCCGTCCGCGTACTCCGCGCGATCCCCGGAGCTTTTCCGCGAACCGCTCATCCGCGCAACCCACGTATAACTGCCGTCCGCATCCCCTGCACCTGCACCTGCACTTCCGCTTACGCATAGAGACAGCCGACAACCTGCAACGAGGGGCCGAGTCGCCCCGTTCCGAATCGTATCCGAAGCACGTACGCTCCCACGACTTGCCTCGCCCTCTTCCAACCCTTCGTGCCCCGCAAACTACCCCGCCCCCAGAC
>ERZ1090880.1826-NODE-1828-length-10004-cov-6.488692_pt1 | contig 10004 bp, 6 predicted proteins | sample MGYA00478471_ERZ1090880 | MGnify/ENA primary metagenome ERZ1090880 (study PRJEB33644, sample SAMEA5815734) | chicken gut metagenome | biome: Chicken; feature: Gastrointestinal Tract; material: Caecum | place: Ireland | collected 2019-01-01 | study: A study of the... | reverse complement strand
AGGCGCGATCCGTCTTACCGCCTATGCGTACGGGCGGCTTGGAATATCGGAACCTCGCAAGAATTCGTAAGTTTTGCGCTTGATTTGAATGAGGTCATTCCCGCTCGTCGGGATCCCAAAGATATTTGCCAAGATCCACGGTGAAGTCCGCATTTACGTTCACGCCTTCTTTTTTAAGCAGAGAAGCCTGGACTTCCTGTCCGCCGAAAGCGAAAGCGGGAGCAAGTCTTCCTTCGCGGTTGACTACGCGATGGCATGGTATCACACCGGGACTGGGATTGAAATGCAACGCGTACCCGACGGCGCGCGACGCTTTGGGCGAGCCCAATATCCGCGCGATCTGTCCGTAGGTCGCGACTTTGCCTTTGGGGATGTGGATCACCACACTGTAAACTTCATCGTAGAAACTCATGATCGCCTCATATATATTTTAAGCCGTCGTCGGCGGCGTGTCAACGCCGTACGCTTTCAGTATGACCACGTAACGATTTTTTACACGACACGGAGAGTATTTGTATACAGACTGTGCGAATATGCACAAATCGCACGCAAAAGGTAAAAAAGTCGATACGTATTCGTTTTTTTACGCTTTCGCGCGTGTTGTCGTTGCCGCTTTCGCAATAGGGTGGTATAATTAAGATACCGCGCTTTTGAGCGGAATCGCACGGAGGTTCAATAAAACGCCCGAAAAGGTTGTTTAATTAGTAAAAGGACGCGATTTGGATAAAAAACGGTTGGATGAGCTGATGATCGGCGTGGCGCGCGGAGATAACGACGCGTTTGCCGAACTGTACGAACAGACGAGGAAAGGTGTTTTCGCGTTCGTATTCGGCTACTGCCGCCGTTACCATGAGGCGGAGGATCTGACGCAGACCGTTTATCTTCGCGTAAAGGCGTATGCGGGGAGTTACCGCAAAGGGACCGACGCGAGAGCGTGGATATTCCAGATCGCGAAAAACGCCGCGCTCAATCATCTGAAGAAAGCGGGGAGAGAACGCTCCGTCGGAGGGGGAGAAGAATGCGCGGCGCACGCCGAAGGTTACGAGATGACGGGAGGGGCCGTATTCGACGCTCTGAACGCGTGCTGCGACGACCAGGAGCGCAAGATAGTGATACTGCACGTGCTGTGGGGGTACAAGCATCGGGAGACGGCGCAGCTTTTGGAAATACCGCTCGGCACCGTGACGTGGAAATACAACAACGCTCTCAAAAAGCTGAGGCAATACTTAAAGGAGGAAGACTGAATGGACGAAAAAGATCTGAAAAAAGCTCTGCTCGAAGAGTTGGAAACGATCGCTCCGAAGATGTCGGACAAGGTCGCGAAAGCCGCCATTTGCACGTCTTCCGAAACAGACGGCGGTATTGAAACAAATAAAAGGAGAAGCTCTCTCCGCCGTTTCGGCGCAAAGGGAGCGGCGTTGTCCGCATTGGCGGCGGTCTTGGTCATAGCTATAGTTCTCGGCGCGGTATTGCCGCCGATGCTCGGAGGCGATCCGACGGACAGCGGCGGAGGTTATCTGCTCATTACCGTTAATCCGCAGATAGAATTGCTGTATGACGAGAACGGCGTCGTTTACGATGTCAAATCTGGTAACAGGGACGGAGACGTGATGCTCTCCGATCCGCAGTTCAGGAAGTCGCTGACGGGTAAGTCCGTGGGCACGGCCGCACAAGCCGTTGCGGAAGAGGCAATGGCTTTGGGATACCTGTGCGAGGACGAGGAAGCCGTCGATGCGGTAAAACTCACGTTCGTCGGCGCGGCGTCGGAGACCGCCGACTCCGTATCGGAAACTCTCGAATCTTATTTTGTCGACAGCGGAGTCAGGTGCATGGTGGTGCTTGCCGAGGAGAGCGAGCAGTTCTTGAGGGAGCGCTATGAGGGCATTACGGGCAGTTTGTCGGATATGCTTGCGGCGATAGCCGGAGCTGCCGACGAGTTTTTCGTAAGGAATACGGATAATACGGACGGCGGCGCGTTGACGGAAGATTACGGCGCGCTTGCGGCGCAGTATATCAAAGACAGGATCGTAATGCTCGGCGAAGAAATAGAAAAGACAGACGAGGCGTTGACCGAATTCGGCGTTCTCAATGCGATGATAGAGGAATTGAGTTCCGATCTGCGCAGTGCGACCGATATAATATTCGGAGTCAGACTCAACTATTGGGACGTGCTCGCTTATACGGAAACGAATCCCGATCAGACGCTCGGATCCGAGCTTGCGGGTGCGATGGAGGACGCAGAGAAGGTCCTGGAAAAACTTGCGGGGTACGGCTGCGCCGTCGACAGCTATACGGCTTATACGGCTGCCGAGTGGGCTTACGGACTGCTTTCCGACGGTTACGAGCGCTACCGCGACGATATAACGGATTTCATCGATGAGGCAGGCAGCGCGCTTTCCGAGATAGTCGGCTACGTCAACGGGATATATTCTTCCGCCGCGGCATGGTTCGAGGATATTCCCGCAGCTTTGGAACAGTTCGGTACGGCATTGGAAGAGATAGAGATGCTTGCTTCCGACGCGATCTCGACCGCCGAGGATTACTTCGAAAGCGTCGCCGCTCTCGTATTCGCCGAAAGAGAACAGCTCGCCGCATATGCAGCCTCGTTCTGCTCACAGCGGATGCCCATCGACGAACAGACATACGACGCCATCCGCAACGAATTGACCGATACCTACGGCACGCTCGAAAACTGGTACGACACGGTGTTCGGGAATAAATGACGGATAGCGATCCTTGAATATCCGAAACAAATAGTTTTCGTATTCATACGAATTTTTTGCAAAGCAAACGACAGAGCAGAAGAAGCGGACATGAAATTAGTGTTTGTACCAAGGGCGAAGATAAGTCGGTATAAATGTTTTGTGCGGCATGAAATCTAACTGGACATGACACGCTGATCGATCGACAAGTCGAAGTAATGTTATCGAAAGAGGCGAAAGGCGATAGAACATTAGTCTGCTTTTTGCGTGCTTGGGGAGAAGTTTCTCTAATAGAAGCATGATCCGTAAAACGATTATGCGTCAGCAAGAAATATCGACAATATCGTCAGCCGAACTCGGCGATCAAGTATGGATAATTATCAGAAAAGCAGCCGACAGAGCAGAAATCTAAAGATAAAAAGAAAAACAAAATTATGCTCGGGACGAGTCCCGGGCTTTTTTGTTTGATGGGAGCGTCGGGGAACAATGAAAAATTTTTCGGGAAAAATATATTTTGCCAATAAAAGGAGATCGAAGGTTGTTTAATATACGAAAACAACGACTCTATCCAGGGTAACCAAATTCCCCAAATCTACACAACTACGGAGCGGACGGCGAGAGCCGTCCGCTTCGTTATTTGTTATATGGGAGAATATGCTTGAGGTCCCGCATTCGTTGGCGGCGTTAGCTTGCCTGAGCGAGGGGAAAAAGAGTGCGGAGCGGATCTGCCAATAAAACGGATCAGTCGGTTGTTTAATGGACAAACGGACAAGGAGGAGAAAATATGAAAAAGAAACTTGTCGCAACGGCGCTTATAGCCGTACTGTGCATAGCGTTGTCAGCCGCTGTTTTTACGGGATGCGAGCAGGATAACGGAAAAACTTACGTATCGCTGGACATCAACCCGTCCGTATCGCTGATCCTGGACGGGAAAGGCGCGGTGCTTGACGTCGTCGCGGAGAACGAGGACGCTCAGGTCTTGCTGGTCGACCTGACGCTTGAGGGCAAGACGTTGGAAGAAGCGGTAAAGCTCGTTGCGGAAGCGTCCGTTGAATGCGGATTCTTGTCTGCGGAAAACAGCGTGGTGGACGTCAGCGTAGTTGCCGAAAACGGCAAGGCGGAATACGAAAGCACTATACTCGGAGAGATCGAACGCTCTTTTTCCGCGGCGGCGACCGACGGAGGTTTCGAGATCAAACTGAACGGCGAGGGGTCTTATACGCTCAACCGTATGTTGGAATACTATAAGGAAAAATACCCCGACAACGCTGCCGTGCAGAACATGACTCCGGCAAAACTCGATCTCGTGCTCAGCGTGACCGAGAAAGACGGATCGATATCGTTCGAAGCGGCTGCCCAAGCGGATATTTCGTCGCTGATCACGATGGCGGAGACGGCGTACGCCGAGATAGAGCCTTACATGACCGCGGCATACAATGCGGCGGTGACGGAGGCAAAGCTCGTGTACGAGAACGCCAAAGCCGTCGCCGAGAGCGCGGTATGGGCTACGAAATACGCGCAGTTCATGATCAAGGATCTCGATCTGTTCGCGGTGAATTACGGCGCCGTCTATGCGGCGTACGACGTAGCGGCGATCACTCTCGATTACGTGCTTGACAAAGCCGAACAGGCCGCCGACGCGACCGACGCGGCTCTCGCGCAAGTAGACACTGCGAAACTCGCGGAGCTGCTCGGCGTGGAAGAGAGCGAACTGAAAGCCGCCGTTGCGGACGAAAACGGCGTCATAACGCTCGGTTCGATAGACGCCTATGTAGACCGCGTGGTAAAGAATATGACGGACGAGGCTCAGGCGGCGTTCGATGACAGCGAATTGAAGACGTATCTCAACGGTTTGCAGGCGGAAGCGGAAGAGTTCGTAAACTCTCTGCCCGACGAATACTCCGAAAAGATATATGATGCGGTCAAAGCGATGGAGCAGTTCGGCGACAGCGCGATGGATTTCGTACGTGAACTCGGCGACCTGACCGTTGACGACGTACGCAGCATCGTCACTTATTTCGAGAACGAACGCGACGAGGCTATGGAACAGATAAGAGCCAACCTCACTTCCGAGCAGATCGCCGAGATCGAACAGGCAGTCGCTGCGTTGAACGACACGTTGGCGCAGGCGGAAAGCGCGTTCGAGAGCGCCGTGAATAAGGCTGCCGAAGACGCCAAAGCCGTGCTTGCGGCGGCAAAGGCGGAACTTGCCGAGGCGCACAGGCTGGAGATAACCGTCGATTGAATTGCTTGACAGCGGGGCGATCGTCCCGCGGCTCATAACCAACCCCCTTTTTTCGGGAGAGGAGAACAATATTCTCCTCTTCCTTTTTTATTCGCGGATATCGGACTTTCGCGATAGGCAAGCGCCTTTCGGTGCGGCGCCCCTCGGAGCGACTGCGTATGCGGGGTAAACCGATCTTGTACGGCAACTGCGGCAGACGCGTGCTTGCGGGATATCCGTGCGTGCATCGATCGATCCGGACTTCCTATCGCATCCCGCGTTCCGTAAAACGGAAGCAGGCAAAACCTGCAACGTACAAAGCGCGCGAAAATATCTTCGCTGTCAGCAAAACTTGAAACCGTTCCGCGGATGGTGTATCATTTTATCGAAGAGTGTTTTCCGAGGAGAAGTATGACTATACGCTGTGTTTTCGACGGGAGGGATTCCACGCTCAGACCGTACGAATATTATGCGCTTTCGCAAAACGACAATATGTCGTCCGTGCTGTACATAGAGTGCGAGGATATCCCGAGCTACGAGGGGGAGAAGTATTTTTATATCGACTTTGCCTGTTATAACACGCGCGGCGTGCTGAAAAGCAAATACGTGTCGCCGAAATTGTACGCGGACGCTTCGACGGGCAATATTTCGTTCGTGATCCCCAACTGCCTTACGCAACACGTCGGATTCGTCACGGCGCAGCTCGTGATGTGCGTGGAAACGGCGAGCAGTCCGGTAAGCAAGAGCGTGATGAGAGGCGACAGGATCTTTGACGTCAGACCGTCGGTCAATACGTTGGAAACGGCTATTCTGGAAACGCCGAACATTTACGACGAGCTCGAGCAGGCTTTGGAGGATTTCAAGTCGCAGAGTTTCCGCCGCGCCGTCTTCTGCGATTATGACAAGATCGTCGCGCTGAGCGGAGCGATAGTGGGGAAAAAACTTTCGGCGCCGTCTTTTTCCGCACCGAACGGGACTACGTTCAAGGGATGGTACTGCCGCGAGAGCGAAGAACTGTGGGATTTCGATACCGATACCGTGCCCGCCGGAGGTACTGATCTCGTCTTTTATGCCGAATATTACAACGATTCCGCCGTTCTGAGCGGACAGACGATCAAATTTTCTTATCTGGGCGATTCGGCGGAAGACAAGGTGTACGTGCCGTTTGCGAGCGCCAAGACCGCAGTCTTCGAACTCCCGCGTTCGAGCGAGGATTCTCCGTCGGCGATAGCGTATTCCGATACGGTGACCTACACCGGATACGGAGCGGCGGCGGAATACAGGATACCTTACGGAAGCACGAAATATGCGTCGTCGGCGGACGGTTTGTACGACGCCGCAAGCGGCAAACTGTTGGTGTCGAAAACTCCCGCGGCGGGGGAGCTCAGGCTGTCGCAGGATTGCCGTTCGCTCGGCACCGCGATACTGAAAGAGACCCCTGCGGTCTACGTCGACTTGGGCGACGGGATCCGTTCTTTGGAGAGCGGCACGCTGTCCGGTAACATGACGCAGATACTCCGTCTGGGGAAAAGCGTCGAAAAGATCGCCGTTGCCTCTATCAATATGCCCAACCTGCATCACGTGATAGTGGACAGGATGACGCCGCCCGATTATATGGGGATAGGCGATATCATGGCGTCAGACGTAAAACTCTATGTGCCTGCGGGAGCCGTCGCACGCTATCAGGCTCATTCGGGATTTTCCATGGCGTTTTCTTCCGTGACGTCGATAGAGAGCGCGTCCGACATGGCGATAAACGAGGACGAACTGGAAGCGGCTCAAAGCGACCTGGACGAATACAATGCGGGCAATGCGTGATGTAAGGCGACCGGCCGAGAAAAGCGCTGAGCAGGCAGGCGCAACGGATAGATATAAGCTGTTTAACGCACACGGGTGCGAAAAATAAAGATTAAACGAACGCAAATCGGGGCGCGCTTATGCGCGCCCCGATGACCGTATGCAAAAAGATCAGATCTTTTCCAACAGGATCGTCTTTATCTCGTACGGGCGGAAAGTCAGCCCTGTCAAAGAGCATTCTCCGCTGCGGTTTTCGAGCATATCGCATTCGAAGGCTCTGCATTCGAAGTCGGATCTTATGTCCGCCGACGTCTCGGCGCCCTTGCTCTCGAACAGGCGCAGGACTATGCCTAAACCGTCTTCGGAGGGCTTGACCGTTTCCGTGACTACGCCTTCGCCGACGACCGTTACGGGGAAATCGAACGGATCGCATTCCGTTTCGAGGAGAGGATAGTTGAATGCGTAAGCGCGTGCGAGTACGTCCGAATCCTCGAGTTTTTCTTTGTGAGGATAGATCGCGTACGAGAACGTATGCGTGCCGATGTCGCAGGTCGGATCGGGGAATTTGGGCGAGCGCAGCAGACAGAGGCTGAGGAAACCGTTTTTGGCGCGGTGACCGTATTTGCCGTTGTTGATGAGCGCGAAGCCGTAGTCGTCCGAATCTATATTGACGTATTTGTGAGCGCATATCTCGAACTGAGCGCGGCGTATCGAATCGTCCTCGAGCGTGGAGCGGCGGAACGTACCGAACTGGATGTCGCACGCCACTTCGTCGGCAAAGAATGCGGGAGAAAAGTCCGCGCGCAGCATCTTGTATTCCTCATCCCATTCCACTGTGGTGTCGAATCTTACGGCGCTGTCGCCCGCGGTAAGGGATATCTTCTGCACGAGAGCGGTCTTGCCGTGGCCGAAGGACTGTTCGCGCACGACCTTTACGCCGTCCACGTAAGTGCGCGTGGAGAGGAGCCTGAGGGTCTCCTTGCGCATATTGGGATAGTCCATATTGATATCCCACGCATTGTAGTACATGAAAGGATCGCTGTACAACACAAGACGGTTGAAGTATTCGCCGACCAGTTCTTTGTCGTTGACTTTGTCGTACATCGAGAGGATCTCGCCGTTTTCTCCGAAAGAGACCACTATCGCCGAGTTTTCTATCGTGGCGTCGTCGTACGCAAGTTCGGCTGCGACGGCATCGACGTCGATCTCGGTCGCGTCCGCCGTCGCCGAGTACGGCGCGACTTCCGCTTTCAGCCATTTGCCGTCGCTCTGTACGTATTCGCTGCGTGAGAACGGCGTTTCGTTGGCAAAGACCTTTTTCGGCTCGGAAGAGATCTCCGACAGATAATGCTTTATCATGCCGTCGGTTTCCTCCGCCATGACCGCGTATCTCTCGGCGCATTCGTCGTAGACGCGCTTGATCGAGCTTCCCGGGAGTACGTCGTGGAACTGGTAGAGCAGAGTTTCTTTCCATATCTTTTCGGCGAACTTCGAGTCGTACGGTACGCCGCGCAGACGGCACAGCGAGCCTATCCATTCCAGCTCGTGCAGCTTGCGCTCCATCATGCGGTTGTTCTTTTTTGCGTTCGCCTGAGAAGTGTAAGTCCCCTGGTGACGTTCGTAATACAGCTCTCCTTTGTAGCGGGGCATGACGTCTTCGTAAGGCTCTATGTCGCGGAACAGATCTATGGATCTCTTCATTACGCACGGCGCGAGACCGTTCATGTTGCGGTGGCGCTTTACGTATTCGATATGTCCTTCTCCCGGACCGCCGCCTCCGTCGCCGTCGCCGTATATCAGCAGAGCTTTGGGAATGATGCCTTTCTCGGTGTTGCGAGCTTCCGATTTGAATATCGCAAGGGGAGAAGCGCCCGAATTGTAGTCGCCCAAAGGCTCCATGTGCGCCAACACCTGCGAACCGTCCAGACCTTCCCATATAAACGTCTTGTACGGGAATTGATTGACGGTGTTGCTGAGGATCTTTATCGTCATGAAATACTTCATGCCGCAGCCGCGAAGCACCTGCGGCAGAGTGGCGGGGAAGCCGAACACGTCGGGCAACCAGCACAGCTCGGTGTCCGTGCCGAATTTTTCTTTCCAGTATTTCTTTCCGTAGAGAGACTGTCTGATCCAACTCTCTCCGGAAGAGAGATTGCAGTCGCCCTCGACCCACATCGCGCCCTGCGTTTCGATGCGTCCGTCTCGGACTGCACGGCAGACGCGTTCGAACAGCTCGGGGTAATCCTCTTCGAGCCACACCCACATCTGAGGCTGCGATTCGGCGAACAGGAACCCGTCGTACTTGTCTATGTTGCGGAGCTGATTTGCAAAAGTGCGCGCGACTTTGCGCCTGGTCTCGCGCCACGGCCACAGCCAAGCGAGGTCGATGTGCGCGTGCCCTATGCAGTAGTATTCGGTGCAGGGATAATCTATGGGCTTTGTCAACACGGGCGCCAAAATTTCACGCGCGGCGGCGGCTCCTTTCGAGCGGTACGCTTTGAAGCTTTCGTTCAGCGCGGATTCGATCTCCTTCGCCCTTGCTCCGTCCTTGGGCAGTTTCAGCATCGTGAAGAAAAGGTCGATGTAATCGTAATAGTATCCGTTGACTTCGTCGTTGCAGACGGCAATGTCGCAGCGCCGCAGACGCGCCACCAGATTTTCGAAACGCAGCTTACCGTTGAAACCCGCGTCGACGTAAAGTTTTATCTCTTCGTCGCCGGTGGACTTGTCTGCTACGTCCACGACCTGTTTGCCTATCAGCGAATGGAATATGTCGCCTTTGCTCAACACCTGCGTGATGCCTTGCAGGACTATCCCGTCCTCGTTCATGACCAACCCTTCGCCCTGAAGTTTGATCCTGAGGACAACGTGCTTGCCCTTTCCTTTCTTCGGTACTTTTCCCGTAAAACGGAACCATGCGCAGCCGAATTTTTCCGCCCACTTGCTCCATTTGCGTATGGGCTTGAAAGCGTGCTTGTTAAGCTCGGAAAACTTTATCGGCTCGTCGCTTTTGATCACTTCGGCGTCAAGATCGCCTATCTTGGTGTAACAATCGCCTTTTATTCGCAGCAAGTGCGCCACGTGTCCCGGTTCGGCGACCGCCCTTTTAACGAAAGGTTTGTCGAATCCCATTGCTCCTCCGCATCGTTATTGTACGAAATTTTTTACATTATAGCACAAAGCGGCGCCGATTTCAACGTTTGCACGGCAATAATGAAAATTCGCCCTGTTGGTTTGTCAAACATCTGTTACATTTTTGTTGTTAAAATAATCGGCAAGGT
>ERZ1090880.1823-NODE-1825-length-10012-cov-16.124837_pt1 | contig 10012 bp, 10 predicted proteins | sample MGYA00478471_ERZ1090880 | MGnify/ENA primary metagenome ERZ1090880 (study PRJEB33644, sample SAMEA5815734) | chicken gut metagenome | biome: Chicken; feature: Gastrointestinal Tract; material: Caecum | place: Ireland | collected 2019-01-01 | study: A study of... | reverse complement strand
TTTTTTCATTTAGATGAAAGGAGAAGCAGATATGTATGATGTAGTGATCATCGGCGCGGGAGTAACTGGAAGTGCCGTGGCAAGAGAATTATCCAGATACCAGTTAAAGGTTCTGGTGCTGGAAAGGGAGGAGGACGTATGCTGTGGCACATCCAAGGCCAACAGCGCCATTGTTCATGCCGGCTTTGATGCAGAGCCAGGGTCTATGAAGGCGATTATGAATGTAAGGGGAAACAAAATGATGAAGGCCTTGTCTGAAGAATTGGATTTCCCATACAAGCAGAATGGATCCCTGGTACTTTGTTTCCAGGAAGGGGATATGCCAAAGCTGGAAGAACTGAAAGCAAGAGGAGAGAAAAATGGAGTAGAAGGTCTGGAAATCGTTACAGGAGAGAGAATCTGGGAAATAGAACCCAATCTTTCCCGGGAGGTAAAAGCCATGCTTTATGCTCCTACAGGCGGAATTGTATGTCCCTTTAAGCTGACTATTGCTATGGCAGAAAACGCCAATGTAAACGGAGTGGAATTCTCCTTTGATACTCAGGTGAAAGACATAGAATCTATGGAAGGCGGCTACAGGATCACTACGGAAAAGGGAGTATTTGACACAAAATGTGTAGTCAATGCAGCAGGAGTTTACGCAGATGTATGGAACAACAAGGTCAGTGCCAGAAAGCTTTCCATTACTCCCAGAAAAGGAGAGTATTGTCTTCTGGATAAAAAGGCAGGTAACTTTGTGTCTCATACAGTCTTTCAGCTTCCTACAAAGATGGGAAAGGGCGTGCTGATCACACCTACTGTACATGGAAACCTTCTGGTAGGCCCTACAGCAGAGGATATTGAAGATAAAGAAGGAGTAAACACTACGGCCCAGGGACTGGATAAGGTAGCGGCCCAGGCCAGGCTTAGTGCAGGGGAAGTGCCGCTCAGAATGGTGATCACTTCTTTTGCCGGGCTCAGGGCTACAGAGAAAGGTGAAGATTTTGTTCTTGGAGAAGCCCAGGATGCTCCCGGATTCTTTAATGCGGCAGGAATTGAATCTCCAGGGCTTTCCAGCGCTCCGGCTATAGGAGAATACCTGGCAGAAATGATCGCAGAGAAACTCCAGGCAGAAAAAAAGGAAAACTTTATTTCCAGAAGAGAGGATATTCCCTGTGTTGCTGAGTCTACTCCTGAGGAAATACGAGAGCTTATCGCTAAAGATCCAGCTTATGGAAATGTAATCTGCCGGTGTGAAACGGTTACAGAAGGAGAAATTCTGAATGCTATCCGCAGACCTCTGGGAGCCAGGTCTCTGGATGGCGTGAAGCGGCGGACCAGAGCAGGAATGGGAAGGTGTCAGGCAGGATTCTGTTCACCCAGGACTATGGAGATTTTAGCCAGAGAGCTGAAGGTATCTCCTCTGGCCCTGACAAAGGCAGGAGGAAATTCAAATCTGCTTACAGGTGAAAGGTAGAAAAGATAGGGGAAAGGGACATAGATATGAAGAATACATACGATTTGATCATAGTAGGCGGCGGCCCGGCAGGACTGGCCGCAGGCATCCAGGCGAAAAAAGCCGGTGTAAAGGACATTATGATACTGGAGAGAGACCATGAACTGGGCGGCATTCTGAATCAGTGCATCCACAATGGATTCGGCCTTCATACCTTTAAAGAAGAGCTGACAGGACCGGAATATGCTCAGAGATATATCGACCAGGCTATGGAGCTTTCTATTCCATACAGGTTGAATACTATGGTGCTGGATATTTCTCTGGAAGGACGGGAAAAAGTGGTTACCATTATGAATAGAGAGGAAGGTCTTGTATTTCTCCGGGCTAAAGCAGTGATCCTGGCTATGGGATGCAGAGAACGGCCAAGAGGAGCCCTGAATATTCCCGGATACCGTCCGGCAGGAATCTATACTGCAGGAACCGCCCAGAGGCTGGTAAATATGGAAGGATATATGCCCGGCAGGGAAGTTGTGATCCTGGGATCCGGAGATATTGGTCTGATCATGGCCAGAAGAATGACTCTGGAAGGGGCTAAGGTAAAGGTAGTGGCGGAGCTCATGCCTTATTCTGGCGGTCTTCAGAGAAATATTGTCCAGTGTCTGGAGGATTTTCAGATCCCTTTGAAGCTCAGCCATACTGTGGTAGATATCCAGGGAAAGGAAAGAGTAACAGGAATTACCATCGCTCAAGTTGATGAAAACAGGAAGCCCATTCCGGGAACAGAAGAATTCTATTCCTGCGATACCCTTTTGCTGTCCTGCGGACTCATTCCGGAAAATGAGCTGTCCTCTAAGCTGGGGGCTCAGCTTTCTCCTATTACTTCAGGGCCGGTAGTAAATGAAAGTCTGGAGACCAGTGTGGAAGGAGTGTTTGCCTGCGGAAATGTACTCCATGTACATGACCTGGTGGATTATGTATCTGAAGAGGCAGGAAGAGCTGGTATCCATGCAGCAGAGTATATCTGTAACTGGGGTAAGGACCAGGAAAGAGAAAAGGAAGAGCCGGTAATCAGGATTCAGACAGAAGGAGGTATCCGTTACAGTGTTCCACAGCTTATCAGGCCGGAACATATGGAGGAGACAGTCACTCTCCGCTTTCGGGTAGGAAGTGTTTTTAAAGATGTTTATGTCAGCGTATACCGGGGAGAGGAAAGGATACTGCATAAGAAAAAGAAAAAAATGGCTCCTGGGGAGATGGAACAGCTGGTGCTGAAAAAATCGGATTTGACAGTAGCAGAAGGATTGGATAAAATTGTGGTGAAAGTGGAGGAAGCGTGATGACAGAGATGAGAGAACTGATCTGTATTAACTGTCCCTTAGGCTGTGGACTGACAGTAACGATGAAGGACGGAGAGGTTGTAAAAGTAGAGGGAAATACCTGCCCAAAAGGGGAGGCTTACGGAAAGAAAGAGGTAACGAATCCTACAAGGATTGTGACTTCCACAGTGAGAGTCTCAGGAGGTCTTATGCCGGTGGTTTCTGTAAAAACAGCTTCTGACATACCGAAAGAAAAGATTATGGACTGTGCCAGAGTTTTGAAGGATGTGAAGGTCCAGGCACCGGTTGCCATAGGAGATGTGGTGCTGGAGAATATATGCGGCACAGGTGTTTCCATTATCGCTACAAAAAATGTTTCAGCCGCCTGAGAAATCAGACGAAACATACTCAGAAAGTACCGGCAGATTTCGGACAATGGCAGGACTGGGAATATGAAAAGGAGAGACTATGCAGGATATAACAGGGAAGAACAGTGACGGACTGAAGGAAAAGACCCTTTACCTTCTGGATATGGACGGAACAATATACAATGAAAACGAAATCTTTGAAGGAACCCTTGATTTTCTGGATGAAATCCGCCGAAGAGGAGGAGAATATATTTTTATTACCAATAATTCTTCCAAATCAGCGGCAGATTACGTGGAAAAGGTAAGGGCTATGGGAATCCAGGCTGACTATGAAAATTTCTATACCTCCAGCCAGGCTACTGCCATGTATATAAAGGAAAATTATCCGGGACAGAGAGTATATTGTATGGGAACCCGTTCCCTGGTGGAAGAACTCCGCCGGGAAGGGATTGATGTGGTCACAGAGGTGGATGACAGAGCCTCTATTGTTCTTATAGGCTTTGATACGGAGAATACCTCGGAAAAAATCCGCAATACCTGTATTATGCTTGGAAAAGATGTGGTTTATCTTGCCACTAACCCGGATCTGGTATGTCCCGTGAGTTTCGGATATATTCCGGACTGCGGCTCCATGAGCATTATGCTGAAAAACGCTACAGGCAAGGAGCCGTTCTTTATTGGAAAACCAGAGCCCATTATGGTAGACTGTGTATTGAAGAAATTTAAGAAAAGGCCAGTAGAAGCTGTTATTGTTGGAGATCGGCTGTATACGGATATTAAGACGGGAGCCAGGGCGGGAGTAGATACCATCTGTGTTCTTTCCGGAGAGGCTTCTATGGAAGACATCCGCCAGGGAGAAGTAAAGCCGGATTATATTTTCCAAAGCGTAAAGGAAATATATGAAGGATTGACAGAAGACAGAATATAAGGACGAATAGAGTTATGAGATATGAAAATGTAGAGACGGGAATTTTTATAAAACGCCCAAACCGTTTTATTGCCCATGTGGAAATTCAGGGAAAAGAAGAAATCTGTCATGTGAAAAATACAGGAAGATGCCGGGAATTATTGATTCCCGGCACCACTGTTTTTGTGAGTAGAAGCAGTAATACTGCCAGAAAGACCAAGTATGATCTGATTGCTGTGAAAAAAGGAGAGCGCCTGATCAATATGGATTCCCAGGCGCCTAACAGGGCGGTGGAAGAGTGGCTCCTTAAAGGAGAACTTTTCGGAGAAGGCGCTGTGGTGAAAAGGGAGACTGTATACGGAAAATCCAGATTTGATTTCTATATTGAGTCGGGAGAGCGGAAGATTTTTATGGAGGTCAAGGGAGTGACTCTGGAGGAAGAGGGAGTAGTGCGTTTTCCAGATGCGCCTACAGAAAGGGGCGTAAAGCATATCCATGAACTGTGTCAGTGTATAAAGGATGGCTATGAGGCATATATTATGTTTGTCATTCAGATGGAGAAGGTAAAATATTTTGAACCCAACGACGAGACTCATCCGGAATTTGGTCAGGCTCTTCGAAAAGCAGAACAGGAAGGTGTCAACATCCTGGCTTATGACTGTCATGTAAGAAAAGACTTGATTAATTTGTCAAAACCTGTTAGGGTTTTACTAGTATAAAATAATCAGGAGTTGGTATGTTAGAAGAAATCGTAGAGCCTTTGCTTTCCTGGTACCAGGAAAATAAAAGAGAGCTGCCCTGGAGGGCAGACCCTACACCCTATCATGTGTGGGTTTCAGAAATTATGCTCCAGCAGACCAGGGTAGAGGCAGTGAAGGGATATTATGCCAGATTTCTGGAGGCTCTTCCCCGAATCGAGGACCTGGCCCGGTGCCCCCAGGAGAAGCTTTTAAAGCTATGGGAAGGCCTGGGATACTACAACCGGGTAAAGAATATGCAGAAAGCTGCTCTTGAAATTGTGGAGCAGTATAGCGGAGAGATACCGGAAGACTATGAGAAGATCCTGGGACTGCCGGGAATCGGCAGCTATACGGCAGGCGCCATCGCTTCTATTGCATATAAGATTCCAAAGCCTGCAGTAGATGGAAATGTGCTCAGGGTCATTGCCAGGATCACAGAGGAGCCGGAGGACATTTTAAAACAGAGGACCAGAAAAAAGATCGAGGACATGCTGGAGAAGATCATGCCTGCCCAATGCCCAGGGGAATTTAATCAAAGCCTGATGGAGCTTGGGGCTACAGTCTGTGTCCCTAACGGACCGGCCCGATGCCAGTCATGTCCGGTGAATGAGTTTTGTCTTGCCAAAGCCCATGAAAAAGTGGTAGAATACCCCCGGAAAGCACCAAAAAAAGCCAGGCGGATAGAAGAAAAAACCGTGCTGATCCTTCAGAACGGACAAGAATATGCCATTCATAAAAGACCGGCAGGAGGACTTCTGGGAGGACTCTATGAGCTGCCGAATCTGGAGGGTTACCATTCCAGAGAAGAAATTCTTGCTTATGTGGAAAGCCTGGGACTTATCCCCCTTCATATTTCCGGTGCGGGAGAGGCAAAACATATCTTTTCCCATGTGGAGTGGAGGATGAAGGGCTATTTTATCAAAGTAGCCTCTACAGAGGAGAAAAAGATCGGGGAACTGATTTTTGCGGATAAAAAAGAATCCAGAGGAAAATATCCTATTCCTTCCGCATTTTCAGCCTACAGAAAGTATATTGAGGAGGACTTTTAGATGAAATTGTTATCGGTTACAGTACCTTGCTATAATTCACAGGCGTATATGAGAAACTGTGTGGATTCCCTTTTAGAAGGCGGAGATCTGGTGGAGATTCTCATTGTGGATGACGGCTCACAGGACGATACAGGGAAGATCGCCGATGAGTATGCCGCTAAATACCCCAATATTGTCAGAGCGATTCACCAGGAAAACGGAGGACACGGTGAAGCGGTAAATACGGGGATCAAAAATGCCACCGGGCTTTACTTCAAAGTGGTGGATAGTGATGACTGGGTTAATGCTGAAGCCTACCATGCAATCCTGGATAAGCTTCAGGAGATTGCCGGAGGTCCCCAGGTACTGGATATGATGATCAGCAATTTTGTCTATGAAAAGCAGGGAGCAAAAAGAAAGAAAATCATGCGGTATACCAAGTATATGCCGGAGGGAAAAATCTTTACCTGGAAAGAGATGGGAAGGATGCCTCTGGGAAAATATATTCTCATGCATTCTGTAATCTACCGTACCGGACTTTTAAGAGAATGCGGCCTGGTACTGCCAAAACATACATTTTACGTAGACAATCTATTTGTCTATCAGCCCCTGCCCAGTGTACGGACTATGTACTATATGGATGTGAATTTTTACCGTTATTTTATCGGCAGGGAAGATCAGTCTGTCCATGAGGATGTGATGATACGGCGGATTGACCAGCAGATTCGAGTAAATAAGCTGATGATCGATGCCATTGCAGGGAAGAAAAATATAGGAAAAAATATCCGTAGATATATGCTGAGATATTTGGAAATCATTACAACAGTTTCTTCTATTATGCTTATTCGTTCAGGAACTGAGGAAAACCTGGAGAAGAAAAATGAACTTTGGAAGTATCTGAAAAGCGCAGATATTCATATTTACAGAAAGCTGCGAATGGGAATCCTGGGAAGAGGCGTAAATCTTCCAGGAGGAAGCGGAAGAAATATTTCTGTGGCAATTTATAAACTGGCACAGAAGTTTTATGGATTTAATTAAAAGCAGAAATTAAAAAGGCGGACGAAAAATATCCCGGAGTCTTAACTGGTATACAGGAGACTTCCGGGATATTTTTTTAAAATAATATATTCACATTACACTCTGACTCTGGCAGACTGTTTTTCCTGAACTGCCTTTGGCTTATAAAGAAGCTGATAACAGAAAACATTTAAAACAACAGCGCCAACTACATCCAGCAGTGTATGCTGTTTCAGGAATATGGTGGATAAAACGATCAGTGTTCCCAGAATGCCTGCGGCTATGGGAACAAGTCTTTTAAACCGGAATCCTCTGTGCCGGAAAACAGCAATACAGCAGGCCACAGTGTTAAAAACGTGGATACTGGGAAATATATTGGTAGGAGTATCTATTTTGTATAAATACCGGACCATTTCTATAAATATGCTGTCTCCTGAAAGAGAAGGGCGCAGTTCCTGTCCATTTGGAAAAATCAGAGAAATGATAATGAACAGGGTCATACCTATACCCAGAGACAGAACAAGCTGCCAGTATTCTTTTTTATTCTTATTGATAAAGGCAAAATAAAATACTGTGGCTGCAATAAAAATGAACCATAAAAAATAAGGTACTATAAAATACTCACAAAATGGAATATAATCATCTATCTTCATGTGGATAATATGATGGCGTACAGAACGCTGCTCCACATACTGAAAAGCCAGCAAATATAGAATTCCATATGCGGGGATTGCCAGAGTATGTCGGTACTTTTTCAGAAAATTCATAAGTTCACCTCACACATCTAAATCTGAACCCATTATAGCACAGTAGATTTCTGATAACAATGGAATTTACACTAGTTTAATATTTTAAACAGAATGTTTATGAGAAGGAACAAAACCGTCAAAAATGATGGAATCAAATTTGCTCCGGTACTTTTCCAGAACCGCCTGAGAACGTACTGTCCAGGCAAAAGTCGGGGTTCGCCATAGGCATTTGTTTAACATAAAGCTTACGTTTTGGGTATCTGTATAGCGGTATGCGATAAAGTCTGGTCTGCCTAAAAAATTCAGCAGCAGGTATTTTACGAGGAAAGAGAGCAGAAATCCTGCTTCTGTCACGGGCTTTGTCAGATTGGCAGATAGCTGTCCCCGGACAACCTCTTTTCTATGCTTTTTATACCATCTTAAAGCCAGTGGATTAAAAGACTCTATACAATATTTTCCCTGATAATTCTGTAATAATTCATCTGCCGCCTGACAGGTATATGTACGCAGAGTAGGCAGTTTGATCTCGATCAGAAGAGGAACTTTGCCCTTTACCAGCTTCAGAACATCCTTAAACAGAGGAATTTTTTCGTCTGTATCAAAGAGTGTGTATTTCTGCAGCTGCTCATAAGTCATTTCGCACACAGGAAGGTCAATGCCGCACATCCTGGTAAGGGTGTGATCGTGAAAGACTACCAGCTGATTATCCTTTGTAAGCTGGATATCCATTTCAATGCCGTATCCGTGTTCTATAGCTTTTGCAAAGGCAGCCATAGAATTTTCAGGGATGGACTGATCTTTGGAAAACAGCCCTCTGTGGGCAAAAAGATGATGAATGAAGTCCTGAGCCTCTTTCTTTCTGGTCAGCCGCGGCATGATACAGTAGAAATAGAGACAAAAAAGTACAAGTAAGACAATTGGAATAATAAAAAGTATCTTCATATGTTTCCTCCTGTTACTTTAGAATAACCTTTATCTTTTTCTGTGTATTTAAAATAGTAAGGTGCCGGTGAGAACCTGCTGATTCTCCATCACAGTGGATGGGAAGAGGTTTTTCACTGATAATATCTATGCGGCGGCACCGATACATATGAATTCCGTGAAATCTGGTATGTTTCCCTATAAAGGCTGTAGGGAAAAGTGTCAGGATTTTGGCTTTGGGAAGGTCTCCTACCAGGCAGACATCAAGAAGGCCGTCCTGGTATCGGGCTCCGGGACAAAATCTTACCCCACCGCCTTCCTGCTTCATGTTCATACCAGCCAGAAAGTAGAATCGGGGCAGCCGGTGGATTTCCTTTTTATCAATCCGGACAGACACAGGACAGCACTGGTAGCCCAGCAGCAGCTTCAGAGCTACATAAACGTAAGTGAGTTTTCCCATGTGGAGCCTGTTCAAAGCTTTTTTCATAGGTGTTTTCATTACATTGCGGCAGATATCCGCATCATATCCTATGCCGCTGCTTACAAGAAAATAATGTTTTCCTGCTGACGTCCGGGACATCCCTACATCTACCAGAGCATAGTCTGAAGGAGAAAGTATAGAATTCATACATGTTGTCACATTTGAAGAAATTCCCAGACCTCTGGCAAAATCATTTCCTGAGCCTGTGGGAATATAGCCCAGGGTGATACGAGAAAAATCTGTCTGGGCAAGGCCGTCGATGACTTCGTTCAGAGTCCCGTCTCCTCCCAGTACTGTCAAAGTACATGGAAGAGAAAGAACAGCGATCTGTTTTGCCAGTTCTTTGGCATGCCCAGTATATTTAGTAAAGAATACTTCATATTCTACTTTTTCAGCGGCAAGAATCTCTTCTGCCTTTTTCCAGATATCCATGCCCTGATCAGAACGGGCATGGGGATTTACAATGAAATAAAACATTATTCAAACACCTGCTTTCCTCTGGGTACCATTGTAGCAGTTTCCCATTGTGAGAACAAGGAAATTATGTTAGAATAAGATGAAATTATTATTAAATAATTCCTGAAAAAAGGCGAAAGAAATCAAAAAATATGCAAAGGAAGGCGGAGAAAAAAGATGAATGATGAGTATATGACATTTACGATCAAAAAGAAAAAGAATATTGCTTTGATTGCCCATGATAATGAAAAAGCCAAGATCATACAGTGGTGTATGGACCACAGTGAGGTTTTAAAGAATCATAATCTTTATGGAACAGGAACCACCGCCAGAATGATAGCTGACAGAACAGGTCTTAGGGTAAAAGGCTATAACAGCGGACCTTTAGGAGGAGACCAGCAGATAGGAGCCAAGATTGTAGAAGGCGTCATTGACTTTGTGGTATTCTTTTCAGATCCACTTACCGCTCAGCCCCATGACCCAGATGTAAAAGCCCTGATGAGGATTGCCCAGGTCTATGATATTCCTATGGCTGTTAACAGAGCTACCGCAGATTTCATGATCACTTCTCTGTATATGGATAAAGAATATGAT
>ERZ1090880.1822-NODE-1824-length-10013-cov-4.917554_pt1 | contig 10013 bp, 8 predicted proteins | sample MGYA00478471_ERZ1090880 | MGnify/ENA primary metagenome ERZ1090880 (study PRJEB33644, sample SAMEA5815734) | chicken gut metagenome | biome: Chicken; feature: Gastrointestinal Tract; material: Caecum | place: Ireland | collected 2019-01-01 | study: A study of the... | reverse complement strand
GATTTCTTTTATATCCAGTACACCTTCAATTGCACTTTTTGCTTCTATGATACTTTTTCCAGGTGCCACTAAAAGTACTTTTTTCCCTTGAATTTTTTCTTTTAATTTCTCTAATGTAATATCATCACGATATGACTTGCTCATATTGTACTGTTGGTACAACTCTTCAGCATATTGTTTATCAAAGGAGATTTTTTTGTCCTCCGCGACCATGCCAAGAAGTTCAGCTACCTGATCGATTGGCAGCATGTGTTTATTATAAAAATGTCCGGCATAGCTCGGGGTGCAATGATTGATGGAAGATAGATAGTATTCCGCAGAATAACCCCAATAAAATTCCTGATGAATTACGCCTATTACTTGATCTATTAAAGCGAGAAGCGGCGCCACCTGATACCGTTTTCCATAATAAAGATTCAAGTGTTCAACCAACAATTCAGTATTGAGATTACCCGCTCCTTTTCCCATTCCCATAACAGAGGAATCTAACATTAAATTCCGTGCACAAGGGAACTGCAGCAGCGCCATTGCATTGGCATAAGAAAGCTGCAAGTTATTATGGGAATGAAATCCAATTGTCATATCCGGTAACAAGTTATGATCTACAAGATTCAGAATACGAGTTAAATCATTTGAACGCATTTCACCGAAACTATCAACAATATAAAAACCAGATGCATCCGGCAGCTTCTTATTTACCAAGTCGATCAATTCTAATAGCTCGCTATCGCTGTATCGCATCGTAATCATAGGCTGAATATAAAATTGATAGCCTTTTTCTATAATTTTGCGGCCAACTTCAATTACATCCAATCGATTTTTTTTATGAAAAGCAACACGGATACCATCAATCCCATCCGGCGTTCTTGGCTGCAACTGTTCAACATCAAATTTTCCATAATCCATCATTGCAACATAGGTAACGCCGGGTTTCTTCTTTTTTAAAAAGTATTGCGAAATAACTTGCTCATTACAAAATTGCGTCCGGCCACGCGGTGTTCCATTTTTTTCGTCAATATACCCAAGCTCAATGAAGTCAACACCAGACTGCTCCAATTGGTCCAGTATTTTCTTCATATAAGTTTCTCCAAAATCAAAATTATTCACGCATCCGCCATCACGCAACGTAACATCTAACACTTTAATTGATTTCATCGCAGATACCTCCATCTTTTGAAAATAAAGTCCCTCGTTAAAGATCAACTGATGCTAAAGCAACAGCCAGATCAAAATCTTCCGGATTATTGATGTCCACTGCCTCTTTAATGCTGACCTCACAAACCATGGGGTTTACACCTATTCTTCGATGGTATTTCTGAAACACCTCCTTTGTAAATACATAAACGCCAGAAGTTTCTCTATAAATTGGCTCAAGATCCTGACTTCTCGGTACATTCGTCGCATCAAAATTGAGCGGATTCCCATCTTTCCATAAATAATCTTGTATTTTCGAAGCACAAAACGCCGAATCATATTTTCCGGATTGCACTGCCTGAATGCAACGTTGCATTGTTTCCACAGTTATAAAGGGCGCGGTAGCATGCGCATATACATAAATGTCAGCATCGATCTCTTGCATGAAGCTTTCGAAAATCTGTGTAAAATTCGAAGTCGGCAAATCTAAATCAGGAGATCTTTTTAAAAAGCGTACACCAGTCGGAAGAAAGGGCTGGATTGACGGATCGCTGCAATAAACAAAAATCTCATCAACCATATTTGTTGCTTTCAAGTTTTCTAATTCATATTGCAGTAAAGGTTTTCCGGAAAGCAACTTCGTATTTTTTCCCGGCAACCTTTCATTCTTCAATTTAATGGGCATGATGGATACAATTTTCATTTATTTTTCTCCTCTTACAAATTCTTTTGATAGTCATCCAAAATCTCTATACCAAGTTTTACTTTTTCACGCACACATTGTAACGACTGGATAGAAGATGATTCTATTGTGATAGCTTTGTCAAAATTAACTGCGTCATTAAAATTGATAATTTCCATCGGAATGCGTTTATCCATTATAATTGCATCCGGAAAAATTTCCGCGTAATCCATTTGATCGCGAGGATGCGGCTTGATGACCAAATGATAATCTTCACCGTATTGATCTACTATATCTCGATAAACTTGCTCTTGGATTTGCATGCTTTCTACCAACTTGTCTTCTGCAAGAGGCTGCGTCAACAAAAGCAACGTTTTAATACCGGATGTTATATCTGGAATTGCCTCTCTAACGAACGTATGATAAATTAACCGTTTCTCCTTTTCAGACAAGGATGCATACAATTCGGTCTTTGGCTTGACAATGATTTTTCTATCAGGGATTTTCAAATCTTTCTTTTCGTTTACTTCAATATCAATACACCATTTTGACTGTCCCCAAAAACGATATCCATAACGGAAAATCCACAAAAATCGGCGCAATAATGACGGATGCGTTACAACCTTATCAAACCATGGAACATATTTATCTACAACTTGAAATCCATTAATTCCATCTTCTATCAAATGATAACGAATGCGTTTATCAAACAAATATTTCCCGAGTTCGACTGCATCGTTAAAAATATATATGTTTTGATAACGATTCAAATCAATCTTCCATACACTTTCGATTGCTTTAATATGCTTTGAATGCAGGAAAAAAAGATTTTTTATGTAATTCTTTGAAAGCACATCCGCACACTTATATTTATCAAAATAGTACACATTTTCAAACAAACCACTGTCCATTAATCGAGGGACTAACGTTTTTGCATCCGGGATATCTGTACAAAGCACTATATCTGAATGATTAGAACTATGTACTTGCTTAATCATGGCAATCATCACATGATGGAGTGTTGCGCAAATATAAATATTGCTAATTTCCATTTTTGCGCCTCCTAAACATATTCAAAATGGTAGATTTAAAATTCGCTCTATCTTCACGGTTTAAAAGAATAAAAATATTTAAACACAGTGCAACAAATGCCAAAACGATACAAAATAATATAAAGGTAACCCAAGAGGAAACCGGGAAAATACCTTTAATTAAATATCCAAGTGCAATAGAAAGGATGGCGGGAACAAGCGGCCTTATCGCTTCAGGATAGAAGGTGTACCACGGTTGATTCAGGCATTTTGCACCATACGGCACTACGAATACTAAGATACGCACCAATCCCACAATTTCGCTGGTCGCCACTATCGCAATCAAACCTAAATTTGTTGTTTTCAATAATAAGAAAACAATACATGTGCTAATCGCTCCATTGAGCAAAACAGTCAGCGCGTTCAGCTTCAATTTGTTCACTACAGTAAAGATATTATAGATGACATTAATGCCACCGCTTACTATGACACAAGATAGTCCTAAAATGGAAAGCAGATGAAGCAAATTTGCATCTTGCGTGGGAGTCCACAATTGAAAGAACTGATCTCCGATTACGATAATGACAACAATCGGAAGCGTAACGATCACCGACATTACTTTCATTGAATATTTCACATTCTTAACAACAGAAGAAATATTCCCTTTTGCGTAATCGATCGTTAAATCAGGAGTGAAAACGTTGGCCATTGCTCCGACCAATCCCAATACCGCTTGCGGAAGGACCTTAGCGAGTGAGAGGACTCCCATAGCCGTTGGATTAATAAAAAGATTGGCAATCAAAATGTCTAAGCCATTTAATAGGATTTGCCCAAGCCTCGTAATCGTATTCCATATACCAGATGCGACCACTTCTAAAACGGCTTTTAGCTTGACATAAGCCCGCTTTAAATGAATTTGCGGCAATAACTTTTTTCGATAATATAGATTAAAAAACGTCAAATAGGCTGTAGAAAGTAATGTCGCAACACCTACAAACGAAACATACGCTGAAAAGGTCAAAAACAACAGCAACAAAATGACGACCCTGATAAGTTGGGACTCCGCTGTTCTTACATTTGTAAGATATAAACGATTGGTTGCAAAAGTAGATATCGCAAAAGTAGAAGAAAAAATGCTGAACAAGAAATTCAAAAAGATGAACAGGAACAGCAGTTTCACATCATATATTAAATGATTTGGGATCGCAATGATATACTCCAAAAATATGAGGCAAGGGATTGCTACAGCAGCCAACCCTATGCACATTACAATATTACCTGCCAGAACAGAGTTATAATAAATATTGGCTTCTTCTATTTTTCCCTGTTCTAATTTGATCGTGACAAACCGGCTTGCCATTGAGTTAAGCGCTATTGTTAGGAGGCTTGCATACGTAACAAAGTTATTGGCAAGGGTAATGAACCCATTCGCTTCTACACCTACTGTATTTACGATATAAGGAGATAGAAAAAAACTTACAAGCAAAGATAACCCGTATGATACTATAGCCGATATCATATTGATACCTAATTGATATTTCGGCCCTATGCTGCGCATGTTCACTTTACTCATCCTTGATTTTAGCTCCTTTTCTCATCGTAATTTATGCACACTTTTATACAGCGTGGGATAGCATACGCACTGCCGTCACAAATAGTCGTACATTTATACGCAAAAGCCGTAGCTTAACTCGCTCCTTTTTCGACAAAGCCCCCCACACCGCTCTTGAGATGGGAAGACGCATTTCACGAACCAATTCCTCGCGATATACCTGCCACTCGCTAAATCCAGTTGATTTATAAATAACTGACATACAGACTTTTACATAATTGGCTTGCATATCCGGTACACATGTCGGAAAGTTTTCTTTATAGAACGCCAAATTTTTTCTTGCAATTGTAATACAATCGTATTGCCGGATGGAATACGCACCACGTAAAATACTGTCTGGGGAAAGATAATAACAATACATTGGCCGAGATATATACGTAACATATTGTGCTTTCGATATACACCGCGGCTGTACTTCAAAATCCTCGTACAAAATACCTTTTACCATGCGTATTTCTGAAAAAATTTCTTTCTTATATAATTTATCACACACCGAATTGGTTATTTTGCTATTGCGTGTCAACTCTTTTATGGCATCTACTTGATCCAATGTAAATGATTCTTCTAAATTGGGGTTCAAGTATGAATGTACCCCGAGATCGGTGCATCGTTTCATGCCACAACAAGAGATCTCTGCCTTTTCTTTGATTAATCGCTCATATAATACTTGATACATATCCGGCTCAATCCAGTCATCTGAATCCACAAACCCAACATAATCCCCTGTCATAACATCAAGGCCGGCATTTCGCGCATCGGAAAGCCCTCCGTTTTCTTTATGCACCACACGAATGCGTGAATCCTGCTTTGCAAACATATCGCACATTTCTCCACACTGATCCGGAGAACCGTCGTCAACCAAAACGATTTCAAGGTTCTGATAAGTCTGAGCACAGATACTTTTTACACAACGCTCTAAATATTTTTCTACTTTATATACTGGGACAATAACACTAATTAAAGGCTTATTCATATCGGCATTTCCTTTTTCCTGAATACATTGGCTACTGCCATAGCGAAAACATAACAGGAAATTCCAACCGTTGTATTCATGCAGGGATTAAAGTATGTGATGACCATGAAATAAAATATAGAGCTTAGTGATATATATTGCAGAATAGCATCTGAATCTGTTTCCTGATTTTGTTTTCGCCTGCAAGTAAAAAACGCAATCAGTCCAAATGGAGCGACAAAAAGCAGCAAACCAACAAGCCCCATTTTATTCATGATATCATAGTATGTGTATTCAACATATCCATTATCTTCTTGAATTGCAGCGCCAAGTCCATTTCCAAAAAGCCAATTTTTTGAAATAGACGCCTGAAGCTGTGCGATTTTCTCGTTTCTTATATTTAAGCTGTTCATCTCGGCTTCTAAATTTAAATAGTCATCAGAAGGCGTTTCTTCAATTGGCTTGCCTCCGGGTTCTTCTTCTATTGAGACGGAAAGCAATACCCGGTAAATTCCCACTTTAAATAAATTTGTGTGCTGGACCAACGACAATGTTCCTAAAATTGCGCAGGCAAGTATTACAGCGCAAGCGGAACCGGCTATAGCCTGTTTCATAAAAGAGCGCTTTTTCCATAAGATCATAATCAAGGAAAGAACAACTGCCAAAACACTTCCCAAATACTGCGCACGCGAATAAGAAATAAAAATCGCTACAATAAATATTGCCATCGGAAGCAGCCAGATATATTTCCTTTTTGAATCCCCTGTTAAAAAGAAGTAAAAGGAAATCATATAAGCCACCAGGCAATATCTGCTGCCAGTATGAAAATAAATACGTGTTGCATTCTGTCCCATCTCTGTTATAGAGCACAAACCACTTTCCCCTGTAAAGCGATAGACAGAAAGTTGATTGGGGAAATAAGCATAAAAGCTTAAAACAATCGCGGCAATTGCCACGATAAAAGTCGCGGCTACAATAATTTTCATCAATAAAAAGATATGCTTTTTATCTGTAAACGCATAAAGCATTGCCGGCAAAAGCAAAAGGTTGGCATAACCGAAAATATCCGATTTGATAATATCCAGACGATTCCCATTTACGACTCCGATGACGAAGGCAATGCACAGCCAAATCATAAATGCGCCAACTGCTAAAAGAAAAGGATTGCGCACATACTCCCGGATTTTGACAAAAAGGAAAGGCAGTGCGGCTAAAACCGCTACAGCAAAAAATAAAATTCTTGTAGAAAAAGGGCCAATTTTAGTTAGCTGTCCAGTCCCCAACAAGATGATATCCAAAAAATATAAGACAATTGCAATCCACGAAATTTTTGAACAATAGCGCATAAGAGGTTTCTGGGAAAAGTGCATCACAAATCATTCCTTTCGATCACAAGTTATTTCTACCCGCACTCTATTTTTTAATAATTGTAAATTTGTTATTATTGGATTATTTCTACACTTCTTTGAATATGCCCGAAAGTCCGCAGAAAAGATTTTATAGCGGGAAAGCGCCGCCTTCCGCGAAGGTTTACTATCGGTAAAAAAGTTTTGGTTGAGCACAACATTCTGCATAATACAGAATGTTTTCTTGTGTTCACGGCACCAGCGCATAAAATCATGATCAACATAATCCAAAAAAAGTGTTTCATCATATTGATACGTATTATACAACGATGTGCGCACTGCCATTCCGGAATTAATCGCAGTTATCGGCTTATCCTTTATCTCATCTATATCCTCAATTGGATAGACCCGATATTTTCCCGCTATACAGGGCGAAATATATCGCTCCCCGCTCTTTACAAGTGGCAAAAAAACTGCGTCTTCCGGATGTCCTTCTGCCAAACGCATCAGTTCTTCGCAGTAATTCTCTGGGAATACGGTATCATCATCTGCCCAAATAATCAAGTCGGCTTTCTCTTTCATAAGTGAGACAGCTTTGTTGTAGGCCTTTGTCAGTCCGGCGTTCCCTTTCATATTGTAATACTGCCACCCTTGACTTTTACAATACTGTTCATTACCGTAATCAGCCGTACTGTTATCCACAATCAGCATATAATCTGGCGTTTGCTTGGCCTGCATGATTGTACTGCAAGTTTGCGAATCTTGACACGCTTTATTATAGATAACTATTGCAACACAAGTCTTCACGCAATTCCTCCTGTTTTTATATCAACGCGAACATGGCAATTCAAATCAATAATATACAAGTTGCGCTACTTTCTTGATCAAACCGTTTTTCCATATTCCATATTGTATTGAAACGCTTATTCTTTTCATTTTTCCTGCTTGAGCCGCTTGTGAAAAAGCACGCAGCATCTCACGGTTTTGTACACTCAACTTTTGATCCAATATCGATAAAAGCATTCCCGCCTGAAGCATAGCGGATAATAGGGCATTGTGATTTGCCTTATATTTCGTCATTTGCGTTGTCACGGCTTCAACACTGTACACATCTTTTGCCCCAACTGAATTCTTTCCATGCTGGCGATAAAGGATCAGCGGCTGGCCGATAAATCCTATACGACCGACAGCAGCCGCAATCAACGCAAACCACCAATCGTGCATTAAAACTTGTCCTTCATCCACCGAAGCCGCCGCCAACTCCCACAATGCATGGTTGATCATCATGGTACAACCTGTTACAATATTTTGAATCAGCAACTGATTCAGCGCACAGCGTTCCGCCTGTAGACCAGAAAAGCGGAAAAATGAAGGTGAGATCATGTGCAGATTTTGATCAACAACCTCCAAATCCGTATGCACCAGACACGGTATCTCCGCGCTGCCATTTTCAATCTCCTTCATTTTTTCCAGTGTCAAACGCACCTTTTCCGGTTTCCAAAAATCATCCTGATCACAATACATGAGATAAGGATAATCCTTAGCTTGATGGGTTAAAAACAAAAAGTTTTTTTTAGCACTCCCAGTTGGCTTTTCTTTTTCGAGAATCTGAATTTTATTTGGGTAACGCTTTTGATATTGAAGCAGGATTTCCCGAGTACGGTCTGTCGAGCCGTCATCGGACACTAGCAAAACCCAGTCTTCAAATTCCTGATTCAATATAGAATCCAACTGTACCGGCAAAAAACGTTCCCCATTATATGTCGCCATTAAGATGGCAACCTGTGCAGTCCGTTTCATATCCAGTCCACCTTTTCCTACTCAATTTAATTGAGCAGTCCATCCAACGTATTTTCTAATTTTTCTTTGAATACCTGCTCAGAAAACAAAGCATCAAATACTTCAAGCGTATTCTTGCGCATTTCGAAATTTTCTTCCGGAGTTAATTGCACTACACGGCCGGCTGTTTCCTTTAAGTTTTCACGATTCACATTCACACCAATTCCGTATTTTTCCACAATTTTATACGTATCGCCTTCTATTGTATTCAATATAGGCAATCCGCCGGCAAAATAATCTAGTGATTTCATCGTGAGTCCCACACAAACGCTATCTTTCATCATATTGATACCAAAATCACAGCGGTCAAAAATCGCCTGCCTTTTTGCGGGATCAAATATTTTTCCATGAAACTCTACCTGCACCCCCGCTGCACGCATGGAATCAATGAACGCATCCCGGGATTCCCCATCTCCGATAATATGTAAAGTAACCGGCTGCACACTTACGATCTCCCTGCTTAAAGCAGCTATGCCGGAAATATCAATAATATTATTAATCGAACCAAGATAGCACAGCTGGATTCCCTGTTTTTTGGGCACAGCAAAATTGCCGTCCGTCGTTTTCTGGGGACGGCATAGATATAAGACCTCCGTTTTTTTCCCTGTGAGCTGTTTTTTAAGCCGATCTTGATACAGCTCACATTCTGTAAAAATCAAATCTGCTGCTGGAATCCCACAATCTCGAACGCTGCGCCAGATCGCAAAAGGCAGCGACAAGAGTTGTTTTGCCCTATTATTAGGAAAGGTTTCCGGCCAAAGATCGTAAAGATCCAACACCAATTTCACATTTGGGTGTCTCTTTTTATATTTCGCCGCCTGTCGTGCCACACTATTGGGCGGTACCATTACGTAAAGAAAATCAGGGGAAAGTTTTTCTACCAATCGAAATGCATCGCGCGCAAACTGTGCGTGCGAACGCAAACGTGCAACTGATAAATTTTTATAATATGGTTTTGTTGGAATCTGAATGCAATGCTCCAATTCCGTACGAAAATGCTTTTTTTCGATATGGCTGAAATCCGAAATAATATATGTGCAGTCATACCCTTTACTGAGAAGATAGTCTTCCACTAACCGAATCCGGTGATCATAATAATGGAAGCAGCTGATACAAACAGCTCTTTGATTCATACGAAGTGCCCTCCTGCTTTTTGTGTGCCGCTACAGTCAAACAGTGCATTCCGGCCGTTCCTCTTTGCATCAATAGTTTCTATATTATAGCATGTTCGTCCTTTGAATGCAACTCTACGACTCTGTCAGGAGAAAAGAAAGCGTTTTTTCACGTTTTCTTCACAAAAACGCCGCTTTGTTTTACAAGAAAATAGGTTTTGCATAGCGGTTCTTATTATTTGGCAATTTATATAATAACGCTCCATACAAATATTCATTTTTCCTGTTTTCACTCTATAATAAAA
>ERZ1090880.1820-NODE-1822-length-10034-cov-14.796372_pt1 | contig 10034 bp, 9 predicted proteins | sample MGYA00478471_ERZ1090880 | MGnify/ENA primary metagenome ERZ1090880 (study PRJEB33644, sample SAMEA5815734) | chicken gut metagenome | biome: Chicken; feature: Gastrointestinal Tract; material: Caecum | place: Ireland | collected 2019-01-01 | study: A study of... | reverse complement strand
AGATTAGCTGCAGTCTCGTGGGCTCGGAGATGTGTATAAGAGACAGGTATTTAATTGTTCTGGAGTTAGAGAAGTAGGATTTAATCCTATCTCGGCTAATCTCTCATTTGTTAAATATGGTGTGTATGAACCCTCTGTAGGGTCTTGAAACTTTGCAAAATCTAAATCAGAGGAGCCATATACTGTACTATAAAAACTTCTTGCAAAATTTAGCACATCCCAAACTTGCCCTTCGGTTAGAGGGGTATTTTTATTTTCTTCAACCACAGAATTGCTAACATCTTTAACTGTTTTATTACGCTTATTAGCCATTATACCCCCTTTTACCACATAATATATTTAGCAAGTTCTTGTAAATCATCGGAAGGTTTTTCTACTACGTTGTCTAAAAATTCAGACACATACCATAATCCATATTGGACAGCAGAAAATCTATCCTTATTCATTTTTTTTACAACTCTTTCTATTGATAATCCACCATTATTAAGGTGTTTTAATTTCAAGTTAGATACTTCTTCCATGAAAAAGTCAGTTTGAATAAATGGTAATAAATTTGCTCTTAAGTTTTCTTCTCTTGCATTGTATGTGGTTGTTTCCTTCTTCTCGAGCAATCTTAATTTACCAGTTTCAACATAACTTATAAAATTTGATATACTTTTGTTATCATATTTTTGTGCCAGATAGCAAAATACAATTTTGGGTGCACCTACCACTTCTGGCACTCTTTCATCATTTATAGTATCATAGCACCCTAAACTTTCACCAGTCAATGGATCTATTTGTTCTTTTAGTAATTCGTCAACAGTTCCTTTACCTAATCCATTATCATCGACTACTATTGCAATCGGATTGTATAATTTAGCAAGTCTTTTTATTTCGATTGCTTGTGCCGAAAAGTTTAATGTACCAGTTATTGTTACTAAATTAGGCAATTGGACTTCTTTTATTCTTCCATTTTTCTTTCGTTTGATTTTTAAAATAGCAATGGAAGTTTGGTTATTGTTATCATTGTCAGAACGAGCAACATCGACTGCAAAAACATATTCTTCATCTCTATCACCACTCAATTCAGGCTCTGTCAGTGTTCTACAACTTAATAATCTAGCCATAGACACCAACGCACCATCAGAAGTGCCAGTCCATACAGCTCTATAGTTCATATCAAATGATACAGCATTATTTTCATCTTGTTTCTTTAATATGTCGGCTTTCGTTGAGCCTCTACCATAAAAGTTAGGAAGTTCCCAACTAGCACCTAGACACATTTCGCCTTTAAGATTTATCATATTATCTAAATGTTTTAGACATCTGTAGAAGGCACTACTTCCCCTAAATCCTGCACTTGTTAATTGTGAGATGGAGCCGTTTAATTCAAATGGATCTACACAACCTTCATGTCCAACAGTTCTTCTAGGAACAGTAGTAAATATAGGTTCCAATACATCTAGGTATATTTCTTCATCAGTCAAGTTGTCCTCATCCACTATACCTCGTTGAACATGGGCACCTTTACTTGATTGATTGTTAGCAATATTGGTTATTCTACTGCCATTATGGAACTCAACTTCTACAGTATCTTTAGAAAACTTAAAGTTATAGATTTCATCTTTCAATAAAGGAAAGGCCCTTAATAGTTCGTCATACTTGTCTTTAATAAGTTTTGCCGAATTTTCTCTTGTTTGAGCAGTTAAAGCAATTTGCACATTAGGATAAAATATACATTGATGAAACGCATACATTAAGGCAAGCATGGTTTTACCCATACCTCTGGGTGCAACAAAATAAGTACTTTTAAATCTACAAAGACATCTTAAAATAATTATTTGGTCTGGGCCTAATCTAATCAATGCACCAGTTTCAGGTGTTATAAGAGCATAGAAGCAATCAGGATACCATCTAAAATAAGCAACTAAATCGCTCCATCGTTTTAAATTACGCATAAAATGTGCATTTTCTTTCTTGCCATTTACTTGTATTGTAGGATTAAAATCAGGATTGTTAGTCCTTAACCTACTTGTTTTATCTGTATACTTATTATTATCACTTTGGAACTTAGCATAGGATGGCATTAATTTGTTTCCTCGTCATAATGTCCATCGACAAACTTCTGAAGTTTAAAAGATAGTTTGTCTTTATTCTCTTCATATTTTTCTATTAAAAATTTATAAAGTTCCGCATAAGTGATTTCAGGTAGATTTTGCAATCTTCGTATATACAATACCATTTGCCAAATAGCATAATCTATAGCGTCATTAGCTTGATTATATGTAGGAAGCAAAGGAATAATATCTTGTTCTCTTTCTACTGCTTCGGCAATCTTACTAAAATTTGTTATACCATCAGAAAGGTCGGCAGCAGAAAGTTGACTTGGGTTGATTTTTGCATCGGTTGCTTGTTTTGAAGCAAGTTTACCCCACTTATCCGCTGCTTCCATGTCATCTTCAGAAATTGCTTTATCTCTTTTATAAGCATATTTCACATAAGTAACTAATGCTTCTTGGTGCATAGCACTTCTACCTACTGGATAATTATTTTCAAGTTCTTTATAGCGTTTATACATTATTTTGTATTCTTTTCTAGTAAATCCCTCTCCAAATAATTCTTCCAACAATTCATCACTTTCTCCATCATGTATCGAAGAAACATCTTTTTTCTTTCTAGTTGTTTTTTTAGGTGTGGCACTAATTACAGAAGCATTCTCTAATTCTTTTAAAAAATCTTCTTTATTTTCCAATATATCACCTTCTATAATTTAAAATTCTATAATTTATACATTCCCTGTACCAACTACTGTTACAGGACCAGTAACTGTATGAGTATTTCCACTTGTAAATGGCTCGTTATTTACTAACAATGTTACACTACTATATCCTTCTGCAGGAGTAGCAGTAATAGTAAGAACTTCATTGTAATAAACATAGGTATCAGTAGACAGTGAAAATTCATCAGGGTCCTTAACTTCTACTGTAGCATTAGTTTGTTGAATTGTCAAAAGATAAGGAATTTGAGTTGCTTCAGAAGTTATAGTTACATCTCCAGTCACTTGGTATACATTTCCACTTGTAAATGGTGCATTATTTACCTGAAGTGTAGCTTGATACCCAGTTGACGCTGATACACTTATTGTCAAACTATCACCATAAGTCAACACATCACTACCTGCTTCTACAGGAGCACCTGCACGCTGAACACTTATAGTACTATTATCACCTGCATCTATGCTTAAATCATAAGTTGCAAGACTTATTGTTACTGTGTAATTCCTACTATCACCGCTTTCGCTAGTTACAGTATAAGTTACTGGTGCTGTAAAGTCATTTGCTGTTACACCGCTTTCTTGAGGCACATTATTTACAGTAACCGTTGCATCCGTTGAAGTTGTAAATGTCGGAACTAATGCAACTCTTGACGCAGCCACAGTTAAACTAATTGTATTTTGTTCATTATCAATAGTTGTTACACCTACTTGATTAGGGACAGTAAATGTTAGCATATAATCGCCTTCATCAATCTCATTAAAGACTGGAGTACAAATTGCTGACATAGCCATTCCACCACCATAATTCCCACAAACAGGAGTGTTATGTAATGCTAAAATTTTTAATGCACAATATGTCCCTGCAGGTATAGCATTTACAGCAGTTAATTCGTAAGAGTTATTTGTAGGCACTAAATAATTCCCCACTGAAATCATATTTTGACTAGCCTGTGTTACACAGTCAAAACCCACATTATACATTAAGTGTTTTTCGAGAAATACCGCAGTTATCACTTGTCCTTCATTGTAGGTATAAGAGTAATAATTAGGATTTCCTGCAGGCCTTCTACCGTCAACCAATGTTTCAAATTCATCATTTACTAGCACTGCCATAAATTTACTACCTAATTTTGCAGTAGTAGGAATTTGAGAAGTATAGTTCTCATAATTGCCAAGAATAGTATTGTCTAATGTATCAGCCACAATTATATTCCCTGCATGTAATCCAGCAGTACCTATCCTAACTTTTGTCAAATATCTAGTATCGACCTTAGGTGTAATTACCTGAAATATATAATTTGCCATAATTCCTCCAAACAAAAAAGCACTGCTAATTTTAAGCAATGCTCGTATTATATTTTTCTAATGCCTTAGTTGCTTCTTGTTCATTTGTGAAGCATAAATCATCAGGAACAACTCTAAACTCACTTTCCGAAACATACTCTCTATATGTCAATCCAAACATATCAAGCACAATTTCATCTACTTGGAACTGCTCTACTTTGTTGTCCTTAATGTTCAAAGTGTATCCCCAGTCTTTTACATGAAGTTTAGGTATAAATCCATAATTTCTATATCGCAAAAGTTGTTCTTCTAATTTTGCATTTTGATTGTTAAGTTCATTGTATAATTCGTTTAAATCCGCCATTCTATAATCCTTTAATAAATAATCTTTTCCATTATAAGACATTTTTAATAAAATTACTTATGTTTTAATAAATAAATATAATAAAAAGCCTATTTCCCTAAATTATGCAACCGATAAGATCTGATTTGTTCGTTCTTTATTTTCTTTGCACAATCTGCACAATATTTTTGACGATTTGAAGTTTTCGTCAAAGGTTTCCCACACTTTTCACAATGTGGCATAAAATACTTTTCCCATTCAAAAATCAAGTTATTATTGATACTAAACTCTAATACTACATCACTATCTACAATACAAGGTATCATACATTTCAAAATAGGTTTTAATTGCACATCTATAATTCCCTGTTCATTCAAGTTGTGTAATATTTTATACTGTTCTTTTTTAGACGCATTTATTTCTGCAAGTTTAAACAAGTCGCTAATTTTTATTGAGCTACCTTGATTGAGATAAATAAAATTTGCATTACGCCATTTTGCTAAGCATATCATCACAAAAGCAATTTTCTGTTCTTTTATATTCTCTATACTTTTCAATGTCTGTATTTCATTGTTAGTGATTTTAATCTCATTATTAAAACTAAACGAGTTAGGTTTATTAAGACTATTAAGCACATTGATTATAAGTCCTTCGCTTTTTGCCACATTAAATTGCGAATTATGTTTCCAACAAAAATCTATCATTCTCGCCTTAAGTTCTTCTTGACTAAGTTCGTTCTCTCTTAACCAATGATTACATAGAATAACTAAATCTCGCTTATTAGGATATTTTTCAAAACCATTAGTTATCAAGTTAATATATTGCTCTTCTTCATCAAATACCAACATATCTTACCCCATATCATCAAAGTCTATCTCAAAATCTTCGTCAGTTAATTCGTCATCAAAACCACTTAAAGCATTTTCAAATTCTAAAATATCAAATTCGTCTATATCTTCCGTTTCATGTGAAACACTAACTTTATGTAATTTATATTTATCATACAAGTAATCAATATCACCACTATTATCAATCAACGGTACATTCGCTTGTTTATTTTTTTCTTTCAAATTTTCGACAATTCCATTCCCAAAAACATCCCAACAAAAATTTTTCGGTTTACTTGGATAGAGATGGTAGCATATATACACTGCGATATTAGCAAGTTCTTGAATGTTACTAGATATTTTCTCCAGACAATCATTTCTCAGGAATTTATAATACTGCTCATAAGTGGAGAACTCGCTATCTTTCAGCTGCTTAGATTTTTTAAAATCATCATAATCTTTTCTCTTTTCTAGCAAAAGTTCCAACTTAGTTTCATCTAAAGGAATGTCAGCATTATATAATTTCTCAAACAATTCTTCGGTATTTTTATCCTTGCCAATAGTTTTAATCTCTTTTAATTGTGCCTGCATATATCTGCTCACTCTATTCATCACCCCATTTGTTTCAAGCAACGGATTTTTCTTGTTATAATATTCTACAATCTCTTTCCCTATATCTGAATTTTTATCCTCTTCAGTCAACTCGTCATATTTCTTCCCTAATTTTATCAAGCAGTATTTATCAAAGTCATCTCTAAACGCCTTATATTCTTTCATGTAATGACTATAAAGATATTTCATAAACTCAGGCCGTTTCTCAATTATAAGTTTATTCTCAAATTCTTTTCTCGCTTTTTCTTCTGGGCTATCATCTTCAAGTATAGGCTGATACTTGGTCCAGTGTTTTGGGAACGCTTCAACCTTAATGCCCTTGGATGCGTCAATAGTTTGGCTCTGAAAAACACAACACATTTTAAGTCTGTTATTAATTTCTTCATATTCAGGGCTACCGACTTCATACTGTGATTGCATCTCATAAAGAGTTGTTCCTAAATTTGTTATATAACCAATCTTTGAATTAAAACTTAAAACATCAACTTTGTATAAATCCTTAACTTTCATAATTACCTCTTAAATATACTTCCATCGCTCTCTTTTAATTACAGCACTAATATAACTCTTGTTTACTCCAGTTACTTTTGAAATATAATCATAATCACGACATCCTTTATCATACAAGCTTCTCACTTCTAAAATTTGTTCTTTCTTATATTTGCTTAACGGACTTTTTTCTCCAGCATGAGTAATTGAAAGTTTGTGTTTTGTTTCTTCGCTTGCTTTTTTCCCAAAATTTAATTGTCTTAGTTTTTCTTTAGTAGCTTCTGAGTGTCTTTTACCAAGACGAGTTTTGCTCATCTTTACTTTTGTTTCAGGGCTTGCTTTTCTGCCCAACATATTTATTCTATTCTTTTCTCCTATTTTTCTCTTAGTCTCATCACTTAGATGAACACCCAATGCACCTTTTCCACCTTCCGAGATGTTATATGATAATTTTTCTTCTTTATATCTACTTATCCAAAATTTTTCTCTTTCATCAATACTTGAACAATCAAATAATTCTTCCAAAACAACAAATTCATAATTATTTTCCCCATATTTATTAAAATCTTCTTGCAAGTTATGATTATCATGTTTATTGTGTCTTAATTTAGCAAAATTACAATCTCTTCTATCTCCAAAGTTCATTGCTGTTTGCCCTATATAAGCTTTGCCTGTTATCTTATTTCTTATCGCATATATCCCTGTTCTTTTATAAAGTGATGTTGTCATTTTTTTTCATCCTTTTAAACGAAAATACCCCCAGACTACTTGTGGTTGAGGCACTTTCGTCTGCGGATACATATCAGTTAGTATTAAGTTTAATCTACCAGTGATAGACCTCAACTCTACCAACTGACACCTATATATTACCACAAATAAATATAAAAGTCAACTATTTTCAATAAATTCTTTTGTTGCTTTTCCTGCTTGATAAGTCACAGGATTTCCTCCATAAAGTTTAGAATTAAAAACTAAATTATCTGTAGTAAAATCAATGTCGCCATCAAAATCTTGTCCACCTAATAACATTCTATCAACACCATATATATTAAAAACTATACAATCTGGAATATATTTATACCATTCCTTCATTTTATCATTAACTTTTAAATTTAATGTAGTAACTTCTGCTCTCCATGTAAGTGGAGACCTTAATGCAACGATCTTTTTCTCTTCGGCACCCCAAAAACCAGCATAATGTTCAAATTCATTTAATAATCCTTTTGGCTCTATTCCAAAAATATATTCTGCTAAAGCGTATGGGTCACTAACTGCAAAATTGATATTCCCATGCAAAATCAACTTCCCAATATATGCCTGTCTAATTTTTTTATTCAAAGACCGTATAATTTTATCAGACAAATAAGAATCTTGCAACAAATCTGGCTCTAGCATAAGTGCTTTAATTGCAGGGTCCTGAACTTTATTCCACACTTCTTCTGCATCAGATTCTCGTGATAGTTTTCCAAGTAAATAAATCAACTTAAACGCATAGTCTTTCCCTGCGACACCTTTAATCCAGTCAATCGTAGGTTGGCATAATTCCGCAATATCATCATCATTCAAATTAAGCACTTGCACAAACTGATAGTTAGTTCGCATATAATTTTTTTTCTCTGGTGCACCTATGCGGGTTACACCCCAACGCAGCCCATACTTTTCCATTGCCTTTGCGTGGTCCTCAATAGAATCGTAGGCGTTCCACAATTTAAACTGACTTTCCGTTAAAATCACATCAATGTCATCGGCGTTATATTCTTTGCCATAAATATCCTTGATTATTTTTGTGTGTGCTACTTCATCAGCGAACTTATGAAAATCGAATGTTGCCAAAAGCCCTTTAATAAACGGTGCCCTTACAATAAACGCTTCAGCAATTCCGTCATATCCAACTTCCTCGCTCCACACCTTAGCAAGTTCAGGTGAAATCAAGCCCATTCCATCCCAAATATTAAATGGCAGTTCTTTATCCATGCGAACAATTTTGTCCTCATGTTCATCCTCAATGGTCCAATCAACCGTCTTTACCATATTCAGCTCTAGGTCCTTAACCACGCATACTCTCGGTGTCGAAACTCTAAACGCCGCCGAAGACATCAGGCTATAATAAGCATTCCATTTTGCAGGTATCAATTTAACTGGCTTGCAGTCGCACCTAAGCACCTCGTCTATCCGCTCATAAATATAGTCCGCACAGAACAGTGCCCTGTTGGTCCTAGCCATAGCCGCCGAGCACATCAGTCGCCTATAGTGCTTCCCATTTACCCAAAAACCATCCCTACCAATTTTCGGATAATTTCGCTTTTTTTGCGTAGTTATTGAAATTATTTCAGGAATAAACAACAAATTTCGTATTTCATTGTTAATTTCTCTAATTTTTTTACGATTTTCCTCAGAATTTGCTTGTTTTGTTAGTTTTTTCCTATATACAAATAAATCATTAATTCTTTGCTCACCATTGTCCTCAAACCTATGATTAGTCAATCTTCTAATCGCTCTCAGCAATTCATTGTCAGCCAAAGAAATCAACTCCTCGTTCCTTTCTGCCTCTAATGGCGTTATGTTTATTTTAAACCCATTATTCTTTAGCCTGTCAAATTTAAACGCCAATATATTAAACTGCTGCAATTTTTTCATACTTCTATAATCCCCCGAAAACTTTCTATAATCACTTGTTCTTTGCATATATTATATCACAACTAAAAATTAAAGTCAAACATTTATGCCACAAAAAAAACAAGGCACCACTTTTTACATGGCACCTTGACAGCAGAGGGCTAGCGAGAAACAATGTACGAACGCAACTAAATCTGTAAACGGATTTTTATGTTTATGTTAAAAGGAAACTCTCATATATGTCGTCTTTAAAAGTTTAAAAGGTGGGTGAGCTTTTGACCCTGTCATCATACCAACTGTGAATAGTACAATAGAGCCGAAAAAGAAATTAAATGAATTTGGTGTTCCGCTAACCATGCTAATTAAGAAAAAAGACTTGCCCTTTTTCTTGCCTCTATAATACCACATCTAATTTATAAAGTCAAACGATTTTGCATAATTATTCAAAAAAAATTATTCCCTGCTCATGAAACAAAAAAGATGAATAGCCCAGCCACACTCAGCCAGACTATCCACCAAGTCAAAAGAAAAAAAGAATTTAACTCGCGGGCCACAGGCATCCCACCTGTATCTCATTGTGACTCCACAATGTATGCTTTTATTACACCACGCCCACTCGGGGGACCTTAGGCAAAAATGACTAACAAACACTAAAAAATCAAAAACCTAAGGCCTTTTCGCAGCAACGGCAAATGATTCTGAGATTTCGGGTAACCGCCACCGCTCCGCAACGATTTCCACTCCCGCTTCCATCATCGCACCCCCATTATACCACACCCACAAAATTTTGTCAACTATTTTCCACCACAAAAATCCCCGCCTCTAAAATTCCGCCTATTTTCACCCCGCCAAAAATTACAAAACTAAAAACAATAAACGCTTCCACCTAATGCACTAAATCGTAAATCTTAAATCGTAAATCGCTAAAATTATAACCCTCTCTAAATGCCACGATTAAATACCCTAGATTTTTAGCACTGAAACTGCACCCACAAAATATGAGGGATGGAAGTGCTACCTACCGATTTGCTGAAAAATTTTTTAAAAAGTTTAAAATATACCCCGCCATTTTTAAAAATGTATGTACATAATATCAATTATAAAC
>ERZ1090880.1819-NODE-1821-length-10036-cov-6.975353_pt1 | contig 10036 bp, 9 predicted proteins | sample MGYA00478471_ERZ1090880 | MGnify/ENA primary metagenome ERZ1090880 (study PRJEB33644, sample SAMEA5815734) | chicken gut metagenome | biome: Chicken; feature: Gastrointestinal Tract; material: Caecum | place: Ireland | collected 2019-01-01 | study: A study of the... | reverse complement strand
GATAAACGGTTGATATCCAGAACTGCCTCTGCTGACTGGTTCTGGAACATTTCTGCTTCTTTTAATACTACGCCGTTTTCGCAGATCAGATGCTGGCCGCCGAAAACCAGATCCTGGGTAGACTCTCCATATCCGGCAGTAGCGTAAATATAGGCGCACAGCAGTCTGGCAGACTGGCTCTTTACCAGCTCCCGTCTGTAGTCCGCTTTCCCTACAGTCTCATCACTGGCGGAAAGGTTTACGATCACATTTGCCCCGGCCATGGCGTGAGCTACGCTTGGAGGAGCAGCCGCCCACAGATCCTCGCAGATCTCCGCAGCCACGGTAAGGCCCGGCATTTCCCTGCAGGAAAACAGCAGTTTTTCCATCACAGGCACCTGCTTTCCTCCCAATTCTGTATATCCCCAGAGATCTTTTCCGGAAGAAAAATGCCTTGCCTCATAAAACTCTCCATAATTCGGCAGGTACTCCTTTGGTACCAGACCCAGGATCTCCCCCTGGTTTATGGCTGCCGCCACATTATAAAGCTTCCCATGATATACATAGGGCAGACCCACAAAGATCAGTCCGGGTACATCCTTTAATTCCTCTGCTGCTCTTAAAAGCTGCTCCCTGGCGCTGCCAAGGAGAGTCTCCTGCCAGAACAGATCCTGACAGGTATAGCCGGTAATAGAAAGCTCCGGGAATACCTGGATCCTGGCTCCTCTCTGAGAAAGCTCCCTGGCTTTCTTAATGATCTCATCTGTATTATGAATGCAGTCGGCCACACGGACGTCAATAGCTGCCGCTGCCGCCTTTATAAATCCATCTTTCATCTTCCGCCAAACCTCTCTTTTATCTTTTACATTCCTTTAAGATCCGTTTCAGTTCCTCTACGGTAAAGGTATAATTTTTATTGCAGAAATGACAGTTCATCTCAATTTCTTTTCCTTCATCGATCATTTCCTGGATGTCTTTTTTTCCAATGCTGATCAGGGCTCTTTCTACCCGCTCCTTGCTGCAGTTACAGTGGAACTGAGTAGGGATCCTGTCGTTAAATTCAATATCAAATCCTTCCAGCAAAAGTTCCAGAAGACTTTCCGGCGTATGTCCCTCTTCCAGAAGAGCTGTGACAGAAGTCACTTTCTTCAGATTTTCCTCCAGCCGGCTGATCACTGCTTCCTCTGTGAAAGGCATAAGCTGGATAATAAAGCCGCCTGCCTGTTTCACAGTGTTATCCTTTTCCATCAATACGCCCAGTCCTACAGAAGAAGGCACCTGCTCGCTGGTGGCAAAGTAATAGGTAAGGTCCTCTGCGATCTCGCTGGTCTGGAGTACGGTCTGCCCCACATAAGGCTCTTTCATACCCATGTCCTTGATCACGTTCATAAAGCCCACGCCTACAGCGCCTGCCACATCCAGTTTTCCCTGGGCATTGGCGTGAAGGACCACATTGGGATTTCCCACATATCCCTTTACGTTTCCCTTGGAATCTGCAGTAACAGTAATGCCCTCCAGAGGACCTCCCGCCTTGATCTGCAGGGTCAGCAGATCCTTCTCTCCTTTCATCATCACGCCCATCATGGCTCCCGCCGTAAGCAGACGGCCAAGAGCCGCCGTAGCCACCGGGCTGGTATTATGTGCTGCTCTGGCATACTCCACCAGATCCCTGGTAGTAGCCGCGAATGCCCTGATCTGAGAATTGGCCGCTGTGGCCCTTACAATATAATCTCCCATATTTTAATCTCCTCTTTATATCTTAAATATTTTTCTTTCCCTTTTCTCTGGCAAGTATGTAGATCCTCTCGCTGTCCGCCTGCACTGGGTCCCTGGTAAAGGCGTCATAGGCGTCTATAAATTCCATCCCTGCCTTTGCCAGCAGTTCCTTCACCTTTTCCAGAGAATAGGCCTTCTGATAATGAGTCTCTTCATATTTTCGGTAAAGAGTCTCCCCATCCTTTTCCACCGGGATAAAAAGAGCCAGATCATATTCGTTGATCCGTTCCTCTGGATCGTAATAATTATCCCAGATAAAGCTGGCGTCTTCCCGGTCCTCGGCTATGGTAGTATCTCCCAGGATCTCTTCATATTTGTATTCTGTATTCAGGTCAAAAATAAAAATCCCCCCGGGATCTAAATAATTATTTACCAGCCGGAATACCTCCAGCAGATCCTCTTCTTCCGTTATATAATTCATGCTGTCGCAGACAGATACCACTGCCCGGACAGTGCCGTAAAGTTCAAATTCCCGCATGTCCTGAAGGAGATAGAGGATGTCCTGTCCCTCTTCTTCCTTTTTCTCCATGGCGATCTCCAGCATGTCCACAGAATTATCCACACCGATCATATCGTATCCTTTCCCGGCCAGAAGACGAGTCATATTTCCTGTCCCGCAGCCCAGTTCCAGGACCAGGCCATCCCGGATCCCCTGGTCTTCTAAAAGCCCGGTAAGATATCCGCACCACTCTTCATAGGGAATATTGTCCATAAACAGATCATAGACCCTGGCAAAACTCTCATAAGAACTCATAGATTTCTCTCCTTATTCATTCCCGCGGGCAACGAGCCAAGCGGACATGCTGGCATGTCCATTTGGCGACTGCCGCGAGGGTCTTTGACTCTTCCTAATACTACCATGAAACGAGGGAGGTGGCAAGGCAGAGGAAAAAAGGAAAATATCACAAAACTGCAACATTTTCCCGGAAAATTGAAATAATGGTGAGACCTTCCCCTGCTATGATAAGACCATCAAAAGAAAACAGACATCTGCAGGAGGTAAATCTTATGAAAAACAAATCTGATCTCTATAAATTCTACATATCCGCCGCTCTTCTGGCCCTGGCTTTTCTCACCACTCTGCCCAGGTTCTTCCAGATCCTTGAGAACCTGGCAGTAAACGGAGGAGTCTTTCTCCTCCTGGCCGGCCCCGGCCTGTGGCTTTTTATCAAAAAAATGAACGCTCTGCACCGGAAAGAGGAACTTCTCCTTGCCATTCCCCCCAGGCAGACTACAGCAGTATAAAATTTCTGACAGATTATCCATAAAAATTGAAAAATATAGAACAGAAAGAAGGCATATCTCATGACACTGACAAAAAAATTCGAAGAAAACAGACTGACTATCATCGGAACCACGATCCTCCTCCTGCTTCTGGGCGCAGGACTTCAAAGCGGGATCTTCTCTTCCCGGGAAGCCATGGAGCAGTTTCTCCGTCAGACAGGAATCCTGGCCCCGCTGTGTTTTCTCCTGCTGCAGACTATACAGGTGGTGATCCCGGTAGTTCCCGGCGGCGTCAGCTGTATCATCGGCGTAGCAATGTTCGGACCCCTGTACGGCTTCTTTCTGAACTATGCCGGAATGGTCACAGGATCTGTGATCAGTTTTCTCCTGGCAAGGCACTATGGACAGACCTTTCTTTTAAAGTTTGTATCAGAAGAAACTTTTCAGAAATACATTTCCTGGACAGAAAAAGGAAAAAAATTCGATATATTCTTTCTTCTGGCTCTGATCCTTCCAGGTATGCCTGACGATCTGTTATGTCTGATCGCAAAATCTTATCCCTGACCCACTGCAAAAAAATCTTTCATAGCTTTCTTTCCCTGCTGCCCCAGTTATTTTTATTTGAACTGGCCTTTAAAGTCCTCTCTCTTTTCTTTTTTATTCCTGCTGTCAAAGAGCTGATGGTCATGATGTTGGAAATAGCCGGGGATACCAGCCTGTATAACTACCATATGCTTCAGATCCTTTTCAGTTTTCCGGGAATCGCAGCCATTATTCTGTTCCTCTGCCTTTCCGTTTTCCTGGCATATTTTGAGTTTTCCTTTATTTTTACTGCCCTTTATCATGGCTATGCCGGATCCTCCTTTTCTCTGAAAGATACTCTGAAGACCTCTGGGTATTCTGTATTTTCTTTAAATTTCAGAGACATTCCAGGGCTCTTTTTATATGGGATCCTGCTCCTTCCCCTTCAGGATCTCTATCTGGCGCCCTCGATTATGCCTCGCCTGGAAATTCCAAATTTCATTACCGGAGAGCTGTCTAAGCGGTGGTATGGAGATTTTGTTCTGGACCTGGCTTATGCCCTCTTATTTGTCCTGTTTCTTCTGCTGCTTTTCCTTCTTCCGATTATGATCCTGAAGGGAAAAAGTTTCCGAAAAAGCTGCAAAGAAAGTATCTTTACCTGGAAAAAAGCGGGAATAAAAGGCGTTCTTATCCTGAGTATCTTTATCGTCCTGTGGCATCTGCTTTTTGGCAGATCCGGGATCCTGCCCGGAGGCTTTTCCTCTGTTTTAGAAGAAAATCCCCTGAAAACTCTTTGCCTGCTTTTCTTCTCCGGAAAGGCGCAGGAAACCGCCTTCACAGGCGTACTAGTCTGGAGCCTCCGCTGTATTCTTTTCCTGGGATTTTCCGCACTCCTTGTAGGAATTTTACTTCCCGTTCCAGAAGAAGCAGCGCCTGTGCTTGTTCCATCCGCCGGGCTTTCTGCTCAGACTCTTTCTAGGATAGAAACTTTTCTATCCTCCAGGATCCGTAAAATCCAGGCATATTTTTGTCCCCTTTTCAGAGAGATTCCCCTTCTGAAAAATTTCTGGATCCCTACGGTTCTCCTGGTCCTTGCCGCCAGCCTGACCGTCATGTATCAGTACACTCAGGAACCTCCCGCTGTCCACAAGCCCCTGTCCATCGGTCACAGGGGCAGCGATCTGGGTGTAGAAAATACCCTGGAGGCAGTAAAAGGAGCGATTGATTCCGGTGCAGACTTTGCAGAAGTGGATATCCAGCTGACGAAAGATCAGGTTCCCATAGCCGCCCATGATGATAACCTGAACCGTATGGCAGGACGGTTTGAAAATATACACCGTCTTACTCTGGAAGAGCTCCAGTCTGTCTCTCTGTCTCAGTATGGCCTGGAAGGACAGGTTCCCACCCTGGAAGAACTGCTCAGTTTTTCCAAGGGAAAGATCCGTCTGCTTATCGAATTAAAAACGGTTTCCGGAAAAGAAAGGGAACTCCTTGTAGACCAAGTCCTGGCTTTGATCGAGAAATACGATTTTGAAGAAGACTGTATCCTTATGTCTCTGGACTTCGATCTGATCCACCTTGTCCGCCAGAAAAATCCGGCCTTAAAAACCGGCTGCTGTATGTTCGGAAACCTGGGCAAGACTACAGTGGAGGACCTTCTTTCCCTGGACTGCGACTTTGTAGTCATCGAAGAAAATATGGTCTCCAACAGCTTTATCTCCGCCTGCCGCCAGGCCTGGCTCCCGGTGTATGTGTGGACTGTAGATCTGGAAGAAAATATGAGAAAGTATCTGGATATGGGGGTAAACGGCCTGATCTCCGACAAGCCCTATCTGGTCAAAGAAGTGCTGGAAGACTATTCTTTCCAGGGAATTCCCGCTGGAGAAGATTATTATTCTTAAAATAATCTCTGGATAAAAAGAAAGGCTGCCAAACGAAAATGTACGCCGGAAATATCCTCGGTTTTCCTTTCGTGAGGCAGCTCCTTATAAAGATCACAAATCTACTAAAGCTGTAAATATATTGTTTTTACTATACTTTATATTGGAAAAAAGCATTACTGTTTAATAATTCTTCAGCTTCTTTCACCATATCGGAAATATCTGTTCCATCTGAGAGTACTGCAGGCAGAGGAATGCAGTTTTCTTCTGTTTTTATTCTATGTTTTGCCTTTTCTGTTGAAAAGTAATTGTGCTCTGCTGCGAATCCCGGATTTGGCTGGAGCATACAGTTGTTATAAGCCTCCAGAATGGCAGCGGCAGAAACTCCCTTAGGAGAGATTTCCTCATATCTGCTAAAATCTGTGGTATGTACCGGCCCTTCTTCTTTGTAAATGCGGCTTACCTCTTTTAAAATCTCCTGTTCCCGGTCATTTAAAGGCTGAAAATCCTTCATATAGGAAATGTTATCTTCCACCTGGGCTAAATCGGACATTCCAGATAAGACTGTTAAGATCCCGTCCAGTCCTGCTGCAAAACGGATTGCCCAGGAAGCCGGGGACATCTGGGGAGCCTCCTGTTTCATGAGTGCTTCTGCTTTCTTTGGAACCTTTGCCAGCATACCGCCTTTCACCGGTTCCATAACAATCACCTGACAGCCGTGTTTCCGTATCACTTCATAACACTTCTTCGCCTGGATCAGATAAGCCTCCCAGTCTATATAATTCAGAGCAATCTGGACAAATTCTACTTCAGGATGTTCTGAAAGGATCTTATCCAGGTTATCGGCAGAATCATGATAGGAAAAACCAATGTGACGGATCTTGCCGTCTTTCTTCCACTGCTGCATATGCTCAAACATATGGCATTCCTTGATCTCTCTTTCATAACGGATACCGTTTACATTATGAAGGAGAAAATAATCAAAATATTCCGTACCGCATTTTTCCAGCTGCTGGGCAAAAATTTCTTCCACCTGCTCCTCTTTTGTGATCGCAAAAGTCGGAAGCTTGGACGCCAGCCTGAATTTTTCTCTGGGATAACGGCTGATCAGACAGCGTTTAATAGCATTTTCGCTTTTTCCATTGTGATATACATAACTGGTGTCAAAATAGTCAAAGCCAGCGTCTAAATAAGCGTCTACCATTTGATTTACCTGTTCAAAATCAATGTCTTCCGGATTTTCTGATCTCTGTGGCAGACGCATCCAGCCAAAACCTAATTTTCCCTTTGCCATATTTCTTCCTCCTGATGATTGATTCTCACACTGCTTATTCTTTGTGATAACAGTTCATTCCATGGAACAGCCTGCTTGAAGCATCATACCGGCATAATTTTCTCTCCCAGACAGTTCCATGGCTGAACGGTTCCTTTATATAGTTATTTTACAGCAGAAATACTTGACATGGAATTTCCGATCCGTCTATAATGCATTTACCAAAAGTAAAAGCGAGGAGGTATCTGTATGTATAGCCAGCAGATAAAAATCTTTGTTCAAGTAGCAGAAAAAGGCAGCCTTTCCAAAGCTGCCAAGGATCTCTTTGTGACCCCCGCCTCTGTTATGAAGCAGATGAACGCACTGGAGGACCGCCTGAATCTGAAGCTGATCAAAAGAACCAATCAGGGCATAGAGCTTACCCCTGCAGGGACCTATCTCTATAAAGCGGCAAAAGATTTTATCCGCCAGTCTGAAAAAGCAGTAGAAAAAGCAAAGGCTATCCAGCAGCAGACGGTCAAAACCATTCGCCTGGGCTCTTCTTTTCTGAATCCCGGAAATCTTCTCATCGATCTATGGAACCAGATCAGCCCGGATCCTTCCGAATATCGGATAAAAATGATTCCTTACAGTGACGACCGGCAGAAGATCCTTTCTGTTGTCTCCTCTCTGGGGGAAGAAATGGATTTCATGATAGGCGTTTTCGGCTCCCGCCAGATGCTGAGTCTGAGCAACTTTTTTGAGCTGGGCAGCTTCCGCATATCCATTGCCGTTCCCAGGAATCACCGCCTTGCCTCTAAAGAAATGCTGGAGCTTTCGGATCTGTACGGAGAACGGCTGCTCGCTGTAAAAGAGGGCGACGCCTTCTATATAGATCCTCTGAGAGAAATGCTGAGGACCTGCCATCCCCAGATCCAAGTGGAAGATACCGACTATTTCTATGACTTGGAAACCTTTAACACCTGCGAAGTCACCGGGTCCCTTCTGCTGACTCTGGAATGCTGGGAAAAAGTCCATCCCTCTCTTGTCACCATTCCGGTAAACTGGGATTACAAGGCTCCCTACGGCCTTTTATATGCCAAGAATCCCACTCCTGAAGCTGCGGCCTTTCTTGAGTCTCTGAAAAAGGCACTGGCATTGTCTCAAAATCCTGATTCTTTTTCCTCTCATTGAGATATGAATGAGACATTGTCTCTTTACCAAAGGCACTTCTTCATGGAAGTGTCCTTTTTCTGCCAATTTCGGTATGATTTTATGTATTTTATGTAAAAGAACTTCTTTCTGACCGTAAAAATGATATAATGTAGATATATAATCCATAAGGCATAAATTGTCTGAACAGGGATTGAATACTGCCTTTACTTTTGGAGAAAACAACTATGACAACCATATATTTTGTGCGCCATGCCAAACCTAATTATCAAAATCACAACGATCGTCTCCGTGAACTGACGGAAAAAGGACTGGAGGACAGCAGATCAGTAACCGCTTTTCTATCTGATAAAAAAATTGACCTTATATTATCCAGCCCTTATCGGAGAGCCATTGATACAATCAAAAATTTTGCAGATAAAAACGAAATGCCAATTCTTATTGTTGATGATTTTCGGGAAAGAAAAGTGGATACTGCATGGATCGATGATTTCGAATCTTTCTGCAAAAGCCAGTGGGAAGATTTTAATTTCAAACTTCCTGGCGGTGAAAGTTTAAAGGAAGTTCAATCACGAAATATCCGGGCATTAAAAAAGATACTGCAAAAATATAAAGGGAAAAACATTGTAATAGGCACTCACGGCACATCTCTTAGTACTATAATCCATTACTTTAATCCTTCTTTCGGATATGAAAATTTTCAGGAAATTAGGAATTTCATGCCGTGGATCCTTCAGTTTGATTTTTTTGCAAATGACTTTGTAAGTATGCGGCAATACCGATTGTGCAAAAATCTATGGAGGGAAATTTTCCCATGAGAAAAGAGCTTATGGATGAATACAGATCGTTGAACTGCTTTATAAAAGGAGGAGCACCTGACATGTTGATCCGAAAATACCAGCCTTCCGACTGTCCCCGGCTGGCAGAGCTTTTTTACCAGACCGTACATGAAGTCAATAAGCAAGACTATACCAAAGAACAGTTAAACGCCTGGGCCACCGGTGAAGTGGACCTTAATGCCTGGAATCACTCTTTCCTGGAACACTATACTTTAGTAGCTGTTGAAGGAGACGAAATCCTGGGGTTCGGCGACATAGACGAAACCGGATACCTGGACCGTCTATACGTCCATAAGGATCACCAGAGAGAAGGGATTGCCTCCAGACTCTGTGGTAAACTGGAAGCCCATGTTTCAGGGAATATCCGGACCCATGCTTCTATCACTGCCAAACCTTTTTTTCAAAATAGAGGCTATAAAATTATAAAGGAACAGCAGGTAGAGCGCCGGGGGATTCTTCTTACTAATTTTGTCATGGAACTTGAAAAGAAATGGGAAAAGCCTGCTGAAGAAAAGAACCTTATGAAAAAAGTGATCGTCATCGGCAGCCCTGGGGCCGGGAAAAGCACTTTTTCCCGGAAGCTTAGAGCTGTAACCGGACTGCCTTTATATCATCTGGACATGATCTGGCATAAGCCTGACAGAACCAACATTTCCCGGGAAGAATTAGTCCAAGAGCAAAAAAAGATCATGGAAAATCAGTCCTGGATCATCGACGGAAACTATCTTAGCACCATGGAACTGCGTCTGGAAAACTGCGATACCATCTTTCTCCTGGATTACCCTCTGGAGGTCTGTCTTGCAGGAGCCAAAGCCCGTATCGGCACCAAACGGGAAGATATTCCCTGGTTGGAAACAGAATTTGATGAAGAATTCCGTCAATGGATCCTGGACTTTCCCAAAGACCAGCTTCCCGTTATTTACCAGCTTCTTGAAAAGTATGGTCAAAACCGGAATGTCCACATTTTCAGATCCAGAGACGCAGCGGAAAACTACCTGAAAGAAAACTTTTCGCAAAATAAGAAGGATGACTCTATATGAGCAATATCCGTATAATGACTATAGACGATTATGAGGGCGTTTACGATTTATGGAGTAACACTTAATCAATGGAGCATTTACAATGAAATACGAAATTATCAATTTAGCCGATAAGCCGGAAATCCTAGACAGCGCCGCCAGATGGTTCCATGAAAAATGGAGGGTTCCCCTTGAAGCATACAGAGAAAGCATGAAAGAATCTCTCCTGAAAAAGACTTCTGTTCCCCAGTGGTATCTGGCGATAAAAGATTCTGAGATCATTGGAGGAATGGGCGTTATTGAAAACGATTTTCACGATCGAAAGGACCTGGCGCCTAATGTCTGCGCCGTTTACACAGAAGCAGAATACAG
>ERZ1090880.1816-NODE-1818-length-10040-cov-5.378468_pt1 | contig 10040 bp, 9 predicted proteins | sample MGYA00478471_ERZ1090880 | MGnify/ENA primary metagenome ERZ1090880 (study PRJEB33644, sample SAMEA5815734) | chicken gut metagenome | biome: Chicken; feature: Gastrointestinal Tract; material: Caecum | place: Ireland | collected 2019-01-01 | study: A study of the... | reverse complement strand
ATTGGCAGTTGTCCTATCGCGGGGAAGAAGGCCTTGCGGGAAGCGTTCCGTGTTCGATGTACTCCATCCTGTTGGAACATGGTAAAATGGACGATCCGTTTTATCGTACAAACGAATACGATGCGCGTGCGATGTCGGAAGAGGATTGTACGCTGTATGCGACGTTCCCGGCAGATGAACAGACGCTTGCTGCCCCGCGACAGGTTTTACGGTTTTTGGGCGTGGATACGCTTGCGGATATCTATTTAAATGGGACATATCTCGGCCATACAGAAAATATGCATCGTATTTGGGAATACGATGTTAAAGGCTTGCTTTGCCCTGAAAACCAATTGGAAGTCCGATTTTCATCCCCATTGCGTGCAGCGCGTGAGGCGGCTTCGAAATATCCCTTATGGGGTGTAACGCATACGACAGTGGATGGGTATCAGCATATCCGTAAATCCCATTGTATGTATGGATGGGATTGGGGCCCGCAGCTGCCGGATATGGGCTTGTTCCGGCCTGTACAGCTTGTTAGCTTTACAGATGCGGAGGTGCGTGACGTATGGGTGCGCCAGAAGCATGAGAATGGAAAGGTAAAGCTTTCGGTAAAAGCCGAAATTGATTTTGTAGAACAGGAACTGCCCGCAGAGGTAACAGTTTATGCGCCGGACGGCACGGTCTTGTCCTTTTCCGATACGCTTAGCAGGGAGATTGTGATAGAAGAGCCTGCTCTCTGGTGGCCGAACGGGTGGGGGGCGCATCCCCTTTACACTGTCACGGTACGTGTAAAAAAGGACGGCTGCACTTGCGCAGAAAAATCAGTGCGGATTGGTTTGCGTACGATAACGGTAAGCACGGCGGCAGATCAATGGGGAAATGAGTTCTGTTTTGTCGTAAATGAGAAAAAGCTGTTCGCTATGGGTGCGGATTATATTCCGGAGGACAATATTTTAGCACGCGTCACGCCGGAACGGACGCGCGACCTGTTAGAGGATTGCGTACGTGCCAATTATAACTGTGTCCGCGTGTGGGGCGGCGGGTACTATCCCGATGATTTCTTTTTTGATGTGTGTGATGAGTTGGGCCTTATTGTATGGGAAGATTTTATGTTCGCCTGTGCGACTTACCGTATGACAAAAAAATTTGAAGAAAATCTGATTCCAGAATTCATTGAAAATATCAAACGCTTACGCAACCACGCCTCCTTGGGACTGCTGTGCGGAAACAATGAAATGGAGACTGCATGGCTTAACTGGGATATCCCACAGAACGAGCGGACAAAGCTTGATTATCTCTATCTCTATGAGCAGCTTTTGCCGGATCTGTGCGAGGAATACGCGCCGGATACGTTTTATTGGCCGTCCAGCCCTTCTTCGGGCGGTGGATTTGATGGTCCGGCTGATGAAAACCGCGGCGATATGCACTGTTGGGAAGTATGGCATGGCGCCAAACCCTTTTCTTATTTCCGTTCTACTTATTTCCGCTTTTGTTCGGAGTTTGGTTTTGAATCCTTCCCGGATATGAAAACTTGCCGTAGTTTTGCAGAAGAAGAGGACTTAAATCCTTTTTCGCGTGTGATGGAAAGTCATCAGAAATGCATCGGCGGGAACCAGAAGATGCTTCATTATATGGCGCTTGACTATCTGTTCCCAAAGGATTTTGATAGCTTTGTATATGCTTCACAGCTTTTGCAGGCAGATGCCATGCGGTTTGCTATTGAACACTGGAGAGCCAACCGCGGCCGCTGTATGGGCGCATTATACTGGCAGCTAAACGACTGCTGGCCGGTTGCAAGCTGGGCCTCGATCGATTCTGCGGGCCGCTGGAAGGCTTTGCATTATGAGGCGAAACGTTTTTTTGCACCAGTACTGCTCGCCGCTTTTGAAGAAGGGACCGACGTTGTGTTCGCTGTGTCGAACGAGACGTTTGACAGCCGCAGCCTAACAATACGCTGGCGTATTTTGGATACGGCGTTTAAAGTGTATGCGGAGGGTTCGATGCCTGTTACGTGCAGTGCGCTTTCAGCTGTAAAGCTGCCGGCAGTTTCTTTTGAAGAGGCACTGCAAGGGGATATGGACCACCGCTATCTGGCCTATGAGCTGCTGGATGAAACGCAGCACGTGATCTGTAAGAAAGCAGCATTGTTTGAAAAGCCCAAGCACTTTACATGGAAAAAGCCAGAAATCCAAGTCTCTTTTCAGGAGAAGGAAGGAAAAACGGCGATTATCGTTTGTGCAGATACATTTGTAAAGGGGTTGTGCTTGTCATTTGCTGATGCGGACGTCGTACTTTCCGACAATTATTTTGATTTAACGGATGGCGAAGCTGTGACAGTGACAGTAGATAAAGTGATCGGCGGAAATGCGGATCCTGCCGCTTTAAAAACGTCGCTGCGGCTTTGCAGTGTATATGATATTGCAAAATAACATCAAAAAGAGACAGTCTGCTTGAGATGGACTCAGGGCGGCTGTCTTTTTTTGATGCTGCAAAACAGTGACAAAGGGGAGTGTTATAAAATCCCATTTTCAAAATTTATTAAAATAAAAAATGATTTAATAAAGAAGTACAGAAAATTGGACAACAAATCCTTTATAATGAGAAGGCAGGATCCTATATTATTGATATGAAAGAGAGGGGACATACAATGTCAAAAGGAATTCGTGTCTTCGTAGAGTCTATTCTGAGCAAAGAAGAAGGAAAATACATTTTGTACTGCCGGAGTGTTGGACGCTATACCGCACTGCATCCGGGGGTAAAAATGTATGATAGCGTTTTAGGGGAGTATACGGTGGAATGGGCTGAGACTGTCCGGGGGACGCTTAAAGGCACAGCGAAAATCCTGCTGTGCCTCCAAGAGGAAACAGCGGCACGCTTGATTGGTTCTGTACTTTTCACCAGCGCACCCGAGGCGGTGCGGGTAGCCCCGAGCGAAGCGGAACGGCGGCGCTTATTAGGATTGCCTGAAGAAGGACAGGATATCATGCCCGGTTAAGGAGGCGGATAGGAGGGACACTGTCTCTTTTTGCTGCGCTTTTATAAACGCGGCAGTGTCACCCTATGTCTGCAAAGCCGCCGGGCTTATGGCGAAGGGATGTGCAGCGCAAAAGGGAACGGCCGAAGGAGAAATTTCCTTCGGCCGTTCCCTAATATTTAAATTTCACAAGAACAATCCAGATGATGTGTTGGAAAAACGAGGGTGCCGGATAGCCGGCAAAGACGCATAAAAAGCAGGGACAGCATATTCCATCCTGTCCCTGCCTACAAAAGCTTCAAAGCGCAGCGTTTTTCTTCAGATCGCTGTCTCCGTACTGATATCAGTTCAAACTTACAATATTATAAGAGGAGGCCAACGAGCCGATCTCGTCGGAATAAAGCGCCTCTCTGTCGGAAGAAAAATAGGAGGAGAAATAGAAAGAGACGTCGGAAGAATCAATTGTGCGGAGCGAGCCATCGCTCTCTACAACAGCATTGCGGACCGAGACCAGCGCATACATTGGGAAGGTCTCCTGATTCCCGTTTTGTGAGAGCGTAACATTCATAGAATACAGATGGAAAATTGTATTATAAGTCCCCCAATCCTGTACTTCCTTTCGGGAGGCGATATACGTGTCCTGAAGCGCCATGTCTTCGATGGAGACATTTGCAAGATAGGAATAGTCCGGGCTGTTGATTTCATAGATAATCGAAAAGCTGTTGCTTCTAAGAGAATCTGTCAGCTTTGCAGCCGTTGATTCCGCTATCAGGCTGTTAATCTGAGTGGTGAGCTGCTCTTTTTCTGTAATATACTCAGGAAGCCCTTCGACAGTGTATTCTTTCGTGCTTTCCAGAACAATGCCGCCGGCCTGCTGTACGTCGCTTTCGTCGTAAGAAACTTGAATCGTGACAGTATCCCCATTTGCAAAATAGCGGCGGTCGTCGGCAATCGAGTAATAAAACAAGTCTTCATTGCCGCCTGTAATGGTGACGGTACCTGCTGGCGAAACCCCTTCATAACTCAGCGAGACATTTTCGAAGGGATCGATCACGTCAGCGGTTTCCAATCCTTCCGCCGTTACGGAAAAAGATGCGTTTTGAAAGCGTACGCCGACTTGTTCGGCATAGGTTTCGTCATATGTAAAGGTTGCGGTGATGACGTCGCCGTTTTTGATATCCTCCGTTTTGTCCAGCGTCCCCTGCAGAGTAGAAACAAGCGCGGCTTGCTCTTCGTTTTCAAATACTGTATTTGTATCCCAGTCGTCCTGTACAAGCTGTGCCGTGGCATACCCGTCGTAGCCTTCAATCTCAATGTGATAAAGCTCGGATAGATCCACGTTGTGATGCGTCAGGGAATCTATCAGAAAATACCCGCCTACAGCAAGGCCGGCTAAGACCAGAACACCGCCTGCAATGATCAGCGCAAGCATCCAGCCTTTCAGTTTTTTCTTTTTTGGCTGGGCTGGGCCGCCGTTTTGCGGGGGAACTGCCCCCGGTGCGGGGAACGGCCCGGAAGTTCCCTGCGGCGCCTGATACGGCCCAGTATACGTATTTTGCCCTGAATAAGCGCCCTGCGATGTCTGCTGCGGTGCGGCGTACCCGCCTTGCTGAGAGGGGTAGCCGTTTTGAGAAGACTGATATGGGGCAGAGGGGCCGGTTGGCCGGGCAAACCCTCCCTGCGGTGCTTGATACTGTACGGTATAGCCGTTTTGCTGGGGATAGGCGTTTTGTACCGCCTGATACTGTATGGTGTGCCCATCCTGTGGAGCAGGATTCCCCTGCGGCACCTGATATTGTATGGTGCCGCCCTGTTGAGGATAGGGGTTCTGGGCGGCCTGATACGGTGCCGCATGCCCATTTTGCGCCGGAGCGGCAGTATTGCGCTGATATACAGATGTGTCGTCAACAGGTGGGACGCTGTCCAATATTTTTTGTGCAAGCGTATCGGACGCGGTGCTTCCCTTAGGCTGGGAATCGGCCGGGACGGCGCCTTCGGCGTCTTCCTGCGGCAATTTTACATAATTGTCATCCATTGAATAGTTCCTCCTCCATTGTTCTGCGGTGTTTTTCCTTTTTTATAGAAACATAGTGCAGCTTGTTCTCTTTGCGGAAAGCGCGTCTGCGGCGCGCCGCTTCCCATTCCAGCTCTTCTTCGCGTGTTTCGCACCGCAGCATCGGGACGGGGACGGGGTTATCGTTTTCATCCAGTGCCACCATCACAAGGTAAGCGCGGTTTATCATTTCCTGACTGCCGTTTAAATGTTCGACAAAAGTATCCACGCGTACCTCCATGGAGGTGGTCCCCACATAAGTAAGCTGTGCCTTTAATACAATTGTACTATTGACATATGCAGCTTTTGTAAATTCAAGCTGGCTGACAGAAGCGGTCGTGACATTGCACCCAGAATGCCTGCGCGCCGCAACGGCAGCAACCACATCGATCCATTCCATCAGCTTTCCGCCGAACAGGCGCTGGTAGCCGTTAATATGCTCCGGCATTAAAATCTGGATTTGTTCCGTACGGGATTGGGCCACGGTCTTGACCGGGCGGTCTTCTATTTGCATTGGTCTATTCCTCCGTTTGAAAAAAAGCGGCGGACAAAAACCCGCCCTGACCCAACGGCAAATCGGTGCGGATGCTTTCGCCGCATAGGATATGGCCGCCGCATACGGCGGATAACCGGGCGATCAAACGCTGTGCCGCTTTTGGGCTGCGGTCATGCACGACCGCAATTTTCTTTGTATGCGATATATAAGGCCGAAGTGAAAAAAAGAGCGCATCCGAAGCGGAGCGGGCCGATACAGTGTTGAACCGCCGGATTTCCCCTTCGCTCCCCACTGTATAAACGGTAAAGCAAAACGGCGGAAGAAGGGGCGGCCTCTTTCGGTGCGAGACGAAAGCCGCCGTACTGTCCGGCGCGGTAAAAAAGCAGCGGATCCGGCCGCGCCTTCTTTGGACGTCCCGCAAAATCCTTGCGGAAAAACGGTCTTCTTCTGCACGTTCTGCAGCATAAGCAGCCAGAAGAAGCTGTCCGGCGCCAAAAGTGCGGCTGTCCAAAATGGCAGCAGCAGGGTTATGCGCCAGTGCGGCGCAAGCGGCAGCATAGGCGCCGGAGAGCTGTGCCGGAGCAGTCAGGATGATATTAAATGCTCCGCTGCGGCAGGCGAGACGGTATTGCGCGGGGGAAGGGCAAAGTGGTCCTTCTTGGCTTAGGCGCGGCAAAACCGGCGTAAATGTCTGCTCTGAAAAAGGCGCACCGGCAAGCGGAAGGACGGTGTCGGTGACAATACGGTATTGCATAGCCTGTCCTCCCTTGAAGCGCCGGCAAAAGCAAAGTCCCCGTCTTGCATAGAGATACCGGCCGTTTGGCCGCTGCGGGTTTCGTCCGGCAGAATAAGAATATTATACTATTTGAAAACGTGCTTGTAAATGTATTGGCGCGAAATTTTGACTCACTGCCGTAATATCGCGCTGTTTTACAGCATGGCGGCGATTTGCCCGGCAGCTTCCTCCGGGGAAAGAGTGTCCGTATTCAGCTTTTTGGTATCCATCTGCGCATAGCCGCCAAGACGCGCAAGGCTTCGCTCGATCACGCCTGTATCGCGAAGGCCGCGCTCTATATCAAGCCGAAGCCTTGCGCGCAGCACCTCTTCGCTTTGTGTCAATGTAACGCACAATACCCGGCATTGTTTGGTGTCCAGCCTGGAGAGCAGGTCGGAAAGGATTTCACGCTCATGCATGACCCAGCAGAAAATGACGTTTTGATAGGCTTTGCAGGCAAGAAACTGCGAGAGCAGGAATGCGATATTTTCTAAGACCATTTTTTTGGTCTCATCGGTTACGAGGAAAGGGTCGGAATCCCAGCACCAGTCCCCGTCGAGAAATACAGCCTGCGGCAGAAGCTTTTGCAGCGCGCGGCTTACTGTCGTTTTTCCAGCGCCCATAGTACCGTTTATCAGAATAAAGTTTTTCATACGGTCACACCTTTTGGTAAAATGCAGAGGGAAGACGGATATCTTCTTTTTTTACTTTATCCCAAGAAAATAGAGGAATCAGCTCCTGTGGGGATACAGGCCGGCCCGATTCGGTCAACCCGCAGAGCTGCGCCAGCATGCCAACCAGTTCCTGGGAGGAAAAGTGCAGGCGGAGCCGAGACAAGTCGAGGTCGGCATCGCGTTTGGAGAGACGTCTGCCATCCGGCGCGAGAAGCAAGGGAATATGCGCGTAAACGGGAGGAGCCGTCTCCAAAAGCTGGAACAGCCAGATTTGGCGGGCGGTTGAAAAGAGCAGGTCGCTTCCGCGCACAACCTCGCTCACCCCCATTTCCCAATCATCCGCGACGACGGCGAGCTGATAGGCGAAAACACCGTCGGAACGGCGCAGGATAAAGTCGCCGCACTCTAAAAGCAGATTCTCAGCATGCGGGCCGCGGCAGAGGTCGGTAAAACGGATGGTTTCATCCGGGACGGCAATACGCAGCGCCGGTGCATGCCTTGCCCTTTTTTCAGCGATCTGTTCGGCCGTGAGCGCGCGGCAGGTACCGGGATACAAAATACGCCCGTCGGAAAGATGCGGCGCTTGCGCGGCATGCAGTTCCGAACGGCTGCAAAAACAGGGATACAAATGCGCCTTTTCTTCCAATATGTGCAGGATGCGTTCATAATGTTTTGTACGACGGCTTTGAAGACAGGTTTCACCGTTTTGATCCGTTCCAGTACATCCGCCCTCATCCCAGTCAAGCCCAAGCCAGCGAAGATCTGCCTCCAGCATATCGGCTGCCGAGGAGGGGCAGCGTGCGGAGTCAAGATCTTCAATCCGTAAAAGCATAACGCCCTGCTGTGCGCGGACGGACAGCCACGCAAGCAGGGCGCACAAAACGTTGCCGAGATGCATGCGGCCGCTCGGCGTAGGCGCAAATCTTCCGCGCACGGGCGGGTGCGGCGATACACTCACGGGATAATATAGGGTTCCATGACTTTGGCCACGCTGTTTGAAAAAGCTTCCGCAGCGCCCCAGTCGAAATTGATAAGGCCGCTTCCGCCGCCTCCGCCGACGGTATGTACGCGTGTCTTCCCATAAAAGTCATCCAAAGATACAGTCAGGGTCAGACGGTTTCCGGCGCGCCAGAAATGTTTTTCATAAATACTGATAACACAGTGCCCGCCGTTTGGGCTGTCGGCTACGAAACGGTCGATCAGTTCACCGGTAATACTGCCGCGCTGGATAAAGTCATCAATCATGGGGACGGCTTGCTGTGGTGTAAGGCTGATATAAAATGTATTGGCCTGCATGGGAACCCCTCCTTTTTCTGTTTCCATTATAAAGGAAGCCTTTCTTCCGGTCAAGAGGTGCTTGACAGAAAACATGCGCTCGGTATACCATAAAGGAAGCATCCGTTTTCCATATGGCGGGGCATTGTTTTTTTCTTGTTGATATAACGTTGTAAAAGGAGGGCACAGAATGAAAAAACGCGTCTATATCGTATGGAATGATTTTTATCATCCACAGCAGACCTTACAGCCTCTGGTAGAGAAGATATTTCCAGAGGATCGCTTTTGTATTGAAAAGGCGTACAGCTATGCTGGCTTTTCTGCCTATAAGCCGGATTTGCTCGTACAGTTTGCAATCGGTAGCCCAGCGCCGTCTTTAGAAGAACAGCAGGAGGTGGCACGGCATGTGACAGACGGCGGAATGGGGCTGATCGCTTTTCATGCCGGACTGGTACTGACGGGGGAGGATAGCCCTTTTTTGCAGAAATTGGGCACCGCCCATTTTATCTCGCATCCTGAACGGAAGGATGCAGCTTTGGATGATCCGCATCCAGAGCAGTGCGAAGTCCGTGTCATCCCGCTTCGAAACGTCGTGCATCCGGTGACGGCGGAGGTGGAGCCGTTTTGCGCATGGGATGAGCACTATTTTGTCAAAATGGATGTAGAAAACACCATGCTTCTGGCCTGCGCTTCATCCGTCCATGGGACGACGCCCTGCGTCTGGGCACATGAAGCAGGAAAAGGGCGTGTTGTCTGCGTGACACAGGGGCACAACCCCGGTATGGTGGAGCACCCGCAAATGGTTCGGCTTATGGAAAACGCAGTAAATTGGTGTGTAAAGGAGTAGAAGATCATGAAAGTTTCACTTGGAATGTTTACCGTATTTGAAGCGCTGCAAAAAGATCTTGCACAGACAATCAAAAGGGTAGCGGAACTTGGCTATGACGGAATTGAGATGTACGGGGAAATTCCCTGTCCGGCAAAGGAATTGCGCAGTATACTTGAAGAAAACGGAGTAGAGATCAGTGGATGGCATGTGGAATGGCGCCATCTTCAGCCAAATACGATTGAAGAAACACTCGCTTACCATAAAGTCCTTGGGACGCCGTATCTAATCATTCCGGCACTGGGCGGACCATGGAACATCGGGCATACACAGGCAGAGGACTGTGCGGAAGTGTGGCATCGCCATGCACAGGAAATCAACCGTGTCATCGAACGGGCGGAGAAGGAAGGCTTTTCCGTCGGCTATCATACGCATGCGCACGAGTTCGAAAACTGTTATGAAAATGCGGAAACCCCCTACCGCATTCTGTTGTCCGAATGCCCGCGTCTTATAATGGAATTGGACACCGGGAACTGTATTGAGGGCGGCGGCAATCCGGTGCAGGCGCTTCAGTATGCCGGAAACGCGGCGAAGCTTGTACACGTCAAACCCTATTCGAAAGAAAACGCATTCAACGAAAGGCTTGGCTCTCCAACGGATGAAACGCCGCTTGCCGCAGTCGTTTCTGCCTGCTTTGAGAACAAAGCGGAGTGGATCGTGGCAGAGTGCGAGCCGGATCCGGGAACGGAAGTATTTGGATTGGCGCAGGCGTGCTGCACCCTGATTCGGGATGAAATTTCACAAATACAGAAGAATGTAAAATGATAGAAAAAAACAGTACAAAAACGCAAGATTGAATGTGAAAAAACTTTGATATCCGAATAAAATTTTTTTGATAATTACAGTTTTCAGTTAAAAAATGGATTTTTGTTTGTGTAGATTAAATCAAAGAATATGATAATTTGATTGAACTTTTATGTCAAAT
>ERZ1090880.1809-NODE-1811-length-10072-cov-76.847459_pt1 | contig 10072 bp, 7 predicted proteins | sample MGYA00478471_ERZ1090880 | MGnify/ENA primary metagenome ERZ1090880 (study PRJEB33644, sample SAMEA5815734) | chicken gut metagenome | biome: Chicken; feature: Gastrointestinal Tract; material: Caecum | place: Ireland | collected 2019-01-01 | study: A study of... | reverse complement strand
CAAAAACAGTGCAACGGTACAATAAATTTGTTACCGAAACAACATTTTCAAACTTGTGGCGCAACTGCCACAAATGGGCGGTGGAATATGAAAGAAAAAAACGTACGGTATGTCTTCACCTTTTTGGCGTGGGTGCTTATGTTGCTTGGCGTCTTTCTGATGGTGGCGCAATTCATTTTCACGGATGTCATCAACACCGACAGCAGAAAAAACGCCTTTTTGTACGGCGGAATTGTCGTTTTTGCGTTGGGGCTTATTTTACTTGTTGCCTGCATTGTGCAAAAACACGACGAAAAGAAGCAAACTTCACAAAAACCATCCTTTGAAAGGATGTCCTCGGCGTCGCAACCTTCTTCACGGCCTGTGGGCACGTACGGCGACAACTACCACATTGTACACATGGGAAGCAGGCAAACGGCGGAAGAAAAATTCAACGAAATTGCCAAAATGGACAAAACTCAATTTGTTATCTACGTTGCACGTCTGTTCGGCTACAAAGGTTATCAGGTCAAATTTACCCCTGTTCTGGACAATTACGGCGTGGATTTGCTGGTGGAAAAAATGGGCGTTACGTTGGCGGTGGGGTGTTATCTTGCTAACAAAGTGCTGTGCGAAAGGGACATTGCATCCATTGTGGAAGGAAGCAAGTACTACCATGTAGGCGGAGCAATCGCCGTAACCAACATGTATTTTGACCGTTCGGCTTTGGAATTTGCCAAAAAAGAAAAAATGTCGTTGGTGGACCGCAACATTCTTGCGGAAGATTTCATGAAGTAACGGTGTTTACTTGTAAAAAGCGTTGTTTTGTCGAAGGACATTATGTTTTTTTGACGGTGCTTTTCCCAATTTAAAACTTTTCCGTAAGCGGGGAAATGTTCTGCAAAAGCATCCCCGTTTGTGCAAAGTTAATTTTCAAAAGGCTGCAAAGCCTTTTTTGTTTTGTAAATTTCCGCTTGCGTTCAGACTGTCGCCGTTGTCGATATTTTTCCCGAAAATCAGTTGAAAAATTCTTGAAAGTATGTCTTGTTTCCGATACATTGCCTCTGTGCCTATAAATATAAATATATAATATAAATTAAAAATACCATTAAATAAGGCGAAAATTCCGTTTAGTCGCAAGGCGAAAACCGTTTGATAACGTGAAAGTATTATTGGGAAAACGTTTCAGAAACTGCCGTGCAAAACTTTCGTCCCAAGTGTACGGCAAAGGAAAACGCCTCAAAGAAAAAATCTTTGAGGCGTTTTTTTTGTAGTTGTTGAGTGGGTTATCTTTCCTTTTTGCAATCGGCATTGTGCGGACAGTGGTCGCATTCGTAGTTGCAGCCACGGTGCGTAACAATGTAGCGTATGGAGAAGTACAGCAAAAACGCTATCACCACGCAACTTGCCGTTACGATAAATGCGGTGGTGTACTTGCGGGCAAGCGTTCCCAACTGGTAGATTGCCAGAGAAACGATGTATGCCACAACGATTTGGAAAAGTGCCGATCTCAAACCGTTTTTCCAGTTTCCCTGTTCGGAGAAACTTGCGGATATTGCCGCAACGCACGGTATTGTCAGCAGGTTGTACACGACGAAACTGTACGCCCCAAGCGCCGAAATGCTGTTGTCGATACCCTCGGGAAGCAAAATTTGCAGTGTGGTAACCACGGTTTCTTTTGCGGCAATGCCCGTAAGGGTGGAAATGGCAAATTGCCAGCCGCAACCGCCGTCGTTGAAGCCCAGAGGAATGAATATGGGTGCAATAAGTTTTCCGATGGAAGCAAGCATGCTTTGGTCGGTAGCCACCATCTCAAAACGCCAGTTGAAACTTTGCAGCAGCCACAGCAACACGGAAGCGGTAAAAATTATCGTGCCTGCCTTTATCAGGAATGCCTTGCCTCTGTCCCACATCTGTTTTGCAACGTTTCCCACAGTCGGGGCACGGTAGGTGGGCAATTCCATAATGAAAGTGTCGCTTGCGTTTGTCTTTCTGCGACGGAACACCTTCATTATCAACCCGCCCAAAATAACGGCAAAAATGCTCAAAAAGTAAAAACTTACTGCAAACAGAGCGTTGCCGCCCAACAGGTGCGTGGTGAAGAAGGAAATAATTGCCAACTTTGCCGAACATGGCATAAAGGGCGTCAAAGTGATGGTGGCGTTGCGTTCGTTTATGTTTTTAATGGTGCGTGTGGACATTATTGCCGGCACGGAGCATCCGCATCCCAAAATCATGGAAACGAAACTTCTGCCTCCCAAACCTATTTTGTTAAGCAGTCTGTCGGTGATGAAAGCAATTCGAGACATGTAACCGCTTGCTTCCAGCACGGCAATAAACCCGAACAGCAACATTATTTGCGGAACGAAACTGACAACGCTCATGACGCCGGCTATTATGCCGTCCACAATAAGCGAACGCAGCCATTCGATATTCTGAGCATTGGCAAACCAGCCGTTAATGGTGTTTTGCAACCACGGTGTAAATCCGTCGTTAATCAGGTCTGTCAGGAATCCGCCCAAACCGCCTATGGAAATGTAAAACACCAGCGCCATTATCACGGCAAAAATGGGGAAAGCCAGCCATTTGTTCAGGACGATTTTGTCTATTTTCTGCGTGATGCGTTGCGCACGCTCTTCCTTTATTCCTGCGGTGTCGATGCGTTGCGCCCTGTTTACCAGTTGCGACACAATGCCGTATCTTTCCTCGGCGATTCTTGCAGAAACTATGTCGCCGAATTTTTCCTGCGCTTCTTTGTTTATCTGCTCAACCTTTGTCTGCTCCTCTTGCGAAAGGTTGCACATTTTAATTATTGTCTTGTCCTTTTCCAACAGTTTCAACGCTACCCAGCGACTGTTTTCTCTGTTTGCGACAAGGTCTTTCAACTTTGTAACGCCATCCTCGACGGCGTCGCTGTAAACAAAGTGCTTTTTGGGAGCGGGGGTTTGCGACGTGCAGTAGTTCATCAACTCTTCCACGCCTTGATTTTTGGAAGCGGAAATGTTGAAAAACTTGCAACCGAACTTTTCTTCCAGCACGGAAGAGTCAATTTGTATTCCCTTGCTTTTGGCCTCGTCCTGCATGTTGAGCGCAACTACCACCGGCACGTCCAGTTCCATCAGTTGACTTGTGAGAAACAAGTTTCTTTCCAGGTTGGTGGAATCCACTATATTTATTATAAGGTCGGGTTTACCTTCCATAAGATATTGGTGCGCCACCTGTTCGTCAATGGTGAATGGCGAAAGAGAGTAGATGCCGGGCGTGTCCACAATGGCAACGGTGGGGTTGGCTTTGTATGCGCCGATTTTTCTTTCCACCGTAACGCCGGGCCAGTTGCCTACCTTTTGGTTGCTTCCCGTAAGTACGTTGAAAAGCGTTGTCTTGCCGCAGTTAGGGTTGCCGCACAGCGCCACCGTAAGTTTCGTTTTCACCGTCGGTTTGGGTGTTTCCTTTTTGGGGGTACAACATTGCTTGCTCACCTTATCTCACCTCCTCTACGACAAAGTGTTCCGCTTCGGTTGCCCGTATGCACAGGGCGTATCCACGCACCAAAAATTCTATCGGGTCGCCCAAAGGAGCTTTTTTCAGTACCGTTACGACGGTATCGGGCACAAGTCCCATTTCCGCCAGACGTGTTTTTATGTCCGGCAGCAGGTGGCAGGAAAGTATCCTGTACGATTTGCCCACCTCCGCTTTGTTCATTAAAAGTTTTTTGTCAAAACTTTTATTTTTTTGCGATAAATTGTTTGACATATCTTTTTCCTCGTAGTATTATATGTAGGATTTCCGCTCACGAGAGCGTTTTTTAATGCTCGACGCAGTAACCGCAAGTTACTGTCTGGCGGAAGTGTAACACCTAACGGTGCAAAGTGTCAAGGGTATTTGCCCTGCGAAACTGCAATAAAAATTCACAAAAAAAGGTTGAAAAAACTTTGAAAAAAGTGAAAAAAACAGTTGACACGAAAAGCCGCTTGTGTTATTATAAGTAGGCTGTCAGCAAGACAGGCCACTGATGTGGCAGAAAGGAACATTGACAACTGCATAGAACAATATAAGTTTAGAGTAAAAATATTAATCGAGTGTTAATATGCAAAATTCAAAACGATTTTTGCTGCAATGACGCAGAGTTAATAAGAGTAATTTATTCAAGGATCTAAAATTGCTTGCGAAAGCAAGCGTATCGTAATTATACGATCAAGCTACGAAGAGCGTATGGAGGATGCCTTGGCACTAAGCGCCGAAGAAGGACGTGACTAACTGCGATAAGCTGCGGGGAACTGTAAATAAGTGTTGATCCGCAGATTTCCGAATGAGGAAACTCACTGCATTGAAGATGCAGTATCTTTACACAAATCAAATAGTGTACTGAGGGGAACCCGGTGAACTGAAACATCTCATTAACCGGAGGAAAAGAAAGTAAATTAACGATTCCGAGAGTAGTGGCGAGCGAAATTGGAAGAGCCCAAACTTTTAGTAGTGATATTAAAAGGGTTACGGACCCACAAATCATTAGATGTTGGTAGTCGAACAGGCTGGAAAGCCTGGCCAAAGAGAGTGATAGCCTCGTAGGCGGCATCGACATTTAAGTGGTGGGTATCCAGAGTACCACAGGACACGTGGAATCCGGTGGGAATATGCGAGGACCATCTCGTAAGGCTAAATACGACTTAGTGACCGATAGAGTATAGTACCGTGAGGGAAAGGTGAAAAGAACCCCGGGAGGGGAGTGAAAGAGAACCTGAAACCATATGCTTACAAGCAGAGAAAGCACGACTTAACGTGTGATCTCGTACTTTTTGTAGAACGGACCGGCGAGTTACGATGTGTTGCGAGGTAAAGGCATTAAGTGCCGAAGCCGAAGCGAAAGCGAGTCTGATAAGGGCGATTGAGTAGCATGTCGTAGACCCGAAACCGAGTGACCTAACCATGGGCAGGGTGAAGCCGCGGTAAAACGCTGTGGAGGCCCGAACACACGCCTGTTGAAATAGTCGGTGATGACCTGTGGTTAGCGGAGAAATTCTAATCGAACTCGGATATAGCTGGTTCTCCTCGAAATAGCTTTAGGGCTAGCGTCTAAATAGAGTATTGAAGGTAGAGCACTGAATAGGCTAGGGGACTTCACGGTTTACTGAACCTTATCAAACTTCGAATGTCAATTACTTGTTTTTAGGCAGTCAGACAGTGGGAGCTAAGTTTCATTGTCAAAAGGGAAACAGCCCAGACCTACAGCTAAGGTCCCTAAGTTCAGGTTAAGTGGAAAAGGATGTATTGTTGCTTAGACAACCAGGATGTTGGCTTAGAAGCAGCCACTCATTCAAAGAGTGCGTAATAGCTCACTGGTCGAGTGACAACGCGCCGAAGATTATCGGGGCTCAAACCTGACACCGAAGCTTAGGAATTGGAGTAATTCAATTGGTAGAGGAGCAATGTATGCACGCTGAAGCCATATCGAAAGGGGTGGTGGAGAGCATACAAGAGAGAATGCCGGTATAAGTAGCGAAAGCGGAGTGAGAATCTCCGCCATCGAAAGTCTCAGGTTTCCTGGGGAAGGTTCGTCCCCCCAGGGTTAGTCGGGGCCTAAGTTGAGGGCGAAAGCCGTAGATGATGGACAGCAGGCAGATATTCCTGCACCACCACAGGACGTTATTACTGATGCAATGACACAGAAGGATAGTCAGCCCCACCCGGATGGTAAAGGGGGGCCGTTGTACGAGGCCGGTGCGTAGTGAAGTACGCGCACCGTTAAGGCTGGGTGCAGCGGGGAGCGAACTATAGTAGCGGAAGCTGATGAATTCACACTGGCGAGAAAAGTTGCTAAGGAGGAATGTGGTGCCCGTACCGCAAACCGACACAGGTAGACGATGAGAGAATCATAAGATGATCGGGATAACTCTTGTTAAGGAACTCGGCAAAATGACCCCGTAACTTCGGGAGAAGGGGTGCCACGAAAGTGGCCGCAGTGAAAAGTCCCAAGCAACTGTTTACCAAAAACACAGGTCTCTGCTAAATCGTAAGATGAAGTATAGGGGCTGACGCCTGCCCAGTGCTGGAAGGTCAAGGGGAGCTGTTAGCGCAAGCGAAGCAGTGAACTTAAGCCCCAGTGAACGGCGGCCGTAACTATAACGGTCCTAAGGTAGCGAAATTCCTTGTCAGGTAAGTTCTGACCCGCACGAATGGCGTAATGATTTGGGAACTGTCTCAACAAGAGACCCGGCGAAATTGTAGTATGCGTGAAGATGCGTATTAACCTGCGACTGGACGGAGAGACCCCGTAGAGCTTTACTGTAACTTGGTATTGAATTCCGGCAACTGCTGTACAGGATAGGTGGGAGACTGGGAAGCGCAGGCGTCAGCTTGCGTGGAGTCACCCTTGGGATACCACCCTTCGGTTGCTGGGATTCTAACGGTGTGCCGTTAGCCGGGCACCGGACATTGCCAGGTGGGCAGTTTGACTGGGGCGGTCGCCTCCAAAAGAGTAACGGAGGCGCCCAAAGGTTCCCTCAGGATGGTTGGAAATCATCCAAAGAGTGCAAAGGCAGAAGGGAGCTTGACTGCGAGACAGACATGTCGAGCAGATGCGAAAGCAGGGCTTAGTGATCAGGCGGTAGAGTATGGAATTGCCGTCGCTTAACGGATAAAAGTTACCTCGGGGATAACAGGCTGATCTCCCCCAAGAGTTCACATCGACGGGGAGGTTTGGCACCTCGATGTCGGCTCGTCACATCCTGGGGCTGAAGCAGGTCCCAAGGGTTCGGCTGTTCGCCGATTAAAGTGGCACGCGAGCTGGGTTCAGAACGTCGTGAGACAGTTCGGTCCCTATCCATCGTGGGCGTAAGATATTTGATGGGATCTGTTCCTAGTACGAGAGGACCGGAATGGACGTACCAATTGTGCACCAGTTGTTTCGCCAGAAGCACGGCTGGGTAGCGAAGTACGGACGGGATAAACGCTGAAAGCATCTAAGTGTGAAACCCACCCAAAGATAAGATATCTCCTTTGATAAGGCCCCTTGTAGACCACAAGGTTGATAGGTCGGAGGTGTAAGTGTAGTAATACATTCAGCTGACCGATACTAATAGGCCGAACGCTTGTTCAAATAATACGAACAAGCCTTGAATACAATCACAATACAAAAACTCAGATACACTAAGCTTTGTTGTGCATGCAGTTGTCAATGTTCCTTTTCTCAACATTGATTTATTACGGTTTATCCGTGTAAATAACCATTGCGGTGATTTAGAGTTGAGGGTCCCACCTGTTCTCATACCGAACACAGAAGTTAAGCCTCAATTCGCCTAGGGTACTTGGCTGGACACGGCCCGGGAGAGTAAGGTTTTGCCGCATCCATTAAAAGACGAGTTCGATTTTCGGATTCGTCTTTTTTTCTGTGTAAACAATTCTATTTGTGAAAGTATTTTGATTTATTTTGTCAATTTCTAATGGGTTTTCAATTTTTACCTGCAAACAAACTCACAGCGCAGTGTAATGTAAGATTTTGGCTGTGTCTTCTGTTTTGGCGGTAAATTTTCGCAGGTTTTTGAATTTTACATACCAAATGCAGGCAATTTGCTTTGCCACAGGAATTTTGTTTTCCAACATTAAGTTGATGCTTTGCAAACTGCTGTGGAAGTTTTGTTTGCAGAAGTGGCACTGACCCCTTTGTCTTGGCATAAACATTTTTTGGCTGTGTAGGCAAATTTTGCAATGTGTTTTCAATTATTTACTAGTAAACAAACTCGCAGCGCAGTGTAATGTAAGATTTCGGCTGTATCTTCTGTTTTTACGGTGAATTTTCGCAGGTTTTTGAATTTCATACCTCAATGCAGGCAATTTGCTTTGCCACGGAAATTTTATTTACCGATATTAAGTTGACGTTTTGCAAACTGCTGTGGAAGTTTTGTTTGCAGAAGTGGCACTGACCCCTTTGTCTTGGCATAAACATTTTTTGGCTGTGTAGGCAATTTTTCCCTTTTGTTGACAAATTTTGTAGTTTTGCATTGTAAATTGCACTAATATGTAGTACAATTTCCCGTATATAAAGGGGGTATTTGTTATGTATTGTAAAAATTGTGGCAGACAAATGGACGACAAAGCGGTGATTTGTCCGATTGCGGAATGTCCACAGGCGTAGTGCAAGATAAAAGTTACAGCGGTTTGTCTATTGCTGCTATCATTTTTGCCGTGTTTTCGCCTCTCATCGGTTTGATTTTGGGAATTATTGTCATTTCCAACGGCAACGCCAAAAGTAAATCACTTGGCAAGGCGGCTATTATTGTTTCCGTTGCGATAATGGTGGTTTATGTGGTTGTTTACCTGATTTTCGGCACCTACCTTATGGCATTGGTGCAATCTTTGTTGCAGAGTGTATCTCATTAAATATTTTCGCAAAAACAGCCGAAAAGTTCGGCTGTTTTTTTACGTAACGTGCCCAAGTTCCTGTGAGGGTGCGTGTTTAACTGTTGTGCCCATTGTCTTTATTTGCAATATTCGTCCGACATATTGTAATTTTATTTTGTTTGGTATATAATTTTATCATACGGAGGAATAACTATGATTTGTAAGAAATGTGGGGCGCAGTTGGACAATAACGCCACTGTTTGTCCGCAATGCGGAGTGCCTACGGAAAACTATTCCAGAACAGGAGATGCGGGCTTGCTGGTAGTAGGCTTTGTGTGTGCTTTTATTTTTCCTGTTTTGGGGCTTATTTTGGGAGTTGTCGCACGCAAGCGTGCCGACTCGACATCACGGTATGCGCCCGCGCTACTAATTGTCTTGTCGGTAGTAAACCTGGTGATAGGCCTTGTTTTTTGCGCTATTTTTGCGCCTGTGCTGCTGGAAAAGTTGAGTGCGATTTTGCCGTCCGCATGACGGCGATTTAGTTGGTGTTTGCAAAAAAACTGTTTTGTGATGCCGCAATTTGCTTTTCCGTTCTTTGATTGCCAATGCGTTGCACGGTTGTGGCAATCACATTGTTATCGCATTTTCTTTGCAACGTATATGCGTTTTTTTACCGCAAAGAGTTGATTTTTGTCAAAATTTGAAAAAAAATACGTCAGAAACGTTTTTTTTACATTAAATTGTTGCGTCAAGCGTATCGGTAGTGTATAATAGTTTTAACCAACAAAGGAGGTTTTTTTATATATTGCAAAAATTGTGGTTCGGAAATAGACGACAGAGCAGTAGTTTGCCCCAAATGTGGCGTTGCCACGGGCAAAAGCGGCGAAGATAAAGCCAGCGGGCTTTCTATTGCTGCGCTTGTTTTGGCGTTTTTCATTCCTCTCGTGGGATTGATTCTCGGTATCGTAGCCAAGAAAGACGCAGGCGAAAAAAGCGCTAAACTTGCAAAGGCGGCAATCATCGTTTCCGTTGTATTTATGGTTTTGAACGTGTTGGTGGGTGTACTGTACAGTGCGGCAATCCTCGGCATGCTTCAAGGTAGCGGTGTCGCTCTGCTTTAATGGCAAATACGAAACAGTCAAACGCAAGTTTGGCTGTTTTTTTTTGTAATGTTGTAAAGAATTTTGCTCCACCCAAAAATTTGCAGGCATTTTTTGTACGGTTTGAGTTTTCCCGTACAATCCGCCGTGCTTTTTCAAAACGCAGTCGGCGTGATTCGGCGTTAAAAATTTTGTCAAAAAAATTGCCGATTTGTTGAAACGGAGATTATTTTGTAGTATAATAAACTAAAAACACACGGAGGACAGGACAATGTATTGTAAAAATTGCGGTGAGGAGATTGACGACAGGGCCGTTGTGTGTATCAAATGTGGGGTGCCGACGGAAATTCATCCTGTCAACGACGAGTTTAGCGGAATATCCATTGCGGCGATAATCTGTGCTTTTTTTGTGCCCCTTGCAGGCTTTATCTTGGGGCTTATCGGCATGCAAAATGCAAAAAATCAAAAGAGCAAAAGTCTTGCAATGGCAGGAATGATTGTGGGATTGGTAATCATGCTGATAATTTTGTTGGTAATAATTTTCGAATTCACTTTGCTTTTGAAACTTATGGAAACTATTCCCACGCAGCCCACCGCATTACTGTTTGTTTGAAATTGAACAGCCGAAAATCTTCGGCTGTTTTTTTCGGTTTTTT
>ERZ1090880.1804-NODE-1806-length-10098-cov-14.918252_pt1 | contig 10098 bp, 10 predicted proteins | sample MGYA00478471_ERZ1090880 | MGnify/ENA primary metagenome ERZ1090880 (study PRJEB33644, sample SAMEA5815734) | chicken gut metagenome | biome: Chicken; feature: Gastrointestinal Tract; material: Caecum | place: Ireland | collected 2019-01-01 | study: A study of... | reverse complement strand
GAAAAGACGACGCTGAGTGGCACGATTATTTTTTTTTTTTTGAAAAAACAAAAAGCAGTTTTGCAATCTATAGAATAGGGCAGGAACTTTCCCACTATTCCGGCCAATTATATTTTGAAAGAAATAATAATATCGAATCCTATCTATAAATTCTTTATTTCTGATGAAATTATCATCAAATCTTATGAACTCACTCCCCTGATTATCAGCAAAATACTGATGAATATAATCTTGTGATTTTAAAGGAAAATCAACGCCGGAAATTAAATGATAATAACTGTGGTATGATTTTGTGGCAGCTTCTAATAAATTAAGTTCAACCTTAATTTGTGAGTCCCCCCCCCAACCTACTGGAATTCTCTCTACCCATACTACACTTGCTTCTTTAACAGAATTTTCAATATCCTTCAATGGAAAATTTACAACTTTTTTGTCAATGTGAATGTATATATCATTTCTCACATCATCAAGTGCCATAAGCAGTTTTGATAAATGCTTAAAGTTATCATGACACATAATCAAATATGCATGTTTATCTTTCATCTATTCAACTCCTAGTAGTATTGTTATTTTTTAATAGTAAAGGACTTTTAAATGGCACACGTCTATTTATCTATAGAATATTTTTTATCTAAACCAGTACATCTTTCGTAAAGGAAGTGAACACCCTGTAATGTTATGGGTAAAACAGCTCCCCATACAGCCATAATTTTCACTTTTCTCCCACAACCTTTACACGTTAATATTGATAATAATCGACTCCTAAGCTCTCCTTTAGCTGCTTTTTTATAAGGACGAATTAATTCGGCGTTAGATCTACAACTAATAGTTGATAATGTGATTAATTGCCGTGTCAGTCGCATTAAAATCAAGTTGTAATATGTAGTCCCAGGATTATTTTCCTTAAGCATAATCTTTAAAACTTTTAAAGGATCTGACAATTTGTTTTCATTTATGGTCGATGTTGCCGCAGAATTTTCTCGAAGCATGTAATGATAGTAACATTTATCTTCATATATAGCACATTTTGATTCTTTAAAAAGGTAGTAGTTAAGTAAAAGATCTTCGTTAATCTTAATGCTATAATCTAATTCATCTAATCTAATTTTTTCAAACAATGCTCTCCGGTAAAGCTTGTTCCATAGTCCTGGCTCTATAAATTTTGCTTCCAGAAGATCAACGACGCCTTTTTTGTTATCTTGAATCAACTTATTTCCAGTTCCATAATATAAATCTACTCTACCATTTGGAAAAACCATTTGATAACCACAATGTGATATATCAGCATTATATTCTATTGCATTTTCCAAAAGCTGTTTTACCATATCTGGCTCAATATAATCATCACCATCTACAAATCCAATAAACTCTCCTGTAGCTTGACGTATTCCCTCGATACGAGCACTAAATACACCGCCATTTTCTCTGTGTATTGGAATAATATTATCATAAGCTTTTGCGTACTGATCTATAATATTAGGTGTTAAATCCTTAGAACCATCGTCTATAATTATTAACTCAATATTAGAGTATGTTTGATTTAAAACGCTTTCTATGCTACGTTTAATTTCTGCTTCTATATTATATGCAGGCATTATAAGCGATACTTTTACCGTCATATTCATACTATATATCCTATTCCATCTTTTAACTGTTCCTTCTGTTTCATTCGTTTTTCCATACTTATATTTTGTCTCAATGAATATTGTTCATCATAACAGGGCGCACTTTCCATCCGATTTTTCTCTTTTGAAAGATAAGTCTCTAAAGTAGAAATAACTCTAGCTGGAGAGCCAGCAACAACTACACCGTCAGCTATATCATGTGTTACTGTACTATTGGCACCAATTATTACATTATTTCCTACAGTAACACCTGGCATAATCACTGTTTCTGCACCAATAAATACATTATTTCCTATGGTAACACGTCCAATTTTTGTATAACCCAAAAAATTTTTTGTACTTGCATCATGGCACAAAATATGTACTCTTGGAGCAAGTGTAACATTGTTTCCAATTTCTATAAGCCAGCAGTGAGATGGATCTAATATAACACCATTTAACCGTTCAAAATGGTTACCAACCTTCATTCCCATATCAATCAACTTTTCTGTTGTATATTCTCCCCTTATTCGATATATAAACTCTTTTATTAAATTCATACTAGTCTATTCCTCTCATTCCTAAAAAGAATTCCTCTGCCGCTTTAACTGTTTTACTCATACTAAAGTCATCGCCTCTTTTTTTTGCTTTGATTTTATAGTACGCAAGTAATTCTGGATTATCTACTAATGATTGAATTGCTTGATAAAGGGCTTCTTCATTGTTTTCAGTAATAACTCCGTATTCGTTCTTTTCTCCCAACATTTCCCGCATACCTGATACTTCGACAGAACAAACAGGTACACCTACTATTAATGCCTCAGTCGCAGCCGTAGAAAATCCTTCTGAATGGCTCGAACACACAAACAAATCACATCTTGCCAAATATTTATATGGATTTGTCTGATAGCCTAAGAATGTCACATTTGAAGATATTCCTTGCTCACTGCACCATTTTTCTAATTCTTCTTTGAGCGGGCCATCTCCCAAAATAAGTAAATGCACTTTTCGCCCACTAGATATCAATCGTTTCTGAATTCTTAACATTCGGTCGAAGGCTTTTACAGGAATTAGTTTTCCCATCCCGCACCATAAAATAGTATCTTGTGGAAATTTCTTGTCATCAAGCTTGTCTTTTGCAGCATTACGGATGGCATTACTGTCATTCGTATTATATAAAATCACATTTTTCCCTTTAGTTAAACAAAATTTCTGAAATGCCTCCTCGCATGTTTTTGAAACATAGGCCATATAGTGAAATTGATTATAGCAGTTTTTTGATTCTTGAATATTACGAAAAGATTCTGCTACGTTTTTCTCTGAATGCATAGTACAATGTATCCATGATACCAACTTTGTCTTTTCATTATTGCAACCACTAATAATTCTGGCGGAAGGTCCTTCTAAATAAGCCACTTCTATATCATATTCTTCTTTAATAAAAAATCTATGTAGCTGTTTTGGAGTAAATACTTTCATTATGTGGCTATTTGCAGGAATCGGTTTTTTAAAAATAGTTTGATATTTTATATGCGAAGCTAAAAATTGTTCATTAACTCCTCCCCCAAATAAAGAAATTACTGTAATTGAGAATTTAGAGCAATTCATGTTATTCACGAGATTGACCAAAACTTTCTCCGCTCCTCCTTGACCAAGATCGTGAATTAGAAATAGTATTTTTAACACGTCTATTTTCTCCCCCCCCCTCATCTGTGCAAATTTCTCTTATGTAGGATGTCATATACGAATGATGGCAATAATCCCACAAGTATAGGACGTAATGCAAAAACATATCCAGTAACAGGGAGTTTTAATTCTTTAACAGCTAAGAATCTAACATATGCCTCATTTACCCTATACTTCATTTTTCTCCTAGCATAAGCATTTCTGTCATCCCTCATCTGATATAAAGGTTCATGGATATTCTCACCGTAAAATCCTTCTTTATACATTTTCAGCCATAGGTGGTAATCCTCTACTCTTAGCAATCTGTCAGATTCCGAATAACCTCCTACTGCGTCATATGCCTCCTTTTTCACTAAACATGGTGCATGACAAAATGGCGTCCCGTGTAAAAAATCAGTTGCAACTGGATTAGTAGGATGTGATATACGTCCCCATGCTCCTGTTTCATCAAAGTATTCCATATCTGTACTTACGATTGATAGTTCGGGATTTTTTTGAAAAGCTTCCAACTCTCTTTCAAATCGAAATCTACTGCACTTATCATCTCCATCCATTCTTGCAATATATTTACCCTTTGCTACAGCAAGACAGCGATTTAATGTTGCATTTAACCCTCTATTTGAATCATTTTTTAATAATATTATCTTATCAGGATATTTTCTTCGATATTGATCTGCAAGTCGATATGTGTTATCAGACGAACCGTCATCACAAAGTATCAATTCCCATTTTTCAAAAGTTTGATTCACAATGCAATTAATTGCTTCCCCTAATGTCTCCTCACAATTATAAATTCCCATAATCACACTAATTTCTGGTAATATATTTCTATCTTCATTTTTCATAATAGATTTCCTTTCAATCTTATACGCCTCAAATCATATGCCAAGTGATATGCATTTGATAATAAAAGAATAGAATATACGCAATTATCATTGCTATTTTTATAATCTTAGTCGATTGTTTCGTAAACATATTATTTACCATCCAAGGCAACGCAATATATCCAATCAATGTAGTATAAATTGGTAGTCTTCCAATGTAAATTCCAGAAGATACTCCAGCCAGCGCATAAAGAATCATAGTGCATGCGCTAGCATTGGTACAAATATTAATTACAGGATCATTTGCTTCATCAATGTATTTTTTCCCAATCAGAGATAAAATGGCTGGCACTGAATAAACTAATATTCGGAGAATACTTGTTCCATCATCACTTGTCCATAAATCATTGGTAACAATATCGCTATATTGTGTTTCAGAAAGAATATTGTCCAAAAAAGGGGTGAATTGATCGACAAACACTATTACGATACCTATTGCAAGAATAAACAGGATTGTTCGTCTGTTCCACGCCTTTCCTTGAATAACAAAAATAATTGGCAACATTATCAAGACCGACGCATGAATAGTCGATAATAGCAGTATCATACAAATAAGTAGACCATATTTTTTCTTTATTAATAAGCCGAAGCAAGCTAAAAAACCAGCCGCAGCAATAAACTGGCGAATCCCATTAAACATCCATGACATATAATCTGTTGATACTATAAACAGAAAAAAACTTTGCCAATAGTCAGTTGAATATTTCCGATATATAAAAGCTATGCATAAAATTTGAAATATGGCAATAAGCAGGAAAAACATTACATCTGAATTTCCAAAAGTTATTTTAAAGAGAGTAGTAAGAACAGTAAAACCTTTGTCCTTGCCATTTCCCGTCAATGTAGCCAATAACTCTGAAAAAGATGAAGGTGCCGTATCAAACATAAAACGGTACGCTGATGTATCGCCAAAGCCATCCCCACGAAATCCTGCCCAAACAGCATACGGAAGAGCTAATATTAAAGCTGGTATCACTCTCCATCTATTTTCATATTGACCTAACACATTTACTTTTTGTTTAGGTATTGCATATGCCAAAATACCACCACCTACAAAAAGCCAAATTAACAGCCACCAATAGTTAGTTAAAGTCATGTTATTTTCTCCAGTTTCTATAATTTTTCTTATTCGACTTCTGTTCAAATGGACTTCTGTTCTCAGTGGACAAAAGTTCATTTGAACACATGTGGAATATCATCTGCATTTACTTTACTTATTTCAAAACTTTCTGTGAAAACTCCCCCATGACGCAGAATTTATGTCGTCGCCGTAGGGGATTTATCATTGTATGCCAATGGCAGTTATTGTTTCCTTAACAACCTGTGTCTTATCAAATATTTGTTCCATTCTCCTCCGACCAGCTTCTCCCATCAAAGTCCGATCAACATGTGTTTTGTTCAAGAATGTCTCCATTGCTTCCCGCAGGCTTTCCGTATCCTTTACTTTTACCAAAATTCCCGTTACACCTGGGTCAACTGCCTCTCTACATCCAGGGATATCACTGGTAATCAACGGTCTTCCTACTGCCGCCGCTTCCAAAAGGACATTACTCATTCCTTCATGGTGGCTCGGGAGAACAATGCAATCTGCCGCTGCATAGTAGGGTACTGGGTTCTCCTGAAAGCCATGGAAAACAGCAATCCCTTCTTTCACCAGACTCTCCACCTGCTCCTTATAATCATCTTCATAAAAGCCTACAATATCCAGTACAAAATCCTGTCGTTCAGCATGTAGACTTCTCACGGATGCAAATAGCTCATCAATTCCTTTCTCCTGCATAATCCTCCCCAGATAAAGGAAATGAATCTTATCATTCTCCGGATAGGGTTGATATGGATATCGTTCGAGGTTAATTCCAGCTCCGTGGAGTATCTTTTGTTTCTTAACCGGAATGATATTCCTCTTTTGAAATTCTTCTGCGTTTGCCTCATTCTCAAAGAAGACTGTTCGCACTTTTCGAAACGCCAGTTTATAAAGTAATGTAACGAACTGCGCCAATCCTGCCTTTTGGAACGCTGTCCCCAGACCCTGTACATTAGCGCAAAATGGAATTCCCATACTGCCGCAGATCAGTCCAGCATAAACATTTGGTTTGATTGAGTATGTAATCACCAGATCAGGACGTTCCACTTGCAATATCTTCTTATAGTGTTTCATCAATTTAAAATCTGTCAGAGGATTGATGCCCCTGCGCTCAATCGGAGTGTCAATACACTTTACACCCATTTCCTGAAATGGTTTTTCATGCTGCTCTTCATCAAAAGGCAGACTCAAGATTACTTCATGTTCCTTTTGCAGTTCCGCTATTAGCTCCCGACGAAACTGCCACAACATATAAGCATGATTTGTTGCGATCAGTATTTTCTTCGGCTGTTTTGTCTTTTTATCTTCTGCTTTATTCAAAATATGTGCACCTATCTTTCCATATAGCGTAGAGGGTGATTTTCGGACCTGCTTCTTTCGGTTTGGATATTCCCCATATACCTAAAAAATAACTGCATATGTCCGTCTACATTTCAGTATCAGGAGTTCTGCAGTTTTAATCATTCAGTCCGTCTCTATCAGTAAATATGCCCGAGGCTAGGCGAAAATACGCCCCATCATATTCAGTCGCTATTATATCACTTTTCAAATTAGGTGACAATAAACATTCACGCCGTTTTTACGGGTTTTCGTGCCAATTTTGCAAGTTTATCAATTTGATTTTTCCTTCATTTTACAAATACCGTAAGTAGGTAATCATCCGTACCTTGACAAAATAAGAAATCCCCCGGCGCTTACCAGGGGAAGATCTGATCCTTATTTTTTTAGTTTACTATGGCAGTCAGCTGGCAGGCTGGCGGACCAGGGAAGCAGTTCCAACATGGCTTCCTTTTCTGGGAATGGGCCGAAATCTTTCATCTTTTCCATCACATAGGTGAGGTAATTGTAGGGTTTCAGCCCGTTCAGCATCGCTGTTTCCGTCATGCTGTATACGGTTGCGCTGGTCTGTGCTCCACGGATGCTCTTTGCAAAAAGCCAGTTCCGTCTCCCTGTCGCAAAGTTTTTCAGTGACCGTTCTGCCGCCAGATTATCTATACTTAGGTGACCATCTTCCGTAAACGTCAAATCCTCCGCCTGCCACTAAAGTCAGATTTAGTCTATACTTGAAAAAAACAACAGATTTTCTCAAGGAGGACTAAACACTATGGACCAATGCACGCATGAAGTCCGTGCGGAATACTGGAAAAGGATCATCCAGGCCTGCGGGCAGCGTCCCGCAGGGCAGTCAGCCAAAAGCTGGATGGAGGAAAACGGTATCTGCGAACAGAGTTATTATCATTGGCAGCGGAAATTCAGACAGCAGGCGTATGGACAGATGAAAGCATCCACCCCAATGAACCTGTCAGAGGTAACCGTTCCGGCGGAAGCAGAAACAACAGACATTTCCTTTGTGGAGCTCCCCTGCTGCCCGGCAGCAGAAAAAGATGCGCAGATGGATGCCACGGCGGCTGTCATCCGTACTTCCGCATTCACTATAGAGATCACAAACCGGATTTCGGATGCCCTCCTGCACCGGATCCTGCAGGAGGCGGCACATGCTTGAGGATGCCGGCGGCATCCGCCGTGTGGTATTGGCCTGTGGGACCGTTGATCTGCGCAAGGGAATCGATGGGCTGGCAACGATCATCGGGGATAAATACGGCCAGAATCCTTTTGAAAAAGGAACCCTCTTCCTTTTCTGCGGGAAGCGGTCTGACCGCTGCAAGGGCCTGCTCTGGATGGGGACGGGGTTCCTGCTTCTATATAAAAGGTTTGAAGACGGGAAGCTGTCCTGGCCCAGGACGACACAGGAAGCCGCCGAGCTTACAGAAGAACAGTACCATTATCTGATGATGGGATTGAACCCCCTGGATCCCCGGATCAGGGAAGTCAGCCCTTCGGAAATATACTGACCTTTTGTGCAAAACAGAGAAAATAATCTTCCGGTTTTCCGGGCAGTCTCCCCATGCCCGGGGGAGGAAAAGGATGGCCGCCAGAGGTGTCACCGGCCCCCAGGACCCCTTCCGCCAACGGAAAGAGACTTTGAAAACCTGATGTTACAGTCCCCCTCAGGGGCTGTCAGGGAGTGTCTGTCAGGGAGGCAGAATGACGGACTGCCAGATCGGACGAAGTGGCTTTTTCCCACGGGTTCTGATATACTGTCCATAGGAAAGGCGGACGGTATGAACCAGAGATTTACTCCCGAACAACTCAACAGGATGGACCATAAAACCAAAGATGGAATCATCTGCCAGATGCAGGAGCAGTTGGACAGGCTGGAGCAGGACTACGAAAACCTGGTTGAGCAGATCCGTCTTGCAAACCAGGAACGCTTTGGCCGTAAGACGGAGAAGCTGGATGAGATTGCGGGACAGCTGTCCTTCTTTAATGAGGCGGAAGCCTGCTTCAGTGAGACAGCGGAGGAACCGGCCATGGAAGAGGTAGTGTCCCGTGCCGTGAAACCTGCCCGGAAACAGAAGAAAAAGGGACAGAGGGAAGAAGACCTGAAAGATTTCCCGCAGGAAGAAATCTGTCATGATATTCCGGAAGAAGAACTGGACGATTCTTTTGGGAAAGGGAACTGGAAAGGCATGCCGGATGAGGTATTCTGGCAGCTGCGGTTTGAGCCTGCGAAATGGGTGGCGGAGAAGCATGTGGTAAAAGTATATGTAGGAACAGGCGGGAAGCATCAGGATGAGTTTCTCCGTGGGGACCATCCGGCGACGTTATTCCGTGGGAGCATTGCGACCCCGTCGCTGGAGGCAGCGGTGCTGAATGCCAAATATGTCAACAGCAATCCTCTGGACCGTATTGCGAGGGATTTCCAGGCGAACGGTCTGAACCTGTCAAAGCAGACGATGTCGAACTGGACAGTGTGGACGGCGGAGAGATACCTCCAGCCGGTCTATGAGCAGATGAAAAGCCGGCAGCTGGAAGCGCATGTAAACCAGTGTGACGAAACACCGCTGGAAGTGATCCATGACGGAAGGCCTGCCGGGAGTAAAAGCTACATGTGGGTGCACCTGACAGGAGAACTCAGCCCGGGCCCCCGGATCATCGTATATGAGTACCAGAAGACCAGGCACAGCGATCACCCGAAGGAATACTATAAAGATTTCAGGGGGATCCTGATGACGGACGGTCTGGAACAGTACCATAAGCTTGCGAGGGATCAGGAAGGGATAACCAACGCAAACTGTATGGCACATGCAAGACGTCATTTCGCGAATGCCATAAAGGCAGCAGGGCAGAAAGACAGGAAATCCATCCAGTCATCTATAGCGTATCAGGCACTTGTGAGGATCGGTGCGATTTATGAGCTGGAGAAGGGCCTAAAGGATCTGAGCGCAGAAGAGAGGCTGGAGAAACGTCAGGCTTCAATCAGACCGTTGGTTGAGGAATATTTTGCGTGGGTAAAAGAGACGCTTTCCGGGAAGAGGGTGCTGCCGAAAGGAGAAACGGCAAAAGGACTGAAATACAGTTTGAACCAGGAAGAGTACCTGAAGGTATTCCTGACGGACGGAGAAGTGCCGATCGACGATTCGGCGAGTGAACGTGCGCTGAGGAATTTCACGATCGGAAGGAAGAACTGGGTAACGGTGAACACAGTCCGCGGGGCGCAGGCAAGCGCAGTGATATACAGCATTACGGAGACGGCGCGTGCGAACGGGCTGAATGTCTATTATTACCTCAGGCATCTGCTGACGGAACTGCCGCAGTTGCTGCAGTCCCGAGAAAAGTTGGAGGAATCTGTGCTGGAGCCGCTCATGCCGTGGTCAAAGGCACTGCCGGAAGAATGCTATAGTAAACGCCGCAGATAAGCGGCGTTTTCATAACAGGGGGCGGGGGAGTATCCCAAAGTTTGTGTAAACCTTCAAACTGATGTAAGATAGACTTACCA
>ERZ1090880.1800-NODE-1802-length-10109-cov-5.328725_pt1 | contig 10109 bp, 5 predicted proteins | sample MGYA00478471_ERZ1090880 | MGnify/ENA primary metagenome ERZ1090880 (study PRJEB33644, sample SAMEA5815734) | chicken gut metagenome | biome: Chicken; feature: Gastrointestinal Tract; material: Caecum | place: Ireland | collected 2019-01-01 | study: A study of the... | reverse complement strand
GAACAGTTCGAGATCGTCGAAAGTTCGGGCTCCGAAGCCGCCGCAGACAAGGACGGAGAGTGATTTAAGGGCAATATGAACAGAAAAGAGCCTCCGCGCCGTTGCGGGGGCTCTTTTGCTGCGACTCGGCGCGCTTTGAATTATTGCTAAGGGCACGGCAGATACTGCGAATACGAATACGGGGCGTTCGACCGCGACGCAAAAACGGCGTTTGAATAAAAACGCGTAGCGAGAACGGGACGGAGTCTTGCACGTCGTCAGACATCGTTGCCGCTAACGGGCGGCGTACGGAGTAAACGCAGACAGAGCATTCTCATGCGCTGCGATCGGAATACACATCGGCAGACGGGGAGTTATCGGCATTTCGCCGCGAGCGCCCGACGGAACGGTGCGGTAATTACCGTTAACTCAAACTCCGTCTGTCCTTGCGTGCGGGGGCGGCTTTTCCGCCGTTGCCGAGGCGATGCCGGCGATCGCCGCGTCGTTAAAATACTTCGACGACAACGCGCTCCGACAAGGCGACGGAGCGAATTTTCAAACGTCGTCGGGCACAGCCGAGCGGCATTCGTGCAAAAGTGTCGGAAGTCACGCTTTCGTAGCTGGAGCCTTTTTGCGGGAAAGGGAAAGCGCGTAGACTGCGGATGACAGCAGTTCTCCGACGGAAACGGTCATGCTGCCGTTGACGAGCAGTCCTTTCGCGTCGGCGCTGCGTATTATCGAGCAGCGCGCTTCGGGGCATTTCACGAATGCGGAAAGGAGCGCGAGCGCACATCTTGCCGCGCATTCCAAAACGAAAACGTCCGGATAATCGCCGCCTTTCAGCGTCACGTTGAGAGTGAATTCGTCGGCGTAAAACGAAAAATTCTTCAAAAATTTCAAGGCGGAAACAGAGCTTTTGCTCTTCTTCTTTTTGACAAATCGAAGTTTTTTCGGATCGCTTGCGTTTATCTGTCCGTAAAACGAATTTCCCGCGGAAAAGAGCCTTATCTTTGCGGCGCGCGCTTTGCCGACGTGCAAGTCGGCGCAGAGCGAACCGAGCGACTGATCGGCACAGAACGATATCTTTAATTTAAGCGAAGCCGCGGCGCAGAGCAGGGCGCACAGCGACAAAACCGTTATTTCGGCGGTCATCACGGCGAACATACTTTATACGTGTGCAACGGACGCTTTTTTATCAAAGAAACGGTAAGCGCGCCTCTCGCATAACTGCGGATCTGCGGCGCACACTAAGCCGAGAGGTGGATATGAAAGACAATATAAACGAACTTATAGCCGTAACGCTCGATAACCTGAAAAAGGCGGGAGCGGTAGACAACGTGGTCGGCAGACCGATACCTTTGCCCGACGGCGGAGTGCTGATACCGCTGACCAAGATAAGCCTCGGTTTCGCGACCGGCGGCGGGGATTATTCCCAGCGTCCCGACAGCGCTTTGATGCAGTTCGCGGGAGGCGGAGGCGGCGGCGTGACGATCACTCCCATCGGGTTCATTTCGTGCGGAGGAGGGGACGGCACCGAGTTGTTCAAACTCAAAAAAGACGAAGGCAAAGACGTCTGGGAGAAGCTCGTCGGCGCCGCGATAGGAGCATTAAAGAAATGACAAAAGGTAATAAATTACTCTCAATTAGTATGGTTTTCATAATAATATTGCTTTTTTCAGCCGCAATATGGCTTTATTGCGCATATTCGACTTCCGCACAGACAGGATCGTCGTATATCCTTATCGAAGCGTCGTCGGGGCGTATACTGAGATCCGACAACAAAGATATGAGGTTGGAAGAGGCGAGCACTACCAAGGTCATGACCGCGTTGGTGACGTTGGAGAACGCGGATCTCGACCGCATAGTCACCGTTCCGGACGAAGCGGTAGGTATCGAGGGGTCGTCTATATATTTGAAATACGACGAGAAGATATCCGTACGCACTCTGTTGTACGGTCTTATGCTGAGGTCGGGCAACGACGCCGCGCAGTGTCTGGCGGTGACGGTGGGCGGAAGCGAAGAGAAGTTTGTGGAAATGATGAACGACAAAGCCGCGGAACTCGGGCTTGAAAACACGCACTTCGTCAACGCTCACGGTCTGCACGCCGAGGGACACTACACGTCCGCATACGACTTGGCGATGATAACGCGCGAGGCGTTCCTGAACGACGAATTCGTGAAGATTGTTTCGTCCAAGTCTTACAAAAGCGGCGATCCGTCCGAGAGCGAGGCGCACGTATTTTACAACAAAAACAAATTGCTTACGACGTTTGACGGCGCCAACGGCGTGAAGACGGGATATACCACTTCTTCGGGCAAATGTTTTGTCGGCGCCGCCCGGCGCGACGGTATGCAGCTGATATCGGTCGCGCTCAACAGGGGCGATATGTGGGAGATATCCAAATCTCTGCTGCAATACGGCTTCGACAATTACGAAGTCGTCCGTCTGGCGCGCTCCGACGAGCCGTACGCGCTGTTCGAAACCGGAGGCGAAACCGTCGAGCTTCGCCTTGCCGAAAACGCTTCCTATCCCGTTGCGAAAGGATCCGAAACCGAGATAGAATACCGCTTCGAGCCTTTGGGGGAGTATCCCGACGGGATAGCCGCGGGCGAAACGGTCGGCAATATACTCTTTTTCGAGAACAAACGCTTGATTTTCACCGAAAAAGTTGTTACTGTAAATACGATAAAGAACAAACGGGCGATAGATTCGCTGCGCGGATTTACGGACGAAGGAGTGATTTCCGATTGGAAAGGCTTAACAAATATCTCGCCGCTTGCGGCGTCGCGTCGAGGAGAGGCGCCGACAAGCTGATCGAGGAAGGAAGAGTAAAGATCAACGGCAGGACCGTGACGGAATTGGGCGTATCGGTCGATACGCGCTCCGACACGGTCTTTGTCGACGGAAGAGCGGTCCAACCCGTGTCCAAGTACAGCTATATCATGTTGTACAAGCCGAAGGGATGCATCACTTCTGTGAGTGACGATAAGGGGCGAAAGACCGTTTTCGACTATCTGCGCGACGTGAGCGTTCCGCATCTCGTACCTGTCGGCAGGTTGGACTACGATACCGAAGGGCTTCTGATACTGACCAACGACGGCGACGCCGTGTATGCGCTCACTCATCCCAGTCACGAGGTGGAAAAGACTTACATCGTCAAGGTCGAAGGCGAGATCCCCGAGCACAAGCTCGCACAGCTGCGCAAGGGCGTGATACTCGACGACGGCACAAAAGCCGGCAGGAGCAAGGTAAAACTGCTCGCTTTCGAGGACGGCGTCAGCAAACTGCAAGTCACGATCTCGGAAGGAAAAAACAGGCAGATACGCCGTATGTTCGCTGCTGTCGGGGAAGAAGTGGTCTTTCTGAAAAGGATAGCGGTAGGCGCGATCAGGCTCGGCGGTCTCGCGCGCGGAGCATACCGTTATCTCAACGACGCGGAAATAGCTTATATCAAAACGCTTTAACGTTCGCGTAAAAACGCGGCTTTTCGGAGGGATTATGAGTAGATCTGTTTCGCGTACGCTTTTTTCCGTCATGCTCGTCATCACGTGCGCGCTGACGTTCGCATTGACGGCTTGTTCGGGTGCGGTCGCAGAGCCCGAACCGATACTCGGTGATTTCGACGTTTCATTGCCCGATCTTTCGCAGCTCGGCGCAAATGCGACGTCGGATTATTTTTATAACGGCGCCGTAGACAACGATCCCGATGCGGTCAGGGAGAAGCTGGCGTCCGACGGAGTCCCGATCACGGGCGACGGCTGGTACCCGACTCTTATCGACAATTTCGATTACGATCCCGCATATGCGGACAACATGGGGTTGAATCCCGAGATATGGACTGCGTCCGTGCACGGAGTACGTTGGCCGTCTCAGGACGACAAGCACCCCGAATACGCCTGTTACTGGTGTCCCGATATGGTATCGGTATCGTCCGACGGCACGGCGGTGATACGCTCCGAGTACATAGCCGACCACGACTGCGAGGTCTGCAACGCTAACGCGGCTTATTTCGGCGGAACGGGCGCGGGCAGGTATACGGGCGGATTCGAAACGAGGATCGAGAAGCCTCTTACGGACGAAGACGGGGTGATATACAACCCCGACAACGACCGTCCTCAAACCGACTACCGCGAAGACGAATATCTTTTCAGGCAGGCTTTCGGATATTACGAAACGCGGGTGCGCTTTCCTCGCAAAGAGGGGATGTGGTCCGCTTTCTGGCTGCAATCGTCCTACCAGCGTATGGTCAACGGCAGCGGAACGGACGGCACGGAGATAGACGTGTTCGAATCTGCGTTCCTCCGCGGCAACGACGATATGTCGCGCATGGGACACGCTTTGCTCTGGGACGGTTACGCGGAAGGAGCGCAGGTATCGTCCAAAATATTCGATCTTAAAGGCAACGACCTTTACGACGGGGATTTCCATACGTTCGCATTGCTGTGGACTCCGCAATATTACGTGTTTTACGTGGACGGCGACCCGATGTGGGCGACCGACGACGGAGGAGTGGCTCAGGTGCGCGAGTTTCTGCGCTTTACCTGCGAGATCGACGCGGGCGACGCATACGGACCGCACGGACAGAAGATAGGGGAGTTTTCTCACGACGGCGGCTCGGGCGTGTTCGAGATAGACTACGTGAGAGTCTACCAGAATATAAATTGGCTCTCCGCCATTGCCGAAGACTCGGGGGAAGGAGATTATTCGGGACAAAACTGATCCTCTTGAACGATAGGGCTCACGGAAACGGAGCTTTGACGCGTACGTATCGTTTATCAGACTGCTGCCGCGCATAGCCGCGGCGGTATTTTTATGCTTCGGCGCCCCGCGCGGTAGGTATTTATAAGCGCGTATTGTCAATAATCGTGTAGCGCGGAATGCGCGGAGACGGTTATGTTGATATATGCGGTTATCGCTTTATTGGTATTGATATTGGTTGTTCTGGTCGCGTTGGTGCTGACGTCGCCGTCGCGCGGAAGGGACGGAGGCGAGGAGACCTGCCTTACGCCCGAGAGGATACGCGCTCTCGCGCTGTCGCTGTCCAAACCGGGGAAGGCGGGCAGAACTCCGTCGCAGATGACGGAGCTGACGTCGGCGGCACGCGCCTATATGCGCGCCAAGAAAAAAGCAAAGTCGGGCGTGAAGCTGGAAAGATGCGAAAAGATACTGCTCGACGACTATCACAAGATGACGTCGAAGATCTCCAAGCGCGGATACGGCGAACTCGCTTCCCTGCCGCACTGCGGGAAGGCGCGGGTATGCGTGCTCGCAAAGAGCATATTGTCGTCCTGCAAGTGGCGCGTCGACGGAGCGAAAATAAAGGAATACGTCGGCGAATTCATGCGCTATACGCCGCTTACTTATCCCGAGATATGCGCGCTGAGGACCGCATTCGAAGCGGAAACCGTGGCAAAACTCGGCGCGATAGCCCGCAAGATCACCGAAATAGACCGCTCGCGCGAATCCGCCGCGTCGGACGTTCAGCCCGACAAGAGAAGGAGCAAAAAAGACGGGTACCTTTATTGGTTCACGCACGGAGGAAAGCGCGCCGATCCGCGTTACGTTTACAGGGACGCGCAGATCGACGAGGCGTCCGTCAGGCTGTCATATATGGCTTTGACCTCGGAATTGGCGGATTCTCTCGAAGGCGTGTCGCAAACGCTGTCCGAACTCGGGTCGACGTTTAACGCCGAGTTTACGGCTTCGCTCTGTCCCTGCGCGGGATTACTGGAAGAGGACGACGTTTTTGCGCATACGGACATAAGGTCGCGCCTTGCGTATCACGCGCGTATCTACGAACTTTCGCGCGCCATTTCCTCGACCGAAAGATCGGTGGCGGGAGCGGCGCTGGCGCTCGGAAAAGAGCGGGACTGCCACTTCGGTACGGTGCTGTTCGACAGAGCGGATCTCATCAAGGCGAAGCTGCGGTTTTCCAAGCCGAGGCTCGCTGGATCGGGATCCGAAGTCAGAGCGAGGCTTTTCGCAACGGCGGTATTCGTGCTGTCGGCCGCGGCGGCGGTCGTGCCGTCCCTGTTCGCTCCGAACGCGGGCGTTGGGATCGCGTATGCGCTGTGTTGCTTCGCGGCGTTTTTCCCGATAGCGGAGTATGCCGTACGGATCGTTGCAATGCGTTTTTCGGGCTCTCGGCCATCGCCCGTTCTGGTGGGCGTGCCCGTCACGGAAAGCGATAAGACGGACGTCGTGATGCCCGTATTGGTAAGCGACGAAAAAGACGCCCGCGCCGCAGCGGAAAGACTGCTTTCGATACGTGCGGTCAATATCTCCGAACACGTCGATTACTGTCTGCTGTGCGATCTGCGAGCCTCCGATTCGCCGACCGAACCCGAGGACGGCAGGCTTATAGCCGCTCTGAAAGAGTACGAGGGAGAGGGGCTCAGGCTTTTCGTGCGTCGCAGAGTCAGAGAGGGAAAGCGCTATCGCGGAAAAGAACGCAAGAGAGGCGCTCTGCGCGCATATGCCGAATACAGGCTCGAGGGCAAAGGCGACGAATTCGTCTATATAACTCCGCACGACGCGCCGGCAACGGTCTATACGATCGTGCTCGACGAGGACAACGCGCTTTATCCCGGCGGCGTGCGTACGGCAATAGATTCGATAAGACATCCTTTCGCCGCAAAGTACGACCTGCTCACTTTCACCGCCAAGCCCGACGTGGGAAGAGCGGACACCCGATACGCTCTGCGCGGTATCGGAGGCGGAGGGGGATATGCCGAACATTCCGATTTTTATTACGACATGACGGCGAGAGCGGTATTTTGCGGCAAGGGAATATTCAGGCTGAAAGAGTTTTACGTCAAAACGGGATCTCTGCCAGTCAAACGTCTTTTGAGCCACGACATAGCCGAAGGCGCGGTGTCGGATACGGGGGCGGCGAACGTGGTCACGCTCGAACGCCCGCCTCGGGGGATATGTTCGGACCATGCGCGCGAGGAACGTTGGAAGAGGGGCGACGTTTTGCTTCTCGGACTTCTTGCGCGCAGATATAAACTTCATCCGACGTACAAATATCTCGTATTTTCCAATGCGTTTTCGTTGTTCGCGCCGATCGCCGCGTATATACTCGTGTCCGCGTTTTTCGCATACGGAGGGATATGGCAGGCAGCGGCGGCGTTGTTCGCCTGCTTCGCTAAGCCGCTTGCGGAAGCCGCGTTCGCGGCGTTTTCGTCCGCTGGTAAGCGTAAACTGTCCGTGATCGGACGCGCAGGCGGGATCTTGCTCCGAGCGGCGGAGGATTTCGCGCTGCTTCCCGTGCGTGCGGCGAACGCATTCCTTTTGCTCGTAAGGTGCGCGATATCCGCGGCGGCGGACGGCGAGGGGCTGACCGCATGGCGAACTTTCGCTTCGGTAAAAGGAGAAAAGGTTTCGGCGTTGGGTCGCTACGCTTTGCCGGGAACGCTCCTTGCGGTCGTCGTCGCGGCGGTCGCGTATCACAACTTTGCCTTTTCGATGTGGGCGCTGGCTTGCGTATGCGCCGTATTCGCGGTATATTCTCTCGCGTTTGTCCCTACGAAAACGCGCTATTCGGCGAAACGGTGCGAAAAGGACGCTGCGTACGGCTATATCCGCGCGACCTGCGCGTATTTCGAGCTGTTGGGGTCGGACGATCTTGCCTGCGACAATGTTCAGCTTTATCCGCCGAACGGCAAAAGCCCCACCACTTCGCCCACAGATCTGGGATTCTGGCTGCTCGCCGACGTATGCGCCGCACAGACGGGCGCGTCGTCCGCGGAGCGGGCGCTTGCATCCTTGGAAAAAAAGCTCGAAAAGGTAGAGCGTCTTCCGAAGTTCCGCGGGCACCTGTACAACTGGTATTCCGTTCGGGGAGAGATCGTCCCTCCGAAGTACGTGTCTTTTGTGGACTCGGGCAATTTCGCGGCGGCGCTGATAACGGTGAAAGGATTCTGCGAGGTCAGCGGAGCGGATATGCTTGCCGCCCGCGTGAAAAAGCTCATCGACGCGATCGATTTCGAATACTTTTTCGACAGGGAAAAGGGACTGTTCCGCAGGGGGTGGGACGACGCCGCCCGCGTATTCGACGGACATTACGATCTGCTCGCTTCGGAGGCAAGACTGGCGGTCTATATCGGATGCGCAAAGACGGGAAATGCCGCCGCGTGGCAGTCCATGGGCAGGAGCAGGCTCGGAGCAATATCTCCCGTGCTTGCTTCGTGGTCGGGCACTGCGTTCGAATATCTCATGCCCGAACTTTTCCTCTCGACGCCTGCGGCGACGGAGCTGTACGCTTCGGCGATAAGGGCGGTAAAGATACAGAAAAAGCGTAAGTGCAGAGGATTCTGGGGAATAAGCGAAAGCGGATATTACGCGTTCGACGCAGACGGAAATTATCAGTACAAGGCTCACGGTATAGCCGATCTCGCGCTTTCGGGCGCCAAAAACGAATGCGTCATCTCTCCGTATTCGTCCGCCTTGGCGGTCCTGGTCGATCCTAAGGCGGCTATGGAAGAGCTTGCCGCTCTGCGCGAGTACGGCGCGTACAGCGCGTACGGATTTTACGAGGCGATAGACTTTTCGTGCGGAGAGCATACCGTATATTCCCATATGACGCACCATCAGGGAATGGCGCTGTGCGCTCTGACCGAATTCGTCACCGGAGGGAAACTCAAAGAGTTGTTCGGCATGGACCGTTCGATGTCGGGCGCGAAAGTATTGCTGTCCGAGCCGGTCTCCGACGCGGCGGCGACCAAACGCATAAAGAGCGGCTTCGATTATTGCCGTCGATCGGACGCTTACGCCGACGTATCCGTTTTGGGCGAATTTCCGAAAGTCCGTCTTGAGTGCGGAGGCGAATACGGGCTCGCTATAGACGATTGCGGAAGGGGATATTCGTTTTTCGGATCGGATACGGTAAACGTGTTCCGCGGCGACAGATACCGCGACGACGGGGCTTTCGGGCTATTCCTGTCGGAAGACGGAAAAGCGTGTTCTCCCACTTTCGCGCCGCTTTGCAAAGACGTGAACGCCCGCGTCGTATATACGCGCGACGGATCGGAGTATACGTCGGGAGCGGCGTCGCTGAAAATATGCGTGCCTCCGGGGTTGGGCGGAGAGGTGCGCCGTTACGAGATACGCAACGACGGCGACAAAGCCGCGGAGTACAGATTCGTATATTACGAAAGACTCGCGCTCGCTCCGCGCGCCGCGTACGCCGCGCATCCGTGTTTCGAAGACCTGTTCGTCGGGACTTCGTTCGACAAAAAGCGCAACGCCATCGTTGCAGAGCGCAGAAGCAGGGAAAAGAGCGGAGGACTGTATGCCGCGCTCGCCGTCATCGGAGCAGAGATCGTTCCCGACTGCGACGCCGCGCATTTCAACGGACTGCGTTTCGGCGAATACACGCCCCCCGACAAGGAAGTTACGGGCGATACGCTCGCCCCGTGTTTCGGAGGAAGCTGTACTCTGCGCGTCAAAGCCGGCGAGAGCGCTTCGGTCACGGTGGTCAAGTTCTGCGCTCGCAGCAGAGAGGCTCTGGACGATAAGCTGGAGATGCTCGGCCGTCCCGATTTTGCCGAATACGCTTCCAAGTCCGTCAAAGACGGCGGAGTGCTCGACAAATACGCCGACAACGCCGAGGGGCGGAATATACTGTATTCTCTCGCGTCGCAGCTGATGTATCGCGCGATGCCGAAGTCCGCGGTGCTGTCTAGACTCATCTCCGCCGATTCGGAAGCAAACCGCATTGCCGGAGGAAAAAAGACGGTCGTACTGCGTTACGGCGACTGCGAGAACTATTCGGCATGGGTCAAGGCTTGCGCTGCCTGCGCGGTGGCGCGCATTGATTTCGTATTGGCGATAATTTACAAGGAAGAGGATCTGTATGCCGAAACGGTCAAACGCGCGCTGATCGACGAGAGCGGGATCTCCGATCTGGACAGACTGCATTTCGTAAGACTGGTGGACGTGCGGGGAAAGAGCCGTCTGGAAGCGGAACTCACGGCGGGCGCGTTTCTGATAGGCGGCGGCGAGGCTAAAACGCCGTCGCGTACGTCGGGGATAGCGAGGGTGATCTCCCGATCGGACGGAGAGAGAGCCTTGCCCGATCTGTATCCCTGCGGAGCGGGAGGCTTCGATGCCCGCGGCGACTATACGG
>ERZ1090880.1796-NODE-1798-length-10128-cov-11.428770_pt1 | contig 10128 bp, 8 predicted proteins | sample MGYA00478471_ERZ1090880 | MGnify/ENA primary metagenome ERZ1090880 (study PRJEB33644, sample SAMEA5815734) | chicken gut metagenome | biome: Chicken; feature: Gastrointestinal Tract; material: Caecum | place: Ireland | collected 2019-01-01 | study: A study of... | reverse complement strand
GGCAACTTCATCTTCCGCACCATCGAGTTCGAGCAGATGGAGCACCAGTGGTTCTGCAAGGAAGGCACCGACCTGCAATACTACGAAGAGTACAAGCAGAAGGCGAAAAACTTCCTGCTCGGGCTGGGCTTCAGAGAAGAGCACCTGCGCTTCAAAGACCACGACAAGCTCGCGCACTATGCGAAGTCTGCCTGCGACATACAGTACCTGTTCCCGATGGGCTGGTCGGAACTCAACGGCATCCACGACCGCACCGACTACGACCTTTCCCGCCATCAGGAATATTCGGGCAAGAACATGAATTACCTCGACCCCGCGACGGGCGAGCACTACATCCCCTACGTCGTCGAATACTCCATCGGCGCAGACCGCCTCATGCTCGCGGTGCTGTGCGAGGCGTACGAGGAGGAAGAGCTCGAGGGCGGCGACGTGCGTACCGTCATGCACTTCCACCCCGCGCTCGCGGCGTACAAGGCCGCCGTGCTGCCTTTGCAGAAAAACCTCGGAGAAAAGGCGCGCGAAGTGTATAAGAAGCTCGCCAAAAAATTCATGGTCACCTATGACGAGGCGGGTTCCATCGGCAAGCGCTACCGCAGGCAGGACGAGATCGGCACCCCCTACTGCATCACCATCGACTTCGATACGCTGGAAAACAATACCGTGACCGTGCGCGACCGCGACACGATGGCGCAGATCCGCCTCGACGTCGACGAAGTGGCCGCCTATATCGAAAAATCGCTGGAACACTGAAAAAAAAGCCCCCGCAGGCCGCGGGGCACGAAGCACGATAAGCGGGCGGCTCTTTCGGAGCCGCCCGCTTTGCTTTTTCAGTTTTTCACCTTGCGGAACACGTACATCCTGCTCGCCATGCAGCCGCTGTTTGCGGATACCTCCGCAAAGTCGTACGTCTGTTTGAGCGGGAAGTCGCCCCCCGTGAGGAGATCGCCGCCCGCCGTAAAGCTCTCTTCTTTGCCGACGGCGCTCACTTCGTAGACCGCGGAAGGGTTCAGCCCTTTGAAACGCACCGTATGGAAGGGCGCAAAGGGCAGGTTCTCCATGACGTTGACCACGGCGATCGCGGACGCCTTGTCTTTGGAGACGGTCATGAAGCCCTCGACGCCGGGGGAGGAAAGGCGGTAATGGTCTCCGAATTGCAGCAGCTTTCTGTTCTCTTTGTAGAAAGCGATCTGCGCCTTTACCTCTTCCTTCTCTGCGGGGGTGAACTTTGTGGGGTCGAGCTCGTAGCCGAGCACGCCGCCGCAGGCGACGTTGAAGCGGACGTGCAGCGGGTTTGTGTTGCCCGTCTGGTGGTTGGGGCAGGCGGAAACGTGCGCCCCCATCACCGTCTGCGGATAGCCGTAGGAGGAGCCGCTTTGGATCGCCACGCGTTCGCGCGCGTCGGTGTCGTCGCTCGTCCAATACTGCGGGAAGAAGCAGAGATTGCCGAGGTCGAACCGTCCGCCGCCGCCCGCACAGCCCTCGAAGAGCACAAACGGAAACTTTTTCATGATCTTGGAAACGACGCGGTAATAGCCGAGCATATAGCGGTGGAAATATTCTCCGCCGGCGATGCCCTTGCCGTAGCAATCGGTGAAATTGCGGTTGAAATCCCACTTCACATAGTCGGCGCCGCTCCTGGAAATGACGTCGCTGATGGCGCGGATGACGTAGTTCTGCACCTTTTCGTCCGCCATGTTCAGCACGAGCTGGTTGCGCCAGCGGCGGGGCGTTCTGCCCGGCACCTTCATGGCGTAATTGGGATGCGCGCGGTAGAGGTCGCTGTCTTCGCTGATCATTTCCGGCTCCACCCAGATACCGAAGGAAAGGCCCATCGCGCGGATCTTTTCCGCAAGCTGCGCAAGCCCGCCGCCCGTCTTTTCCGCGTTGTCGTACCAGTCGCCGAGGGAACAGGTATCGGAATCGCGCTTGCCGAACCAGCCGTCGTCGAGCACGAACAGTTCGGCGCCGATCTCCTTTGCCGCGGTTGCGATGGCGAGCAGCTTTTCTTCGTTGAAATCGAAGTATGTGCCCTCCCAGTTGTTGACGAGCACGGGGCGCTCCTTCTTTTTCCACTTGCCGCGCACGATGTGCTCGGAAACGAAGGCGTGCATCCGCAGGCTCATTTCATCTTCGTCGGGCGCGAAGCACATGACGGCCTCCGGCGCGACAAATTCCTCTCCGGGGGCAAGCGCCCAGTCGAACATGAAATCGTTGATGCCGACGAGCACGCGCGTGATGCCGCTGTTGTCTGCCTCGAAGATCTCTTTATGGTTGCCCGAATACACGAGATTGAAGGCGTACACGCCGCCGGCGTTTTCCGCCATCACGAACGGGTTGTGCATATGCGACGAGGAACCCGCCTTCGAGTCGTTGACGAAGACGCCGCCGGGAACGGGACGGACGGTCTTGTGCCGCTCGCGGCCCCATGTGCCTTCAAAGGTAACGGCGTTGTAATCGGTGCCCGCGAGGTCGAGCTGCAGGCTCATCAGCCTGCGGACGCGGATCTCCCGGCGGGAAGCGTTGACCAGCTTCGCCGATACCGCGATGACGTCGCTGTCATCGAACACCGTATAATAGAGATAGAGCGCGATGCGCGTGGGCGCATCCACATATTTGAGTTCCAGCGTTTTCCCCTCTCCGTACGACGACGGGAGAGAAGGCAGCTCCGGCTTTTCCGTGAGCACCCTGCTGCGGGAAAAGGTAAAATCGGTGGAAAACCCGCCGTCCGCATTGAATAGCAGTACGCTGCTTTCCGTATATTCGTTGTTGGCGTTTCTGCCGTACTGCGAAAAGACGCGCCTGCCCGCGCCGCCGTAAAACTCGGCGCCCGTTCCCTGTATCTTTTTGCCGTAATAGAGGTATTCTGCCGAGTCCGCGCCGATCACAAGCGTCGTGTTGGGTGTGTCCAGACGGATGATCTGTCCCTTCTTTCTTATCATGTTTGCCTCCGCGTGCGAGTTTGAGAACACTTTGTGCACATATTTGAGTATACCATATTTTTCGACATTTGTATACTAAACGGAGGGCTTTTTCACAAAAAAACGCAACGATAACCTGAATACGGAAAAAAAGGACGGGGATCCGCCCTTTTTTTCATTCCTGCTTTCCGAGCTGCTTCCTCCTGCGGGAAAAAGCGGCAAACGCATCGCGCGGAGGAAGTTCTTCCTCCCCCTCCGTAAGGCGCGCACAGCTTTCCGCCGCTTCCGCGAACAGGCGCAGCAGTTCGCCGCGGAGCCCGCGCGGCAGCTTTTCTCCCAGCGCCGACGCATAGGCGGCGAGCACCTCGCGCCCGCACGCGCGCATATCCCGCGCCGCGTCCCGCTCGTTCAGCGTGCGGGAGCGCAGTTCCGCCGCTCTCATTCTTCCCCCAGCGCCGCGAGCACGGCATCGAAGCGGGAACGATGCCCCTCCGCGAGCGCATCCATCCCCGCCGCGAGCTCCGCGTCCGTCAGCGTGTTCGCGTAAGCCCTCGCCTTTTTGCACGCGAGTTCCTCCGCTACGAGGATGCGCTCCACGGCACAGGCGCCGCGCGCGCCCAGCTTTTCCTCTACGGTGTTTTCGTTCATACGATCGCCTCCGACCGCAGTATGGGCAACCGCAGCCCGTATTATGCAAAAGCGCCCTCGCCCCTCCGGGGCGCGGGCGCAGCCGCAATGTCGTTTTACAGATCTCCGCCGTTGGAACGGATGATGTCGCGGTAGGTGAAGTAGCTGTCTTTGGGCGTCCTCTTCTGCGTAGCGAAGTCGACATGCACCAGCCCGAAACGCTGTTTGTACCCTTCCGCCCATTCGAAATTGTCCATCAGCGACCAGTGGAAATAGCCCGCCGGTTTCGTGACGCCGTCTTCCGCCGCAGCGCGCAGTTCGCGCAGGTAAGAATTGAGATATTCGATGCGGTAGCTGTCATGCACCTTGCCGTCGGAAAAAACGTAATCCTGACAGGAGATGCCGTTTTCGGTGATATACACCTTTTTGCCGTAGCGGCGGTACAGATGGCGGGGAGCCCAGCGCATATTGACGGGCGTGATCTCCCACCCCATCAGCGTTTTCGGGGAACCGACGGGGGCTTCGAGCTGTTCGATGCTCCCGTCTTCCGCGCGGCGCACCGTCCTGCCCTCGTAGATATTCAGGGCGAAGAAATCGACGGGGGAAGAGATCAGCGCCATATCGTCCGCCGCGGCGGCGGGGATGTCTTCCAGTTCATAATAAGCGTCGGGATATTTTCCGAAAAAGACGGGGTCGGAAAAAGTGCTGATGACGCCGAGCGGGTTTTCCTTTTCAAAGGCAAAGGTGCGCTCGTACGCGGCGTTTATATCCGCCTCGCTCTCCGTGGCGGGCGCGTAGGTGAACCCGCAGGACGCATACCCGACTTCGGCGCCCTTTATCCCTTTCAGCACGCGGGCGGCGGTGCCGTGCGCGCGCAGAAGGTTGTGCAGCGCGAGCAGCTGTTCGCGCATCCCGTATTGCAGACCCGGCGCGTGCACGCCCATGCGGTAGCCGCAGCCGAGCACGCACTGCGGCTCGTTGATCGTCATGAAATTTCTGACGCGGTCGCCGTACAGCTTTGCGACGGCGTGCGCGTATTCGCCGAACCAATCGGCGACGGCGGGGTTGAGGAACCCGCCTTTCTCCTGCAAGGCCTGCGGCATATCCCAGTGATACAGCGTCATAAAGGGAGTGATCCCCTTTTCGAGCAAAGCGTCGACGAGGCGGGAATAAAAGTCCGCCCCCTTCCGATTGAGCTTGCCCGTACCCTCGGGGAACAGGCGCGTCCACGCGAGGGAAAAGCGGTAGGCGTTCGCATTCAGCCCCGCGATGAGGTCAACGTCCTCTTTCCAGCGGTGGTAATGATCGCACGCCACGTCGCCGTTTTCGCCGCGCGCTATGGCGCCCTGCTTGCGGGTGAAGCTGTCCCAGACGGAATCGCCCTTGCCGTCTTCGCGCCCGCCTTCGATCTGATAAGCGGCGGTCGCGACGCCCCAATAAAAATTTTTACCGAAATCCATGATACGTCTCCTTTATTTTTGAACGGGAAGATATTTTTTCAGTATGGCGGCGGCGTTTACGCCCATCATCGCCTGCCCGAAGGTCGAGGGATGCAGGATATCCGAACAGAGATAATAGTCTCTGTCGAGCAGGCTGCGCCCTTCCACGAGCACAGCGTTTTTATAGCTGCGCGCGACCTCTTCGATGACCTTGCGCGAGCGCGCGAAATTGTCCCTGTACGGCGCGGCCGTCGCGCTTACCTCGTCGAACACGGGGAAGGGCGTGACGATAAAGACGGGCTTTCCGGGCGCGTTTTCGCAGGCGCGGCGGAGAAGCCCGCCCATGCGTTCCTCAATGACCGCGGCGGGCCTGTCCGCTATGTTCGTGCCCGTTTCGAGGTACAGCGCGTCGTACGGTTCGGACAGCAGATAATCCGACATTTCCTTTTCGCAGAAGCACCCGCCCGCGATCGACTTGTTTGCGAGGTCCGCCCCCAGCAGCTGCGCGCAGACGGAGAGATAATTGAGCTGCTGGCACGCCGAGTTGCACCCCTGCGAGATGGAGGAGCCGTATGCGAGGAGGCGCAGGCGCGGCAGTTCTTCCGCGCGGGGCGGGCGCACGTTTTCCGCTTCGAGAGAGCGGAACGTTATATCCCCGTCCCCGTCGAGGCAGACGCGCCACAGCGACGCCGCAAAACGGTTGCGGGAACGGGCGCCGACGCCCTTCACCGCATCTCCGCGCTCAAAGGCGAGGGTATTTTCTCCGGGGACGGTGCGCACGGCGGCACACTGAAAATCTCCGTTGAACACGGTGACGTCGACGCTCTTTTCCGTGGCGATGCGCAGCGTGAAGCCGTCGCCGTCCGCGCAGAAGCGCAGTTCCGCCCCCACCGTCGTGCGGGCGCAGGCGCGGTGGCCGCTGTAATCGTACAGGAATTTTCCGTCCGCATCGAACGTGGGCACCGAGAGCGCGTCGCAGACGGAAAGCGGGATGCGGTACAGAACGCCGCCGTTGATCTCCGCAATGTTGTGAAATTCTATGTTTTCGCAGATCACTTCGCGTAGTCCTCCATTTTCTTTTCCGCGGCTTTGCGGGACGGGAAGGCGTCGATCGCGCCCTTTTTCGTGGTGGCGAGCGCGCCGCAGACGTTGCCGAAACGCAGCACCTTTCCCCAATCTTTTTCCCCTTCCGCGAGGGCGCACAGCGCTCCCGCAAAGAAGGCGTCGCCTGCGCCCGTGGTGTCGACGGGGCGGACGGAAACGGAAGGCGCGCGGAATATTTCGCCGCCCGCGCAGACCATGCTGCCCGCAGCCCCCAGCGTCACGAACACCGTTTTGCCGCCGGCGGCGACATTGCGCAGGCGCTCTTCGGCGGTACTTCCCTGCGCAAAGAGCGCGAGCTCTTCTTCCGAAAACTTGACGATGTCTGCCGCGGAAACGTATTTCGCATAGGTGCGCACGCCCTCTTCTTCGCCGGCGAAGAGATCGTCGCGGTAGTTCACGTCAAAGCTGACGCGCTTCCCCGCAGCGTGCATCTGCCCGATCAGTTCGTCCGCGAACGCCCTGCCCGACGGTTCGGAGAGGGGCAGCGAGCCGATATGCGCGATATCCGCCGCGGCGGCGATGCGTTCCGCCGCGCCCGCGGGAAAAACGTAATCGGCGGTGTGTTTGCGGAAAAAGCTGAACCTGCGTTCTCCGCCCTCCCCCAGCTCCACGAAGGCGAGCGTCGTGTTCCTGTCCGGCTCTTTGCCGAGCATGAGGAAACCGAACCCCTGCCCCTCCGCAAAGCGGGAAAGGAAATCCCCGATCAGGTCGCTGCCCACGCTTCCGCAGAAGCCGCACGCCGCGCCGAGCTTTTTCAGCCCGCAGGCGACGTTGAAGGGCGCGCCGCCCGCATGGCGCTCGTAGGTGACGATGCCGCCCTCTTCTTTGCCTATCATGTCGGCGAGGATCTCGCCTGCGCAAATGATCATATAACCTCCGATGCGGGCGCCTGGCCCGGCGATGTTTTCCGGAATGGCGGGACAAACGGGAGAACGTTTCCCTGCCTCTATAAATTATATCGTTTTCAGCAGAAAATGACAAGAATTTCGCGCCGTTTTTTTCATCTTTCCTGCCCGCCGCCGCGGTTTTTTGCCTCTTTTTCCGCGGCGCGCGTCTTTTCGCTCCTCGTCCCCTTCCGCGCGCGCCGCCGCGCAAGGATTTTTCTGCAAAAATTTATCCGGATCGTGGACAGCGGGAGAAAAATGCGGTATAATATTCCTGCGGGAGGACGGGGAAAAAGCCGTCCTCCCCCGGAGAACGGTCATGCGGGAAGCCTTTTACGAACCGGAAGCGGACGAGAGCGGGTATATCCACCTGCTGCGGACGGACAACAACAATACCCCCGCGCACTTTCACAACAGCGTCGAGCTGGCGTTCGTGGTGCGGGGCGACTTCCGTGCGCGCGGAGGCGGCGAGGAGGCGGAGCTGCACGCGGGGGACATCTTCTGTGCGGAGGCATATGTCACCCACCTGTACGCGAGCGACGAGGACGCGCGGGTGTACGTTCTCGTGCTTTCCGAAAGCTATCTGCGGGATTTCCGCGCGCAGTACGCGGGCAGCCTGCCGCAGTTCATGCGGGCGGGAGAGGACGCGAACGCGCCCGTATTCCGCGCGCTGGACGGCGCCTATGCGCAGTGGAAAAGCTGGTCGCCGCTCATGAAACGCGGGTTCGCCGATTATCTGCTCGGGCTGCTGGCGCTCCGCTACCCGCCCCTGCCGCGGCGCGCGGACAAGGAGGGAATGTTCATCGCCGAAGTGCTGCGTTACATAGGAGAACACTGCGGCGAGCCGCTCTCCGTGCGTTCGCTTGCCGACAGGTTCGGCTATACCCCCAACTACTTTTCCGCGCTGTTCAACCGCTATACGGCGGCGCATTTCCGCGACTATCTCGGCAGCGTGCGGCTGCAGAAAGCGGAGGCACTGCGCGCGGGCGGCGCCGGTATAGGCGAAGCCGCACTGCAGAGCGGCTTTTTGAGCCCGAACACTTATTACCGCGCCCTCGCGAGGGAAAAAAGCAGGCAGGGAACGGAAGTCCGCACCCCCGAAGCCGCGCCCGAAAAATCGTAGAAAATGACAATAATATCATGCGCGGCGGGATTGATTCCCGCCGCGCTTTGCCTTATACTTTAAGTACCCGACAGAAGGAGGAAAATCTATATGAAAACAGGCGTTCTTGCAGAGAGTTTCCGTCTGCCCTTCCGCGACGCGCTGCGCGCGGCGAAGAAGGCGGGGGCGGACGGCGTACAGATGTATGCGAACACGGAGACCGTACACGCGGACATGACCGCCGCGCAGATCCGCGACGTGCGTTCCGCACTTGCGGACGAGGGGCTTTCCGCCACGGCGCTGTGCGGCGATTTCGGCTGCAATATGTATTATACGCGTGACCGCGCCGCCATCGACAGAGAAAAGCGCATCATGGAGATCGCGAAAGAGCTGGGCACGGACATCGTGACGACGCATATCGGCGTCGTGCCGCAGGAAAACTGCCCGCAGCGCGACGCGATGCACGAAGTGTGCGGAGAGCTTGCACGCTTCGCAGATTCCATGGGCGGACATTTCGCCGTGGAAACGGGGCCTGAAACGGCAAAGACGCTCAAAGGCTTCCTCGACGAGCTGAACAGCCGCGGCGTATCCGTCAACCTCGACCCCGCAAACCTCGTGATGTGCGCGGGAGACGACCCCGCGGAAGCCGTGCGCACCCTCGGCGCGTATATCGTGCATACGCACGCAAAAGACGGAAAGATGCTGCGCAAGACGGATACCCGCCGCCTGTACGCCCCTTCCTATTTCGGACTGGAGCCGGAAAGTTTTGAGAGCTGCGTGCTCGAAACGCCGCTCGGCGAGGGCGACGTGCCCTGGGCCCGCTATATCGCCGCCCTGAAGGAGATCGGCTACGACGGTTGGCTGACCATCGAACGCGAATGCGGGGACGACCCCGCCGCCGACATCGCCGCCGCCGCAAAATTCCTGAAAAAATATCTGTGAGGTATGAACGATGAAAAAACTGAAGATCGGCGTCATCGGCGTAGGAAACATATCCGAACTGCACATCGACGCCTACCTGAACAACCCCGAATGCGAACTGTACGCCTTCTGCGATATCGACGAAGGCAGGCTGAAAGAAAAGGCGGACAAATATAAGATCTCCCGCCGCTATACCGACTGCCGCGAGATGCTGCGTGCCCTGCCCGAACTTGACGCGGTGAGCGTATGCACCTGGAACTGCGCGCACGCGGACTGCGCCATCGCGGCGCTGGAAGCGGGCAAGCATGTCTTCTGCGAAAAGCCGATGGCGATGAACGCGCAGCAGGCGGAAGCCATGCGCGCGGCGGCGCAGAAGGCGGGCAAGGTGCTGGGCATCGGGTTCGTCCGCCGCCACGCCGACGACGCCGCGTTCGCGCGCGAACTCGTACAGACGGGCAAGGCCGGCGAGATCTACTATTCCCGCGCGAACTACATACGCCGCAACGGAAACCCCGGCGGCTGGTTCTCTGACAAAGAGCTTTCCGGCGGCGGGCCGCTCATCGACCTCGGCGTGCACGTCATCGACCTCGTGCGCTATATCGTGGGAAACCCGCGCCCCGTTTCCGTTTACGGCGCGACCTTCTCCAAACTGGGCGCGCGCCACAACGTGAAAGACAAGCGGTTCTATGTTTCCGCAGGCAGCCGCGGCAAGGAGGATATCTGTAACGTCGAAGACCTCGCGACCGCGCTCATCCGTTTTGAGGACGGCTCTGTGCTGCACGCGGAGATGAGCTTTGCTCTCAACGTGGAAAAGGACAGCGGGCGCATCGAACTGTTCGGCACGAAGGGCGGCATCACCATCGACCCCGCCGTTTCCTTCCATACAGAATTTGCAGACCGCCTCGCGGACATCACCTTCCCTACCCCCGTGGTTTACGAGGGCGTGGCGTTCCGCCGCGAGATCGGAAATTTCGTGGACGCCGTCCTGCGCGGCGCGCCGCTGCTCGCGACGGCGGACGACGGCGTGGAAATGATGAAGATCCTCGACGCCGTGTATGAATCTGCCCGCACCGGGCACGAAGTCATACTCGGCTGAAAATTTTATCTCTCCCCCTTACGGATACGCCCCGCGC
>ERZ1090880.1786-NODE-1788-length-10144-cov-10.556051_pt1 | contig 10144 bp, 10 predicted proteins | sample MGYA00478471_ERZ1090880 | MGnify/ENA primary metagenome ERZ1090880 (study PRJEB33644, sample SAMEA5815734) | chicken gut metagenome | biome: Chicken; feature: Gastrointestinal Tract; material: Caecum | place: Ireland | collected 2019-01-01 | study: A study of... | reverse complement strand
GTGCCTGTGAGCTTGTAGCCGTTCAGACACAGCGTGACGGTCGCGTTGTCCGCGATCGTTATATCGGTAGTCAGCGTAACGTCGCTTGTAAGATAATAATTGCCGCTTTGAAGCGTGCCGCCTGTTGCCGTCAATTCCGTCCACGTTCCGTCGGCGTGGTCGTGAACGGTCGCTTCGCTCTCGGTGTCCGTCGCGGTTTCCGTCTCCGCCGCAAAAGCGGTGGAAACGGGCAAACTTACCGCAAGCACAATCGCAACGCATAATACAAACAGCGTTCCGATCAGCAAAACCGCCAACTTTTTCATCGTATTCGTCATGAGTTCCTCCTTTCTCGCACTCTGCGTCAATACATACGACAAAGCGCGTTTGCACCGTATTACTTTTATTAAGTCCCTACAAAACAAATTTCTCTTCCGTCCGGAAGAGAAAAGGGCGCGCCCTTTTCTCTATTCACTTAACAGCTGTACCGCTTTGTTAACAGGCAGGGGCATCGACTACTCGTATATAGATTATATCATAAATAAAGTATCCTGTCAATATTCCCAACTTTTGGGGGATTTACGGCGCGTGAATGCAATAATTTCCGCCTTTTATCGCGCAAAACGGCGAAAAAGGGATATGCGTTTACTCCGCATTACGTCTGCATTTTCCGTCTGTCAAATAAAAAAATACCGCTCACGTAAAATACGGAGCGGCAACCTTGCTTACTCTATTTCCAAATCTTCTGAAAAAAATATCGGATCGTCCAGAAACTCGATCACGGTCATTTTGAACCCACGCGCTATCATCATAACGGTGTTCAACTCGATACCTTTATTCCTGGCGCTCATAATGCCGTTCATCGTACCGTGCTGAATACCGGAATCCTGTTCCAGCCGATACTGAGTCATCTTCTTCTCCAACAATAATTGATTGATGCGTTTCGCAACCGCTTGGCAAACCGTCAAAACAAAATCTCCTTGAATTCTTTATAAATAGTCTATCAATATAAGGCGTTAAAAATACGGAGTTAGAACGCCGTATCGATTGCTTTCAAAGCTAAAAAAGCGTATAATATAGGGAGTTATAACGCCGTATAACGAGGTATCTTCATTGATAGCAACATTTATAGGTCATCGCAAAATTCAAAACAACGAACGCTTAACCGAACAAATAAAACAAACCGTCCTCAACCTGATTGACGAGAAACAGGTCGATACCTTTTTATTCGGCAGCCGAAGCGCTTTCGACGATTTGTGCCTTGAAACGGTCACGGAAATAAAAAAGCTCCGTCCTCATATCAAACGGATATATGTCAGAGCCGCTTATCCGTATATCGACAGCGCCTATGAAGCGTATCTGCTCAAATTCTATGACGCAACTTATATCCCCGACAAAATAGAAAACGCGGGGAAAGCCGCTTACGTAGAGCGCAACGAATATATGATCGACAAGGCAGACGTCTGTATTTTTTATTATAACGAAAACTATCAACCGCCGCTTAAACCTGCAACCAAAAACCGTATCTTCTCTTTTCAGCCGAAAAGCGGAACCAAAATCGCATACGATTATGCCGTACAAAAGAAAAAAACGATTATAAACCTATGCAGTGAACACAAAATCAAAAATAGCATGTCTCTTATGCAGGAGATACGTCAGTTTGCAGCGGATGTCGCACTAAATTTGTCTGGCCCGTATTTACTACACATCGCTCAAATGAACGGTTTAACAAATTAAATTACTGCTCCGAAAATAAAACGCGGAAGGCAACCATGCTTTCCGCGTTTTATAAAAACCTTCAGTTCAGCATGAATGATACGTTCGATAAAATTTCCCGCAGGAAAGGCTCATTATTAAAACTTTAATTCTTTCTCCCCTTATGCTTGCAATACAGCGACCTGATATGATATAATACGGTAAAACCACGCAAGAGGAAAGTATGCACCTTACGAGGCGGATACCGAACATCCTGCTCGCCGCGGTGACTGCGGCGGCATACATATGGGCCTGTTTTGCCGCAAATTTCGCGGAACAGTTCGTCTGCCTGAACAGTGCCGCAGCCGTTCTCGGAAGCGCCGCCCGCTGGATAGCCTCCGCGGGCTTTATCGCCCTGCCCGCCGCACTGCTCTACGGCGAACAGCGATGCCGCGCCGCGGCGATCTTTGCCGTTCTGCCCGCTACGCTGTTCGGGCTCGCGTTCAGCGGCCCGTACTTTGCGGTGTGCCCCGCCGAGACTCACGAGATCGCCGCCTACGCGGCGGTCAACCTCTCCGTGCTCGCTTCCTGCACATACCTTGCGTTCGGCGGGCTGCCCACGAAAAAAGAGGCTGCGGGCGCTGCCAAACTGCTGCCCCTGCTTCTGCTCGGCGTGTTCCCCCTGAACATCTTCATGCAGGTGCGGCCGCTCATGACGGCGAAATTTCTGCTCTTCCGCAACTTCGGGCCCTGGCATATCTTTTTTATCCTGCTGCTCGTCGCGGCGACCGTCGCCGTGTACTTCCTGTTACGCAAAAAGAGCGGAGAAGAGAGGTTCGTCGCCCTCTTTCTTCTCTCGCTCGCACTTTTCTTTCAGCTGGCCGCGCGTTTCTCTTTTGTGCGGCTGAACGATTATCAGACGGCAAAAGGCATCGTGGGCGCGCTCCCGCTGTATGTATGCAGTTTCGGGATCATGCTGCTGCCCTTTGCAATCATATCCGGCTCCTCCTTTTTCCGCGGGGCGCTATTCATGATCAACTGCCCCGGCGCGATCATCGCCTTCGTCTGGCCGGATACCGGGCCCGTGACCGTGCTGCATTACAATGTGACCTATTTCGTCTTTTCGCACATCCTCCTGTTCGTCGTAACGGCGCACCTGGCGATCTCGCTCGGCGGGGCGCCGCGCAGGGCGCACCTGGGACATCTCGCCTATGCGATAGCCGCATACTATCTGCTGATGGTGATCCTCAACGCGGTGGCCGTGCGCTTCGGCGGAGGGTATGACCCGAACTTTTCCTTCGTGGCGAAATGCCCCCTGCCGCTGCCGCTGCACGAGCTGCTGCCCGTACACCTCGGGATCCTGTGCTTTTCTCCGCCCTATATCGCCATACTCTGTGCGGTACAGTTCGCGCTCTGCCTCGTCACCTATTTCCTGTACAGGCTGATCGCCCGCCTCGCGGGCGGCGCGAAGGGAGGAAAAGGCGGCACTCCGGGAGAAATTCAGAAAATATCCCGCTCGACGGGGGTATAGAACAGCCTTTCCGCTTCCTCGCCGCCGGCAAAGGACAAGATCCACATGAGCTTGGCGACCGTCGCCTCCAGCGTCATACAGCGCGCCTCGAGCACCCTGCCGCAGGCGCGCAGTTTTCTGCCTACCGCATACTTGTCGAGGGCGCTGCCCTCGCGCTCCACCTGCGTGGTCAGCACCGCCGTTTTGCCGAGGGACAGAAAATGCGTAAGCCGCGCGCAAAAGGCGTCGTTTTCGTAGTTCGGCAGCCCGCCCGCGCCGAAGGACTCGATGATCAAGCCGTCGCAGTGACTGTCGAGATAATCGAAGATATCCGCGCGCAGGCCGGGGATCATTTTCAGCACGAACACGCGCTCGTTGAGCGAGCGGTAAAAGACGGGCCTGCCGGAAGGCTTGTTCCCCTCTATATAATAGAATGGTCTGCCCTCGCGCATGACGGCGACGGCGGGGAAATCTATGCTGGAAAAGGCGTTGAAACTGCGCGTGCGCGTCTTTTTGGCGCGCGTGCCGAGAATGACGCTGCCGTCGAACACGATGCGGACGCCGTATGCACCGTCATCCGCGCAGAAGAGAAAGGCATCGGCGAGGTTGCGGCGCGCGTCGGTATCCCGCGAATACACGGATCTCTGCGACCCCGTGAGCACGACGGGCTTCGCGCTCCCCTGCACGAGATAGGAGAGCGCCGCCGCGGTATACGCCATCGTATCCGTGCCGTGTGTGACGACGAACCCGTCGAACAGGTCGTAATTTTCTTCGACGATGCGCGCGATCTGCAGCCAGTGCGCGGCGCAGATGTTCGTGCTGTCGAGATTGAAGGGCTGGACGGTATGCACGTCGCACACCGAACCGATCTCCGGCACGCAGGCGAGAAGTTCCTGCGAGGACACGGCGGGCGCGAGCCCGTTTTCCGTTTCCTTCGAGGCGATCGTTCCGCCCGTCGCGATCATGAGGATTTTTTTCATATCTCTCTCCGAAAGGAAATATAGCCAAAACAGGCCTGCCGTCATACGCAGACCTGTTTTTTTGAAATCAATTTGCGAGAAGCATCAGGATAAGGAACAATACGGCGAGCACGAACAGGACGACGCACATGGGAAGGAGCATCATCTTGACGGCGGAGATATACGTTTTCCACTTCTCTTTGAAGGTGGAACGCGGGGGCGGATCGCCGGAAGGCTTCTTCTGCCCCGCGCGCGGCACGTTGGACATATCCGCGATCGTGCTGTTGTCGTCGTAATAGACGACCTTCTGCTTCTTTTTCTTCTTTTTGGACATCAGTCCTCCTGCGGATAGCAGTGGCACGCGACAAAGTGCCCCTCTTCGTACTCTTTATAGACGGGAGCGATGTGGCTGCAGATCTCTTTTGCCTTCGGGCAGCGGGTATGGAACTTGCAGCCCATAGGCGGATTGGCGGGCGAAGGAATGTCGCCCGTGAGAATGATCCTCTCCGTCTTTTCGTCGGGGTTGGGGTTGGGAACGGCGGAGAAGAGCGCCTCGGTATACGGGTGCATCGGGTTGCCGAAGATCTTTTCTTTGTCGCCGTATTCGACCATAGAGCCGAGATACATGACGCCGATCTTGTCGGAGATGTACTTGACGACGGAAAGGTCGTGCGAGATGAAGAGATAGGTGAGCCCGCGTTCCTGCTGCAACTTTTTGAGCAGGTTGATGATCTGCGCCTGAATGGAAACGTCGAGCGCGGAAACGGGTTCGTCGCAGACGACGAAATTCGGGTTCACGACGAGCGCGCGCGCGATGCAGATGCGCTGGCGCTGGCCGCCCGAAAACTCGTGCGGATAGCGCTCGTAATAATAATCGCGCAGGCCGCACTTATCCATGACGGAAAGGACGTAGTCTTTGATCTGCGACGGAGGCACGATCTTATGGACGCGCGCGGCTTCCGCGAGGATGCCGCCGACCGTGCTGCGCGGAGGCAGCGAGGAATACGGATCCTGAAAGACGATCTGCATCTTCGTGCGCAGCGGACGCATCTGCGAAGATTTATAGCCCGCGATATCCTGCCCCTCAAAAAAGATCTGCCCGGCGGTGGGCTGGTACAGTTTGAGGATAGTCCTGCCCATCGTGGTCTTGCCGCAGCCGGATTCGCCGACGATGCCGAGCGTTTCCCCGGGATAGATCTTGAAGGTAACGTCGTCGACCGCTTTCAGCGTGCTCAACGGCTTGCCGCCCAGCGACTTTTTCAGAGTAAAGTACTTTTTGAGATGGCGCACTTCGAGAATGGCGTCCGGATCGGGCGGGAGCGCCTTGTCGAGCTCGGACTGCGCGTCCATCTCGCTCTGTTCCTTCTCGCGTTCGGCGGCATCGTCGAAGCCGGCAAATTCTTCTGCATCCTCCGCGGGAGCGATATTCTGTTCCCCTTCCGCGGCTGCCGTGTTTACGGATTCTTCCGCGGCGTTGGTCTTGTTTTCGTTCTCTTGCATATCAGTCCTTCCGCTCTTCCTCGTCGTACAGGTGGCACGCAACGTAGTGCGTGGGGCTTACCCTGACCATATGCGGGTATTCTCCGGAGCATTTTTCGATGCAGCGGGAGCACCTCTCCTTGAAATAACAGTTATCGGGCATATTGATCGGGTTCGGCACGTTGCCGGGGATGTTGAACAGTTTATCTGCCGTAGACTTCATGGTGGGCTTGGATTTTTGCAGCCCCTGCGTATACGGGTGGCACGGGTTGTGGAAGATCTCCGAGGCGGTGCCGCGCTCGATGATCTTGCCCGCGTACATGACAACGACGTAATCCGCCATCTCCGCGATCACGCCCAGATCGTGGGTGATGAGGAGAATGGAGCCGTTGATCTTGCGTTTGAGGTCGTTGAAGAGGTTGAGTATCTGCGCCTGAATGGTCACGTCGAGCGCGGTGGTCGGCTCGTCGGCGATAATAAGGCGGGGTTCGCAGGCGAGCGCCATCGCGATCATCACGCGCTGGCGCATACCGCCGGAAAGTTCGTGCGGGTATGACGCATACACGCGCTCCGGCATGGCGATGCCGACGAGGTTGAGCATCTCGATGGAACGCTTCTTCGCAAACTCTCTGGTCGCGTCCGGCACATGGATGAGGGTGACTTCGTCGAGCTGGTTGCCGATGGTGAACACGGGATTGAGCGACGTCATCGGTTCCTGAAAGACCATCGACATCTGCCTGCCGCGCAGGCGGTACATCTCGTGCATGGGCATCTTGGCGATGTCGAACACCTTTTCTTCCTTTTCGTAGACGCCGATGCCGTTTTCGTCTTTCTGCTGTTTGGGACGCAGGATGGGGTTGCCCTCTTTGTCCGACCTGATGACGCCTTTTTTGTCGAGGACGGGTTCGGTGACGATCTCGCCGTTCTCGTCGCGCTCCCAGACCGGGATGAGCGCGCCTTTTTCGTCGCGCTTGTAATCCAGCGCCTTGAAGCGGATGGAGCCGCTGACGATCTGCCCGGAAGGCCCCTGCAAAAGGCGCATGACGGACATGGAGGTGACGGACTTGCCGCAGCCGGACTCGCCGACGACGCCGACGGTGGAGTTCATGGGCACTTCAAAGCTGACGCCGTTGACCGCCTTGACGACGCCCTGATCGGTAAAGAAGAAGGAGTGCAGATCCTCTATTTCAAGGATATTGCCCTCATCCTTCATCTCCGTGACGTATGCGGAAGGCGGGAGCTTGCGGCGCTTCGCCTTTTCGAGGCGGCGCATCTCCTTGTTGTTCGCCTTCGCGATCGCGCGGGCCTCTTTGCCCGTCAGGTAATGTTTGGAGGGGGCGGAGCTCGCTTCGCCCTCCTCTTTTTTCTTAAACCATTTCAAAAAATTCATGCCTATCGCCTCTGTTTGGGGTCAAGGGCGTCACGCAGCCCGTCTCCGATAAAGTTGAAGCCGAGTACGGCTATGACGATACAGACGCCCGAGGGCACCCAGACGCAGGGATAGTTTTGCAGGATATCGCTGCGGCGGGAGATGACTTCGACCATCGTGCCCCAGGAAGCATACGGGATCTGCACGCCCAGCCCGAGGTAGGAGAGCGTGGATTCGTAGAGGATCATGCTGCCGAGCGAGAGCGTCATGGTGACGAGGATCTGCGGCAGAACGTTGGGGATAAGGTGCTTGAAGATGCGGCGCATCGTGGAATACCCCATCGCCTCGGCGGCGACCATGTATTCCTGTTCGCGCAGGTAAAGGATCTGCCCGCGCACCAGCCGCGCCATGCCCGTCCACGACCATAGCGACACGAGGCCCATCAGCAGGTATATGTAATATTGCGCGGGGACTCCGTTCGCGTCGAGCACGGTGCCGAGGATGAGCATCAGCGGCAGCGTGGGGAAACACATGAGGATGTCGCACAACCGCATGATGACGTTGTCGACGACGCCCCCGTAGAAGCCCGCTATGCCGCCCAGAACGATGCCGATGAACGAGGTGAGGAATACGGCGAGGAAACTCAAAGTGAGCGAGAGCCTGCCGCCGTACATGAGGCGGGTGAACACGTCCATGCCCTGCTCGTCCGTGCCGAGGATATGCTCGGAAGAGGGCGGCGCGAGGGCGTTGATGGAGTCGTGCGTGACGATCATCTGCACGAAGGAACCGTCTTCGGTTTCGACGTCGTACACGGTGTAGCTGTATGTGCCGGAACGGTCTACTTCTATCTCGCCCCATTTATCGTAAACGACGGGCCCGAGCCAGCTGAAAACGATGAGGAATGCGAGCATGACGATGCCGGCGATGGAGAGCTTGGAGCGGAAAAACCTCCGCAGCACCATGCGCATCGGCGACATCAGCTTTATGTTTTTGTCGAGAGGCGTTTCGCCGTCGGCGTCGTCCGCGATATTTGCGAGCGATACGTCGCCCGCGCCTTCCGCGGCGAGCTCTTTCAGTTCAAGTTCGTCTTTATCCATATCTCCCCTCTCTTTAAGCGAGTTTGACGCGCGGGTCGACCACCGCATACATCAGGTCAGCGAGCAGCACGCCCAGAACGGACAGGCAGGCGAGGAACATATTGTACGTCATGATGACGGGGATATCCCCCTGCTGCATGGCATTCAATGCGTAGCTGCCGATACCGGTGAGGCTGAACACCTGCTCGGTGATCATCGCGCCGCTGAAGAGCGAAGGGATCAGCCCGGCGAGGCTGGTGACGAGCGGGATCATCGTGTTGCGGAAAGCGTGCTTATAGATGACCTTCCGTTCGTTCAGCCCCTTTGCGCGGGCCGTGCGGATATAATCGGAGTTGAGGACTTCGAGCATATTCGTCCTCGTCATCCTCATGCGCGAGCCGATGCTTAAAATGACGACGGTGAGGATGGGGAGAACCATATGCCACACATAGTCTCCGATCTTGGCAAAGCCCGTGAGAGAGCTGCCCGCGGAGGTCATGCCCGAAACGGGGAACCAGCCGAGCTTGTTCGCAAAGATATCTTTGAGCATCTGCCCGAAAAAGAAGGAAGGCAGAGAGATGCCGATGAGCACGAGCACGGTCACGACATAGTCGCGCACGGAGTACTGGTGCGTCGCCGCGGTGATGCCGAGCGGGATGGCGATCATGAACTCAAAGATGACGGCGATGAAAGCGACGAAGAAGGAAGTGCCGATCCTGTCCGCGCTGAAAATCTCGCTCAATACGGGGCGCTGGCTGATAAAGCTGTTGCCGAAGTCGCCCTGAAACACGTTCCCGAGCCAGGTGAAGTACCCGACAAAGATGTTGCCGTCAAGCCCGTAGGTATGGTACATCTGCTGGATGAACTCCTCGCTGACCTCGCCGCCGTTCTGCACGAGGGCGAGGATGCGGTTTTCGACAAAGTCGGTGGGCATACAGCGGAGGAGGACATACAGGATGACGGAAACACCGAGCAGCAAAAATATGGAAATTATGATCCTCTTCAGAATGTATTTCAGCATTCCTGTTTACCGTTCCATTTGTGGTGTGATCAAGCGACCAATTCGAGTTCCCAGACCTTTTCGAGGGGCGAGGAATAAGGGTTGACGTCTTCGTTGAAGCCTCTGACGGTGTTGCTGTTGTAGGCGAACAGCTCCTGCCTCTGATAGACGGGGAGTTCGACGGCGAGGTCAAGGACAAGCCCCATCGCATCTTCGTAAAGCGGCTTTCTGACCTCCGGATCCATGCTCTCGCGAGCCTGGTCGATGATGTCGCTCAACTGACGGATGATGGCGTATTCGGTGCTGTACTGACTCGTGTTCGCCTTGATCTCGCGGTAGCCCCAGGCATAGGTGGAGGTAGCCGTGGAGTTCATGTGATAGACCTGATACATATCGGGATCGACGGTGGAGCCCCACGCTGCCGCCCAGACCTTGAGGGAGCCGGTGGCGAGCTTGGTGAGCGCCTGCGAGTCCGCTTTAAGTTCGACGTTCCAGCCCATATCGTTGAGGATCTCCTGCGCCTGACGGAACACGTTGTAGCAGGGATGCTCGGTGATGGACGCGCCCGCGATGGTGAAGGTGATGGTCTTATCCGCTTCCGTCGCGCCGGCGCCGTTGTTTGCGGCCTTCTCGTAAGCCTCTATTTTCTTGCGCGCATCCGCCTCGCCGATCCACTGTGTATAGTCATGCCCGTTCGGCTTGGAGGTGTTGCCGTCGTCCTGGAAAGGATACGCCCAGCTTTCGCGGGACATGGGCCAGTCGATGGTGACGCAGGTACCTGCCTGGTAGAAGGAGGTCGCAAGAGAGATATTCATGGCAGACATGATCGCCTTGCGGACGTTGATATCGGGAACTTTGCCCGCATTGATGCCGATGTAGCCGTAGCCGAGCTGCCAGGTATCCAGGCTCTTGAAGCCGTCCCCTTCCAGCGCCGTGAGGCGGTCTGCATTGTCTTTGGTGAACTGGGGAACGACGTAGTCTACCGCGCCGCTTTCGAGGACGTCGATGGCGTCGGAAGAGCTGACGACCTGCATACGCAGTTTCTCTGCCTTGACGTCGAACATGAAGTTTTCGTTC
>ERZ1090880.1785-NODE-1787-length-10144-cov-12.284072_pt1 | contig 10144 bp, 17 predicted proteins | sample MGYA00478471_ERZ1090880 | MGnify/ENA primary metagenome ERZ1090880 (study PRJEB33644, sample SAMEA5815734) | chicken gut metagenome | biome: Chicken; feature: Gastrointestinal Tract; material: Caecum | place: Ireland | collected 2019-01-01 | study: A study of... | reverse complement strand
ATTGTCTATTTGGAATTTTCTCATTTTGACTTGCACTATTTATATTCTAGCACCATTCCGAGTCAACCACCAATACATCAGACGGATTACCCGTTCTTATTTTACCCTTGAATATATAAAATGCTCTTGCCTTTACCACGCACTCAGACTCTTCTAATATCCGCCTCATCTTCCATTCAATATCTTTCCTTTTTTCTGCTGGCAGAGTACCGATTTCGCTTTCAAAAACATGCATCAGCTCATAAATCAGTTTCATTTTTACTATCCCTCCCAAATAATATAATCTTTTTCGACATCCAGGCTCTGGAAATACTTTTCCGTCATCCCTGTTACCTCCAGAATATCCTCCTTGATTTTCTCCTTATCTTCCTCTGTTGCTGCGCCATATTTAGTATCAACATAAGTACATATCATATATTTCAGATACTGTTCGGCTTCTTTCCCTCTATGTCTTGCCATTTTTTCCTCCTTATCAATCTTTCATATCCTATAGAGGATATTTATTCATGCTTTTTCATCCCCGGCAGGCAGTTTTCCCAAATAAAAAGGCATAAAGAAAAGCTGCCGTTCTTTATACATCCTATAAATTTATTTAAGTCACACCATGATTTATTTACTATAGTATAAAATCTGTTCCAAAACAATAATGTTAGTTCTAATTGCGCAACTGCCGGCAGGTACTCTTCTCTAAGTGCTGCAAAATACATATTGTCTCTCCTTTCCTCTTTGTTTATTCATTCCTGTTTTTAAGTGCCTCTCCTTTCTCCCTTTCTTTACACAACAAAAAAAGACACTGCAAACCATAGTGATTCTTAGTGTCTTTCTCCATCTCATCCTGTGCATCATCTGCACATAAACAATTTCCCCTACGGGTATAGCTTCAGAATTCCCAAAGCCCAAAGGTAACTGCCTGGATTTCTCCATGCCAAAAATCTCACCTTTACCTTAGCATGGCTTTTCTCCCCTGTCAATACAGTTTTTCCCCTTCTGTCCCCTGCTTCTATGCAACCTTTTATATCCCTATCCTATCGTCATTTTTGTTCTTTTCTGTCAGGATGTCTTCTATGTCCTCTTCTTCTAATGCCAGGGCTTTCTCTATATCCATTTCCTCAATCCTTGCAAAATTCCGTTCCAGTTCCTCCGGCGTTTCTTCCGGTTCTCTTTCGTTTTCATCCTCCATCACTTTTGCAAGGTCCCTCTCCATATCCATCTTTTCACAAGCATTTCCACAATTCGGGCATACTCTGTACTGCTCTGGAAATTCCATCCCACACTTGTCACAGATATAAATCCTCTGATTTTGTTTTCTAAGTACGGCCATACAAATTCCGGTATACAGAATACTCAGAATAAGGATTCCTGCTCCCACCCCTTTACTGATAAAAACTCCTGCTAATGCCAATACCTGCAGCAGCATGGAACACAATGTTTTCCGTACATTCTCCGTATTTCTATGCTTCATAATGTTTTCCCTCCCATATTTATTGAAATAAAGTAAACACTACAGTACCTTTTATTGTCTCTTCCGCTATGCTCCCAAAACATCTGGAATCCACAGAGTTTTCCCGGTTATCTCCCATCAGAAAATACATGCCTAACGGCACTTCCTGTTCCTCCCAAGTCTCTTTCTGGTCGATATTCTCTTGCGAAAGATAATCTTCCGGGACAGACTCTCTGTCTCGTATCAAACGACCTTTTTCCATTGCAACGGCTGACCCGCCTTCTGCCACAATTCTCTTTATAATGCTGCCTCCCATTTCATTGGAATATGCCACCACAATATCTCCATTGTGCGGGACCTGCCAGCGGTCAACAATTACAAGATTTCCATCTTCCAAGGTTGGCCGCATAGAATCCCCCGAAACATATACGATAGTATAGCGGCTGCAAAAAAACAGAGTCACTATGACCGAAATCAATACTGAAAGTAAAATCTTCCTTTTCTTTTTTGTTCCCGTTCTATCCTTCCCTTCCCATTTTATGGTAATTGCGGCGCATCAATGCAATCTCCGCTTCGTCCATGCTGTAATGATCCATATCAATCCGAAGCAGCCTGCCTGTATTTTCTCTCGGTTCCTTTTCCTTGTCTGCTTCTCCGCTCCTATCTTTTACAGCTTTCTGCCCGATTACGTCTTGATGATTCTTTTCCTCTTCCAGATAGGCTAAAACTGCCTTTACAATAATCTTTGCTTTCCTTCTTCCCAACGTGTTCAGATAATCCCCGACAAGACGATGCTCGGTATCATTTTCGTCCAATCCAATCGAAAACCGGTATGGATTCCGTTTTCCCATAAATATCTCCCTTACTGTGCTTGATGGTCGATTAGGTACCTAATCTTATATCCTTTCGCATTTGCATGAATATCATCAATCACAAAGTATTCTCCCTGATAACGTTTCCATACCCCTTCCAGAATTTCCGCTAATACAATCGAACCGCCGCCCACAAAAATCGTGAGGGTCGTATGAAAATCTATTCCAATCTCCCTGAAGATTCCCAACAGTTCAATGACATGCTCCTTTGCAATTTCAAACACATAGCCAATAATCTGTTCAGAGAAACGTGTCTTATCCCTTTTCAAGATATGGAAAATATCAACTTCATCCAGAAGAAGGTTGCATCTTCTGTTAATGGAAGAACGTATTTTATTGTAAAGTGTTATCATTCCAAGCTCCAGAGAATCCGACTTATCCAGTTCCCCATACCGCAAAAGCAGATAATCAATGGTCATTCCTCCAAAATCCACAATGCATACTTTGTTATATTCATTCAAATTCATTTTTGAAACAAGAGTCAGATATACTGCATAGCCTTGGATATTCATAACAACCTCAGTAAAGACCACGCTGTATTTTTTATCTTTATACCCAAAACTTATCGGAGTGTTATTTCTGAGAAAATAATCTTTAAATTTTGTTCTCAATGCCGCATAATGCGCAGGCGGCAGCCCCACAAGTAATGTAACCTCAATCAATCCATTCTTTACTGGATACTTCTTTTCCCCGCCTGTATATAGTTCTCTTGCCAATGCAAGCAGCGCCAGAATATAGTAACGATCATCCACCGTTTTGTCATACATATATGCCAGACGGTTTACTGTTTCCATGTAATATTCTCCCTCGTAGAACAGTGCGTCTTCCATCCGCTCCGGCACATAGTCCAATTTCTTTAATCCTGCCTGTGTTACCATGTTTTCCGTTTTAATTTTGTCATTTCCTGTGTCTAATGCAAAAATCATATCTCCTAGCTCCTTCCCGTCAATGCCTGAATACCTTTCATTTTCTCTCCATTTTGTTTTTCTACTGTTCAAAATTTTCTTTGAAATGCTGCAGAAGCTCTCTGCTCTCTTTTTCATATCCCCACAAAACACTGCTGACAGCCTCAAATGCCTGTTCACGCCATCGGAAATATGTGGCCCGGTGAATCCTTGTCAATTTTGGAAAATGCGGTTCCAGCTTGTCCAAGATTTCCTCCACACTCTCCGCCTTGTAAGCAGACATATAACTGTAATACAAAACCCAGTAATAACGTTCTCCCTGCGGATGGTATTTTCTTGTAAGATCCACCGCTTCATCAATCAGTTTCAGGAACTGATTGGACCGATTGATAATCTCAATTCTGGGTTTCAAACCAGATAAATCCTGGTCAATATTCATCCCCGCTTGGTACATACTATCAAGAAATTCATCCACATCCATCCCATATTCTCCTTGAAAATGGTGTCTGACCTGATTGATCCGAATCTGCATATTCCATGAAACAGCCCTGTAAATCTTAAACAATGCGATAATATCATGGTATGAGGTATTTTCCCCGTTCTTGAATTCCTTTGTTATAACACCTGTTCTTCCCATACTATCCTCCTATGCTTCCTTGTCTTTTTCGGGGATCTCATTTCCATTTTCCTCGATAGTCTGTCTATCTCTAAAATCCTCTGACATCATATCTGCCCTCTTACCCACAATAATGCAGCAGTACAGGAAAAACGTGTTAAGCAAACCTAAAATAACTACTATGAAAATCATAAACCAACCTCCTGAAAATCAAAAAAGGAATACATTGCCTTTCACGGTCAATATAATCCTTCTGATAGTCACACTACACAAACATTTCATCTCTTATCTTTGGTTTAAGATGTTCACAGATTTTAGATCCATGTTCTTTTGAAACAGTCTTTATAATGGATACGCACATAAGAATTTTGTTTCTATCAATGGTTCGTTCCTATGTGGTATCCACTATCAGCAGTCATTCACCTCCTCGTACAGACCTTATAGAATAATTTTTAGGCTCCAAGCGCCATATAATATGTAGTAGGACTAGCAGCCGGAATCCCATTATTATGTCTGCACTGGTTTAGTCTTTGGTTTACAAGTTTCATAAAAAGCATCCTATTTGGCCGCTTTTTGTGGTAAAATAAAAGAAGACTAAATTAGCGCAAACCCTTTATTTATGGGCTTTCAACTAACTTAGTCTTATTTTAACAGAAGCACCAGACCCGGAAGGGCCCATGATTCCCAGAAATTCTCCCTCCTCTACAGTAAAGCTGATGTCTCGGAGAGCCTTAGTGGGATTTCCCTGATTTCCATAGTATTTCTGAATATGCTCCAGCCGCAGTATTTCTTTCAATTTCTCAGTACCTCCTTATGCATAATCCTTTCGGTAATACCAGTATAGGAAATCAGATATCTTTTTTGTATGGACTTTCCTTACGAAGTTCTAACAGAATTGTAAGAATTTATATAAAAAGTCAGGGAGAAAAGTGCTCCTTCTTCTGTTTTCTCTGGGTGGATCTCAATTCCCAGTTTCTGGCACAGTCTTATGCAGAGGTAGAGTCCGATTCCTGTAGAAGACTGCTGCTCTCTTCCATTGCTCCCTGTAAATCCTTTTTCAAAAATCCGGGGAAGGTCCTCCTGAGGAATACCCATACCGTTATCCCGGATAAAAAGTCGGACCTTTCCTTTTTCTTCCCTGGCATAAAATTCCAGCTTCAGGTTTTCTCTTTTATATTTTACAGAGTTGGCGATCAGCTGGTTCAGGATGAAAATGATCCATTTCTCATCGGTATAAACCAGTATGTCCAGGTTTTCTGTTTCCACTGCCGCCTGATTTTCCAGCAGCAGATATTTATTTTCAGCAACAGCTCTGTGGACCATACCGGAAAGTGATACCTCCCGTACCAGATAGTCCTTTTCTGCACAGCCAATCTTGGCATAATAAAGAGCTTGTTCCGTATATCTGCCGATTTTCTCCAGCTCCCCAAGAGTCTGGCGGAAAGGGGCTCCCTTCTGGTTTTCACAAAGGAGTTTTGCCGCTGTAATAGGAGTTTTAACCTCATGGATCCACTGTTCGATATATTCCCGGTATTCTTCTTTTTCTCGTCTTATGTCCTCAATTTCTTCCAGCATAGATTTTCCGCTCAAGCGGAGAAGCTCATAGTAAACAGCCTCTTCTGCTCTTTCCGGCGGGGCCATTACTTCGCCTATGAGATAGGATTTTTCCAGCTGCCGGCCAGTGTCCAGCAGCTTGTCCAGCCGTTTTTTCCGGAAAAGATAGACTGCTGTCAGAGAGCCGGCCAGCGCCAGGATCCATACCGCTCCGATCAGAAGGCAGACATCCCAGGGATTTCCATTGGCCAAGAGAAAAATGAAAAGGGCTGCCATTCCTATTCCATTTGCCAGAAGAAAAGGAATCCTGTTTTCCCAGTATTTTCCCCCGTTCATATGGTATACCCCTGTCTGTGCCTGGTCTTAATAAAATTTGTCAGTTCCACTGCCTTCAGCTTTTCCCGTATCCGGTTAATATTTACACTTAAAGCATTGTCATCTACATATACTTGATTGTCCCAGAGGTATTCCACCAGATCCTGGCGGGAACAGATTTTTCCTTTATGAGAAAATAAATAGTAAAGGATTTTCATCTCATTTTTCGTAAGCTCCACAAAAGCCCCTCCATATTCCAGACTGCTGGTCTCCAGGTGAAGGACAGCTCCCTTATGCTCCAGGGTTTCTGCTTTCTTTGCAAAGCCTGATTTCTGGATCAGAGATTGAATCTTTGCCAGAAGGATAGGGGTGTTATAAGGTTTTGTGATAAAGGCGTCTCCTCCCAGCATAATGCTGTTCAGCTCGTCCATATCTGTATTGCTGCTGGTCACAAAAATAATAGGAACCTGAGAAAAGCTCCGGATCTGAGAGCAGATGGAAAATCCACTGACACCTGGCAGTTTAATGTCCAGAAGAACCAGGTGCGGCTCATATTCCCGGACCTGGGAAGCCGCATTTCCAAAGTCAAGGGCTGCTTTTGTTTCGTAGCCGCTGCCCTGGAGGAGAACCTGAAGCTGCTCCCGGATCACCGGGTCGTCTTCTAGGATAAAAATTCTTTGTTCCACTTTTATGCTCCTTTGTATACGCTGTATGAATTGCCTGAAAGCCAGTATCAAAGGCTTAAAGCTACAGGATATATCTTTCTCCCAGCCGGAAAATATGATATTTCTTTTCCGGATAATACCGTTCCATATAATCTGCAAAAACCAAAGGATTTTCTTCATTTCCACCGATCATGTCGTAGTGGAGAGGAATGGTCAGATCCGCCTTAATCTCACTGGCAAACCAGCAGGCCTCCCGGCTGTTCATGTTCCCCACAATATCCTGTTCGTTCCGCTCCAGATCCCTGCCGTTTATAGGAACCATAGCAGCATCTATGCCCTGGGCTTTCTGCAGCTTTTGGATCAGTTCCCTGGTGACGACGGTGTCTCCGCTGTGGAAAATCTTTCTGCTGCCAAGACTGATCTGGTAGCCAAGAGTCCGACTGCATCCCTCCTTGTCAAACTGATATTCCTCATGAGCTGTAGCCGCCGGCTCCACCTGGATTCCCTCTTCTAAGGTGATTTCCTGGTCCTGACATATGCCCAGGATCTGTTTCTCCGGAATTCCGAAAGAAAGGGCCTGGTCCGCCAAAGGCAAAGGTAAAAGAACCTTCATTTCAGGATTCCCCTTGCACATCCTCATCAGAGTTTCCCTGTGCATATGGTCTCCGTGATCATGGGTACAAAATACATAGTCTGCCTTCAGCTCTTCCGGCAGGAAGGGAATGGGATAATTTCTCCGATCCCTTCCATCTTCTCCCGGCATAGCCCCCAGCACCGGGTCCAGGCATAAAACTTTTTCCTTCCATTTCACGATCATTCCCATCTGGCCTATATACCAGAGACTGAGCAGTTCCTCCGGAAGATAAGTTTTTTCTATTTCTTCAAGAAGCTCCCTGCCCTTTTTATACCATTGATAGCTCATACTTTTGCCTCCTCTATTTTCCTGAGGACTATTATACTACAAAGCAGCAGGTCAGGCGAGTCTTTCTGCCCGCCACTTTCCTTCCTCCGGATAAAAATATAGACAGAAAGATTTTTCTATCCCTTCCTGGCAAACCCGGCATTGATATTTCCACAGAGAGATTCCTCCATAGCGCAGTTTCTGAAAGGTATCTGTAAAAATCGGGCCTATAGACCGGATATTGCCCTCTTCGTCCTGGATTTTCATAGACAGGGGCATCCCTTTTCCCTGAGCGGTAAACCAGCATTTGACTGCTGCAGGAAGAAGGTGGGAATCCAGAAAGACTTCTTCCTCTTTTTCATAAATATTCCTGCCTGTCCCGAAATTCATTTCTGTTCTTCCCCTCCTGCCAGAGTATATACAACTTTCCTTTTCTCTCTGGAAATTCCTCCTGACATATGGTCCACAGGCGTATTCAGAAATGCCGCCCGCTTTACTGCATCTGCCCCATAACGCTGGCGGATACGGTCTACCGCCAATTCTGCCTTACGTCTTTTTTCATATTCCTTTCCCTGAAAAAGACTTTCCTGTACCGGCGTTCCTTTTTCCGTAAGGCAGCTTCCGTGAATCCCCAGATGGCGAATAGGTTCTCCCTTCCAAAGCTGATGAAAAAGCAGGGAAACCCTCCCATAGATTTCTCCTGTAAGGTCAGTGGGATCCAGGAATTTCTTCTGATGAGAATATTTGCGAAAATCCCAGGTTTTTATAGAAACAGAGAATACCTGAGCCCTTACCTGGTCCTTTCGCATTCTTGCCCCCAGCGTTTCTGACAGACCCAGAAGGGCCAGCAGGGCCTGTTGGGCGTCTGTTACATCGAAAGGAAGGGTAAGGCTGTTTCCATATCCTTTGTTTGCTTCCGGTTCCTGTTCTACCGGAGAGTTATCCATTCCATTTGCAAAGGCCCAGAGAACCTCTCCCTGTGTTTTTAAATGGGATATCAATATTTCTGGGGCCGTCCGGGCCAGTTCCCCGATGGTATATATCCCCAATCCCTCCAACTTCTTTCTGGTCCTTTCCCCTGTAAAAAACAGGTTCGACACAGGCAGAGGCCAGAGCTTTTCCGTGATTTCTTCCGGGAACAAAGTATGGACTTTATTGGGTTTTTCGAAATCTGATGCCATCTTCGCCAGAACTTTATTGGAAGAAATCCCGATATTTACCGTAAATCCCAATTCACGCTCAATCCTCTCTCTGACCATGTCAGCCCCTTCTCTTGGACTGCTCCACAGAAATTCAGTTCCGGTCATATCCATAAAAGCTTCGTCAATACTATACTGCTCCACAGCCGGAGAAAATTCTTTTAAAATCTCTATGAAAGCTTTAGAGGCTTTCTCATAAAGCTGGTAATGAGGAGGCACCAGGATCAGCGAGGGGCATTTCCTTTTGGCCTCCAAAATACTTTCTCCTGTACGGATCCCATATTTTTTCGCAGGAACAGACTTGGCCAGGATAATGCCATGACGCATTGCAGCGTCTCCTGCCACACCTGCTGCTTGTCTGCGTAAGTCCTCTTTTGCTCCCAGGTGGCGAAGCCTGTATACTGCCTCCCAGCTAAGATAAGCGGCGTTTACATCCACATGAAAAATAACCCTGTTGCCAAACATATGTTCCACCTCCTTTAGGCTTATTATAAGAACGTATGTTTGTATATTCAACAGGGTTATTCTGGTAATTTATTCTACGAAATTGCTTAGCTGCTCCATTTAAGCAAATTCTTTACGCTGATAGATTTCCACAGAAATAAAGTAGGAAGCAATGAAAATTACCAGGGCAGTCAGCGTATAGATAAGAGCTACAAAGGGGTGGTGCATATTCATACCTTCGGTCCATGGAGACAGGACAAATGCGGCCAAAAGCATAATTCCTACAGCAGCAAAGGCAGACAAGATCATGATCAGTTCATTTTTATCTGTGCCAAATTTCAGCATAAGCGGGTACATGATTCCTACGGAAATAGCAGAAAGCGTCAGACCATAGGTATAGCCGCTGAGCACAGCCGAAGATTCCAGTGAAATTCCGGCAGCCGATGAAACAATTAAAGTGATACCTCCCATAAGTACACCTAACAGGATCAGTATAGCAATAGAAATATACTTTGCCAGTATAGCTTCTTTTCTTCCCACAGGCAGTGTCAATTCATATTTGTTCCATTTTGCCACAGTGTCTGCATGAAGAGAAGTGCCGGTATTTACAATAAAGATAAAAATCTGAATGGAAATTATACGTGGTATAAAATTACTGTCTGGCAGTAAAAGCGGCGTAGCTGCCAGAAAGGCAGCAATAAGAAAAGAAATTCCCATATTGCTTTCCATTGAATAAAAGTTATTGCGGATAAGTCCTTTCATCGGTGTTCTCCTTTCACATAAAGCAGCATGATCTCATCGATGGTTGCCGGAATGACCAGTGCTTTCGGGTATTTTTTCTGGGCCCTGTTTCTGTCGGCCGTCAGTACCTGCCATTCGTAGTCCAGCCGGCGGTATGTGATCTGATCTTCTTGATCCAGGGCTTCAAACTGCTCTCGACCACATTTGATGATTCCATAGTTTTCCAGCAGTTCATCTTTGGATTTGGCGAATATGATTTTCCCCTTATGGATAAATACGATATAATCGGCAACCTTTTCCAAGTCGCTGGTAATATGGGAGGAGACTAAAATAGAGTGTTCCTCATCCTGGACAAAATCTAAAAACATATCCAGAATGTCATCCCGCATCACCGGATCCAGGCCGCTGGTAGCTTCGTCTAAGATCAGCAGCCTTGGATGATGGGCCAGAGCCACTGCAATAGACAGCTTCATTTTCATCCCTTTAGAAAA
>ERZ1090880.1779-NODE-1781-length-10161-cov-11.602513_pt1 | contig 10161 bp, 9 predicted proteins | sample MGYA00478471_ERZ1090880 | MGnify/ENA primary metagenome ERZ1090880 (study PRJEB33644, sample SAMEA5815734) | chicken gut metagenome | biome: Chicken; feature: Gastrointestinal Tract; material: Caecum | place: Ireland | collected 2019-01-01 | study: A study of... | reverse complement strand
CCACAACCTGCTGATTACAAATCAGCTGCTCTGCCAGTTGAGCTACACCAGCACGCCATACCAAAAAGATAGTGGTGCCTTGGGGTGGAATCGAACCGCCGACATACGGATTTTCAGTCCGGCGCTCTACCAACTGAGCTACCAAGGCAAAAGCCGCATGTCAAGCGGCGAAAAAAATTTGGCGACCCGAAACGGGCTCGAACCGTCGACCTCCAGCGTGACAGGCTGGCGCTCTAACCAACTGAGCTATCGGGCCAAATAGGGTGGTGGGCCTTCACGGACTCGAACCGCGGACCAACCGGTTATGAGCCGGTAGCTCTAACCAACTGAGCTAAAGGCCCCCATCGGCGCATAGGTCTTTTACCCGAACGCGCTTGTATATAATAATATAACCGAGTTCTTTTGTCAAGTATTTTTTTGCGATTATTTCGTCAATATTCAAAATTTTTTTCGTGTGCTCCCGCGCGCGGGGCTCAGCCCCTGTTTTACCCCCAAAGGCGCGCCGTTTTTTACAATCTTCGGCAAAAATCGGCATATCGGCGCAAAATTCTTGCCCGTCCGTATAGTATTATTCATACAAAAGCGCAATAAAAATGCTGGAGCAAAACTTATGACAGTGCAGGGAACTCTCCGCGGCGGCACGCTGTGCATAAACCTTTCGGGCGAGCTTGACGAGTGCAGCGCCGCGGCGGCGCGCAGAAAGTGCGACGAACTCATCGATTCAAACGTACAGGCGGCGCGCATAGTGATAAATCTGGAGGGAGTGCGTTTTATGGACTCCACGGGCATAGGCTTTCTTATCGGCAGGTACAAAAAGGCTTCCCGCCTCAATATCCCCGTCTATATCGAAAACCCCGACTTTGCCGCCGACAAAATACTTAACATAAGCGGTATATACTCGCTTATACCGAAAGCCGAATAAAGGATATCGCAATGAAACCCAACTACTTAAAACTCGAATTTTTATCTCTGCCCGAAAACCAGGCCTTCGCCCGCGACGCCGTGGCGGCGTTCTGCCTTCCGCTCAACCCCACGCTCTCGCAGCTTTCAGACGTAAAGACGGCGGTTTCGGAGGCGGTGACCAACTGCACCGTGCACGCCTACCGCGGCACTTGCGGAATAGTAACGGTGGAGTGCCGTACCGACTGCAGCGTATTACATATTAAAATCAGCGACAACGGCGCGGGCATTGCCGACGTAAACGCGGCAGTCCAGCCGTTTTTCACGACCCTGCCCTCCGATGAGCGTTCGGGCATGGGCTTTACCATAATGCAGACTTTTATGGACGAGTTTTCCGTGCAGTCCAAGGAGGGAGAGGGCACGCTGGTTTGTATGTCGAAACGCTTTGAACCGGAAGTGGAGAATGCTTGATGTCACCGAAACAAACCTGCTCATATCCCGCGCCAAATCGGGCGACAACGCCGCCAAGGAAAAACTCTTAACCGAAAACGCCAACCTCATAAAGTCGATAGTCCGCCGGTATCTGGGCAAGGGCGTGGAGTACGACGACTTGTACCAGCTTGCAAGCCTCGGGCTTTTAAAGGCGATAAACGGCTTCGACGAGAGTTTCGGCGTGCGTTTTTCCACGTACGCCGTGCCGATGATTGCGGGGGAGATAAAGCGCTTCATGCGCGACGACGGCAGCATAAAGGTATCGCGCGCGATAAAGGCGGAGGCGAAGGCGATTAACAAATTCGTTGAGGAATATGCCGCAACGAACGGCGCCCAGCCGAGCATAAAAACCATCGCCGAGCGCTTTTCCATGCCCGAAAGCCAGGTCGTTTTCACCATGGGTTCGCAGCACATGCCCGTGTCGCTCTCCAGCCAGGGCGAGTATAAGGACGAATCCACGGGCGAGCTTGCCGAGCGCCTGCCCTCGGAGGACAGGCAGGAGGACATGATAGAGATGCTGCAACTCAAAACGGCGATAGAGGGGCTGGACGAGCGCGACAAAAAGGTTATAATGCTGCGCTATTTCCGCGACATGACGCAAAGCGAGGTTGCGTCCTTTCTCGGCGTGTCGCAGGTGCAGGTTTCGCGCATAGAGAGCAGAATTTTGTCCTCTTTCCGCAAACAGCTTGCAAACTGAGTGCAAAACAGGTTTTGTATAGTAAACTGCTTGCAATAAAGCGCCCCGCCGCGGTACGGCGGGGCGCTTTGGCGAAAATGTCGCACAAATTGCAAAATATGTCTTGCTTTTTTATTTTTACGGTGATACAATAAGAATACTAAAATAGTGCGTCCCCGCACATAAAAATATTTTGGCTTTAACAGCCTTGCGGCTGGAAAATAAAAGGCAAAAATTATTTTTGGAGGTTTTTCACATGAAGAGAAGTTGTGAAAAGCTGTTAAAGAATGTGGGGGGGGGTACGGTAATTACTCTTCCCGCAAATTAATAACAGCTTTACGTCACGGCTTTACTATTATGGAACTCGTAATAGTGATAGCCGTGATTGCAGTTTTGGCGGCAGTATTAATCCCTACGTTCGCCAACATTACCGAAAGGGCTAATCAGTCGGCAGACGAACAAGCAGTCTATCAAATGAATCTTGCCCTTGCTGTTGTAGAAATTGACGACAGACCCGAAAATGTGGCAGACGTTATTGCTGTCCTTAACACTGAGGGTATGGATTTGGAAGATTACAGCCCTCTGCTTTCGGATACTCGGTTTTACTGGGTAAAAAGCATAAACCGCATTGTTATTGCCGACGGCGACGATAATGTTCTTTATCCCGAAGACCGTGTTGAGCTTGTCCGTACGGCGGGCGACTGGTATTCTTTGGATGGCAATATAAATCTTAACGAATCTTGGAAAGAAAATGTTGCTCAAAATGCGGTAACGCTTACTTCGGGAGAGCAGTTTGCTTCTTTTATTAGTGAATATAATAACGGGGACAGCGTGGCGGCAAGTGTTACGACTGTAAATCTGTCTGGAACTATTGATTTGGGCGGTGCAACTTATAGTATAAAGAATCAGATAAATTCTGATTTGACAATACAAGGTACTTCGTCCTCGCAACCTGCATTAATTACTGGTTTCCGTGACGATAATAATTCTATCTTCGGACAAGGTGAGTTTGCTCATAAGGGCTATGGATACGGAATATTTTCCAATATCGGTGCTAACAGCGAAATAACTTTAAAAAATCTTGTTTTTGAAAATATGCTTGTAAAAGATACCCTTGAAGATACTGGCACTATGGGCTTGATAGCGGGCTATGTTTATGGCACGCTAAATCTTGAAAACGTTACCATTCGTAACAGTATTGTTGAAGGCGGACAGAAAATCGGTGGCATAGCGGGACGCGTAGATGGAACTTTGAATATGACAGATGTCACTGTTGAGAATGTTACTGTTAGCGGATTGCTTGAAGTTGCAAAAATTGTCGGGTATGTTTACTCCACTGCTAGCGTGCAAAGTCAAATGTTATCTGTATCGTCGGTAAATGTCGTTCAAAATGATATTACTACTCCTGAGGATTACATATCAAATTGGGGACCGGCAACAATCATTTCGCCTGAAGAAATAAATGAGGGCGGAAGATTGTATCTTGTAACTCCATATGATAAACCCCCTTATTCTTATTATATTTCATCTCATTTTACAGATGAATATTATTGGTTAGTTTCTAATAAGGTTTTTACAATAGATGAACAACAATATTCTATGCCTTGTACATCTACAAGCAGTAATATAACAAACGGTCAGATAGTTGAGTAATTTGACTTTGTATTTAAAGAAGCCCGCATATTGAGTGCGGGCTTCTATTTTGCTTTAAGGGCAAATTCTCTCTTTTTATTGCGTGCGGCGAAAAACCGTGCTATAATAATATAAGAGGTAAAAAACTATGCTCAACCAGAGATGCGTTCAGTTAGGTAAAGTCCGCTCCGTTATAAGGGAGCTGTTTGAATACGGCAACGCCCGCAAGGCCGAAATCGGCGAGGACAAGGTGTTCGATTTCTCGCTCGGCAACCCCAGCGTTCCGCCTCCCGCGGAGCTTGAAGAGGCAATGCTCGGCCTTATAAAAAATTCCGACCCCGTAAACCTGTACGGCTACACTTCGGCGCAGGGCGCGCCGGGCGTGCGCAGGGCGGTCGCGGAATATATCAACACGAACTTCGGCAACCATGTAACCGAAAACGACATTTATATGACGTGCGGCGCGGCTGCCGCCATAACCATAACGCTGTGCGCGCTGTGCAACGAGGGGGACGAGGTGATAACGTTCGTCCCCTGCTTCCCAGAATACTCGGTATTTGCCGCGCAGGCGGGAGCGCAGCTTATAAAGGTAAAAACGTGCGACGGCACGTTCGACATCGACGTCGCGGCGTTCAGAAGCGCCCTCACGCCCAAGACTAAGGCGGTAATAATCAACTCGCCCAACAACCCCAGCGGCGTCGTCTATCCCGAAAGCAGCATACGCGCGCTGTGCGACGTGCTCAGGGAGCATTCGGCAAAACTCGGTTCGCCCGTGTATCTCATCTCCGACGAACCCTACCGCGAACTCGTCTACGGCGGCGAAGAGGTGCCGTACGTGATGAACTACTATAAAAACAGCATCGTCTGCTATTCGTTCTCCAAAAGCTTATCCGTTCCGGGCGAGCGCATAGGTTACATCGCCGTAAATTCGGAGGCGGAGGATAGGGGGAACGTGTACGCCGCCGTGTGCGGCGCGGGCAGGTCGCTCGGCTACGTCTGCGCGCCCTCGCTCATGCAGCAGGTGTGCGCAAAGCTTATCGGCAAGACCTCCGATATCTCCGCGTACGAGCGCAACCGCGACGTGCTCTGTTCTGCGCTCACGTCGTACGGCTTCGGGGTGGTAAAGCCGCAGGGCGCCTTTTATCTTTTTTTAAAGTCGCCCGAGCCCGATGCAAACGCCTTTGCCGAACGCGCCAAAAAATACGAACTCCTGCTCGTCCCAGGCGACGATTTCGGCGCGGAGGGCTATGTGCGCATAGCTTACTGCGTTTCGCCCGGCATGATAGAGCGTTCTCTCCCCGCATTCAGGGCGCTTGCCGAAGAATATAAAATGAAAAAATAAAAAAATAGCCGCGTGCGCAGATTGAGCTGCGCCCGCGGCTTTGCCGTAAATAAATTGTTTTTACATAAACATCATCGGCAAAATAAATATATAGTATGCCGCCGCCCATACAAAAGAGAGTATGCCCAGCACAAGTCCTGCCACGGCAAGCCCCTTTCCGCTGTTGGCTGTTTTTGCGCGGCTTATGCCCAGCCCGCTGAATATTATGCCGAGGAGAGGCATCACAAACGTAATGCCCAATCCGAGGAATGAGAGAAGGGAGAGCACAAATCCCGCGGTCGCCTTGCCGTTGGATTGCACGGGCTGAGCGGGCTGAACGGGCGCGTATTGCGGCTGAACGTAGGGCGCCGCGTACGTCTGCGCGTTAGACTGCATATTTGCCTGCGCGTTGGCCGCCTTGTTCATCTGTTTGGGGTCGGTGACGGGAGGGAGCTCCTGCCCCGCGCAGAATACCGTGTGCTTTATTATCCAGCGTTTCATCTTGACGAGCAGCCAGAAGGAGTATATGCCGATGGTGATTATCGTGAGGAGCACCCAGCATATGCATTTGCCGAAGTACTGTATTGCCTTTCCGTCGAATTCGAGTTTGTAGCCGTCGTATACGGTATGTTTGGCATACCAGCGTTCCATGTGGCACTTTGCCCAGTATGCGCCGAACGTGAGAGTAATTATGGTGACGAACCCTGCGAGCAGGGAGTGCCCGAACAATGCGAGCGCGCCGCCCGTAAATTTCGATTCTCCGCCCTCAACGCCCTCTATGTGCGTGTGTTTTGTCTGCCATTTTATAATGTTCACGCGCCCTCTTACGAGGTAATATATGCCGAGCGTTATTATGCTGAGCAGGAACCAGATTATGTATTTGCCGAAAAGCTGAATGCCCTTGCCGTCGAAAACGAGGTGCCTGCCGTTTATGTAGGTGTGTTTTGCCTCCCAGCGCATTTTCCAGCATTTCATCGCGGGATAGGCAAGCGTGAGCGTTATCACCGAAACTATAAGTGTGAGCAGCCCTATAAAAAAGTTTGCAAACGCTCCGCCCGTAAAGCGCGAGTCAAGCATTTCCGTGCCGTTGCCGGCGGGCATGGGCGCGTATTGCGGCTGCGCGGGGACAGGCGCGGGGTTATATTGCGGTTGCGCGGGATTGTACTGAGGTTGCGCGGGGGCAGGCGCGGTTGCGTCGGGAACGCCGAACGCTGCGCCGCAACGTACACAGAAGCGCGCGGTTGCCGAGTTGGGCGCGCCGCAGTTCGGGCAGTATTTGTTGCCGGGTGTGAAATTGTCCATCGTTTCCTCCTTAAAATTTTTCGACCGATGCATTTCCGCGCGGAACGCTTTATAAGCACCGTGTAGAAAGTACATATAATCTTTACAGTATTCTTATTTTATCACATACATTTCACATTGTCAATATACATTTGGCAAAACATAGTTATTCTTTTAATTCGCGTCGGTTGCAAGTGCTTGCTTTTTGCCGAGCGGTAAATAATTAACAGCCAAAACTGTTGTAAAACTTATATATAAGTTGAGTCGAATAACGCAAAAATGCGGTAAAATTAGTCCGTTTTGGTCGAAAAAAAGCCCAAAAAAAGTAATTTATAAGCTTTATTATTTTTTCAAGAATTCCGTCGATTAATGTGATATGGTAGTCACAATGATTATTGCACAACGTATACGAGAACTCAGAGCGGAAAACCACCTCACGCAGGCACAGCTCGCAAAGATGGTAGGATGCAGTCAGCCGATGATTGTTCTTTGGGAAAAGGAGGTATGCGAACCAACGGCTTCCGCCATCGTGCGGCTTGCCGAAGCCCTCGGCTGCTCATGCAACTACTTGCTCGGATACGACGGTTATTGAGCACCGCCGTTTCCGTAATGTTCTTTGGGGTTAAGGAGGTGGCGGGGCGCATAACGGCTTATGCGCCGCACCGCGACTGACTTTTCGCAACAACTGAAACACACTCTGTTTTCCGTGCGCTTAAAAACGGTGCGCACAATTTTTGACGACCGCAAAAAAGCATAACTTTTTGCGCGTCATGCAATTAAAAAACCGTCAGGCGGTTTTCATGTATCCCGAAACGAGCGCCCGCCGCGACAAGTCTGTCGCGGCGGGCGCTCGTTTTAGCTCTCTGTTTCGATGCGGCTTACTCAAAATTATGTAACGCTTGCCGCTTTAAAGGTCGTATCGTTCCAGCCTCTTTTTTATGGAGCGGATATTCTCTTTTACGCATTTGGGCGAAGCCCCGCCGTAGGAAGTGCGCGCCTCGGCGCAGTTCTTCGCGCGCACCGTCTCGCAGATGTCCACGTCGAAGTGCTCGTCAAAGCTCTTGTACTCCTCAATCGTCATGTTCTGCAGGGTGCGCTCATTCTCTATGCACCAGCGTACTATTCTGCCCGTCACCGAGTGAGCCGTGCGGAAGGGCACGCCCTTCTTTGCAAGGTAGTCGGCAACGTCGGTCGCGCAGGCAAATTCGGCTTCGGCCGCCTTCTTCATTCTGTTCCCGCGCAGCGCTATGTTGTCAATCAGCTCCGCCATAATGTTCACGCAGGCGATAAGCTGTTTCTCCGCGTCGAAAAATCCCTCTTTGTCCTCCTGCAAATCTTTGTTGTACGCGAGAGGTATGCCTTTGAGGGTGGTGAGTATCGCCATCAGATGCCCGTAAATTCTGCCCGTCTTGCCGCGCATGAGTTCGGGTATGTCGGGATTTTTCTTCTGCGGCATTATCGAAGAACCCGTCGAGTAGGCGTCGGGTATCTCGATAAAACCGAACTCCTCGGTGGAGTAGAGTATGAGGTCTTCGCACAGGCGCGAGAGATGGCTCATCGTCATCGAGGCGTCGAAGAGGTATTCCGCCACGAAGTCGCGGTCGGAAACTCCGTCGAGCGAGTTTTCGCACGGCTTGTCGAAGTCTAAAAGGGTGGCGGTCATATTTCTGTCGATGGGGTAAGAAGTCCCCGCCAGCGCGCCGCTGCCCAGCGGCATAACGTTCATGCGCTTGCGCGAGGAGTAAAACCTGTCCAAATCGCGCAGGAACATCTCCGCGTACGCGTTGAAAAAGTGCCCCGCGCACATGGGCTGAGCCTTTCTAAGGTGCGTGTAGCCCGGCATTACGTATTTCAGCCCCGATTCCGCCCTGTCGGAGAGGCTCTCAATCAGCGAGGAGAGCGCCTTCATTACCCTGTCGGCCGAATTCCTCACGTAGAGGCGGAAGTCGGTCGCCACCTGGTCGTTGCGCGAGCGCGCGGTGTGCAGCTTTTTGCCGCTGTCGCCTATTCTCGCCACAAGCTCGTTTTCGACGAACGAGTGTATGTCCTCGGCGTCCTTAATTTCAAGGTTGCCCGCCTCTATGTCGGCGTAAATTGCTTCCAGCCCGCCGCAAATCTCGTCGCATTCCTGTTCGGAGATAATTTCGCACTTGCCCAGCATCTTCGCGTGCGCGATTGAGGCGGTTATGTCCTCCCGCCAGAGTTTTTTGTCGAAGGGGAGCGAGTCGTTGAATTCGTCCGCGTCCTTTGCCGTAGGTTCTTCAAACCTTCCCTGCCACAGTTTCATATCAAATTTACCTCTGATTAAATTGACTTATTTGCCGATTTAAACTAAAATGTATTAGTATACAAGAATTATAAACAAAAAATCGCAATTAATCAAGCGTATTTTTTGCGCGGTGTCATTTTATGATAATTTTGGGTATCGACCCGGGGCTCGCCACCATGGGTTACGGAATAATAGAAAAAAAGCCGAACGGCGACTCCGTGCCCGTCGACTACGGCGTGGTGCTCACGCCCAAGGACGAGAGCCTGCCCGTACGCCTCGCCATGCTCGAGGAGGGAGTGAACAAAATTTTAAACAGGTTCAAACCTGCGGAAGTGGCGGTGGAGGAGCTGTTCTTTTCAAAGAACATTACAACCGGCATACCCGTCGCGCACGCGCGCGGCGTAATACTTTTAACCTGCGTAAAATACTGCGGCAAGCTGTATGAATATACGCCCATGCAGATAAAGCAGGCGCTCACTGGTTACGGCAGGGCAGACAAGGTGCAGATGATGCACGTCGTAACGTCCCTTCTTCACCTTCAAAAGATACCCCGTCCCGACGACGCCGCCGACGCGCTTGCGGTGGCTCTGTGTCATGCGCACACGTCACGCTTCGGGAGAATGTTCGGAATAAAATAACAGCTCCGCTTTCCCTTGCATATACTTCGCATTACGGTGTCGCGCTGTGGCAACCTTCGGTCATGTACGTCTTTGTACACTCCCTCAGGTTTTCCTCGCGCTCCTTGTACTGCTCGTATCTCCAAGGGTTAACCGGGCAAATAATTAAGGTTAAAATTTTTTAAAATAATAATTGTGCGCAAGCAGGGTTTCCCTGCGCTAGCGCGACCCTATTTGCTGCGGTCAGCAGGCTCACTGGAAGTGAATGGCGGCATTTCTATATGTGAGGGCAACAGCAATGCCGCCAGAGAAACTTAGTTTCTGAAAATCACGAAATTTTTACGGCGCGCAAGACGTAAAAATTTGTGAACAGGTTTATATATGATAGGATATTTAAAAGGCAAAATTCTCAGTTTATCTTCCGATACCGCCCTTATCGAAACGGGCGGGGTCGGCTACGAAGTTCTCTGCTCCGCCTCGGCGCTCTCCTCGCTCGGGGGTAAAACGGAGGGAGAAGTTTACACGTATCTTCAGGTGCGCGACGACGGAATAAGCCTCTTCGGCTTTTCCTCCCCCGCCGAAAAGAATATGTTCTTAAAGCTCGTGTCCGTCTCGGGCGTAGGCCCCAAAATGGGCATAGCGGTACTCTCCGGGATGGATATAAATTCGCTCGCGGTCGCCATAGCCTCGTCCGACGTCAAAAAGCTCAGCACCGTAAAGGGACTCGGCAAAAAAACGGCGGAGCGCATAATTCTGGAGCTGCGCGAAAAGGTATCCGCCGCCGACGCGCCTATATCGTCAAAGAGCGGCGCGCCCCTTCCCGCGGCGGACGAGGGTGACGAGGACGCAGTGGTAGCTTTAATGTCGCTCGGTCTCACCCGCGCGGAGAGCACAAAGGCGATAGAGCGGGCAAAGGCAACGGGCGCCTCCACGATAGAGGACATAATCCGCGAAGCTTTAAAGGGAATGTAAT
>ERZ1090880.1777-NODE-1779-length-10166-cov-5.008308_pt1 | contig 10166 bp, 10 predicted proteins | sample MGYA00478471_ERZ1090880 | MGnify/ENA primary metagenome ERZ1090880 (study PRJEB33644, sample SAMEA5815734) | chicken gut metagenome | biome: Chicken; feature: Gastrointestinal Tract; material: Caecum | place: Ireland | collected 2019-01-01 | study: A study of... | reverse complement strand
ACCAGGAAGGGCCGGTCCAGCCCCAGCTGGGCCTCCAGCTCCGCCACCCGGTCCGGCGTGGCCTGGGTGCCCAGCATGATCTCCGCGGGGCTGCCGGAGATCAGATCAAAGGCCGCAAATGCCAGAAAGGAGACGATGACCATGGTGACCAGCAGCATCAAGATCCGCTTGCATACGTACTTCATGGCATCATCTCCCCTCCGGGACCGCGGCAAACGCTCTGCCGCGCATGGAACTTATGCGGTGTAATGGACCGTGGACAGGTCCATCACGTAGATGGGATAGAACTGATATCCCTCCAGGCCGTTCCGCAGGACCACCAGGTCCGCCAGGTCCTGGATGTAGACGTTGGCGGCGTGCTCTGTCAGGTTCCGCTCCATCTGCTTGTAGAGCTCTGTCTGCTCCGCGTCGTCCGCCGCAGCCTGGGCCTGCTGGAACAGGGCGTCATAGTCCGCGTTCTGATAGTTGATAAAGTTGTCGTCCGCCGTGGAGACGAACCGCTCCAGCAGGGCCCGGGCGGTCATGTTGGAGGCGTCCACGCCGATCACCGTGGACTGGAACTGGCGGTTGGTGTAGGTCTCATCCACCCAGGTACCCCAGTCCACCGTCTGGATCTCCGCTGTGATGCCTACCGCCCGCAGCTGCTCCACCAGCACGGTGGCGGTGTCGATGTGGGGCTGGTAGTTGGAGGGGACGGTGATGGTCATGGAGAACCCGTCGGGATAGCCGGCCTCCGCCAGCAGCTCACGGGCCCGCTCCGGGTCATAGGGGTAGTAGTCCGTCAGGTCCTCCACAAAATACTTCTGGAAGGCCGGATACATGCTGGAGCCGATGGGGCTGCCGTACCCGTCAAAGGCCAGGTCGATGATCTGCTGCTTGTCCACGGCATAGCACAGGGCCTGCCGCACCAGCTCGTTGTTGAAGGGCTCCACGGCGTTGTTCAGGTACAGGGCCTGTACCAGGTTCATGGTGCCCTCCAGCACCTGGAAGTCGTCCCCCAGCTGGGCCACCTGGGTGCTGGTCAGGTGGGCGAACATGTCGATGGCCCCGCTCTGCAGGCTCATCACCAGGCTGTCCGCGTTCTCGATGATCCGGAAGGTCACCTTGTCCAGCTGGGCCGGGGTGCCCCAGTAGCCGTCGAACCGCTCCAGGACGATGGAGTCCTGGGCCGTCCGGGACACGAATTTGAAAGGCCCGGTGCCCACGGGGGCGGTGGCCTGGTCCGGATAGTCCTCCGGCAGGATGGCCAGGGTCAGATAGGACAGGAACTCACTGTCCGGCTGATCCAGGGTGATGGTCAGTGTGGTGCTGTCCGCATCCATGCTGGAAATCGCAGAAAGCGCCGGGATCAGGGGCGTGCCCTCTGAATCGTCGGCGCAGCGTTTGATGGAATATACAACATCCCGCATCTCTACCGGATCGCCGTTGTGGAACTGTACCCCCTCCCGCAGGGTGAAGGTGTACGTGGTCTGATCCTCAGAGATCTCGTAATGGTCAGCGACCGCGGGGATCAACTCTCCCTCGGGGGTGGGCTTCACCAGTCCCTCGAAGACGTTGAACATGACCTCCTTGGTTCCTGCCGCCACCGCAAGGTGAGGGTCAAGACTCTCGTCCAGGTCCTGCGCGATGCCCACCACGATCTCATTCGCCTGGGCCCGCGCTCCGGTAGAGCCGTCCGCTGTCTGTCCGTCCTCTGACGCCTGCTCTGTGCTGCCGCCTCCGCATCCGGTGAGTGCGGCGCTCAGGAGGCTCGTCAGAAGAAGGAGCGCCAAAAGTCTCTTCTTCATGGTTCTCTCCTTTGCATCACTGCTCATTTCGAGTCAGTGTTGGGCGGAAGCTGTCCGCCCTGACAGAAATGTTCGGCTCTATTCAATTTTATCAGGAGCCTTGCGGGATGCGTTATTTTTATAACGTTCTCCCCGCCAGGGTGTATTGTACACGAACGGCCCTGGGATTGCAAGGCTTTTCCCAAAAAAAGTGCCGGGCGCGCCGGGGTGCGAAAAGTTCATAGTTCCTCCATATTTATGCAATTGAATTCTGCCGGGCGCCGTGCTATACTATTTTGCATTCTGTTTGATGAAACTGTCCACCGGGAGGTGTCCCATTTGCAGGAAAAAAAGCTGCTGTTCATTCTCAATCCCCGGGCCGGGCGCAACAAGCCCCACGGCCCGCTGTTCGACGCGCTGGCCATCCTCTCCGGCGCCGGCTATCTCATCCGGATCCATGAGACCGCCGCCCCGGAGGATGCCGCCGAGACTGTGGCCCGAGAGGGGAAGTCGTATGACCTGATCGTTGCCGCCGGCGGAGACGGGACCCTGAACGAGGTCATCTCCGGCCTCATGCGGCTGGACGCCCCCCCGCCTCTGGGCTATCTCCCCCAGGGGACCACCAACGACTTCGCCTCCAGCCTCCAGATCCCCCGGGACCCGGCGGCGGCGGCCGAGCGGATCGCCCAGCAGAATGTCCGGGCCCTGGACATCGGCCAGTGGAACCAGCGGAGCTTCATCTACGTGGCGTCCTTCGGCGCCTTCACCCGCAGCTCCTACGCCGCCTCCCAGGCGGCCAAGAACGCCCTGGGGCACTTTGCCTATATCCTGGAGGGCATGAAGGATCTCAACACCCTCCGCCCCTATCACATCCGCCTCACCGCCGACGGGGAAGTGCTGGACGGCGACTATCTGTTCGGCGCCGTGTGCAACTCCACCTCCATCGGCGGGCTGATGAAGCTGGACCCGGAGCGGGTGGTGCTGGACGACGGAAAATTCGAGATGCTGCTGGTCCGCAGTCCCAAGACGGCCATTGACCTGCAGAACCTGGTGCTGGCCCTGTTGAACCAGCAGTACGACAGTCCCGGCCTGGTGTTCCGCCACGTCTCCTCCCTCCGGCTGGAGACGGAGGAGGAACTCCCCTGGTCTCTGGACGGGGAATACGCCCCCAGCGTGCCGGTGGTGGAGATCTCCAACCGGCAGCGGGCGCTGAGGATGCTGCTGTGAGAGAGCTGGAGAGCCTGCGCCGCCACTACGGCGGCCATATCCCGGGCCTGCTGGGAGCCCGGCACAGCTATGCCGTCCTGTGCCCCCTGGTGGAGCGGCCGGACGGCCTGCACCTGCTCTACGAGGTCCGCGCAGCCGCCCTCCACCGTCAGCCCGGGGAGGTCTGCTTTCCCGGCGGCCGCATGGAGGCGGGGGAGACCCCGGAGCAGTGCGCCCTCCGGGAGACGGAGGAGGAGCTGGCCATCCCCCGGCGGGAGATCGAGATCCTGGGCAAGCCGGACTTCATCTGCAATCAGGCCGGGTTCCTCATGCAGCCGGTGCTGGGCCTGGTGTCCGCCGCCGGCTTTGCCGCCATGGCCCCCTCCTCTGCGGAGGTGGGGACCACGTTCACCGCCCCGCTGTCCTTCTTCCGCCAGACCCCGCCGGAGCAGTACGCCTATGCCCTGCTGCCGGAGGTGCCGGGGGACTTCCCCTATGAACACGTGGGCATCCCCGCCGACTACCGGTGGGACCGGGGACGGGTGGAGATCCCCATCTGGTACTGGCAGGGCCACGCCATCTGGGGCATGACGGCCCGGCTGACCCAGGACATTGCCCGTCATCTGGAATAATACCCAGCAGGGGGCCGGAGCGATGCTTCGGCCCCCTGCCGTATCTTCCTCACGTCCCCAGAAACTCCGGGTCATATCCGATGTCTTTTTCCCAGGCCCGGCCGTCATCCGCCGGGGAAAAGCCGAATTCCCGGCAGAATCGCTCCGCGGCCTCGGTCTCCGGCGCCGGCAGCCGCAGCCGGTCCCGGCCCAGGGGGCGGTAGTGCATCACCGCCTGTCCGATGAGCTGCACGCCGTAGCCCCGGCGCCGCCACGGCTCCGCCACCGCCAGCAGCGGGATCCAGCCGCAGCCCTCCGTGGCCTCCCGGCCTTCGTCAAAGGCCACCGATCCAACCGGCGTCCCGTTCAGATATCCCGTCAGCACGGCGGCGCCTGCCGGCAGGTCCGGCGTCCTTCCGGCGCAGGCGGCGGGAAACTCCGTCAGCTCCGGCGGCAGCGGCTCGAAATACAGCCCCGGCTCCAAGCCGTTGGCACGCTTTTTCAGCGTCAGTCCCCGGGTGCAGGCGGGATCCGTCAGGTGGCGGGCGTCGTCCCGATAGACCACCTCGATGTCCGCTCCCTCCGCCCGCAGCAGAGACACCGCCGTATTGCTGCCGGTGGGCGTCCGGCCCAGCTCCTCCAGCGGGATCCCCTGCAGCGCCGCCAGCGTCAGCCGGATGGCGCACCCGTGGGAGAACACCGCCACCGTCCTCCCGTCGTTGGCCGCCGCGATCTCCCGCACCGCGGCCAGCATGCGGGCCTGGACTGCCTGGGGCGTCTCTGCGCCCTCCACGTGCCACAGGTGCAGCCGGCGGTTAAAGTCCTCCAGCTGCTCCGGGTCCCGCCGGGCGATCTCGCCCCAGGTCTTCTGCTCCCAGACGCCCACGCAGATCTCCCGCAGATCCCGCCGCCGGTGCAGGGGCAGCCCCTTGGGCCTGTAAATGGCGCTGGCGGTGGCGCAGGTGCGGTAGAGGTCGCTGGCGTACACCGCATCCACGGGAATTTCCGCAAAGCGGCGCTCCAGCGCCCGGATCTGCTGCCAGCCCAGGTCCGTCAGGATGCTGTTGTCCTGTCCCTGGGCGATGCGGTACAGGTTTCCCTCCGCCTCTGCGTGGCGGATCAGATAGATCGTGGTCATGGTTCCTCCCTTGGGCCGGGCCCGTTTTCATGGTTTTTTTCATTATACCGTGTATAACGGTTTTTGGCAAATGAGGCCGCGGTTTTTTCCCGGAAAAGAGGCCATACTACGCCCAGGCCGCAAAGGAGTGACTGATCATGAGATTATGTACCGGATTTTGGGTCGGTATGGGCGCCGGAATCATGGCCGGCGCCGCTGTGGGAATGATGCTGCCCTACGGCAGGGACCCCATGAAAACGCAGGTGGGGAAAAGTATCCACAAGCTGGGTGTCGCCGTGGACCATGCCGTGGACAGCATCGTTTCCGAAATGCGCTGAGGCGCGGGGAGGAGGGCTGCGGCCCTCCTCTTTTTTTCAAAATCCGTTTTTTCCGTTTTTGGGGGTTGACTTTTCAAAAAGCTCTGGTATAATAATAACGCTGTCGATTTTGGCAGTGTACAATGGAAGCCTGTGTGAAACTGAATCAGCCATGGAGAAGTCGCCTAGTTGGTCGAGGGCGCATGATTGGAAATCATGTAGGCCCCTAAAGGGTCTCGAGGGTTCGAATCCCTCCTTCTCCGCCACAAGAAACCCTGAAACCGCAATGGTTTCAGGGTTTTTCTCCGCCGTGTTTCCCTTATTTTTCCCCTTGCGGCCGCCAAAACGGCACAAAAGGATACAGCGCCCCGGCCTGCTGGCCGGGGCGCTTTCACTTTACAGGAAGGTCACTCCCGGAACTCGCCGATGACCGTCACCTGGCTGCTGTCGACCTTTCCCAGCCGCAGAGGCGCCGCGATCACAGACTTCAGCGGGGTCTCCGTCTCAAACAGCGGACGCAGGTCCATGTCCTCGATGGCCGGGATGTACTTCCCGTTGTGGCATCCGAACAGGATGCGGTGAGCCTGTTTGGACAGCTGGTTGGCGGGCGTCCCCACAGAGAGGAAATCCAGCCCGATGGCCTTCAGATCCGGAAAGGTCTCCACCAGATACCGGCACACCTCCGGGGTGAGAAAGGCTCCCTGAGCCTCATAGACACGGGGCTGCGTGTCCCGGATCTTGCAGAGGCCCGTCTTCAGCAGCAGCAGATCCGCCGCCCGGATGGCCTCCTCCCAGGGCTTCAGGTCCTCCGGGACGATGCCCTCGCCCGGACCCTTGGGCACATCCGCCGTTGCCACGCGGTCAAAGCAGAAGTACTCCATGGGGAGCTCCATCAGCCGGGGGCCGTCGGGATTGAAGTGAGCGGGGCCGTCCATATGGGTCCCGTGGTGGTTGGGCAGCGTTGTCTTAAAGGAGTTGTACCCGTTTTGCCGGATGCTTGTGTCCTGCTCGATCCTGACGGTGGGCTCTCCCGGCCAGACGACGCTGTCCTCATCCAGAAGATAGGAGAGATAGACGCGTTTTCCCATACAATCGGCGCTCCCTTCTTAGCGATTTACCTTCTCAGCAATGACATTGAGGTCCTCGTCATATAGTTTGACGCCGTTTTTTTCCTCCTTGGTCCAGCCAAGGCCAAAATGAATGGTCAGCAAGGTAACGACTGCCAAAATCATACAGTAAAAGTTATTGCCAACCACGGACAGCGGGGAGATATTTGCGAAGGAGGCACAGAGAAGGACCTGTGCACTGTACGGAAGCATTCCCTGAACAATGCAGGAGAAAATATCAAGGATCGAGGCTACACGTTTCGGGGAGATATTGTGTTCCGCCGCCATCGGTCTGCAGAGTGGGGCCGCCATGATGATCGCAATGGTGTTGTTTTCCATAGCGACATCAAATGCAGAAACCATCGCGGCCATAGAATATTCTGCACCCTTGCGGGACTTGACATTGCGGGTCATCTTGTGGACCACCCAATCAACGCCGCCCAGATCCTGAACGACGCCGATCACACCGCGCAGGAACAGTGCAAAAAAGCTGATCTCAAACATATCAGCCATACCTGTTCCAACAGCCTGCGCCATCTCAACAAAGGTAAAACTATTTGTCGCAAAGCCAATCACCGCTGCTACAACAACGCCGGAGATCAATAAGATAAACACATTAAGGCCCAGCAGCGCACCTGCCAAAATAAAGATATATGGCACCACTTTGATGATGCTGTAGTCATATGTCTCTACAACTGTGTTCGTGCCACTTCCAACAATCACAAAAATAATGATGGCAATGACAGCAGAGACACCCGCGATTGCGCCATTCATCTTAAATTTATCCCGCATCTCGCAACCGGCGCCGCGGGTCGCTGCGATGGTGGTGTCAGAAATCATGGACAAATTATCGCCAAACATGGCACCGCCAAGAACTGCCGCCATTGCAGTCGCCATAGATACACCGGAACCTTCAGCCACCGCAAAGGCGATAGGTCCAACTGCAGAAATTGTGCCCATTCCGGTTCCCATAGCGGTCGCAATCAGTGCAGAAATAATAAAAATACCAGCGCATAGAAACTCATGAGGCACGAGACTGAGTCCCAAATTTGCGGTCGCATCCACACCTCCCATAGCACGTGCAACACCGCAAAAAGCACCTGCTAGAAGAAAGACGACCACCATCATTATGGTGTCCTTATCTGCGGCGCCAGAGCAAAATGCATCCATTCGATAGTCCAGGGAACGTTCTTTCCCGCCCATTAGCAGGCAGACGAGCAAAGCAATCACCAAGGCAAAGGTACGGGGGATTTGTTGAAACGCCTCGCTTCCATAGCCAAGAGCAGTAAAGAGAATTCCTGAACCTAAATATACCAGCAAAAAAACAGCAAGGGGAAGGAATGCTGACAAGCCATACTTTTTCTTGTTACTATCTGACATAAATGATCTCCTTCCACTTATCTTATGATTTTACACCAGCGCTCAGATCGCAGCGAACGCCTGCTCGAAGTCCGCGATCAGGTCCTTCGCGGACTCCAGGCCCACGGACAGGCGGATCAGGCCGTCCGTGATGCCGGCCGCCAGACGGTCCTCGGGGGAGACGTTGGCGTGGGTCATGCTGGCGGGATGCTCGATCAGGGAGTCGGGGTCGCCCAGAGAGACAGCAATGGCGGGGATCTTCAGGCTGTTCAGCAGCTTCTTGCCTGCCTCAAAGCTGCTCAGGCCCTTGACGTCGTCCTTCAGCTCGAAGCTGATCATGCCGCCGTACATGCCGTTTTCCATCTGCCGGCTGGCCAGCTCATGCTGGGGATGGCTCTTCAGCCCGGGATAGTACACCGCCTTCACATAGGGATTTGCCTCCAGATAGCGGGCGATCTCCATGGCGCTGGCGCAGTGCTGCTTCATCCGCAGGGCCAGGGTCTTCATGCCCCGCAGCACCAGATAGCTGTTGAAGGGAGAGGGCGGGCAGCCGTTGATCTTGGTCACGCTGTTGGCGCGGATCAGCCTGATGTCGTCCGCCCGGCCGATGACCACGCCGCCCAGGGCGTCGCCGTGGCCGTTGATGTACTTGGTGATGCTGTGCAGCACGATATCGGCGCCCAGCTGCAGCACATGCTGCACCGGGGGCGGGGCGAACGTGCCGTCCACCACCACCCGGATGTCGGCTCCGGCGATGTCCTTGATGGCCCGGACGTCCGTCACCTTCATCATGGGATTGTTGGGGGTCTCGAAATAGATCATCTTGGTGTTGGGCCGGATGGCGGCCTTCACGGCCTCCAGGTCGCCGGTGTCCACGCGGGAGACCTCCACGCCCATGCCGGGCAGATTGGTGGTGGCCACGTAGTTGGTGCCGCCGTAGACCGCCGTGTCAAAGATGGCGTGGTCGCCGGGGTGCAGGAACGCAGTCATCACGGAACCCACAGCGCCCATGCCGGAGGCCGCCGCCACCGAGTCCTCGCCGCCCTCCATGGCGGCGCATTTCAGCTCAAAGGCCCGGGTGGTGGGGTTGCCGCCGCGGGAGTAGACGAAGCCGGGGATCTGGTTGGCAAACTTTGCGGCGCCCTCTTCCACCGTTTCAAAGCAGAAGGTGGACGTCTGATAAATCGGAGTGGCAAGGGAGCCATAAGCCTTGTCCGGCTCCTGTCCCGCGTGGATGATCAGGGTCTCAAAATCTACATTTTTCAGATCAATCTTGCTCATATGAACCCTCCTCAATGGTTGCACCGCGCTTATCAGATAGCAGATATCAGATGTCTTGGATATTTAAAACAATACTCTTGTCTGCGCAGATCTGTCAATTTGCAGATAAGCTAAAATCAAAAAAAGTTTTTGTGCAAACCCTCCAGTAGCCGGTCCAGCTGTGCAGATGCTTTCGATCATTCTGACTTTTTGCAAGATCGATTGCATTTTGGACAGTTCCGTGATAAAGTACGATTATAAGAGATCCAAGGGATCAAAAAGCCTCCAGAGGCCGCTCCTTTTTTCAGGGGCGATTCCGTCGTCCCAAAAGCGGCCGGGGCAGGGCAGGGGGATCTTGCAGTATGGAAATGAAGCCGAAAAGGACCAGAAAGAGCCTTTCCAAGCAGGTGATGGAGTCCATCGAAAAAATCATCCTGGACCAGAAGCTCCAGCCGGGAGACGCGCTGCCCACCGAGCAGCAGATCTCCGAGGAGCTGGGCGTCAGCAAAAGCAGTGTCCGGGAAGCCATCAAGATGCTGGAGGCCCTGGGCGTGGTGGAGATCCGCCGGGGACTCTGCACCGTCATCAGCGAAAATCCGGAGCAGGGCTATCTGAACGTCTTTCTGTCCCACCTCTATCTGCTCAGCGGCAGCGCAGAGGAGCTGCGGGAATTCCGCAAGATCATCGAGGAGGCCTATACCACCCAGGCCATCGCCACCGCCACGGAGGCGGATATCACGGCGATCCGGGAGGCCCTGGAGCAGTTCCGCGCCCGCTGCCGGGACGGCACGCTCACCGTGGACGATGATCTCCGCTTCCACAACCAGATCCTACAGGCCACCCACAACGCCTTTCTGATCTCCATGGGGACCGCCCTCAACGCCCTCTTCCGGGACAGCATCGGCGCCTCCATCCGAAAATACCCGGAGGTGGCCCTGGCGGACCACGAGAAGATCTTTGCCGGCATCCTGCAGCGGCGGGCTGAGCTGGCCGCCGAAGCCATTGAGGAGAGCGCCGACCGCTGGTCCCTCTCCCTGCCCCGGATCGAGAACTCCCTGTTATGAATCCATACAAAACGGCATTGTGCGGCTTGTGCACAATGCCGTTTTCTGTCTCTGTCTGTCATTCTCTTCTTGACAGGCGGTCTTTTTGTGCTAAGATTTAGACATCAGATGTCTTATGTTTCAAAATTCTAATCCAACAGAATCGGGAGGTCTTCACAAATGGGCAAGGTCTATTACGATAAAGACGGCGATATCAACGTGGTGCGGGATAAAGTTGTCGCCATCATCGGATACGGCAACCAGGGCCGCTCTCAGGCGCTGAACATGCGGGACTCCGGCGTCCAGAACATCATCGTGGGCAGCATCTGTCTCTTATACACATCTCCGAGCCCACGAGACTGCAGCTAATCGGGTATTCCG
>ERZ1090880.1773-NODE-1775-length-10177-cov-6.720806_pt1 | contig 10177 bp, 11 predicted proteins | sample MGYA00478471_ERZ1090880 | MGnify/ENA primary metagenome ERZ1090880 (study PRJEB33644, sample SAMEA5815734) | chicken gut metagenome | biome: Chicken; feature: Gastrointestinal Tract; material: Caecum | place: Ireland | collected 2019-01-01 | study: A study of... | reverse complement strand
CCCCCCCCGTCAACCACCCTTAACTTCCCCCCCCCAAACTGCCCCCCCCCCCGGGTTTTTACCCCCGCATAAAAAATTTACCCGCCCTTAAAACCCCCCCCCCCGGCACCCAGCGGTCCCGGGCGGGCTGAGGGATGTATGGAGCCGCGCGCTTACCCCTTATCATATACGACGATCGTGCAGTAATTTTCTGCATAAGTCCCGTCCGGCAGGGTGACGCGGCAGGTGATGGTCGCCTCGCCGGGGGCAAGCGTGTAGTACCGGGCGGTCTCAGCGCCGGTCGGCGCGTCCAGAGAGATGACAGACGGGTCATCCACGCTCCAGGAGACCGTATAGTCCTGGCCGTAGAAACGGCTGGAGTCAAAGACATAGAGAGAGGTGGAGCCGCTCACGCCCACGTTTGTGAAGCTGCACAATGTGGACAGATTGATCTGGTCCTCCGCGGGGACGATGTGTACCGCCAGCCGGGCGGTATATCCCTCCCAGGTAGCGGTGAGATAGCCGATACCCGTCTGGCTGCCTGTCCGGATCGTTCCATTGTTGTCGGGAGTATACTCCATCAGATCCGGCGACTCATTGACGTATGTGACCTCCCCCGGGACAGAACTTCCGTCCTTCAGGACGACACCATTGCTGATGGAGGAATGATTGGGGTAGATCACCACTTGGTTTGCCCCGAAGGTGATCCCGGGTTCCACACCCAGGGGCTCTGGTTCTGCCACAGGCTCGGGCTCCGGCGCCGGTTCAGGCTCCGGCGCGGGCTCCACGACGGGTTCCGGCTCCGGCTCGGGTTCCGGGACAGGCTCCGGTGCGGGCTCCGGCTCCGCAACGGGCTCTGGAATGGGCTCCGGCTCCGCCACCTCCACGATGGGGGCCGGCTCCTCCACGGGCACGGGCTCCGGCTGGTAGAGGGCCACGCCGCCGGCAATGGCGCCTGCCGCCGCAAGGCCCGCCAGGCCCAGGGCCGCCTTGTGGGCCAGCAGGCCGCCCAGCGCGTGGGAAGCCGCCCCGCCCGAAGCGGATGCGGCCGCACCGGCGGTACCTGCGGCGCCCGCGGCCGCCGTCCCGACCGCGGCGGTGCCCGCCGTCCCGGCCAGCACCGTCTGGGCCAGGAGCTCTGCCGCGGAGCCGCTCAGACTGTTGACCACAGCATCCTTCTGCAGGAAATACACCAGGAACGGCAGTGCGCTGTAGAGCTTGATGCCCTGGGCCGCATAGCCGTCCACGCCCTCCTTGATGGCCTTCCGGGCGTAGTTCAGCCGGCTCTTGATGGTGCCCTCCGAGGTCTCCAGAGCTGCGGCGATGTCCTTCACACTCATCTCCTCGTAGTAGAACATCAGCACGCACTGGCGCTGGGGCGGCGGCAGCTGGTCCACCAGCTCCGCGATCATCCGCCGGGTCTCGTCGTTGTCCAGGGACTTGTCCGGCACCGCCTGTTCATCCAGATTTTCGAACGTGTCCAGCAGGCTGTTGCCTTCGTCGTCCTCCGGGATCTGGGACTCCCGGCGGCCCCGGGTGAGGACGTTCCGGCAGTGGTTGGCGGTCATGGCGGAGAGCCAGCCCCAGAAGGCCTCCGGGTCCTGGAGCTTGTCCAGCTTGGTGAGCATGGAGATCAGGATCTCCTGGGTGGCGTCCAGGGCATCCTCCTCGTGCTTCAGCATCTTTTTGCAATGGTAATATATCCGGTTCTGGGCCGCCAGGACCAGTTCCTCTTGAGCTACGGTATCCCCGGACAGGCACCGGCGGATCACCGGGGCCATGCTTGGCATTTCCATATGCGCTCCCTCCAGATTCCCTTGTCAAAATCGTCCCTAGTGCTCGTTTTGCAAATATTGTATGTCCATGGAAAAGCGTTGTCAATCTGCGTCGAAAAGAAAATTTTCCGTCCCGCGCCCGGCGGCCGGGATGCTCCCGGCGCGGGGCAGAAAAAAATTCAAAAATTTTTACAGAAAATAAAACCGGGAGCCGCTCCGTTGGGTCTCCATACGTGAAAGCCGCGGAGCTCCCGGGTCCGGGCTGCGTGCCCGCCGGGAGCTTGCGCAGAGAAAGACAAGACCAGAATACGGAGGGAAAGCAGATGTCATTTTTTGAAGAGATCGGAAAAAAACTGACCGACGCCGGGCAGAATGTGGCCCAGCAGACCAAGAGCTTTGCGGAGGTGACAAAGCTCAGCGGCGCCATTTCCGACAAGGAAAAGCAGATCGCCCAGATCTATGCCCAGATCGGACAGGCCTACTACCAGCGGCACTGCCAGGACCCCGGCGCGGAGGAATGGGAGCAGATCCAGTCGATCAACGCCCTGCTGGCGGAGATCGCCCGGCACCGGGAGGAGATCAAGCAGATCAAGGGCGTGACCAAATGCCCCGGCTGCGGCGCGGAGGTGCCCCTTCACGCGGCCTACTGCAGCGCCTGCGGCGCGAGGGTCCCGGCAGAGGAGACGGCCGCGCCCGCCGCTCCGGGAACGCGCGTGTGCCCCTGCTGCGGCGCCCCGGCGGAGGCGGACAGCGCCTTTTGCAACAGCTGCGGCACAAGACTTTGAGAGATATGCCCGGCGCGGGAAGAGAACGGACACAAATTTTTGAAGGAGGAAATCAAGATGTTGTATTGTGGGAAATGTGGAACGGAAAATCCGGATGGCTCCAGATATTGCAGGGCCTGCGGCGCGCCCCTGGGCGACGCGCAGACGGGGACACCCGCCGCTGCCGCGCAGGCGGGAACAGCCGCCGCGGTGGTCCCGGTGACCTCCGCAGGGGCCAGCCGCCGCCATCGGGCCGTCGGCATCGCCGCCGTGGCGGCGGTGGCTGTGGCGGTCGTTCTGCTGGTGACGAGCCTGCTCGGAGGCAGGGGATATGAAGAAACCGTGGAGGACTTTCTGGACGCGGCGTTCAGCGGGGACGCGCACGGGATCCTGGACACCTTGCCGATCAAGGTCCTGGAGGACTACGCGGACAAAAACGGCATGGATGTCGAGGCGTTCTATTCCGAGGTGGACCGCCTCAGCCAGGATCTCGCGGATGAGCTGGGGGCGATGCCGTCGTATTTCGGTGACCAGCTGAGCATGGACTACGAGATCCTCGGCGCGGAGAGCGTCTCCGGGGAGGATCTGGCACAGATCCAGGAGAGCTACGACGCGTTTGACGCGGAGGTCCGGGAGGCCAAAATCGTGCGCATACGGCTTTCCTTCTCGGCGGGCGAGATGGAGGAGACCTGGGACGGCGAGGTCCCCGTGATCCGGATCGGAAACGATTGGTATATCGACGCCGACCAGCTCTGACAGGCGCCGTTTCTGCGGACATCACCTGAAGCGTGTCCCCCGGCAGGATCTCTGCCGGGGGCCGCCCGGTGATGCGGCCGGGCGCGCCGCCGCCCGGAGCGGCCCCGGCGGCGCCCGGAAAAAGTGCCCGGCCCCCCGAGAAAAAAATGAGGGAAGCGCGCAGATCCAAACAAAACTTTAACAATTCCGTGTTATATAGGAGCAAACATCTGCCGGAGATCGAGGAGGGAAGCCCGATGGAAACGAGGAGGCGAATCCTGAAGAAGCTGCTGTTTCCGGGAAAAGCAGTTGTTCTGCTGAGCATTCCCGTCTCTGCGGCGCTGCTGATCTATGCGTTTGGCTTTGCCTGCGGGGATGACCCGATCGTCTACCTCTCATATAGCATCTCCGCGTATTCGCTGGTCATCGTATGCCTTCAGCTTTTTCAGTGGTCCAAGAATTTCTCCGTCCGATTGCACCGGAACCGGTATATCCACCGGTATCTGACGGACCTCTCATTCCGCACGCATCTCTCCCTGTATCTGTCCGTTGGGCTCAACCTGGTCTACGCGGTGATGAAGCTCTTCTTTGGAGTGCGCTACCGCTCGGTATGGTTCGGGACCCTTGGCGTCTATTACACACTGCTGACCGTCATGCGCTTTCTGCTGATCCGCCATGTCAACCGGCATGCCTTCGGCAGGGAGCTGGTCCCGGAGTGGAAGCGATACCGGCTGTGCGGGGCGATCCTGATCCCCATGACGCTGGCCCTGTCCGGGGTGATCGTCCTGATCATTGAAAAAGACCAGGGCTTTCAGTATCCGGGATACCTCATTTACATCATGGCCATGTATGCGTTTTACGCGGCGATCGCGGCTGTTGCCCATATCGTGAAGTACCGGAAACTTCAAAGCCCCGTTCTGTTGGCGGTCAAGGTCATCAGCCTGGCGTCCGCCCTGGTCTCCCTTTTGTCCCTGGAGACCGCCATGATCACGCAGTTCGGAGACAGCGGCGACGTGCTGTTCCGGATGGTGATGGTCGGGTGCACCGGCGCCGGCGTCTGCGTGATCGTGCTGGGGATGGCGGCATATATGCTCATTCACGCGACGAAGCAGCTGAGAGGACTGCAATCAAATGAGAAGAAACCGCCACCGTGATCCATGAAAAAATGATCTTCATTACAGGAATATAGGTAAGGGACAGACTCAGCACGACTGCATCGGTAAACAGATATGAACGGGATAGCTTCCAGCGCAGCGCGTGGGAGATCGTCAGGGCCAGCGCGTCGTCGCCGCCTCCGGAGACCCGCCCTGCCTGATGATCAGTCCGATCCCAATACCGACAAAAATACCGCCTTCCGTGATATTGACACGCTGATGGATGCTGTGAGCGCCGAACGTGCAGATCATGGAGCCAAGCTGCAGGAGCAGGATCGCCCTAGCTGGGATTCCTTCGATCGCCTTTTTCCAGAAGGCCGCCTTGCGGGGCCCGATTGGAACAGCCTCCTTGAAAAAGGTTTGCTTTCTCAATTCAAACATTCCCTCATGTCCATCTCCGATAAAATCTTCGGAGGTATCCGGCATTGGGTATGTTTTGTGGAAATATTGGACAATGTGGAATCCGCATACATTGACATAAAAGTGAATGTTTCTCTTTTCAAAATAAGGGGTGCAAGTCTCCCAAACCTCTGTGTCGGGATATAATGTCTCTAAAGCACGCCATATATTTGTCCCGATGCCGTTGCTCTGCATTCCGCATTTTACAAAAAGCAGATCAAGATAGTTGTGCCGCGTCTCCGGATCGATCCTTACGACCGCGCCGCCAACGACTTCACTGCCGATGATCGCTTTATATGCAACCGCCCCCTTTTCCTTCAGCGTACAGTCAATGTCTTTTTCGGGAAGAACCATGCTTTCAGCTTTTCCGTAGGCGGCCTCATATCCTCTTTGAAAGGCATCCTGCATATCCTTCTTATATTGCGTCAGGTCCTGATCGCGGACCCTTTCGAGTAAGAGTTTCATGAAGAGCCTCCTTTGCGTTTCTCAAAGAGAAATACTCCGTGTTCTGCGCTTCTGTCATACGCGTCTATTTTTATAATGCGATATCCACATTTGTTTACATAAAACACGGCATTTCTCAGGACCTCTGTTGGTGTCACCAGCTGCCAGATTTCTGTTTCCGGATAGGCGTCCTCGATCATTTTCAAGGCGTTCTGGCCCAAATGCTTTCCTTGGTGCTTTGACGCTATAAAGAATAAAATGATCTCCTTTTTGTTGTGGGAAATATCTTTTACAGCGGCACCGCCTACGATCTCATCTTCCAGATAGACTGACAACAGCATGATGCTTTTTTCCTCAAATAATGCTTTTAATGAATAAGCGATTCTTTCTTCCTCGGAGATCGGGGGCAGCGCTCCATTTTCAAAATATCTGCGATTTACGGCAAATGCGTTTTCCTCAAGCTGCGCGAGCCGCGCAAGCTCTTCCCGTTTTGTCTTTTTTACTGTCAGAGCCATTCTCTACCTCCAAAAACAAAAGCCCGGTTATTACGTTTCGCGTAATAACCGAGCTCACTCGACATCTTATCCGACAGGCGGCCTGCAAGCGAACTGCTTGCGATCCCCTACACTACGGTGTACTGTCCTCCGATGACATCATTGACTTCCCGCTTATCATATCAGCTGAGACGGATCATGTCAATCCCCTTACAACATGAGGGACCGGAGCCCAGTGTCCGCCTGGCCGCTGTTTCAACCCGGAAAAATTTTGGAAGCATGAAAAAAGCCTCTGGATTTTAACAAAATTCAAACAATTCTGTGTTATGGTATGATCCGGCCGGTGCCTCCGGGCATGGCGGTCAAACGCAAAAACAGGAGACGCCGCGCGGCGTGGCCGGGCGTCCTCCTCCTGCTGCGGATCGTAGGAGAACACCGGGATGAAAGGGAAGGAGAACCAACATGATCAAGATCCTTGTGGTGGATGATGACGCAAGGCTGACCCAGAGCGTCTGCACGTTCCTGAACGACAGCGGCTATGACGCCAAGGGGTGCCTCAGCGCGCAGGCGGCCTACGACGCCATGTACAGCCACATCTACGACCTCATCATCTCGGACATCATGATGCCCGGCGTCGACGGCTTCGAATTCGCCGAGACCGTCCGGAGCCTGAACAGGTCCGTCCCCATCCTGTTCGTCTCCGCCCGGGACGACATCCCAGCCAAGCAGAGGGGCTTTGACCTGGGGATCGACGACTACATGGCCAAGCCCATCGAGTTCAGCGAGCTGCTGATGCGGGTGCGGGCCCTGCTGCGCCGGGCCAATATCGAGGCCAGCCGGAGGCTGACCGTGGGCAGCCTGACGCTGGACGCCGACGCCCTCACCGCCGCGGTGAACGGGGAGGACATCCCCGTGACCACCCGGGAGTTCAACATCCTCCACAAGCTGCTGTCCTACCCCAACCACGCCTTCTCCCGCTCCCAGCTGATGGACGAGTTCTGGGGCGTGGAGAGCGACACCGGCCTGCGGGCGGTGGACGTGTATATCACCAAGCTGCGGGACAAATTCTCCATCTGTCCGGATTTTGAGATCAAGACCATCCGGGGCCTGGGCTACAAGGCGGTGGTGAAATGAGCGCCCAGGAGAAGGGGCGGCGGGCGTCCCGGTTCCCCGGCTCCCTGTTCGCCCTCTACTTCGCCACGCTGCTCCTGATGTCCGGCATCCACATCGGCCTGGTGACCCTGATCAACGAGAACCCCCATTGGCCCACCATCGTCCAGGTGCTGATCCCCACCGTGTACTGGGCCTTGGTGGCCGGAGCCCTGACGCTGTTCACCCGCTATAAGATCGTAAAGACCTATGACCAGCCCATGAGGGAGCTGGCAAAGGCGGCGGACAAGGTGGCCAAGGGGGATTTCTCCGTCTATATCCCGCCCATCCACACGTCCAACCGCCACGACTACCTGGACCTGATGTTCCTGGACTTTAACAAGATGGTGGCGGAGCTGGGCAGCCTGGAGACCATGCGGACGGACTTCATCGCCAACGTGTCCCATGAGATCAAGACGCCCCTGGCGGGCATCCAGAACTACGCCCAGCTGCTCCAGCGGCCCGGCCTCACAGAGGAGGAACAGGAGACCTACACCGCCGCCATCCTGAGCAGCACCCGGCGGCTGTCGGCCCTGGTGACCAACATTTTGAAGCTGAACAAGCTGGAGAGTCAGGAGCTCGTCCCCCAGTCCGCGCCCTACGACCTGTGCGGCCAGCTGAGCGAGTGCGCCATGGCCTTCGAGCCCGTCTGGGAGGAGAAGCACATCGACTTCGAGGCGGACCTGGAGGACCGGGCCACCATCGTGGGGGACGCGGGGCTGCTGGAGCTGGTGTGGAACAACCTGCTGTCCAACGCCTTCAAATTCACGGAGCCGGGCGGCACCGTCACCCTGCGGCAGACCTCGGACGCGGACCGCGTCACCGTCTCCGTGTCGGACACCGGCTGCGGCATCTCCCCGGAGGTGCAGAAGCACATCTTCGACAAATTCTATCAGGGGGACACCTCCCACGCCACGGAGGGGAACGGCCTGGGCCTGGCCCTGGCGCTGCGGGTCCTGCAGCTGATGGACGCGTCCATCCAGGTGGAGAGCGAGGAGGGCAGAGGCACCACCTTTACCGTTCAGATCCCAATTCAAAGAGCAAGTGAGGAAGAACAGCCTGTATGATGTATGAGAACGAGAAAACGGAGCGCGGCCATGTGGGCTATGAATACCGGGAGATCACCGTCCCCAGGGAGCTGTCCTCCCTCTGCCGGGACAGCTACCCCTGCTTCGGCTGGGAGGCGGATCCCAATCATGAGGCGGCCGCGGGGGGCGGACGTGTTCCCCGGCATTCCCCGGCAGCCGGACAGAGGGAGACGGTGACTCTCTGCTTCCGGCGGAACCGCAGCATCCGCAACAAAGCGGAGCTGACGCGGCTCCAGCGGAATTTTGACAGCTGTGTGGCCGAGCTGCAGGCGCTGGAGCGGGCCAAGACCGCGTCAGCCACCATTGCCGCGCTGGTGGCGGCGCTGACCGGGACGGCGTTCATGGCCGGCGCGACGTTTGCGGCGGTGGCAGAACCGCCCATCATCTGGCTGACCATCCTGCTGGCCATTCCGGGGTTCTTGGGTTGGATCCTGCCGGTTTTCCTCTACCGGAGATTGGTGAGGAAAAGGACGGCGGAGATCGTGCCGCTGCAGGAGCGGAAGTACGACGAGATCGACACGATCTGCGAAAAGGGCAGCCGTCTGCTGCATTGAGCATGAAAACAGTGCCGGACACCGGGTGAGGTGTCCGGCACTGTTTTCCTTTTTTAATATTTCAGAAACGAAATGCAAGCAATCAGCAAACAATTCCCTCCTAAGATAGCATCATCAACAGACAGGACAGCCCAGCCGGCTGCGGCTGGACTGCGGAGAGGAGTCATGCAGATATGATGAACAACGAGAAAGGCTTTGTGGGGTTTGAATATATGGAGGTCTCCGCAAAGCACTGGATGGAGTCCCTGTATGTGGACAGCTACGAGAATTTCGGCTGGGAATTTGAGGGAGAGGCTGCCCGGGAGAGCGCCGGCGGCCAGGTCACCCTGAAATTCAAGCGGGATCGGAAGCTCCGGAACAAGGCGGAGCTGACCCGCCTGCAGCGGCAGTTCGAGGCCTGTGCCCAGGAGATCGAGACCCTGGAGCGGTCCCGTACCACCACCGCCTCCATCGCGGCCTTCACCATCGGCCTGGCGGGCACCGTGCTGCTGGGGGGCGCCATGTTCGCCTACCTGCACGGCCTGCTGCCCCTGATGGTGATTTCGGCGGTGCCCGGCTTTCTCGGCTGGATCGCGCCCTATTTCTGCTATCAGCGGCTCCGGCAGAAGCGAGAGCAGCGGATCGCCCCGCTGATCGAGCAGAAAAACGATGAGATCTACAGCGTGTGCGAACGGGGCTGCCGCTTGCTGAGCACCTGATGAAGGGAGGAACGGACGATGGGAAAACTGGTGATCGGATCTCTGGCGCTGTCCGGGATCGCGGCCGTTACAGCGGCGGTCATCTACCGGCGCAGACGCCGGTGGTACTGAGGGGACCGCCTGGGGCACCCACCGGAAGGCGCCGCGCGGCGTGATCTGAGGGCAAATGAAGGGCGCTTTCATCATTTGCAAACAAAGTTCAAACAGAAGGTACACAAAAGAGCGGTACATTCATACCTGACAATGGGTGGATGTCCATCGGAAAAATGATTTAGGAGGAACTGTTACGATGAAAAAGAGCAATTTTGTCGCGTTGATCCTGGGGACCATCGGAGTCGTGTTTTTCGCGCTTGGGATGTGCATGGCGCTGCTGCCGGAGTGGGGAATGTTCAACCAGGGCATCGTCTGCGGCATCGTCGGTCTGGCGGTCTTGCTGGCCACTGTGCTGATTTGGCGGAAGATGGAGGGCAAGGCGCCCATCAAGCTCAACGCGAAAACCGTCGGTGCCGTGGTGGTGGGCGTGCTGGGAGCGCTGCTGCTGGGCGTCGGGATGTGCCTGAGCATGGTGTTCGGCAAGATGCTTCTGGGGATTGTGATCGGCTTGGTGGGGATCGTGGTCCTGCTGATGCTGATCCCGCTGACCAGGGGCGTCCGCTGATTCGGTCAGAGTCCAAAACATTATCTTGCCTGTGAAATGGAGAAGTCCCATATGCGTGAATATCGATGCGGCCCGGCAAGCTGGGCGAGAAAGTGATCAGCGCCTGCCAAAAGGTGGAGAATGCCTTTGCGGATACATTCCGGGAGAAGGTCGAATCGGGCCTGGAGAAGAGAGCGGGGACCGACCCGGCGGATCCGGAAGAAAAGACCGCCGGGAGCGGCTCCGACGGCACACCGACTCCGGGGAACGGCCCCCAGTGACGGAATATCATGCGCGGGAGGGAGAC
>ERZ1090880.1771-NODE-1773-length-10183-cov-5.293049_pt1 | contig 10183 bp, 9 predicted proteins | sample MGYA00478471_ERZ1090880 | MGnify/ENA primary metagenome ERZ1090880 (study PRJEB33644, sample SAMEA5815734) | chicken gut metagenome | biome: Chicken; feature: Gastrointestinal Tract; material: Caecum | place: Ireland | collected 2019-01-01 | study: A study of the... | reverse complement strand
CATTATTATAATATAGCAGTTATCGAATCATAAAACGTATTCCCACGCCGACCTGCGTGTGGAACTTCCCGCAGTCGCCGCCGAACAGCACCCGTTGGCGACCGTTTACCAGCAAGACAATCTTGTCCGTCACGTAGGCGGACAGCTCCAGCGTCAGTGCACCCCCGTAGATGAAATTGTCCTCATCCGTGAGTCGGGAGCCGTCCGGCAGCAGGCTCTCGCCCCAGTTCACCGTCTCGTACCCGGCAAGGGCGGACAGCCCCAGTGCGGCGAAGAACGTCTTCTTCCGGTCTGACAGGAAGTTCAGGTAATAGCCGCCCTCGCCCGTGAGCTGGCTCGCCGGATAGAGGCAGTCCCGGTAGCCGTACCGCTTCTCCAAGTATTCCGCACCGACCACCCAATGGTGGGCGTTCTTCGTGTAGGTGCTCACCGCTATCCCGGCGTGGTAGCCGAAGCCGTCGCCGTTTTTCCAGCGCATGTTGTCCGACAGCCCGCCCGTGAGCTGTATGCCCCTCATTCCGGACAGGCACCGTTGGGCGTGTGCCCGGTTGAAAGTCAGGCACACCCCGAAAAGCAGGATAATGAACAGTAACCTTTTCATCGCTTATTTGATTTTCAGTTCGTTAATCTGTCTTGCCGCCACGAGGTCGGCGTTCTCCACCCGGATGGTCTGGTGCCTGCCGCCGTCCTTCTCGAACAGCTCGATGACCAGCAGCTTGTCGTCCGGTATGGTGAACTGCGGGACGGCATACACCGTGCGCACGTCGCTTTTCCCCTCCGTCACCAGCACCTCGTTGTAGCTGCGCACCGGATCGATCACCCGTTCCTGAATGGCGGTGCGCTTCGGCACTTTCTTGTCCACGATCTTGAACCGGATAAAGTCCGTCCGGAAAGCCACGTTCGACCTGTTCCTCGTTTCCGTGTGGAAATAGAACAGCCCGTTGTGCGAGTGGACGGATTTCAGGAGGAACTGCACCCCGAAGCGTTTGCAGCCCAAGTGCCGGATCTCCCGCCTGTCCTCCTTGTAGATGCTCTGCATGATCAGCTTCACCAAGAGCGGGCTTTCGCCCGCCAGCTCACGGAAATGGAGGTTCATGCGGGTATGCGAAAAGTCCGTCGTGTCCCCGTTCTCCAAAAAGTCCTTCATCTCGATGTTCAGCATCTCCGGCTCGTGCGCATACCGGGCATTGAACGAATAGAAGCTCCCGTCCTCGCAGATGACGGAAAAGTTCGTTTCCCCCGGAAACCCCTCGGTCGTCGCCTTCACCCGGATCACGTTCTCCGCACCGTCCGCTTTCCCGGCGATAATCCGGTCGCTTCCCAAATCCACGTACCGCACCGCCGAGGGGAAGATGATATGCACCGTCTTGGCGAACGTCACCTGCACCCCGTGGGGCGTAACCATCTGCCGGTAGGGTAGCTTCCGTGTAATCCCCTGATACAGGTCGTTGCCCGTGGTCCGCTGTATCGTGTCGTTCACCTGTGCGTTCGCACCCGTCACCATGCCCACAAGCAGGGCGACCCATCCAAAAATCTTTTTCATTGTCTTTACTTTTTAATGGTTTTATAATTTGTTGATTTATTGTTGTTTGGCGTAGAGCATCAGCGGATCACCCGCTTTCAGGTGCACCTTTACCGTGCGGAACTTCTTGGCGAGGTACTGGCTGCCGCCCTGCATCAGTCCACGGGTGATGTCCATCGCCACCTGTTGCCCGGCGCTCCGTGCGAACGAGATGCTCGTTCCCAGCCCGCCGCCGATGTTCGCCATCGCCTCCTTTGCCGCTTCCCGCTCCAGTGAGGTTTCTATGCACAGTCCTTTCATTCCCTCGTTGTCATAGACCGCCAATTCCACCGGCAATATGTTACCTTGGTACTGGACGGACGATACCGTGATGTCGAGCCGTTCCCCCTGCACCTTGCCTGTACCGGATACCACCGTATTGCGTGGGATAATCAGGTTTCCCGCCTGCAACGGTTCGAGCAGCCGGAGCTTCACCTGCTGACCGTCCATAACCGTCTGGTCTTGGTGGATGCAGGCGGCTATCGTGTTCTTCCCGAGGGCGTACCCGCTACCCACCGCCGTGTTGAAGCCGTAGTTCCTCGGCTGGCTGTACCGCCGCATGAACTCCGCATCGCTTAGGGGCTGTCGCAGCCCCGATACCGTCCGCTCCCGTGCCGCCTGCACCGCCACGGCGGGCTGTCCCAGACCGTTGCCGCCCTGCCCGGTGGCGGGTGCCTGCACGGTTGCGCCGTCCTGCCCGTTCTGCCCCATGTACTTGGCGGCAAGCTCGTAGCTCTTCTCCATCAGCGCCACCTGATCGTCGATTCCGCCCGCCTGCCGTTCCCTTTCTTCCAGTTTGGCGGTCAGCTCCTCCACCTGCCTTTTCAGCTCCTCCTTTTCCTCGTCCACCTTCGGCTCCTCGTAGAACGAGCCGAGTTTCCGGTTGATGTCCCGGTAGGCGGCGACGGAGGAGCGGCCGCCGCCGTTGCCCGAGTAGTCCCTGAACGGTTCCCGTTCAGGCTCGCTGTCCGGCAGTTCCATTTCCACCCTGTCCGTATCGCTCTCTTCGGAGAAGGCGAAGTCCTCCAGCGAGCGCACCTTCTCCGCCTGCCGCCTTTCCGCCTGCGCCTGCTCGTAGGCTTTCCGCTTGTCGCCGATGATCCCGTCGTTCTCCGGCAGGGGGATGTCGGCGTTGAACGCCCCCACGGTGTCCCGGTTCACGTCCCGCTCCTCCGAAGGTGCGAATATCAGCCACATCGAGCCGAGGAACAGCAAGCCCATCAGCGGATATACCATCAGCTTTTTCCGTTGCTGCAACTGTTTCGGCGTGAGTGGCTTGGCTGTCTTCTTCTCCTTTTTTCCGCCGCCCTTGTCCTCCTTCTTTCCGTTCCCCGTCTCCGGGGCTGCGGCATCCGCCACCGTCACGTGCTGCGTTGCCGTTGCTTTTTCTTGGTTCTGTTCTTCCATCATGTCAAAAATTTATGGTTGTCCTACATTCTGATTCTTCTCCCCGGAGGCTTCCGCCTGCCTGTCTCCCCGGCTTGCCGCTTGCCGGGCGGTTCCTTCCGTTCCCGTTTGAGCGATGCCGTGGGGCTTGCCCGGTTGTCCGCCCGCAGGTGCGCAGCCTTCCGTTCCCGGCTTGCCGCCTTTTCGGGGAACAGCCTCGCTTCCAGACCTGCCAGTTCTTTCGCCGCCCGCTCCCGGATGGCACGGTTGTGGCGTCCGATGGCGGCTTCCGGGTAGTCCCGGGAGAGGTCGCCGTTGTCCTCGCTCAGGTGGTAGTCCCACCTTAGCCGGGCGATGCCGGCAAAATCCTCCGTCAGCCCGTACTTCTCCACCGTCTCCTTCGGCACTTCCCGCTGACCGTCCCAGCCGTGGCGGGCGAGCCCGTGGAGCAGCGCCCGTTCTGCCTTCGCCGCTTCCAGATAGTCGCCGGGCAGTCTGCCGCCCGTCTTCCTCTCGTAAAGGGCGGCGGCTTGCCGCATCAGCTTTCCCCGCTCGTCCGCCTCCCGCAACTCGATCTGTTCCATGACGGTGTGGTTGTCGCCCCGCATCTCCTCGCTCCATTCCCGGCTCAGTTCTTCGAGCCTGCGGTAGCCTTCCGCCAGCCCGTGGCGGATGGCCACCGAGTCGTCCGGTTTCTCGCCTTTCAGGGCAAGCCTTTTCAGTGCGTCGAGGTCGCCCTCCCTCATGCAGCAGTTCAGCAGCCGGTGCGCCGCATCCCGTTCCGCCTGCGCTTCGGGGGATAGCGGCTGCGGGGCGTTGCGCCTCGTGTACTCGTGCTCCAGCACCTTGTATTGCGCCTCCAGACGCAGCATCGGGCTTTCCGCCGCCTCCTTCACGCTCCGGGGGATTGCCGCCCCCTCACGCATCCCGTAACGGGTCTCTTTCAGGGCGTCCATGACCGCCCGCCATTCGGGATAGCCCGTCTGGTACACGTACCGGAAGAACCTGTGTTCCAGCAGCAGCTCCGCCTGTTTCCTTGTCACCTCCGGGCAGTCCCGGTAGTCCCTGACGGACTGGAGAATTGCGCCGGCATCCGCACGCCTCTTTTTCAGCAGGCTCCCGAAATACGCCGTCACCTGCCTCATGTTCCGCTCCTCCTGCCGCTCCCGGCGGCGGAGCAGCCACTCACTCAACCTCTCCGCCAGTCCCATGCCGTCCGCTTTCAAAAGGGTTGATAATACTGTCATTGGGCAATTGCAGGCGCCTGACATGCTCTATCCCCAGTTCCTTCCCGTCGTTCCTGCCGATGCGGTAGATGGAGGCGACGGTCATATAGACCGACAGTGCGCCGAACGCCGCCAGCATCACGAGGATGATTGCCACACGCATGTCGGGTGAGATACGCCCGGCGAGGCGGCGGAGCTTCCCGTCCGCCCAATCCTGCGCCTTTGTGATGAATTTCCTTATCATAGCCGTCAGCGTTTGAGGGTCTGCAAATCCTTGTTCTCCGTGACCTCGAAGCCCTCGATGATGAAGCCCTGCGGGTTGTTGTCGCTCCTGACCGCATCCAGCAGGCGGCAGCGGGTCACAAGGCTGCGCTCCGTAACCGAGCTTTCCCGCAGGATGATCTGCCGGGCGAATGTCCGCACGCTGTACGGGTACTTGTCGAAGTCGCACCGCAGGCTGTCTATCTCTATCATCTGGTTGATATTACCGCTGATTATGCGGTTGTAATACCCCTTTTCCGAGAGGTCCTTGTAGTAGTTGAAGGCGCTCTTGTCCGCCAGCAGCAGCGAACGCCTGATGTTACCCTCGATAGCCGACTTGTCGGGCGAGAGCGTGAAGAACAGCTCGTGGAAGCGGCGCACGTGCTCCCGTGCCTCCACCGGGCGGTTCTGCCGCACGTCCTGCGAGAGTGCCAGCATCAGGCTCTTTCCGTTGTCCAGCACGTAGATCTTCTGCCGCTGCGCCTCGGCGAAGCTGTACGACTTCCACAGGGCGAAGCCCGTCACCACGGCGCACAGGCAGGCGAATACCAGCGTGAAGAGCCGTATCTGCCTGAAGCTTGTTTCGATATTTTTCAAACTTTTAAATTCCATGTTTCCGGTTTTTATTCGTTATGACTCATTTTCTTGGGACATCCGCCGCTACTTGACGATTTTTCCGGCGATGTTCCCCACGGCTGCGCCCGCACCCGCTGCGGCGACGTTGCCTACCTTCGTGGCGGTCTGGTTCATCGCACGGTTGGCGTGGCTCACCCCGCCCGCCATGATGATCCAGTTGGCGACGGTCGGTATGGTGAAGTACCCGAATATCCCGATGATTAAAAAGATGATGTACACCGTGTTCGAGCTGTCCGGGATGAAAGTCGGGTCGCTCATCGCCTCGATGTCACGGGTGAGCATCAGCACTTGGATGCGTGCCAGCACCGAGCTGAACAGGTCGCTCACGGGCAGCCACATGTAGATGGAGATGTACCTCGTTATCCACTGCGTGAGCGTGCTCTGGAACCCATCATAGACCGAGAGGGCGAACGCTATCGGACCGAGGATGGAGAGGGCGATCAGGAAGAACGTCCGTATCGTGTCGATGACCAGCGCAGCCGACTGGAACAGCAGTTCGAGCAGTTCTTGGAACCACAGCCGGATGCTCCGCTTCATGTTGTACTCCGTCCGGTCAATGTACATCACCGCCATCGTCTTCAAGTCCTTGGGCGACCAGCCCAGCTCGTCGAGCTTCTTGTCGAAGTCCTCCTTGCTCGCCAGATACACCTTCTCCGGGTCACGCCGGAACGCCTCCCTCTCCAGCGTCTCCTTCTGTTCCCGGTATCGGTTCATGTCGAAGGTCTGTGATTCGAGCATCCCGTGGCAGCCCTTCACCACGGGCGAGAGCACCGTGTTGATCGTGCCGATGACGAAGGTGGGGAAGAAGAGGATGCACAGCCCGATGGCGAACGGGCGCAGCAGCGGGTACACGTCGATGGGCTCGGCACGGGCGAGCGCCTGCCACACCTTGGCGGCTACGTAGAACAGCGCACCCAGCCCGGCGATTCCCTTGGCTACACCCGTCAGCTTCTCGCAGAGCGGCATCATGTCCTGATACAATGCCTGCAATATCTCGTGCAGGTTCGTGAAGTCTATCGCTAACAACATAGTCCTGTATTTTTATTATATGTACGCATACGTTATTATATATTTGCCCGCCTCACCAGTAACGGTCTTCCGCATCCCCGTAGAGAGCCACCACCCGGTCGGCGTCCTTTTTCTTCTTCGCCCGCAGGTAGCTCACCGAGATGTTCTTGTCCGTGTAATACTGCACGAGGTTGCGGTACTCCAGCAGCCGCTTGTAGCTCTGGTCGATGATAGCCAGCCGCTCGGCGTCCGAGAGCGACATTCCCGTCACGTTCACCACGTTCTTCAGGTCTTGCAGGATGTCCGCGCTCTCGGAGAGCAGCTTGGCGTACCCGAACGAGATGGTTGACAGCTCGTCCGGCGTGTAGTTCGGGTCGCCGAGCATCTTCTGGTAGTTGCGCACGTAGATTTCCGAGATGTCCGCCACCATCTCGATGGACTTCTTCACCTTCACGCCGCCTTTCACCACGTCATGCACCGCCTTGAGCGCATCGTAATACTTCCGTCCCTGCTCGAATATCTTCGCCGTCTCCTTGAACCCGTCCAGCGTGTGCTGTGCGGTGGCGGAGGTCTCCACGATCTCCTTGGTCGTGTTGATGATGCCCTGCGCCAGATTGCCGGGATCGTGTACGACCCACTGGGCGTTGGCCGCACCTGCCGTCAGGCACGCCACGCCCACGATGATTGCCTTTATCGTTCTCATGTCCTTACTGTTTTAGGGTTCCGTCACTCTTTCTCCTGTACTCTCCGCCCGGCGACAGCCGGATGCGGTCTTTCTCCCGGTCATAGTCCATCATCACGGCGAAGCCCGTCTCGATGAACAGCACCCCTTCCGTTTCCCGGACGAGGTAGGTCTCCGCTTCACTGCCGCCCTTGTGGTTCCTGTGCATGACCGTCACACGGTACCTGCCGTCCTCTTCCCAGAGGGTGAAGGGCGGCTTTCCGCCCGTGCTGACCCATTCGCCGCACATCTTTTCCAACCGTTCCGCATTTGTCTCCTTGCAGGAAATGACAAACGCCAGTGCCGCCGTCACCGCCGACAGCAGCAGGATTAAATTCAATCGTCTCATCTTGATTCCGTTTTTTTTAAGTTTTACAAAATTTTATTCTCTCCATGCCGTTTAGCCGTTTGTACATCCAGCCGTTTAGCCAGCCAGCCGTTTAACCGTTTGACCGTTTAGCCGTTTGGTCAATCATCCGACCCTTCAGCCGTTCGTCCGGTCAATCAACCACCCGTCCGGCAACCTGTCCGCCGCTCCCCGCCAGCGCATCGGCACATTATTTATACTTCGTCTCCGCCAGCCGCTTGATGGCAAGCTCCAAGTCGCCGCCCAGCTCTTCCTCCAGTGCGAACACCTCCGTCTTCTCGCTCTCCTCGGTGGTATAGGTCAGGTACTCGGCAGCCGACACCTCCGTGGCGTACACCGCCGACTGCACCCCGTTCAGACCGATCCACACCTCCTTGTACTTCCGTCCGGGATGGTTGGCGAGGTTGATGGAGAGTATCTGCGACTTCTCCTTGTCCGTCAGACCGAGCATCGACTGGATGCCGTCGAACTTGTTCATGTACTTCTTCTGGTCCAAAAGGATCTTGCAGTCCGAGTTGGTGATGATAGCCTCCTTCACGATGGGGGACGAGATGATGTCGTCCACCTCCTGCGTGACGACAATCGCCTCGCCGAAATATTTCCTGACGGTCTTGTACATATATTTCAAATACTCACTCATACTCGGCGAGGAAAGGGCTTTCCAAGCCTCCTCGCAGATCAGCATCTTCCGCACCCCTTTCAGGCGGCGCAGCTTGTTGATGAAGGCTTCCATGATGATGATCGTAACCACGGGGAACAGCTCGGCGTTGTCCTTCACGGCGTCAATCTCGAAGACGATGAACCGCTTGTGCAGCAGGTCGATGTTCTCGTTCGAGTTCAGCAGGAAGTCGTAGCGCCCGCCCTTGTAATACTGCCGCAGCGTGGTCAGGAAGTTGTCGATGTTGAAATCCTCCCGGCTCACCTTGATGTCCCTTGCAGCCAGCTCCTTCCGGTAATCGTTCAGCATGTACTCGTAGAAGGTATCGAACGAGGGGGCGATGTCCCGGTTCTGTTGTATCCGGCGGATGTACGCCAACACCGCACTGCCCAGCTCGCCGCTCTCCGTCTTCGTGACCTTCTCGTCCTCGCCCTTCCACAGCGCCAGCAGCAGCGTCTTGATGCTGTCCTTCTTCTCCACGCTGAACTTGTAGTCGTCCGTGAAGAAGGGGTTGAAGCTGATGGGCTTCTCCTCCGTGTACGTGTAGTAAATCCCGTCCTCGCCCTTGGTCTTGCGGTGGATCAGCTCGCACAGCCCTTGGTACGAGTTGCCCGTGTCGATCAGCACGATGTGGCTGTTTTGCTCGTAATACTGGCGCACGAGGTGGTTCATGAAGAACGACTTGCCGCTCCCGCTCGGACCGAGGACGAACTTGTTGCGGTTCGAGATCACCCCTTTCTTCATCGGCAGGTCGCTGATGTCCAGATGCAGCGGTCTGCCCGTCATCCTGTCCGCCATCTTGATGCCGAAGGGCGAGAGCGAGTCCTTGTAGTTCGTCTCCTCGGTGAAGAAGCACAGGGCTTGCGGGATGAACGTGTAGAAACTCTCCTCGAAGGGGAAGTCCCCCTCGTTGCCCGGTATCGCCGCCCAAAAGAGCGTCGGCACGTCCACCGTGTTGTGCCTCGGCTTGCACTCCATCAGGGCGAGCTGGCTGCCCACCTCGTTCTTGATGCGCCTAAGCTCCTCCCGGTCGTCGCTCCACGCCATCACGTTGCAGTGGCAGCGCACCGAGGTCAGCCCTTTCGAGTGCGCCTCGTTCAGGTATTCCTCGATCCATGCCTTGTTGATCTGGTTGGAGCGGGAGTAGCGGGAGAGCGAGTGCATGTTCCGGGCGGTCTGCTCGAAGCGTTTCAGGTTCTCCCCGTGGTCGTCGATGAAGATGTACTGGTTGTAGCAGTGGTTGCAGTCCAGCAGCAAGCCCACCGGGGCGGCGAACGACAGCCGGCAGTCCGAGCGGTCGGTCGAGAGCCGCTCGTAGCGGCTGTCCGTCGCCACCTTGCCCGGCAGGTCTTCCGTGTCAGAGAGGGTGTGCAGGCAGAGGATGTCGTCGCCGATGCGCATCTCCTCCGGGTTCAACTGGATGTCCTTCAGCACCGTCGTGTCGTGCTGCGAGAGCGAGAGGTACTTCTCCACGATGCCCGCCGCCGCTTCCGTGCCGGTGATCTCGTCCGTGGTCAGGCGGCGCAGCCTGACCAGCCCGCTGTCGTTCATGATCTTCTCGAACTGACCGACCGCTTCGATGAACCTCGTAACCGTCTCCCGGTCCTCGATCTCCTTGGGGACAAGCCTGCCCTTGCAGAGGGTGGAGAACGTGCTTTCCTGACGGCTCCGTGCCTTCGTCGTCTTGGTAAGGAACAGGTAGCAGAAGTGGTTCAGGAACGGGCGTTCGTTGAAGTGCCTCTCAAAGCTCCGGCTCAGGAAGCTAAGGTCGTCCCTGTCCGTTTCCGGCCGGTACTTCTCCTCGATGAAGAAGTCCTGCTTGTGTACGATGGAATACTCCGGCAGCACCTTCACCGCCTTGTGCCAAGCCGAGTGGACCGCCTCGTACTCGCTCCCCGTAACGGAGAACAGTTCCGGCAGTTCCACCCTGAAGGCGACCGTCACGTCCGCCTCCTTGCTCACGATGCAGCCGTTCTCCACCGCCAGCAGCGGGAACTTGCTTTCGAGCGTCGCCGCTTTCATTACGTTTCTCATTCTTGCCAGTGTTTAAAGGTGAATAATCGGGGGATTTTCAGCCGGTTCACCACGTACCTCGGATGCCGCCTGCGGGCGGCTGCCTTCATCAGCCCGTGCGTGCCGTACCGGGCGTTCAGCCGGAAGGTCAGCCATACCAGCAGCGTAGCCGCAGCCACGCCGAAGCCGATGCACACCCACTGGTTCACGCCCGCCATGTACAGGATGACGAACACCACGAACACGGCGAGCAGACCGCCGCAGAAGATGAAGAGGTACTGGCTTTCCAGCCGTAGGCTAAGAACCCAGCGCCTTGCCGTATTTCTACGGTAGGTTTCCGAGAACT
>ERZ1090880.1770-NODE-1772-length-10184-cov-7.020831_pt1 | contig 10184 bp, 9 predicted proteins | sample MGYA00478471_ERZ1090880 | MGnify/ENA primary metagenome ERZ1090880 (study PRJEB33644, sample SAMEA5815734) | chicken gut metagenome | biome: Chicken; feature: Gastrointestinal Tract; material: Caecum | place: Ireland | collected 2019-01-01 | study: A study of the... | reverse complement strand
CAGGTGAAGTTCTTACCGAAGAGGAAATGCGCGAATTTGACGGCGATATCGAAGAGCCGGATATAGACGAGAATGAAATCGACTCTTCCGTTTTTGATGTAGAGGCGCTCGCTATATTAGACGAAATATTCGGAAATGATTTAGAAGTGAGGTAAATACAATGACTGAAAAAGACATCAGACCGATTCCCAAATACATAATGGATGAGATTTACAAACGCGATCTGAAAATCGAGCCCTGGCAGACGAGCATGGTACGTTATTATGCATATCTGACTATGTGGAAAAAGGAACTTGTAAAGGTAACTGTCGCCGTTGCAAACATTCAGAACAAGCATTGGGCCTGCAAACAGGTCGCTGTTCACGGCGTACATTCTAAATTATGCTTTGTAAAAGATATGGAATATAATTACTTTGGCTTCGGCTATCGCGTCGGTTGGTACGCTGAAGAATTACAGACGCAGCAAAAACAATTTGAAGACGGCAGATGGCATACCGCCGACAAAAAGTATTATGACCCATATGCGCCCCTTATCAACCGAGGCCTGGTCGGAAAATTCCCCGAGTATAAATACAGTGCCTATCAGTTCTACAAGGGCCGTGATATCATCAATTACCTGCGTATCTACGAACAATATCCGCAGACGGAATACCTCTTAAAACTTGGTTTGGGCGCGTATGCAGAAAATCGCTCCCTTCTCAAAAAGCTTGTCAAAGACAAAGCGTTTTGCCAATGGGTGATCCGAAGCCGAAAGGAACTTGCTCTTCCTTACGGGAATGCTTATAACATCACGACAATCACGCAGGCATATAAAACGGGACTGCCGCTCAAGGAAGTCGCTCACTTCCTTTTCCGCAAAAAGCAGTTTGAAAGAGAATCAAGTATGGCACCGATCCGCGAACTGTTCAAAGGCTGGGAACTTAAAAAGTATTTCGATTACGCGGAAAAGCATAATATTTCCGACCGTCTGTATCTCGACTACCTGAACGCATGCAAACATCTTGGAATCGATATGACTTTGAAGCAGAATGTGTACCCGAAAGACTTTACTTATGCTCACGATTTACGCACGCAGCAATATGCGGAACGAAAGGCAATCGAAGAAGCAGGCAAAAAGCAAGAACTGATGCAAAAGTTCTCCGAGGTGGCAAAAAAGTATTCTCCTTTGCAGCATAACAAACGGAGCGCTTTTATCTGTATCATTGCAAAAACGCCGGCAGACCTCATCCGCGAAGGAGAACTCATGCACCATTGTGTAGGGAGGATGCAGTACGATGAGCGTTTTGCTAAGGAGCAATCGCTCATTTTCTTTATCCGTGCAAAGGAAAAGCCGGAAAAACCGCTCGTTACGCTCGAATACTCACTCTCCATGCACAAAGTATTGCAATGCTTTGCCTCTTATAATCAAAAGCCGAGCGAAGAAATTCTGTATTACATCAACAAAATCTGGCTGCCGTACGCAAACAAGCATCTCAGACAAATTCAGGCGGCGGCATAATCGCAAAGGAGTTCTTATGAAAAACTACATCGACGAAATCTATTCTGTATCCGAATTCATGCGGGACAATTCTGCGTTTGCCGAACAAGCTGAAAAAGCAGTGCAATATCTTAAAAGCTATTGCCCGAACAGTCAAGACGCTATATTTGTTGTCGTTAAAGTAGAAAACTATAACTGCATTGCTTATCTTACAGACGAGTTCGCTCCATATACGTTAGGAACAACGATAGCGCCGTTCGATAAAGACAGAATTTACCCTGTCCAGGGGCTTATAACAAAGTACGCTTTTAAAAGATATTAAGGAGAAAACACTATGGCGAATTATTTCAGAATAACCGCATATCATCCCGCCAGGAATATCTGCGCCATTTTTGATAGTAACGGCAGATTTGAAAAGCTCTGGCAATTCAGCTCATATCTCGTCTTGAAAGGTTTCAAGATCGTCGAAGTTGGAGGGGCTGATAAATTCCTCAATGGGGACTTTCCGAAGGTTCCTGAGACCAAGCAGCTCGTTTTAAGAGCATGTGCGAAAGGAGAGCCGAACAGAAAAGAAAATTTGATTTTCGTTCAAAATAAACACTACAGACGTAAATATGAATAATTGGTGCAAAAGGAAGAAGCCGACATCGCAATGCATATACAAGTGAATTTCAATGCTTTGAGGCAGGGTCGCTGGCATCTTTATTTTTTAGTTTTTGTATAGCTTCAAAACCTTTAACAACCGTTTACTATTATCATAATATAATTGTAAATATTTTTTGAATGAATCCCGAAGAGCATTGACTTTAGTCATAATGATGAGTATAATATTATTGTGTTATTGTAATTAGGTGATAAAATGGACTATATTACCGAACTCTCTTCCATTGCCAAGGAGAATGGCGGCATTATTGAAACAAAAATTGCGGCACAGCGTGGCATATCCAAAGCTATGCTTTATAAGCTGTGCAAAGAAGATAAAATCCATCGCATTTTGAAAGGACAATACATTTTTCCCGATGATATAGAGGATGAACTGCTATCGATCAGCAAGCGGTCGACGCAGATTATTTTCTCTCATGAGACCGCCTTGTTTTTGCATGGTATTTCTGATAGAACATTGTTTAAACATACGATCACTGCGCCGTCAGGTTGCATTCCATCAGCCGCGATTAAAGCGAAATGTAAGGTATACTACATTAAGCAGGAGTTGTTCGAACTTGGTAAGACTGAGTTGAAAACACCTGCCGGGAATCTTGTCCCTTGTTATGATTTGGAGCGTACCATTTGCGATATAATCCGTAGCCGAAATAAGTTGGGTACAGATATTTTTTTATTGGTATTGAAGTTTTACGCTGATAATCCGAAAAAGGATTTGAATAAGCTTAATTCTTACGCGAAAAAGATGCGTGTGGCGAGTGTAATGCGTCAGTATTTGGCGGTGTTGCTGTGAGCAAAGCAAAGAGTCTGAAGGCGATACTCCGAAATATCGCCAAGGAGACAAACATCCCGGCTCAGGAGGTATTGTAACACTATATGTTCGAGCGGTTGCTTGTCCGCTTCTCTGTTGCGAAGTGTAAAGAGAATTTTTTGCTGAAGGATGGGCTATCGGTTGCCGTCATAGTCGGTTTTGACGCCATAATATTGTAGTCATTTTAGAGCTATAGACTCGAAAATAGGGCGCAAATTTTCCCGTTCAGGCGTCGAAAGGGTGTGCTTGTTTTTTATTGTAACTTGTCCGGAATTGCCTGTTCGACATGCCATGATAAATTTTATATCAAACATAATGAGTACCATTTGGAGAGATTAAGATGCCTATAAACATAATTCGAAACCTAAATAAAGGTGTTTTACCAGATATAGCGACGACACAATTATTCTTAATGGATGTCGAAGAGTTTTTGGACGCATTGCCAATGCAACCGATTTTTGATCTTGTCGTTACATCACCGCCATATAACCTTGGCAAAGAATATGAGAATCAAATGCCGCTTGTGGATTATGTCGCTTGGCAGAAAAGAATTATAGAAAAAATATATCCTCGAGTCAAAAATAACGGTAGTATCTGCTGGCAAGTAGGAAACTATGTTGAGAACGGCAGCATTACTCCACTCGATATTGAACTTGCCCCTATTTTCAAAGAATTGAATTTGCATCTGCGCAACCGGATTATTTGGCATTTTGGACATGGGCTTCATAATAAAAACAGGTTTAGTGGTCGTTATGAAGTGATTTTGTGGTACACGAAAGGTGATACTTATACCTTTAATTTGGATGATGTGAGAGTCCCTGCAAAATATCCCGGGAAACGCAGTTATCGCGGCGAGAATAAGGGAAAATTGTCTGGAAATCCAAGAGGGAAAAATCCAGAAGATGTTTGGGAAATTCCAAATGTAAAAGGTAATCATGTTGAAAAAACCAATCATCCTTGCCAATTTCCCGTGGGACTAATTGAGAGGCTGGTTTTATCTTTGACCAATGAAAACGATCTTATATTTGATCCGTTTTCAGGTGTTGCATCCTCTGGTGTAGCTGCACTTCTTCACAAGAGAGTTTTCTGGGGATGTGAATTGATGGAAGATTACATCAAACAAGGCAAGGAACGTTTAGATCAAACCATTGCCGGAACCATTAGATATCGCCCTTATGATAAACCAATTTACGACGCAAAATCAAGTGCGTTGTCAAAAATTCCTGACGAGTGGAAGGAGTAAATAATGAGAACGCAGATATATGAGCATCGAAGCGGCCTAAAAGTAGTTCCTCGTGATATTATTTCCGATGTGGAAAAGGTTGTTTGGGATATCAAACCTGTTTTATCAAAGAAAACGGTAGCTAGCATTAAAGAATCTGTGCGAGAAAGATTGGGAAAAGAGGGATGGACAGGTGAATATCGATTGGATACGTCCTCTCGAATTACAATTACCTCTTATTTAAAAGGCATTGGTATGTGCTTTCAAACAGGAAATGTTGGACGGATATATGCTGATCTTTTGAAACTACAGACGCTCTATACGAAAGGAAGTATCACTGCCGGGATAATTCTAATTCCGCAAATAAAAACAGCGAAAGAACTTGGATCCAATATGGCTAACTACGAGCGTTTAATAAGAGAATTGCCGATTTTTAGTCAAGTTATTACAATGCCAATAGTAGTTATTGGATTTGATGGAACGGAGGGAAAATAATGGAATTCACATATTATTTTGGATACCCCAATGCACAGCGTATAATTGCCATTGATGAAGCGGTCAACAATGCACAGAACGGTGAGAAATATCAGGTTAATTATCGCGGTAAATACCGTCCATTGACGGTTATTGAAGTGCCTATCGAGATGTTGGTTTATCGTATAGAAAATATTCGCACGAAAAGTCTACAAAAGCAGTGGCTTGCGCAGCATCGTGATCTCCCCAGAAACTTGTTTGTTAGTGATCCTTGCTCTATCGAAGCTCAGGAGAATCAGCATCAGGTGCTTAAATTATTAGTAGACAAAGAAAATCTTCTGAAAACATTTAGGGACGACGATAAACTTCAACAAACCGAACCGCTTATTTGCTCTAAGGATGGTGTCGTTGTAAACGGCAACCGCCGTTTGTGTGCATGGCGCGAATTGTACTACAATAACAAATTAAAATATGCACATTTTCAAACTATTCGTGTAGCTGTATTGCCAGATAGTGATCCGCAGGGGATATATGAGCTTGAGGTAGCCTTGCAGATTCATTCGGATATGAAAGCGGAATATGTATGGCATACAATAGCAGCCGACTATCAGGAAAAATTTAATGCTGGAATGGATATCGGCATCTTAGCTATCAAGCAAAATAAAAAGCCGGAAGAAATCCGTACATATATTGAATGCTATAATTATGCGGCTCAGTATTTGGAGTCCATTGGTCATCCTGATGAATGGACATTGGTGGATAAACAGGAATATGCTTTCAAGCAGATTGTGATCGGAAGGAAAAATATTGTAAATCCTGGAGATAAAGCACTATTTCAGGAGATAACTAAAGCAATGCTGCAGACTCCGGCGGTTGGTGATCGTCTTTACAAGCAAATTCCTAAAGTTGTAAATAGTTTGTCTGTTATAGCACCCAAGTTGCAAGAAGTTTTTGGCATCGACATTCAGGATAATAATGAGGATGATTTGGACTTGTTGACTGGCGGAGATACCAGAAATGACAATACGGCCAATGCCCAAATCGCAGAGGGAATTCGTCAAGCAGAAGATCCTACGCTGGTTGCTCAGACTGTAAAATCCGTATTGGATACCACAGAAGAGCTCGAAAAAGAAAAAAAGAAAAAAAGCTTCATTTTCGACCAGGTTATGAAGGCGGCTACCGCCTTGACCAATGCAGTATCAAATTTGGATGATTCAATGAGTAAAGATGGCGTTGGAAAACAGATTGATAATATTGAGGGCGCCTTAGTATTCCTTAAGGATTGGATAAAAAAACATGGACATTCGGATTGATTATTTGGCATATTCCGAACAAGTCAATATTTCTAATGACTCAACAGATAAAGTAGCATGGGAATCCCTGTATAGCTTCATCTGTGACTATTTGCCGATGTCTGTTATATCCTATTCGAATTGGAGTATTACATTTCCGTGGCGATATTTTCTATCCATTAAGGGCTTTATAGGACAGTATTTTTCGGCCCGTCGCAATCAGCATAGAGTAATATTTACAGATAATGCAAAATCTATGCTGAGAACAGCAAATGACACATCTTATAATGCTGCCCTTGCGCTTAACGCAAGATCCGAAACTGAAATTAAAACGCGTCTTGGGAACATTGGATTTAAGCGTTGTTTGACAAATAATCAGTTAAATAATCTGAATAAGATATCACATCTCCCTGGAGCCGCGACTTTTTCTGTTCCCGGTGCCGGTAAAACAACGGAGGCGTTAGCGTTTTTCTTTGTAAACGCCACGGATATTGACAGACTTCTTGTTGTTGCTCCGAAAAATGCGTTTAGCGCATGGGATGAGCAGCTTGTTGCTTGTATGGGGGAAGACTATGGCAGCTTTGTGCGTTTACGTGGTGGTGAAGCATCTATACAAATGGCATTGAGGACAAACCCTCGTTTTATGCTCATAACTTATGATCAACTTCCTCGTGTTAAGAATACTATAGTTGAGTTGCTTGCATCCGGAAATGTTTATATGTTTCTCGATGAAAGCCATAGAATTAAAGGCGGAAAGCAAATAAAGAGAGCGGATGCTATTCTGGAAATAGCACATTTGCCCAAACGTAAATTGATCATGAGCGGTACACCTATGCCGCAAAGCCCCAAAGACCTTATTTCACAGTTTTTATTTTTGTATCCAACGAAAGATGTGTCTGAATCGACGGTAATTGACTTGATTCAGCCGATTTATGTTAGGACAACAAAAGGGCAACTTGGAATTCCGAAGCTTGATCATAAGGTTGTCCAGGTACCTATGACACGACTTCAACGCGAGATTTATAAAACTTTGAAATCTGAGATATGCAGACAGCTCAATCCCGTTCTGACAGATACTTCTCGTTATGAGTTACGTCATATCGGCAAGTGTGTAATGAAGGTTATGGAATTTGTGTCCAATCCTGCGCTTTTGTCAAATGATATGGATTATGCCTTTGATCGAAGAGTTGGGGAGTTATTGCTTGCTTCAGATGGCCCAAAAATCGAATATGTATGCCGCAGAGCTAGAGAGCTTGCTTCTGAAAACAGAAAAGTGATCATCTGGTCATCGTTTGTCCAGAATGTAGAGTTGATTGCTTTGCGTTTGAGCGATTTAGGTGCGGAGTATATCCATGGTGGTGTGGATGCTGGGGACGAAAACGACAACGATACTCGCGAAGGAAAGATTAAGAGATTTCACGATGATCCTACCTGCAAGGTGTTGGTAGCAAATCCGGCCGCCTGCTCCGAGGGTATTAGTTTACACAAGGTGTGTCAGTATGCAATTTATCTGGATCGATCTTTTAATGCTGCTCATTATATGCAGTCGGAGGATCGTATCCATAGATTAGGGCTTCCTTCTGATGCAAAGCCGCAAGTAGAGTTTGTAGAATGTGAAGACAGCATTGATCAAGTTGTGCGAAACAGACTCGAACTTAAAGTAAGGACGATGGCTCAGGCACTGGAAGATTCTTCATTAAATGTGGAGATAAGTTCTGTAGACTATGATGAAGAGGCAGAGGACTACGACAGCTTGACAAAAGAGGATGCCAAGGCGGTGATTGACTATTTCTTTAGAGGTGGTCAAAATGATTAGGCTATCTATTAACGTTATATCGTCTGCAATTCTTCTGTTTCAACGCCTTGAGAGTTATCATTTTTCTTCTCTGTCAGAACTCGCATACACAAAAATAACATCTCTCAATGCCGAAGATTTATTTGAGTTTTCTCAAAACTGTGGATGGGTTTGTGAAAATGAGAATACACCGGCTGTTACATCAAAAGGCAGAGGGATACTGAATCTACATGATCAGGGATTATATATCGACCTAAAAAGAACGATGCTTATGGACTATGTACTAACAGTGTCGCCTATATGGTCCAACCTTATCCCATACGGCAGAAAAGAAGCCGTAATCTTCATGACACAAGATGAAAAGGCTTGCTTTATGGAAGCTGGTTTGCTTTCTGATCGATTAGATCACGATATTGTCGAATGGTGGGATGCCATTGCAAATAAAGTGCGTGCAAAAGCACAACAAACGCAAAATGATATAGGGCGAATTGGAGAAAGGAATACCATCAACTACGAGAGAGAACGCACTAATTTTGAACCAAAATGGATTTCAATTGACAGTAATAAAGTAGGATATGATATTCAATCAAAAATAAGTTCTGATGACCATAATACACTGCTTATTGAAGTAAAGACCTCTACTTCTTCGCTGGAACAAGCATTTTTTCATGTGACATCTCATGAATGGGAAGTTTCTCAAACAAGCGGTGCATATGTCTTTCATTTATGGTGCTTATCTGGCAAAAAGAGATTGCTTGCTGTAGTTTCTCCGGAAAATCTTTCCCCGTATATTCCAACGAATAATTTGTCTGGTGAATGGGAAAGTGCAAAGATACCATTTTTAAGCTTTAAGAGCAATTTTGTAGAAATCGCGTAGCAAGGTAAGGATATGGGTGAATTAGATAAATACATTAGCAATTTGATCTCTGAGTTCAAGAGGTTCTCTTTCGATGAAGCAGAGGACTGTTCTGACAATGAAAAACTCCTATATCTCTATGCTTATTATCATTATTGCAACGCAGATAATAGTAAAATGTCTGATATTATTCATGGGAATGTTTTCCAAAATGAAGCGTCTGATCATATAACAGGTATTTACATTGACCAGGATTCCGACAAGGGTGATGTTGATGCTGTTATCGCGCTTTACTCTGAAAACAATGTTTTTGATTTTCCTGCGATTTTGAAAATATTTAAAGATGCGGAAAAGGCAATTTTTTCTGCGCAGGAGCGGAAATCAAACGTTCGCAAGAAATTAGATGCTATTTTAAGTGACGATGATTACAAAATATCGGTCACGAGACCATTAAAAATTCGTTTGATAACAAACCACAATCCCAAAACAATTGGGAACAAGCGATCTATCACCAATGCATTACAGGCAATGAAGCCGGAGCATGACCATGTTACATATCATATTTCCTTCGGACTTGACATCGAGTACGAGATTATGGAAATAGAAAACCCTAAAGAGTATGTTGATGAAGCTGTTATTCAGCTTGATGGTCCAAATAACTATATGCGTTTTGGAGCAGAGGGGTCTTTGATAGTTAATATATCTGCGATGTCTCTTAAAAATTTGTATGAGCAGTATGGGTACAGAGGGCTATTTGCACAGAATTTAAGATACTATGTAAAAAATGCAAAAATTGATGGAAAAATAATTGAATCTATTCAGGAACACCCTGAAAATTTTTGGTACTATAACAACGGCGTAATTCTTATTTGCGATGACTATGTCGCAAAGGACAACCAATTATTTGTTCGAAATTTTTCTATTATCAATGGTGGGCAGACAACCAAACTTGTTGGAGAAACAGAATTTTCAAAAGACTTTTTCATTCAATGCAAAGTTATTAAAAACAAGTACGAATCTGAAGATGATCGTTTGGAATTTATTGCAAATGTTGCAGAGGCAACGAATACGCAAAAGCCGATAAAAGATAAAGACCTAATTGCTAATCGTATCGAACAGCGCTTATTGAAAAAGCAACTTGCTGACGTAGGTGTTTACTGTCAAATCAAACGCGGTGAAAAGGTAAATAAGAAATTATATCCTGCTGCATGGCAGAATACTACTAACGAGGAACTAGGACAATTTCTATTGTCTTTCGTTTATCAAAAGCCTGGTACCGCGCGGGGTAGCAAAGCGTCTATTTGCGGAAACCGTGCGCGTTATGATTTATTGTTTAATAAGAAATACAACAGTGGCTTTCTTAGCGATTTACTTAAAATTAAAGCGTTCTATAAGCTATGGGCAAATCATATAAAAAAGAATGACGATGGATCCGATCCTTATAAAGTTGGGTTGGTTAATAATGGTATGTTTTTTATGACAGCCATTATAGGTGTTGTATGTAAGGTATATTATCGTCATAGTATTATAAATGAAATTAATAGTTCCGTTATGACGGAGCAAAAATTGGAAGTTGTTTCTCAGCATGATATAGATC
>ERZ1090880.1767-NODE-1769-length-10202-cov-7.247659_pt1 | contig 10202 bp, 10 predicted proteins | sample MGYA00478471_ERZ1090880 | MGnify/ENA primary metagenome ERZ1090880 (study PRJEB33644, sample SAMEA5815734) | chicken gut metagenome | biome: Chicken; feature: Gastrointestinal Tract; material: Caecum | place: Ireland | collected 2019-01-01 | study: A study of... | reverse complement strand
GCTGCTGTTCGTCCCCCTGTGCGGGGAGCGGTTCACCTGGAAGCAGGAGGCGGAGAAGAGCGATGGGCCTGCTTGACCATCTGTTTGGCCGCGGCCGCCGGGTGACGGAGGACAACGCCACCGTGGAGCTGACGGCCCCCAAGGGCCCGGCCCTCCGGGTGGGCAACGTCCAGGGCCTGGGAGCGCGGGAGCGGCAGGAGGACTCCTTTGCGATCCTCAACGCCGCCGATCCGGAGGCGCTGGAGCGCCAGGGCCTCTTCGCCGTGGTGTGCGACGGCATGGGCGGCATGGATGACGGCAACGCCGCCAGCGAGGCCGCCGTGGAGGCCATGGGGCAGCTGTTCCGCTCCCTGCTGGAGGAGGGAGACGTCCCCCAGCAGCTGCGGGAGGGCGTCCTGGCCGTCAGCGACGGCGTCTTCCAGCGGTTCCAGGGCCGCAGCGGTACCACGGCCGTGGCGGTGCGGGTCCTGGGGACGGAGCTCCACTGGCTCAGCGTGGGGGACAGCGCCATTTTTCTCAAGCGGGGGGAGTGCGTGTTCCAGCTGAACCGGGAGCACACCTGCCTCAACGACCTGTATCTGGAGGAGCTCCGCCGGGAGCCCATCCAGCGGGAGCGGGCGGAGCAGGACGAGGACGCCCGGCGGCTCACCGCCTTCGTGGGCATGGACCATCTGGACCGGGTGGACCAGAGCCTGCGTCCCTGGCGCCTGGAGCCGGGAGACGTGCTCCTGCTGTGCTCCGACGGCATCAGCGGCGTGCTGACGGTGCCGGAGCTGAAGGAGGCCATGTCCCTGCCGCCGGAGGAGGGCTGCCGCCTGCTGGAGACCATGGTGCGGGAAAAGGCCCTGCCGGCGCAGGACAACTACACAGGCGTACTGATCGCCTACCAATCTGATAAGACGGGAGAGAGAGGACTATGAAGATCATGCGGAAACTGGCTGCGGCACTGCTGGCGGCAGCACTGGCGGCGGCCCTGGCGGTGCCGTCCCTGGCGGCGTTTGACCAGGACACCCTGAACGGGATCGTCCTGATCCGCACCGGCGCGCCGGACGAGAACGGGGTCATGAACTACTGGCGGGGCACCGGCTTCTTTGTGGGGACGCCGGGGGAGGACCCGGAGTACATCGTCACCAACTGCCATGTGGTGGAGGAGTTCATCCTGGCCGGCAAGGCCCTGGGCGGCGGGGAGCTCCACGTGCTCTTTGACCAGGACGATGAGGCGGAGGCCTATCTGGTGGACTACGACGCGGAGAAGGACGTCGCCATCCTGCGGCTGGAGGAGCCCACCGACAAGCGGGTCCCCCTCCAGATGCGGGAGCCGGAGGACTCCATGCTGGGCGACGAGGTCTACGCCGTGGGCTACCCGTTGGCGGCAGACCTGACGGTGCAGGCGGTGAACTCCTTCAGCACCAGCGACGCCACGGTCACCGCCGGCAGCATCGGCCGCTTCCTGACGGAGAGCGGCACCGGCCGGCGGCTGATCCAGACGGACACCTCCATGAGCGGCGGCAACTCCGGCGGTCCCCTGATCGACGGGGACGGCGCCGTGCTGGGCATCAACACGGCGGTGTCTGACCTGGACCAGAACCTGTTTTACGCCGTCAGCGTGGGGGAGGTGCTGCCCATGCTGGACCGGAACAACATCGCCTACTCCATGCACGAGGGCGGCGCGTCCGGCAATGCGATGCTTTATGTGGGGATCGCCGTGGCAGCCGTGGTGGTGATCGCGGTCATCGTCCTGCTGGCCCGGAAAAAGAAGAAGCCGGCAGAGGCCGCTCCGACTCCGGCGGAGGAGAAGCAGGCCAGCGGTTCCCCGGTGCTCCGCTCCCTCTCTCCCCAGCACGGGGGCATGGTGGTGCAGATGCACCATCAGCAGCCGGTGCAGATCGGCCGGGACAGCGCCACCTGCCGCCTGGTGTACCAGGACGGCACGCCGGGCGTCAGCTCCCGCCACTGCCAGGTGTACTATGACGAGCGGGAGGGCGTGTTCGTGGTGACGGACCTGAATTCCACCTACGGCACGTTCCTGGCCGGCGGCCATCGGCTCCAGCCCCAGGTGCCCACCAAGCTGCCGCCCAAGAGCACGTTCTACCTGGGCGAGACGGACAACGCCGTCTTCGTGGATCTGGAGTGAGCGCCATGAAGGTGAGCGCTTACGCCTATACCAACCGGGGCGGCCGGGACCACAACGAGGACAGTCTCCGCGCCGCGGCGGACCAGGGCGTCTTCGTCCTGGCGGACGGCCTGGGGGGCCACGGCCGGGGGGAGGTGGCCTCCGCCCTGGCGGTGGACGCCCTGTTCACCGCCATGACCCAGGCGGAGGCGCTGGACGGGGAGGCGCTGCTGGACCTGTTCCAAAAGGCCAACGAGACGATCCTCCTCCAGCAGGGCCAGCCGGGGCAGGAGGAGATGCGCACCACCGCCGTGGCGCTGAAGCTCACGGGAGACACGGCGGTGTGGGCCCACATCGGGGACTCCCGGCTTTACCGGTTTTCAGGCGGGCAGCTGGCGGGGGTCACCGCCGACCACTCCGTCACCTACCGGAAGTTCCTGGGGGGCGAGATCTCCTACATGGACGTGTACCACGACGACGACCGCAGCCGCCTGCTGCGGGTGCTGGGCAAGGAGCCCTGCCGGCCGGAGGCAGGGCAGGGGAGCGTCTCCCCCGGAGACGCCTTCCTCCTGTGCTCCGACGGCTTTTGGGAGTACGTCTACAACGAGGAGATGCAGGCGGACCTGTGCAGGGCCCGGACGCCGGAGGCGTGGGCGGAGTCCATGCTCCTGCGGCACATCCGGCGGACGCCGCCGGGCAACGACAACTTCTCCCTCATCACGGTCTTTGTGGAGGAATGCGGATGAAACGCCTCGCTTCTCTCATGCTGACCCTGGCGCTGGCCCTGTCCCTGGGGCTCAGCGCCCAGGCGGCGGCAGCGGCCCGCCTGGTGCGGACCTTCGTGTACCAGGACACCCTGTATACCTATGTGGATCTCACCGGCACGGACCAGCCCATCACCAAGGCGGACGCGGAGCTGGACGGCCGGACGTTCCCCGCCTCCGGCACGCTGGAGACGGTGCGCCAGGCGGGCTTCCCCGTGACGTGGATGCTGCTGGTGGACAACTCCAACTCCATGCCGCCCTTCCGGGATGAGGCGGTGGCCTTCGCCCGGGAGCTGGCAGCCGCCTGCGGGGAGAACACCCGCTTCCTGCTGGCGTCCTTCGGGGATTCCTTCTCCCTTTTGGAGGAGGACGTGCCGGCGGAGGCGCTGGCGGAGGCCATGGCCGCCATCCCCATGGACGAGACCGTCACCCGGCTCCACAGCTCCATCCACCAGGCCCTGGACGCCTTTGACGCCATCCCCCGCACCGGCAACGAGCTGCGGGGCCTGATCGTCCTGTCCGACGCGGTGGCCTATGACCCGGGGGCCAGTGTCTCCTATGAGGAGCTGCTGGAGCGGGTCAACGGCTCCGGCGTGATGCTCCACTCCGTGGGCTTCGGCACGGACCAGGACGCCCTTGCCAGCCTGGCCACCCTGACGGAGGCCTCCGGCGGGCTCCACCAGGTGGTGGGGGAGGACCGCACGGCGGCAGAGGCCGCCGTGTCCCTGGCGGAGGAGACCGGAGATCTATACGTTACCGGCTTCGCCCTCTTCGGCTTCACGCCGGAGGAGACACCGGCCCAGGTCTCCGTCACCTTCGCCTCCGGCGGGGAACTGCTGTGCCGGGGGACCGGAGAGGTCCAGTTCCCGGACGGCGGCGACGAGACGGCCCCGGAGCAGGAGACCGCGCCCGCCCCGGAGACGGAGCTGCCGCCGTCCTCCAACGCCGGCGGCCAGACCCAGACGCCACAGGCCCAGGAGCCCGCCCAGACGTCCTCCCATGGAGGCGTCCTGCTGGCGGTCCTCGCCGCCGTCGTGGTGCTGGCGGCGGTGATCGCCGTGGTCTGCCTGAGACGGCGGAAGAGCCCCGCCGGCCCGGCGGTTGCCCCGGTGGAGGCAGGCCCCGAAGACGATGGCATTTATCTGCGGCTGGAGGTGGTCCAGGGCGCCTATCTGGGCCAGAGCCTGGACCTGACGCTGTCCCGGGAGCTGGTGGTGGGCCGGGACCCGGACTGCGGCCTTCCCTTTGGGGACGGCTCCGTCTCCCGGCGGCACAGCCGGATCTTCCTGGCAAACGGCGCGGTGTATATCGAGGACCTGGGCTCCCAGAACGGGACCTTCGTCAATGGGACCCGGCTGGACCTGGCCCGGCTCCTGCGCAGCGGAGACGAGATCCGGGCAGGCGATGTGGTTTTCAAACTGAAATTCTGAAGAACACGGCAAGACGGGCGGAGAGCGCATCTCCGCCCGCTTTTTGTTATGCGGCTTCTGTCCCCGCAGGCGCCGCGCCCGGGACCGTGTCCGCTCAGGGACAGGACCATATATCTCCAAGCATTGCACGGGCGTAGGATATTGCCGATACACTGCAAGGATGTCGTTTTCTCCTGGAAATTTTTGTGGGCGCATTCAGGCGCAGCAGCGGGAGAAAGCCCTCTTGACCTTTACATCCGCGCAGAAAGGAAACGCAGATCCGCCGCACAGTTTATTCGCAGTTTAAGAATCGCGGGAAAAACTGTGCTATGATAACAGATATGCGAAGGAGGCGGCCGGGATGACCATCAAAAAACGCCTGTTCTGTTCCAATATCCTGATGATCGTGGTCCCCGCGGTTATCGTGGCCCTTGTGGGCCTGCTGTGCATGGCCCTGCTGTGGCTCACTCTCCAAAGAGGAGGCAGTATGCACCTGGAGGATGGAGAGGACCTCTCACATGTCGGCCGGAACATGGCCGGACAGATCCAGGAGTTCATGACCGAGGCCCCGGACGCGTGGACTGGCCGGATGGAGATCATGGAGTCCATGACGGCCTCCGGTTTCCTCCGCGTCGTGGTGGTGCAAAACGGCAGCCTTGTGTATGACGCGGGCCAGAAACAGACGGCAGACAGCCGGCTGGCACAGGCGGCGGACAGCCTCGGTGCAGCGGAGGCCTTCCTCTCCGCCGGAGCGCGCAGCGTATACCGGGCCGAACATACGGACAACGGCGGTACCTGGTCGTTCTATCTCTTCGGGACCCGGCAGGAGCATTTGGACAGCGGTCTGAAGGTCCTCCTCGCGCTGGCGGCCATTGGGCTGCTCTTTGTGGTATTCCTCACCGTTCTGATGACCAACCGCTTTCTCACCCGGTTCGTGGTCCGTAAAATCGAAGAACCGCTGGACCTGCTGAGCGAGGGAGCACGCCGGCTTGGAAACGGCGATCTGGACTACCGGATCGCCTATACAGGGAAGGACGAATTTGCTCCGGTGTGCGACGCCTTCAATGAGATGGCCGCCCGACTGAAGGAGTCGGTGGAGCGTACCCGCCGGGACGAGGAGAGCCGGAAAGAGCTGCTGGCAGGCATCTCCCACGACCTGCGATCCCCCCTGACCTCCATCCGCGCCTATGTGGAGGGACTGCTGGACGGCGTGGCCCGGACAGAGGAAGCCAAGCAGCGGTATCTCCGCACGATCAATACCAAGGCAGAGGATATCGACCGTCTGGTATCTCAGCTCTTTCTCTACTCCAAGCTGGATCTGGAGGGTGTGCCCATGGAGATGCGGCCCGTCCGCCTGGACGCGTTTCTTGCCGGCTTTGTGGAGGAGTCCGCTCCGGACAGCCGGACCCGCGGGCTGGAGCTCACGGCGGAGCGTCTGGCCCCGGTGACCGTCTCCGCCGATCCCGAGCAGCTGCGCCGGGTGCTCTCCAACATTCTGGAAAACAGCATCAAATATAAGAACAAAGAGACAGGACACCTGCGGATTACCCTGGAAGAGAGCGGCCGAATGACCCTGGCGGATGACGGCCCGGGCGTCCCGGATGAGGCTTTGCCCAAGCTGTTCGACGTCTTTTACCGCAGCGACCCATCCCGGAAAAATCCCGCCGGGGGCAGCGGCCTGGGGCTGGCCATCGCCGCCAAGGCGGCACAGGGCATGGGAGGCACCATTCGTGCCTGCAGCGTCCCTAATGGTGGGCTGGAAATCGAGATCACGCTGCGGAAGGAGGAAGCCTGCGATGCCGAAGATCCTGATCATCGAGGATGACGGGGATATCGCCGCCATCGAGCGGGATTACCTGGAATTGGACAACTTTCAGGTGGAGATCGCCCCGGATGGGATCACCGGACTGGAGCGGGGCCTCCACGGGGCCTTCGACCTGATCCTGCTGGACCTGATGCTGCCGGGGATGGACGGCTTTCATCTCTGCCGCCGTCTGCGGGAGGAGACCGACATCCCCATCCTCATGGTAACTGCACGGCGGGAGGACATCGACAAGATTCGCGGCCTGGGCCTGGGGGCGGACGACTACATTGAAAAGCCCTTCTCTCCCAGCGTGCTGGTGGCCCGGGTCCGCGCTCACCTGGCCCGGTACGAGCGCCTGACCGGCGGGCAGCGGAAGGCGAAGCCGGAGCTCCGGGCAGGCGGCCTGCGGATGAACACGGAGACCCGCCGGGTCTATGTGGACGGCCGGGAGGTGGAACTGAAAAACCGGGAATATGAGCTGCTCCAATTCCTGATGCTTCACCCGGACATGGTGTTCAGCCGGGAGGAGCTGTACGAAAAAATCTGGGGACTGGAGGCCATGGGGGACAACGCCACCGTGGCGGTCCACATCAACCGCGTCCGGGAGAAGATCGAACCGGACCCCGGCCATCCACGGTATATCCAGACGGTATAGGGCGCGGGATATCGATTCAAGGGACAGTGATGAGGAAAAGAGGAGAAGCAGCGGGGCTGGGCCCCGCCGCTTCTGCGTTTTCATCTCGCTGCCCTTTCGCCATCAGACTCGGCCGCCAGCAGTTTGCCGGTCACGGCGTCCACTGCGGCTTCAAACGCCTTGCTTCCGTCCGCAGGCTGGACCTTCAGATCGTAGATCACTTTTCCGTTTTCACCGTCCAGTTCCTCCACGGTCACCGTACTGCCGGGATAGGCGGCTTGGGCCGCCGCGATGGCCTCCGCCTCGGTGATCTTGGCCTGAGCCGCCAGTTGGGCCTGCTGGACGGCGTCGTTTTCGTTTTCCTGATCCCCAGTCTGCGTCTGCGCTTGTCCGGCCGGCGCGGGAGCGGAGCCCTGTCCATTACCGCCGGAGGGTTGCGGTGTTTGAGTGCCTTGGGCCGCCGCGTTCTTGTCCGCTTTCACAATATTGGATGCGGCGGTCTGCTGCGTTTGCGGCGCATTTGCATTTGTTTGCGCGGCCATGGCGGTCAGGGGAGCGCACGCTCCCAAAAGAACAACCGCACTCAAGCCGGCGGAAAAAAGTTTCTGTCTGAAATCACTCATAGAAATACCTCCATTCGATGGAACCGGAACTGGTCCGGAGATTTGGCTCATCTCTGAGTCTGGAACCAGTATATTGCCGGGAAATGAGAGGACCATGAGGACCAAATGAGATTTTTTCACCGAATTCTCATTTTTCCCCGTTAAGATAAACCGTACAGGATCAAGGAGGTGAACGTGTATGCGTGTTTTGGTCATCGAAGACGATGTGGCGCTGAACGGCATCCTGGCCAAGCGTCTGGCGGAAGAGGGCCACTCCGTGGACTGCTGCTTTGACGGAAGGGACGGCCTGGACTACGCGGAGGCGGCGGATTACGACTGCATTGTCCTGGACTGGATGCTCCCAAAGATGGACGGGCTGACGCTGCTGCGTCGCCTGCGGGGCGGCGGAAACCATGCCAATGTCCTGCTGCTCACGGCCAAGGACTCCATCGAGGACCGGGTGGCCGGGCTGGACGCCGGGGCGGACGACTACCTGGTGAAGCCCTTCTCCTTTGACGAGCTGCTGGCCCGGGTCCGGGCCCTGCTCCGCCGTCAAAGCGAGGTGCGCAATCCCATTTTGAAGCTGGACGACCTGGTGATGGATACGGCCAGCAAAACGGTCCAGCGGGGCGGAAAAAAGCTGCTGCTGACGTCCAAGGAGTACGCCCTGCTGGAGTATTTGCTGCGCCACCAGGGGCAGACTCTGACCCGCTCCCAGATCTCTGACCACGTCTGGAATTTTGACTTTGACTACGACTCCAACATTGTGGACGTGTACATCCGCTATCTGCGCAACAAGGTGGACAAACCCTTCCCCAGCAAGCTGATCCACACGGTCCGGGGATTCGGATATGTGATGAGGTGCGGCGATGCGTAAAGTATCCATCCGCATCAAGATCATGCTCTGGTACACCCTGCTGACGGCAATCCTGCTGGCGGTGTCCCTGCCCATCCTGTATGGCGCCATGGCAGGGTCCCTGCGGCGGGACCAGGAGGCGTACCTCCGCTCGGCGGCGGGCCAGCTGGCCTCCCATATCGAACTGGAGGACGGGGACTTGAGGCTCCTCAACGACCTGGACCTGCCCGCCGGAACTCAGTATCTGCTCACCACGGAATCCGGCGGCAGGGTGGTATCCAGTGAAAACGCCTGGACGGACGCGCCCTCCTTTCAGCCGGACGAGGTCTATCTGGCCTCCAATGGGAGAAGGGATCAGCTCTACCTGGATCAGGAGTTGGAGATGGAGGGCGGAGAAAAGATCCAGATCCGGGTCTGCCGCTCCAACGACACGGTGGAACGGTCTCTGGACCAGCTTCAGCTGGTGATGCTGCTGGCCGTCCCGGCCTTCCTGGGTCTGGCGGTATTCGGCAGCTACTTCCTGGCCAAGCTGGCTCTGCGGCCTATCGACCACATCACCGAAACGGCGGTGTCTCTGGGAGCCGGGAATCTGTCCCGGCGTATCACAGGCATCGAGAGCCGGGACGAGGTAGGGCGGCTGGCGGGAGCTTTCAATGGAATGTTGGCGCGCCTGGAGGAGTCCTTCCAGCGGGAGAAACAGTTCACTTCGGACGCGTCCCACGAGCTGCGCACCCCGGTCTCTGTCATCATGGCCTATGCGGAAAACCTGACCGCCCATGCGCCGGACCAGGAAACGGAAAAACAGGCGGCCGCCATCCTGCTTGAGAGCCGCCGGATGCACAGCATCATTGCCCAGCTGCTGGCGCTGACCCGGGGTTATGAGGGAAAATACCGTCTGGAACGGGAGGAGGTCTCTCTGTCGGAAATGGTGTCGGACGTGCTGGCGGAGCTGACGGAGGAAGCAGCGGCCAGCGGGATCAGGTTAGCCGGGCAGGTGCCGCCGGAGATCCGGCTTTCCGCCGACCAGAGCCTGATGACCCAGCTGCTGCTGAACCTTGTGGAGAATGGGATCAAGTATGGAAAGGCAGGCGGCACGGTCACTGTCTGGGCGCAGGAACAGGATGGACACACCCTCCTGACGATCCAGGATGACGGCATTGGGATCGGGGAAACAGATCTGCCGCGGATCTTCGACCGCTTTTACCGGGCGGACCAGGCGCGGGACCGCAGCGGCTCCGGGCTGGGACTGTCCATTGTGAAGTGGATCGTGGAGCTCCACGGCTGGACCATCCAGGTGGTGAGCGAACTGGGGAAAGGCACCCGGTTTATGATCAAAATATGACGTGAAAAACCAGACAGCACCCGGTATAGCCGGGTGCTGTCTGATTTTGAAGGGATCAGTGTCTCCGATGCTCTGTGTGATGCTGGACGGCGGGTGGTAGCACAGGCTTTTGCTTCTCTGGCAGGAGCGTCAGCACCGCCAGCGCAATGGCGCTCACGCAGAGTACCAGCAGGAGCTTGGAGGAGATAGCGTTGCCGGAAAAATTCATCATGGGGTTGTACCAGTCCAGGACAGCAAAGGTGAGAAAACAAAGGGAGAGAACGATGACCAGATTGGAGAGAACAGTTCGAATGTTCATGCAGCAGCCTCCTTTTTGGGTTCACAGATGCAAATACAGTCAGAGATGGTTTTGGATGGCTTATAGGAGTGGTTGACGTACTGATCTTCCAGCGTCATAAAGACCGTGTGGCCGCCGTCCATGTTGTAGGCCGCGGTGCAGCCCAGATCCTCAAAGACCCGCGCCAGCTCTGGGAGGCTCATCCCTCTGGAGTATCTGGCTTGCCGCCCGTCCACCACCACAAAGCAGTAGTGCCCAGGCTCATAGTAGCCCAGCGCGGCGCGGGGATGGACCTTTTTGATGTAGTCCCAGGTATCAAAGGCAGTCAGCGCCTTGCCGCTGTCATCCAGCAGGCGGGGGCCGAAGATCCAGGTCTGGAGGATCCCCTGCTCCAGTGCCGC
>ERZ1090880.1766-NODE-1768-length-10205-cov-3.667783_pt1 | contig 10205 bp, 9 predicted proteins | sample MGYA00478471_ERZ1090880 | MGnify/ENA primary metagenome ERZ1090880 (study PRJEB33644, sample SAMEA5815734) | chicken gut metagenome | biome: Chicken; feature: Gastrointestinal Tract; material: Caecum | place: Ireland | collected 2019-01-01 | study: A study of the... | reverse complement strand
CTCCTGTCCTTTCATCACGGATGATAAATATACTGCAGAAGCCATAAAAATAACCACATCTTTTGATGTGGTTATTTTTACGGAACAGATAATCAGAGATATTTTCTTATGTGTTGTGTCAGAGCGTTTCCGGGCAGTGCTCTTGATGCAGCCGGTCTTTCGTGCTTCATGCTGTCAAATTGCAAAACTGCAGGTGTCGGGCAAGAACCCTTTCCTCACGGAAATGCCGCCGCCAGCCAGGGGCACATTTACGGGAGTTCCAATACCAGGGCCTCCCCCATCCCGCCGCCAGCACAAAGGGTCGCCAAGCCAAGGCCTGCTCCGCGGCGGCGCATTTCGTGGAGCAGGGTCACTACAATACGGCAGCCAGACGCTCCAACCGGGTGTCCCAGGGCAATGGCTCCGCCGTTTACATTCACCCGTTCTGTTTTCATGGACAGACTTCGGATGCACCCCAGTGCTTGTGCCGCGAATGCCTCGTTCAATTCAATCAGCTCCATCTTTTCAATAGACAAGCCGCTTTTATTCATCATCCGTTCCACTGCGCTCACAGGCCCAAGCCCCATATATCTCGGATCGACTCCGGCCACACCATGGGCTTTGAGGAAGGCCAGGGGCTCCAGTCCCAGCTCATGCGCCCGCTGCTCGGTCATCAGCAAAACGGCTGCCGCACCATCATTCCGCCCGCTCGAATTCCCTGCAGTAACAGTTCCGCCTGCCCGGAATACCGGCTTCAGGGCAGCCAGCAGCTCCATGCTGGTTTCCCTTGGGAACTCATCCACTGCAAAGGCCACGGGTTTCCCTTTCCGCTGGGGAACCTCTACGGGCACAATTTCGTTTTCGAACAATCCGGCCCGAATTGCTGCATGCGCCTTTTCCTGGCTGGCCAATGCAAAGGCATCCTGATCCTCCCGGGATATTCCAAGTTTTTCCGCTACATTTTCTGCGGTATCCCCCATATTGAAGCGGCCATAGAGTTCCTCTGGCTGGGCTTTGAATTGAGCCTCCACAATGGAATCAAGAAACTGCGTGTTCCCTGTTCCCACTCCAAAGCGGGCATTTCTGACGTAAAAGGGCGCTGTACTCATGCTCTCCACGCCCCCCGCTACCACAATATCATTTTCTCCCAGCAGAATACTCATGGCAGCGGAATGAATGGCCGTCATGCCGGACGCACAATGCCGCATGACGGTATAGGCCGGCACCCGTTCCGGTATGCCGCACTTCAATGCGATCAGCCGGGCCACATCAGGGCTGTCAGAACTTTGCCGGCAATGTCCGAACACAACCTCATCTATAAGTTCCGGCGCCAGCCCGATCCGCTTCAAAATTCCTTCAACTACCACGCGTCCCAGTTCCTCCGGGGGAACATTTTTGAGACTGCCTCCGATTTTCCCAATCGGCGTGCGGAGGGCTGCTGTAATGGCAATACGCTGCATAGTGTCTGCTCCTTTCTCATGCAAATCCCGAAAGACTATTGAGCCAAATTTTGGTCATGCTATATAAACCATTGTGAAATAGCTTGATTTTTCCCCGTCATGTTTTATAATAATAAATAACGTTTGGTCATCGCTTCCCGAACCAATACACATCCGCAGCAGAATACCGTGTATTCACTGGAAAAGGAGGCAAGCAAAAGTGGAAAAGCTCCCTTATGAGCTGGCGATTGCACTTTTAGATGCGATGGATTGTGTTGCGTTAACCGATGACACAGGACGTTACCTCTACAAAAATAAAATGTGGTATGAACGCCGGCGGATTTTTGGCCAGGACGTGGACGCCCAGTATCCCTGGGAGATCTTCAAAAACACTGGAACCCTCGAGGTGATCAAAACTCATCGCAAGGTGACGGGGCACATCATGGATTCCAGCGGAACAATGATTTGTACCAATTACTATCCCATAGAGAGAGACGGGAAATTTTTTGGCGTGCTGATCTGGACTTTTTTTACCGGGCAGGATTCCACAGTGGCTTTCTCTCACAGGCTCCATGCACTGTCCCAGGAACTGGAGGCCACCAAGGAGAAGGCAAGACGTTTGGCCAAGGCCTCCTATAGCATCTCCAACATCATCGGAGAAAGCGACGCTATCGTTTCCCTGAAAGAGGAGATTGCGGATGTGGCTCGTACTACCTCCAATGTCCTCATCGAAGGAGAAACCGGTGTAGGTAAAGAGTTAGTGGCCCATGCTATCCACGATCTGAGCCGACGGCGGGATGAACGCTTTGTACGGGTCAACTGTGCTGCAATCCCGGAAACATTGATCGAGTCCGAACTGTTCGGGTATGCGCCTGGAGCTTTTACGGGCGCTCAGCGCGGCGGCAAAGTGGGAAAATTTGAGCTGGCCTCCAACGGGAGCCTGTTCTTAGATGAAATCAATTCCCTTCCCCTTACAGTACAGCCCAAACTGCTCCGAGCACTGCAAGAAAAAGAGATTGATCGCGTGGGGGGGCTGGAGCCGATTCCGATTGATACCCGTTTCCTGGCGGCCACCAACTGCGATCTCGCCGCCAAGGTGGCAGCCAAAGAATTTCGGGAGGATCTCTATTACCGTTTGAATGTCATCCGCATTCGTATTCCCCCGCTTCGGGAACGCATGTCAGATATCCCACTGTTGGCCCGTTCCTTAGTGGATCGTCTCAACTACCAAATGGGAATGGAGATTGGCTATATTGATGATGCGGCCATTGCACGTCTCATGTCCTACGACTGGCCTGGCAATATCCGCGAACTGCAGAACGTTATTGAGTTTGCAATGAACTACGCCCATGGAGATACCATTGAACTGAAGCATATTGAACCATATTTCAGCCGGGGATCCCGTCAACGGGAGGGTGGGCAATCAGATCATCCCTCGCAGGAGGCCGCACTCCGAGCGGCCAGGTTTGAGCAAAAGAGTGCCAGAGACAATGCGGAGCGGGAGCGATTTCTCCAAGCGCTGGAGGCCTGCGGCGGAAATCGTCAGGAGGCCGCTGTGCAATTGGGAATTCCCAGAAGCACCTTCTATCGCAAGCTAAAGAAGTATGGCATCTGATGAATAACGGGAGGGGCGGTACAGATCGGTGCCGTCCCTCCCGTTCAATTTATTCGTTCAACAGCGCAATGGCTCTAACCCACCCGGCGCTAGCGCCCTTGATTTTGATGGGCAGGGCAATCACTTTGAAGCCGAAGGGCGGAAGCTGATCCAGATTGGTCATCTTCTCCATCTGGAGGTAGGCATGATGTCGCCCGGCTTTATGGCCCTCCCAGATGATAGACGCGTCACCGGTCTCCTCAAACTTCTTGGCCACCAGTCCCAACGGGGCATCCCAGCTCCATGCATCCGTCCCCACCGTGTAAACCCCCTGGCTGAACAGCCAGCAGGTACCTTCCTCACCAACACCACATCCGGTAGACAGGTACTTCTTTTCCCCGTAGACAGCTGCGGCATTGGTATGTATCAGGACGATGTCCTTGGGTTTGAGTGTATAGCCCACCTTCTGGAAATATTCCTGGAAATCCTTAGAGGTGCAGACATAGCCGCTCGGCTTGTCAGAGAAGTCCACCATGACGCCATCGCCCATGCACCAGTCCAGAGGAACCTGATCAATGGTCCAGGACGGCTCTCCCTCATTCATTGTAGAGTGATAATGCCAAGGGGCATCCATGTGCGTGCCGGAATGAGGGGTGAGCTGGTGAATATTCTCGTTTGCCCAGCTCTCACCATCAGGCAGATCCTCAGCCTTTAGCGTTGGGAAATACCGCTGCATAGCTGTCAGCCCCTGAGGCATCTTATGGGAATAGTACTCAATAATCGGCATCATGTGCGGGGGATCAGCAGGTACATCATTTTCAATGCTGACACTCAGGTCAATGATTTTCAAAATAAGACCTCCTCAGTAAAATTTTGATACTATTTCTATTAGAAATTATAGCTAACAAGTCCCAAGCTTCCAAGGCCAAAGATAAACAGGAACAGGGTAAGAACAGAAATCAGGCTGCAGACGCTAACCAGAAGGCCGGCAAAGACACCATCCCGCTTCTGTGCCACCGCCATGCCCACCGTGGCCACAGGGGCAGGAGTGCCGAGGATAAGCACACCCAGCACCAGGGGGGTGCCCCGGAAGCCCAGCGCCATCATGATCAGGCAGCAGACCAGCGGCTTGACCACCATTGCCAGGGGAGTAAACTTGACGACCTCTTTGCCATAGGTCTTGATGTTGTCCAGATTGAGGCTGCCACCGACAGCAATCAGCAAGAGAACCGTGGACATGGATCCCAGAGAGGTAAATACGCTGTTGATGCAGGTCGGGAAGGTAAACAGATTGTGCTGGATGGGATTCCAGATGATACCGATGATCGTGCCGAGAATCACGGGGCTGGTGATGATGGTACGCAGCAGATCCTTCCCGGTGACCTTGGTCTTTACGCCATTGTCATCGCCATAGGAGGCCAGCAGGATCACGGAAAGCAGGTTCAGGAAGGGGATCACCAGAGCCATGTACAGGATCATGGTGGTCAGTTCCGACTCAGGAAACAGCGTTTTAGCAATCGGAAGGGCAAAAATCGTGCAGTTTGTGCGGAAGAATGCCTGCATGGCGGGAGCCTTCATGTTGGGGCTCTTTACGCACTTGGCACCGTAGAACCAGCCGAAAACGATGGTCAGTGCGGTCAGGACAATGTACACAATCAGCTCAAAAAGATTGATGTTTGCGCCGAAGTCCGCGTTACGCATGGAGTTAAAAAACAGGAACGGGAGCAGGAATGAGAACGCGAACTTGTTCAGGGTGGCGAAATCCGCCTTTTTGAGCAGCTTGAACCGAGCCAGCAGATAGCCCAGCAGCAGTTCGAGTGCGATCGGGGCCATTGCGTTTAAGCCGGCGTAGAAACTGGATAGCAGCATGATTTTTCTCCTTTCTCTTCTTCTCAAATGGTAAATATCTCCGTGTCTGCTCTTGAAACTCCTTTACCCACCCCCTTTTCTACCGGATTGGCCACACGGCCGGCACGATCAGGATGCACAATAGGTAGGTAAGCAGGAATAGGGGCATTCCCGCCTTCAGGAAATCCTGAAACCGGAAGCCGCCGCACCCGAATACAAGGGTATTGGGCGGTGTGGCCATGGGCGTCAGATAGGAGCTGCACGCCGCAGCCGCGACCACGATCAGTACACTCTTGGGGGCAACCCCCAGCCCCTGCGCGATCTGCAGACCGATAGGAGCCAGCAGTGCACAGGCCGCGGTATTGGACATAAACTGCGTAATCAATCCGCAGAACAGGAATAGCACGGTAATAAGCAGGTAGTAATTGATCTCCCCGCCGCACAAGGCAACTACCAGTTCCGCAATCAGATGCCCTACCCCTGTGATCTCCAGAGCTTCTGCCAAGGCCAGCGTCCCAGCGAACAAGAAAATCGTTGACCAGTCGATGGCCTCAACCGCCTCCTTGGCGGAAAGCAGGCCAACGATAACGCACAGCAGTGCACCAGCTACAGCTGCCAACCCCAGAGGAATCCAGCCGGTGGCCATGATGACCACCACGCCTATCAGTACCGCCACGGAGAGAAGTTGCTGACCGGCAGAATGCTCCTGTTCCCGGGATGCCATGGATATGCGGCTCAGCTCCTCTCCCGATGTCGGTGTAAGTGCCGCCTGGAAGGGCACCTGCAGCAGTTTCCGGCACATCGGAGAAATCAGGAACAGCAGCCCGACTAAACTGACCGGGATGCCAATCCAGGCAAACTCCACAAAGCCGAAGCCGGTCTCACCCGCCTGCACCAGGACAGAATGAACCGTAGCGTTGGGCGGCGTACCTGCCATTGTTATCATTCCGCCCAGGCCGCTGGCATTTGCCAAGGTAAACAACAGCCACTTCTTTGATACGCCGGAACTCTCTGCAACTCCAAGACAGATGGGTAGCAGCACAGCTACCGTTCCAGTGTTGCTCAATACCGAAGACAGCACTACCGTAACCATACCCATCCCTAAAATCAGGATCAGAGGGCGGCCGCCGGCCCATTGGGCAATCCATGACCCTACCCGATGGGCCACCCCGGTGGCAAACATGGCCTGTCCTACCACAAACATACCCGCGAACATGAGAATGGTATCATCGCAAAGGGAGGCAAATGCCTCCGCCTCGGTCAACACCCCGGTCAGGCACAGCACCACTGGAATCAGCAGGGCTGATATGCCCAGCGGGATCAATTCGGTAAAAAACAGCACGCATGCACCCACCAGAACCAGCAGGGCGATCATCGCCTCCCGGGTCAGCGCAAGCGCGTCACCGCCCAGCCAGAGGAGGAGGCCGGCCGCTGCCACCACGGCAATACCGGCCACTGCCTGCCGGATACGGCCAGTCCGCGGCCGTCCCTCACTCATTGCCAGTTCCGCGTGATACCCAGGATTTCACGCGCCTCCGCGGCGGTGGCGATCTCCCTTCCGGCCAGCCTGCCCAGAGCGGCGGCGCGCTCCACCAGGGAAACGTTGGTGGCGGGTACACCACGGCTCATGAGCACGTTGTCCTCCAATCCCACCCGAAGTCCCGTACAGCCTGCGGCGAGACTCGCCAGCATGACTGGCATGTGGGCTTTCCCGATGCCAGTGGCCGACCAGGTGGCCCCCTCGGGCAGCTTGTCCAGCAGGAAGGCCAGACTGTCCACAGTGCCAGGCAGGCCGCCGGATACCCCCAAAACAAACTGGAAGTGACAGGGGGGCTTCAGCAGCCCTTTCCTGATATAGTCCAGGCAGGTGTAAAGCATGCCTCCGTCAAAGATCTCCAGTTCGGGCTTGATATTGTGCTCCATCACCACCTGGCTGAGCTGCCGCAGGAAAGCCGGCTCATTAAGGAACACATAACTGTCCCCCCAGTTCATGGAGCCCGGGTCATAGGAGCACATCTCAGGCCCCAGCAGCTTGAGATGTGCCAGGCGCATCTCATAGGGGAATTTTCCTCCGGAGGATGTCAGATTGAAAATCACATCCACCCCCGCTTCCCGACAAGCCTGGGTGGATTTCTCATAGATCTCCACAAACCGTTGCGTCTCCATGGTGTTTTTGCCCTCGTCGTCCCGGGCGTGGAGATGTACGATAGCTGCCCCAGCCTTTGCCGCTTCCACCACCTGCTGTGCAATCTCATCCGGTGTCAGCGGTACTGTAGAAGCTTGGGCTCGGGTCGTACCCGCCCCCAGCAGCGCGGCGGTAATAATCAGCTTTTCCATGATTCTACACTCCTCCCTTTTTATGTTTCAGGGTTCCTCTGCCTCCAGCGGCTGGAAGGCTGTCTCCAGGTGGTGGGCAATATGCCCCTGCTCCGCCCGCTCCAGATAACGCCGCAGGGCAGGTCGGAACTTGGGGTGGGCACATTGCTCGATGATGCGCTGCGCCCGCTCCTTGGGGGATAGGCCCCGCAGGTCTGCACAGCCCTGTTCGGTAATGATCAGCTGTACATCGTGTTCTGTGTGATCGATGTGAGTGCAAAACGGGACGATGCAGGAAACCATTCCTCCCTTTGCCGTGGACTCTGTGAAGAAAACTGACAGCCCGGCATTACGGGCAAAATCGCCAGACCCACCAATACCGTTAAGTACTCTAGTCCCTCGGACATGGGTAGAATTGACGTTTCCATAAATGTCGCACTCGACCGCTGTATTCATTGCAATTACGTTCAAACGCTGAATAACCTCTCCGCAGTTGCTGACATCTACCGGGCGCAGGATGATATGTTCAGCATAATGTGCCGCCCTCTGTTGGAAGCGCTGACGCGCTTCCGCCGTGAAAGAAACCCCTGTAGCGCTCGCGCAGGTCATCTTTCCACAGTCGATCAGATCCAGCACAGCATCCTGGATGACCTCAGAATAAAAAGTCAGTCCCTCCAGATCACTATGCAGAAGGCCTCCCAGTACCGCGTTTGCCACGCCGCCTACCCCGGACTGCATAGGCGGCAACGGATTAGAAATGCGCCCCAGAGCTATCTCTTTCTTCAAAAATTTCAAAAGATGCTCTGCCATCTGTTGGTGCTCCGGCTTTGTCGACATAAGTCTGGCACCAGGATCGGGAACATTTGTAAATACGATGGCAGCTATTTTATCTGTATTACAGTCCAGCCAAGTAGTCCCTACCCGCTGCTCAGGGCTGACAATAGGGATTGGCTGCCCCCAAAGTCTCCCTCGATCATAAACATCATGTATCCCAACAAGATGCGGGCTTTGCGCCAGATTTACTTCCAGAATCAGGCGCTCTGCGCACTGGACTATCGCAGGGCTGATACTGAGAGAGGTGGTGGGATAAAGTTCTCCCTTAGGCCCCACCGCAGCTACTTCCAAAATTCCTATATCAATAGATCCAAAGACTCCCTTGCGCATCATGGCAGGCAGTTGTGACAAATGAACATCTGCATAGGCTATGCGGTTGTCATTGGCCATCCGACGTACATCAGGGTTGCTTTGGTAGGGATATCTCCTGCGAATTACTCCGGCACGGCTCAACACCCCATCCAACTCATCCCCTACGGAGGCACCAGTAATCAAAGTGATTCCGATCGACTCTCCCTGTTCTGCCCGCTCTGCCAAGGCCTGCGGCACTATTTTGGGATGGCCGAACAGAGTAAAGCCGCTAGTTGCAACCACCATCCCATCCTGAATCAATTCGGCCGCTTGTTGCGCAGACATAATGCGGCCTTCCAGTTTCGGGCAACACATTCTCTGATTCATTATCACACTCCCTATCCCAGTCAGATTTTGTTTGGTTTCGCTTCCCATTTGTTCTTTCAAGCAAGGGCTGTGCCATTTATGCCGCCCAATTGATTGCTGTCTGCTGAAAGCGTTGGTGCCGCAGGAATTAAAACTTATTTCAGGGATAGGCGTTTGTTGAAAAGCGAAGAATATTCTCATTTCAGCGGTAGGATTCCCAATATGCTGCCTAAATCTTTTGTCTCAGTGAGACTGGATGGGAATGGATGATGCAGGGCAAGCTGACCACGTGTTAATAATGATTCCGCAAAAGATAAGGCTCTAATATAGAAAAAGAGCCACATCCACCCAAAAAATGGATGAATGCAGCTCTTGCCCAGGCAGTCTGATTCAGCAAATTTTTCTATAATAATCTTCTGGACTTTTCATATACAAGGCTCAAAATTTTACTGGGCTTTTTCGACACGATGAGATGGATGCATCGTGATTACAAAACTGCCCAAAAGTAGAACCTACAGGGCAATAGGTTCCATACGCCCACAGGCACTGACTCACCGGCAGAGCCAATCATTGATGTGAATATCTGGTTCTGAATCCAAATAGGGGAGCGTATTCTGCGGCATTTTGATTGACAGATTTGAACCAGCCAAATATGATAATAACAATCAGGCCACTCAATCATGCCCGCACTGAACGGCAATGCGAAAGAAAAGAGGTATCGATATCTATGGATCTTTCCGCAATCGAAGTGATCGTTGAAATCGCCAAAACTGGTTCTATCTCCAAGGCGGCCAAAATCTGTTTATTTCCCAACCTGGTGTGTCCAAAATCCTCCAAAAATTCGAGGAAGAAGCCGGTATTCAAATTTTTGAGCGAATGAGTACAGGTGTACGGCCTACCCCAATGGGGCAGCGGTTTGTGGAAGGCGCTCAGGACATCATGGAGCAGCTGAACGAGCTGGAACACCAGTTCAAACGGAATCAGGCTGTATCCTCCATGGAACTGTATGTTGCGTCAATGTCCTATCAATTTATGCAGGGCATGCTGAAGGAGTTATATGAATATTTGAGTCCACCGCCCGGCCTTCTGATAGTTATCAGAAGGCCGGGCTAATATTTATCCTGTATGCGACTACTGCCCATTTTGCGGCGTTATCCACATCAGCCGCGATTCACTTTTGCTTTATTTGTCGTATATGCACATCGGTTCCGCAATCAAACCATTTGCTGCAGGCAGGCCATGAAGAAGGGAAAAGCCAAACAGGGCTGTGAATGATGTAGTAGCATAAAAAGAAATATTATTAAGGGGCCACAGAAGGCTGCCAGAGCGCATGTTTTTAGCAGGAGCATGCAGAGAGAATAAAAGATTCAGTAAGCTTTGATCTGGCTCTTTTACGGCTTCGTATCTCCCCTTCATCGCAGTCAGAAAAACCGGCCTACATTTTGAAACAGATGGTTTTGGCACATAACGCCAGATTTGGACTATACCAAAAAATAATTATGGTACTTTCTGACTGGTAAGGGTGCTGATATAATTTC
>ERZ1090880.1764-NODE-1766-length-10235-cov-5.920138_pt1 | contig 10235 bp, 4 predicted proteins | sample MGYA00478471_ERZ1090880 | MGnify/ENA primary metagenome ERZ1090880 (study PRJEB33644, sample SAMEA5815734) | chicken gut metagenome | biome: Chicken; feature: Gastrointestinal Tract; material: Caecum | place: Ireland | collected 2019-01-01 | study: A study of the... | reverse complement strand
GCGGAGCATGATTATAATTATTGTTGTAATACACGGGATTTTCGATCTCCACAAAGCCGAATTTGTTCTTGTGGACTGTCATATCCCCAGGCTCACCGAGAGTGTGCTTATTGTGCCTTTTCCTCTTCTTTACCTTTTCTTCCCCCGCTCCGCAGTTGTTTTTCTCCATTTCCTTCTCCAAAATACGAACATTTGTTTGTATTATAACATAGACATGGGAGATTGTCAAGAAAAAAGCCGTACTCTTCACTGCACGGCTTTTCTTGAAAAGCTATTTTTGGACGATCGTTTATGTCGGCATCTCCTATTTTGATAAACAAAAATAGAATACTATTTTTTATTGAGACCAATAAAATCGTTTACCATCCCGACTTTTTTAATGCCTCACCCATTTAAACTAATCAGCCAAGAGAATCCAAAATCTTTTGCACTGCGTATGGTTTTGCATACTTTATATAAGCATCACTTACGAAAATCGTGTTGTCTTCATAAGGTTCAACCCACATAGCTGGATAAATGACAACTCTTTTGCTTCCTGTTTTCCCAATCGCTGTAATTTCTCCACTTGTTGTGATTTCACAACCGGATTGTCTTAATATATTTGCCAACGGCGTAATCATTTTAACTTGCGTTTCTAAAGCCAACGGAGGCGCTTTTATTCCATCCATACCCCAAGTAAGAAGTTGCAGCGCAGCGAAACGATCAAGTAGTCCATGAACGTATTGGTTACGATAATGTTTCAAGCACTTTGAACAAGCAGCACCACAATTACAAGAACTTAATAATTCTTTCACTTCAACAAGCAAATCGTTAATTATGTCGGCGACACTGACGGCATAGCCAGCCCCACTTGATAAACTATCGTATAAATAGATATCTACATATGAAACCTCTGCTCCTGTTCTAAGACGATAACCTGTAACCAATTCAGCAAATTCAATGTCAAGCTTTTTGCTCGCCGCAAGCCGCAAAGCCTCTGCTAAGGATTGCGCAGCACGAGTTAGCCAAGGATTATCATTACGTTTTGCATCGATGATCTTATCGTCTATTTTGAATTCGAGAACCAGCATATCGGTAATAAAATCATAGCCTAAATTCACGTTAAATGCATTACTATGACGACATCTGCTTCGAGCATAAGAAGATTTATATGGCCTATTGATCTTATCTAAAACTGAAATGTCATCGCCAGGCATAGCAGCACCGCAATCCATACATACCATAAAGCCCTTATCATTGGTGCCCTTATTCATCATGATAATTCTCTGATTTGTTCTCGAAGCAATACGAATATTACTACAAGCAGGAATTTGCTTCATTTCGTCAGCTTCCGGCAAAGTCGAATATAGGGGTTGCTGTACGGCTGTATATTCCTCTGTTAACTGCACGTCCGGTATTGCAATAGCATCTTTGGGTGCAAACCCCCATGGACGCATCATTTTACGAGAGAGCTGCAAATTTTTATTTCCACAGAAAGGACACTTCTTTGTATTCTCTTCCATCAATCCAAACCAGCCACAGTCAGGACAAGATAAAACCTGCTTGACATAATTAGGATCTTCTGTGTAAGCACGCGCAGGAGACAACGAATGTCCCGGACGACGTTCGCTTCCCGGATAATATAATCCGCCGATTTGATACGTTTGTTTATCGACCACTATTGCCCTGCCGGGTGCATATTCCCCGATTGCAACATCGAGGCCACGATCAACTTCATAAAGAATTTTTCCTTGTGAATCTGGTATATATGTACTTACAACATTCTTTGGAAATGAATATGTAGGAATAATTCCTTCTTCATAAAGCGCGTCCAGCAATACTTTTGCATCATCCTCTTTTGCCCCTTCTTCCACGCCAAAAAGTTCTGGATGTACTTGACATTTTTCTTTAAGAGCCTCTAATTTTTCACAAAACTCTTTCTCAAATATAGAATAATGAAAAATCGTCCCAACCGGTAAAAGGAATTTGTCTTTATCCATGTTATAGATTGAAAGATATTTCTTAAAGTCGTCAAGATTGTTTTTAAGAAAATCTGCTGCAGAGACGATATCAAGGCTTGTCTTGTTTTCTGAAAGAAATTCCTGCAGAATAATCATGGACATATGACGTTGTAAAAGTTTTTCACTGCTTACATCAATCCAAGGCTTACGTGGATCTCCACGAAACATAGGAATCGGATCATGAAAATATAGCATATCATGAGGGCCGCCCTCGCAGAACGTAACAATAGTTGACAAGCTGGATCCTCGTCTGCCTGCACGCCCCGCTCTCTGCTGATAATTTTCTCGAGTGGGTGGAATATTACGCAAACCTACCGCAACAAGGGAGCCAATATCGATACCAACCTCCATCGTCGTTGTACTGCTGAGAATATCGACCGGCGTTTCTCCCTCTTGTATTAAATCCTGGAAGCGCAACTCATATTGTTCAGTTTTACTCCATAAATCATCTCTCTGATCTTTATGTGAGAGCTGAGCAGTATGTTCTTCCGTATCAATTAAATGAATTGCTTCTCCTTGAAGCGCATCTGTGACCGGTTTTCTCCAAAAACTAAGCGCTTCGTATTCGTCTGCTTCCATCTTATGCACATGATCTGATCCACAACTTGGACATTTCCCTTTTAAAACAAAAGGAGTCAGTTCAGAACATTTGTCACACTTATACCAAATATGTGTTGGATCAAAACGAGGTTTTACTCTAGCAAGATCAATATACAATTTACCATTATCCGGTTGTGCAGAATCAAGAAACGTTTCTTTCAACACCCGTTTCCATGCCAGCTCTTGTTCATTATCATTTTTCCACCCCATTATCTTCCGAATAGATTTTGAAAAACTCCAATCTTTTGAAAGCCCATATCCACTATGACTTTGCCGTACATTCATCCGGACAGTATCACTAATTGTGTGACCTATCGCTGTGTCGGTATCGCAAATTGAAAAAAACCAAGCATTGAAAAATTCAACAAATTGATCCTCTGTTACAGTAATATGGCTGTCCTCCAAAGCATCGATCGCGTCAAATAAAGCCTGATCCGTTGGTTCAACCCAGCATGTTGCAGAGTCAAACAGTGTATTATATCCACCAGCGAACAGGCGAAGTAGGTATTCTTGCATTTGTATCGGTGCATTTGCGATCGTAAAGCGCGGAGTATACTCCCTTCCTCTTTTTACACTCCGATTATAGCTATTTATCGCCGTAGTGCAATCATCTGCAAATTTTGCACGATCCGGTTCATGAAACATTTGTACATGGCGTTGTCCTGCGGCAAGACATAAATAATCATACAGAGAATTCATTGACTGCTCAACAGTTTGCGTCTCCATCATTTTAATGGCAATTGCAAACAACTGTCTCGCAGCTGAAATATCCGAAGCATCAGACATATCTCTTGCCAGTTTCGCTGCGCGCTGGCGGCTATCCGAAAACAGCAAGACCTTGCGTCCCTCGTTCGGGAATCGATCCGGATCTTTATCTTTCCCGGGAACCGCCGGTTGCATTTGAAACTGTGACTTTATCAAATTGAAAAAAGACTGATTCCCACGGGTACTAAATGACGTGAGTTGCATGGATGAAAGCTGATGTCGACAATGCGGACACGTTGGAAAGGTAATAATTTGCGGTCTCCCTTTGGAGGAATAATTACAATAATATAGCTTTCGGATCCAAGGCTTACCCTCAGAAGAATCATCTGTAAAGTTAACAAATCCACTTTTGACATCAAGATAACACGGTTTAATGGCATTCGATCCCTGTTTTTCTGGTAGTTCAAAATCATCATCAGGAATATAAAGGTGTATTTCTTTCATTCTACGATCTATTAACTGTCCGGAATAATGCCACAAATATATATTTCCATGAAGTCCTTCATCTGCAAGAATATAACCCTTAAAAAACAACGCACCACAGCGCCTATCATTGTATAATTCATATACCACACTACCGCAATGCGGGCAAATTAAATTTCCATCGGATAAATATACTTCACCTAATGTAAGCCCGCCTTCAGTATGGGAACAACAACAATTGGCATTCGTACACGCATAAACGCCGGCGATTCCTTTAAAAAGCATATGCATACGCGCCGGAAAAAGAATAGAGCCCTTGCTGTTTTTCGCAAGTGGAGCAATGGCCAGCATCACGCTGATCGCCTTTAACGCATCCGCTTCGTCTAAATCCGGGAAGACCCCTGACGATAATTCTCCCAACGACACCGCGTTCCCTCGGCAACGCTTGATGAGTTCATTGAAAGGACGATAATAAACCAGATTGTCGTACATCCAGTTATAAAGAGATTCCAATGAAGTTATATTTTTATCAAATCCATCCAGTTGATACCAGAACGATACTAACGCAGAAAGCCTTATATCATCCCGTTCTTCAAACTTGCCCGGATCCGAAGCCAAGAAAAGTTTGGCGGGAATATCATATTTTATCCGTCCGTCTATAACTTCTCTTTCTCCGGTAAGGTAACAAAACGGCGTTTCAGTATCTGATGCGGTAAGCTCGTTTGCAAATTTCATGACTGAATCAACGTCTTGTTGATTTTTATTTGGCATACTTGCAGTTGTTAATATAAATTGTACACGATCACGGCTAATGCCTAGCTTATGGAAAAGCCTGCGAATCAATAAAGCCACTTCCCCACCCGAGGAACCTCGATACATATGCGCCTCATCAATGACAAACAGCAACTTGTTCTCAGGATTCATTGTAAGCCACTTTCTTGTATCATCCCAAATTTTTTGTTCTCTAGGCCTCAGCAACATATATTCCAACATAGAATAGTTTGTGATAAGAATATCCGGACAAAATTGCTGCATCTCAAAACGAGTTATCAGTTCCGCGTCCTCATCGTTGGGTATATGTTTACCCTCATGCAGTCCCTGCAAGAACTGATTCATATCTACTTTTGCAGGAATTTTTCCTTCCTTAAGAAGATGTTTGAAAAATTCCTTCTCCGAATCGCCCTGCGGGAAAGACATCCTCGCCAAAGTCCTTTCTAGCTTTTTATCTTGTTCCTTCGAAGGCTTTATTCCCGGATATGGCGTCCGACCAGTATACATACCGAATTGAGGACGACGAACTTCACTTCCGCAAACATTTCTAAATATACTGATAAACTTTTGATCAGGATCTCCAATCATTCTTCTCAAACGACTGACCTGATCTGAGACCAAGGCATTCATAGGATACATAATAATCGTACGAACACCTCTTTGTCTCCACGATTGCTTGGAATTTCTCGCTTCCTCTGCCATTTTTGCAAGGAGAGGCCACATAAAACATTCCGTTTTACCGGAGCCTGTACCTGTGGATACGAATAGATTCTCCCCTTTCGTCGCAGCCTCCAGCGCTGCTATCTGATGAGCAAAAGGCGAAGGAAACACCCCAAGGCCAGCCTCTGACAACAGTTTAAAATAAGTTTTCAGCCACGGAGAAAGAGAGGCCTGCTCAATTCCGTTTTGTACGGTTACATATGCCGGGGACGATTCTATAAACGGTTTCTGATACAGTAATCCTTCATCATCAAGCTGTTTACTAAGCGCAGACAATAGAATCGGGGATTTACCGAAATATTGAGATTTTATATAGTCTTCAAGCTCAGTTCTCAACTGCTTATGAACGTAATTCGCTCCGTGCGGCATCAGTTTATCCCTCCTTTAAACTCATATCCCTCATTTAGAAATATCTCTTTGATCGTAACAAATACTTGCTTTGACATTTTTCGCTGAAAATTATTCGGTAACGATGTACATATTTCGGGCCAACTATATAGTCTTAAAAATGCAAGCTCGCGCGGTGGAAGTAAATAATTAAAACGAATATGTATCAATTCTCCATCATCCATATACTCTATAGGTGGCAATGTCCCTTTTTCAGAAAGGCAAGCACAAGAAAGGGTTCTATAATTATACGATTCCACCTGCCACTTAGGAAGCGGACTTACTTCTAATATAGAACCAGCATAACGATAAAGATAATATAACTGCGTTCCTTTCATTCCCGTGCGAAGAATTGACACGCACCCGGAAGTATCCGGCTTGTCCACCCAATATCCTTTGGAAAAGGGTGGTTTTAGTCGAAGATATTCCGTGCTTTGTCCAATCGTCGGATTCGTCTCCCAAGTAGTCGTGTCTAATGTTGTCCCCCATAATGTTAGCAAATCCATCTGTTCAAGTCCAAACATCTCTTTTACCTTATCAGGTGACGCTTCCTTATTCTCTTGCTTTGTATAAAACCCGATACCGGATACGCATTTTATATTATCTATAGCAATTCCTCTTTGGAAGAGAAGCGTCCCAAACGGTTCTTCTCGTTTGGCTGAAGAAATTATCCTGTTCGGACAATGATAAACAATTCCCGTATTTAAGAAAATATCTGTAATTTCATCTTCGAGTTCCTCAGATTTAAATGGCAAACTTGAAAAGAGTTCCGGATATATTCCTTTATAATTGATCAATACGTCACGTATTTTTCTCTTTAGATGAGTAATGGAAACCAACTCTTCCGAATCATCCCAAAGTGAGGCATACGCCATCAATCCGCAAATGCTATATACCAAACGAGTTTTATATTCAATTTCTGTTTCGTTGGAGCCTCTCAAAATTTCATATTGACACGCCACCTCTGAAAGCAAACCGTTATATTTATTCATCGTCTGCCTCTAATAAATATCGAAGATCATGCCTTAAATTTACAGAAATTGGATTTTCCTGTTTCGATTCGTTTATTGAATCTATAAGTTCCGGCATCTTTAACATAGCGAATGCAATCGGTAACACCGCAAACAAAAACTCATCGTCTGACGTCGTTTCAGGATAAATGTCGTACATAATCGTGACAAGTTTATTGATTTTATTTCTGACAAAAGCGCTCATAGTAAACTTTTTCAAAACTTTTATATCCTTATCGTTCTTTTTAGGAACAGAATAAGTTATAAAGTCCTTTGCAAAATAACCACCTTCGTACCGTCCGGATGCTTTTTTATCTATAAAAAACTCGGTAAACAAGGGAAGCATAAAACCATATATACTATGAGGTTCGACTTGAATATCCTCCGCATACGGATGCGTCACTATATAAAGGATGTCTTTTTTCGCCAAAATTTCCGGGATCCTATTTACCCAACCGCTCTCAAAAAGGTTATTGATAATCACAACACTTTCACCTCGGGAACCGATTCCCGAAGTGACTTCGTTATTGTAATTCCCCTCACAGGAAAGAATACCATACTTATGAGCATCAACAGCCGAACTAAAAGCTTGTACAATATCAAAAGTATTCGGGCCAACAAGCAAAAGCGGTTGTTTTTCAATATATGCAGCGCAGAGAAAAGAAGCTAATCCATAGCAATATTGCTTCGCGACCCCTGCTTCTTCCAACTCAATAGCTGCCGTATCGATCACATCCTTCCAAGAATGATGAGGCTCAAGATCGCCGTCATCTTCAATAGCAGGATTCAAACGATAAGGAACGGGGTTCTTTTTGCTTCCATCCGATTTAGTTTGGACACATGAAAAAGCCATCTCAGCAATAAATTCAGCCGCGTTCTCTCTTGCCTTGTTGATTCTTGTTTCTACCGCCTTTTCAACATCCTCTGCCAAAGTCTCCTTCCCCGCTATAATTTTATCCAATTTTTCTTTTTCCGCTTTTGTTATAGCAAGAGCATCTTGTGCAGTGGTCAACCTTTCTTGAGCGTTTTTTATTTCATCGTCAATCGATTCAAGATTCTTTTTCGCTTCGAAAATTAAATTTTGATTCTCATTTTCCCAATCGATACGAACAAGCGCCTTCGCTTTTTCTTGGAATTCTGTGTTTACAGAAATAGCGGAACGAATAATATCGTCTTCTAAACTTTCACCATCAACGTAATTCCCTACTTCTTTCAAAAAATCATTCAATAAATCTTTGGCAACAGGGCCAGAGCAACGGCATGCGCTCTTAATTTGATCTATTATTTTGTCAACCGGAATCCCATTCAAGAAATCTTTAAAGCCTCTATAATTAGCGCGAATCATTCCACGCGCTTTATATTCATCCCAAGAAATGGAAGATAAAACGATGTGCTTAACAATTTCTGAAGAACTTTTCACGCGGTAAATCTTATTAGGAAGACCAATAAATGCGTATCTATAAATGAATTGTCCATTATTTAAACGAACAATGTTTTCAGCAGAAAACTCATAAACCGGTACAAAATTACATTCTTCTGAAAAAGTGATCTTTTCTCCTTCCGCCCTTACATCTTTGGCATTGCAAAGAATACCTATGTATCGGCCGCCTGAGGTATAAATGGAAAACAATATTTTTCGTCCGTGCGGTTGATATTCAACACCGTCCTTTATTAGTTCGACTAAATCATCAAGATTTAGCGCCTCTTGGATAACGACCACCTCAATAACATTAATTTCTTTATTGTATCTTGATATTATATAATCTTTAGAGGGATCTTTATCATTCGGCTGCGCAGACCATCTCCATATGCCCAAAAATCCATCATCGGTAGGACCATCTTTATAAAAAAGTTTATCACGATTTTTAAAATATGGCAGTTTGTCTTCATCTCTATGAAAAATTTGATACTCGCCTGTATTCCCTAAATCCGCACACCGCATAAGCCAAAGCTGATCGCTATGATCCGCAAAAACGCAACACAGGGAATAAATCTCATTGCTATCAGTTGCAGGCAAAATCGAAGAGTTTGTATCGTCAAACTGCGCTATATAATCCCTATCAACAATGACTGGTGAATTCTGAATATTCTGCAATTCAGCAATTTGATTTTGCGCTTCTTCTAAAGAAGTCTGTAAGCATTCCCTTTCCCTTTCTAAGCTTTGAATTTTCTGCTCATATTCTTTCCGCAGCGCGTTTTTTTCCTGTTCAAACTCTTGCTTTTGATCAGAAATCTGCCGTTCCTTTTCTTCAATAATTTTCTGATGCTTCTCTTCCTCGGCTCTTTTTTGGCGATCAGCTCCGACCTGCTTCATTTTTTCACAAAGCATTTCTTTATCATCTATTTCAAGCGTCTTCCCGGCAAGTTTAAAATATAAATCCAAGTTTTTAGAAAAGACGGAATCGATCATCGTTTCAGCCACAGCATTATCGTGCTCGATGCCTTCCCGCTCAAGATTTTCTATATGTTCTCGAATTTCTTGAAGCCACTTATCGACACGATCATTGATAAAATTCGCAATAAACCGTTTATCAATATTCGACTTAGCCAGCTCCAATGCTTGTTGTTCCGATACCGATTTTGCTCTAAACCCTTTTTTTATTCTTGAAAATGCCTGTTGGTTATTTATAAACAAGGCTTTAAAAGCCTTACCGTCTATCAACTCACAAAGAGTTTCTTGTTCTTCTTGCGTAAGATTCTCAATATAATTCATAGTTTATCCCCTTATCTTTTCGTGTTTATTTTAAGGTAAAACGCTTGCAATCTACGATATGATTGCTCGCAAATAGCACCATTTAGAAGACATTTCCTTATCCATTGACACAACAACGGATACTCCTTCATCTCGCCCAAAATATTTCGCAAAGAATGAGGTACGGGAATGAGTGGACCGGTAACTTCTGTGATCTTCTTATAGATCTCTATCTCATCACTTTCAGTTGCAGCATGCGTTTTTTTAAATTTGATTTGCCAAACAACATCAAGGCCAATAATAAAGCGAATATTTAGGCCAAATGTTAATCCGTTTAATTCGGCAATTTCACCGGCCGAAATCTTCCTTTTCTCAATAATTTTGTTTTGATTGAAAATAACCAATTGTCCATCATATGCTGATTCGAAAAGCAATGATTTTTTATGTGGAAGCAAATTGCTCTCACCGGATACAACATTGTCGCCCTTCAGATCGGTTACTGAAAACTCCGGACATGCACCTTCTTCATTAAGCGCTTCTTTCCAAAAATAAGTATACTGTAAAGCTCGCACGCGCCCTGCTGAAATCAACTGCTGCCGTCCAGCACATTGCACTTCATATAATTTTCCAGATGGTCCACCCCTATTTAAATTTTGAACAAATCCAAAAGGAAATGCTTTAATATCCAGCGCATCCCCTTTTACCAAAAAACGAGTAGAAACTTGATTATGCTTTATTATATAATTCCCTTCAACAAACAGTGGCCAAACCGGCTGCATCGAAATGGGACTTTCCGTTAATCGATAATGAAAATCAAGAAAAAACCGAGCCGCCTCTTCATCCATCGCAACAGCAGAAACAATATAC
>ERZ1090880.1762-NODE-1764-length-10239-cov-7.125491_pt1 | contig 10239 bp, 20 predicted proteins | sample MGYA00478471_ERZ1090880 | MGnify/ENA primary metagenome ERZ1090880 (study PRJEB33644, sample SAMEA5815734) | chicken gut metagenome | biome: Chicken; feature: Gastrointestinal Tract; material: Caecum | place: Ireland | collected 2019-01-01 | study: A study of... | reverse complement strand
ACGGGAATCGAACCCGTGTTACCGCCGTGAAAGGGCGGTGTCTTAGCCGCTTGACCAATGCGCCATGTAGCAGGTGCGTAAAGACCACCACATCTAACGCACCTTTACACGCTGGGGATTGGTGCCCAACTTGGTCGTTTTCGTAGACCCACCAATATTTTATGGACGCCAGTTACAGCTTTGCGCATCTTACCCTAACTGGTTATAAGCGTTAGGCTTTTCAGCCCCACAGAATTTTACTGTGCCAGTGCTTTACAGCACATGAACCTCGCTTAGTTAGGATGACGGGGAGGCGGCGAACTCTCGTCGCCTCTTACCCCGCCCCGGAGCTGTGCTTGGCTTACGTCAGCTCTTGACAGCCCCATACTTCTTTCAATTTAGTTCATCAATTCCCCATACATGAAGCCTCGTTACTCGTAGCCAGCAGGAAACCCGTCATTGGACGCATGGGCGGTTCTGTTCAGGAACGGCCCGATGTAAGGTTTTCTACTGTCCTCGGTACTGGGGAAGGTAACAAGGACCAGTATGGGAAATGTCAGCAGGAGAATGTTTACCACTGACATCACCTCACATAAGGAATGGTGTGAAGAAAACCACTTGTCTATACAAGCTATACACACCGCCGGGATTGGAGCTGGTAGGTGGACTTGAACCCCGACCTAGTGGTTACAAAGCACTCGCTCTACCGATTGAGCTATACCAGCTTATGGTGGGCCTTCGGGGAATCGAACCCAGTACCGTCCAGTTATGAGCTGGATGCTCTAACCTAGTGAGCTAAAGGCCCATGACCAGCAGGGAGGCGTAGAGGCCGTAGTTGATCTTTGACATCAGCTTACCTCACAAAATAATGTATCGCCGCCGGTGTTACAATTACAATGACTGCAACATAGGTAATGACCATGACTGGGATACTAACCCAATCGAACATATCATACCTATACTTCAAACGCTCCCGCAGAACTTTCCATTGTCTAGCAGCGAATGGGATAAAACCAACCAAAAGCAGCAGTCCTCCAGCGTAATACAGTGCCTTGGCTCCCGCAATCGGGATGACCTGGACAAAAGCATCCATGACGCTCATGACGAACCCAAGCAAAACCATGGCTACGATACCTGTTACGCCGATCGTACAGAGGACAACAAGAGTAGTCAGAGCAATGTTGGCCAGCGTGTTAGGTTTCTGTGCATCCCAATGCTGCTCCGCACACCGGCGGGCCATCTCCTCGGAGCAACACATGCCCCAGGAATCAGGATTATCTGAAATTCCGCTATACACCTGGGGAGGATAGCGGTGATTCTCTTTGGGTTTTTCTCTCATTTTTGATTCCACCTCAACACCAGTCCCGTCGGACCTCAGCCATCAACTTCTCCTGATACGCTTTCTTCTGGAGGCTGTCACCCTTTTACACAAGCTCCGGGACCACAATCCGGCACTATGACCAACTGAGATACAGGACCATCTGATAGTTAGTGTTCGGAGTTGAAAACCGCGGGTGTTGTCACGCACTATACAACCCGGAACACTTATGCTCAACGCTCTGACCAACTGAGCTGTACACAGCATAACACAAAAGTAAGTAGTTGTCAAGAAGTACAACCTAAAACTGTTCCCTTATTGCTATGTGGCACACAATCATCATACATCACTTGTGAAAAAGTGTCAAATGTGACCTATTTTCTGGCTTTAAGTGGTCTTATGACCTTCTTTTTGGGTACTGCTACACACTCACCGCGCTTTTTACGCTTGTTCCGCTCTTTAGAGCGTTCACACTCTTTGTTCTTCCGGTCATAAAGCTCACAACGTAGCAAGCACCCAAGTCTGGACAGCACTTTCCACACATCAACAGTGGCGGGACTGTCGGTATCAACGCAGTAGGATATGGCATCCAGCATGGAGGCATACTCTTTCAGCTTATCCGTAGGTACGCTGGAAAAGTCAGTCTGAAAAAAGGGTATTTTCAGCGGAAGTTCCACCTTGTCATCCCTTGAAGTATGCAATTTCACTGGAACACCTCCTTCAAGTTCTTCAAAATGAAGTCTACAGCTTGCGCCGCCACAAGTACATGTATGCTTGAAACAACTTCGCCCTCAAATTCAGCGCGAATAGTGACTTTACCCTCTTTCTCTGTAGCTATAAAGTACAAAACACACCCGCTCAATGACTTCACAGACGGATGCCCACACACTAGCACAAGCGTATCCGAATCAAGGCAGGAACCCCAGCACAAGGTATCACTCTTGTTGTTTATCTTCTCCGCCTTTGTCTGTATATCTCGCAGCATAAAACTCATCTCCCAGATTTATACGCAGTTCAAGCCGCTGTCTCACGGTAACTGGGTCCATCTGGGACAGCATTGAACAGTGAATATTGTCAACAAACCTGTCAAGTACCTCACTCAACGTAGCATTGAGTGTTTCCCGGTACTCTTCAACGGCCTCTTCGATAAGACCCTTCTTCTGCTCTTCAAGGTCTTTCCGCAGTTGACTAACAAACTTATCTTGCAGTGTCATCTTTTCTCACCTCGTCTGCATTGTACACTTGTTGATACCCAAGACCCAGGAAGAAATAGTTTTCGTAGTCATGTACTGCCCGCTTTGTGGAAGAGCTGTTCTCATACCCACAGTATGAAACCAGGAACTTCTTGGTCTTGTAGTTCGCCATACAAATGACACTACCGAAGTACTTGAAACGGTGAATGTCACCCTCTATGACAACATTGTGGTTGCCAATACGCAAGTTTTTCTTGCTTTCGGCAAGCCTAAGAATTGTTCTAAGCATTTTCAACACCTCACTTACATGCTCAAAGTATATCACACTCTCAAATTAAAGTCAAATCATGTACCTATAGCCACTTAAAACAAACTTCTCTATATACTCGCGCGCCCGCGACTATAATTACAGCTCTAATATGACATCTGTAATATGACATCTCCAATGAGATTATACATGTAATATGAGATTATACATTACACATGTTATAAAAAAAGAAAGACTGTCAACCCCCTAAAGGGGGTTGTTGTAGAAAGAAAAAGTAAAGGCTTTTTACTTTACATCTATCCATGTGATTGTTTCCACAGTGCTTAAATGTTATGGGGCTTCGCCCTTTGGTCGGTCGCTGAACTCGTTCTATCGAACTCGTTCTGTTTCGCTCCCTCTGTTCGCTTCGCTCACGTCACTGCGCTCCGCTTGTGACATTCATTTGTCTTGTAGTTGGTGCTTTATCCGGTGTACCACAGTTACACTTACTCGGCGGAATTTTTCAAGACCAGTTTCATGTGTGAACCATGTGTGAACCTGTGAACACATTTACGGGCAATAGACGGGAGCAGTACACACCATTACCAAAAATTGATTTCCAAGTCTAAGGTACTAGGTGTAGGTATTTGACGGGCCGGTGGGCGTTTGAGGGTGGGGTCAGCTACAGAAAAAAAAAATTTGCTGTGCCAAAAGTGCTTTGTTTCGTTCTGTGAAACACTAGCACAGGCACAGGGAGGGTCATGTTGTGTATGATTATTCACTTTGTAAAAATTTATACGGGATACGGTATAAAAATACCATGTATACAGTGATACAGTACGCCGTAAAACACTCACAAAGTAAAAAAATAAGCAACACTCCCATAGGGGAGGGGTGGGGCCAAATTCAGCGCGGATTTGAATTTATTGGCTCCGACCCACACCCCTATGTGGTGTTACTTATATAGGGCCGCTCCTATTCACTCACTCTTCAAACTCTTCATAAAGCCTTTTCTTGTCGGCGCGGTCACTGGTATCTTCAAGCACCCGGATAAGGTCAGGAAGCATTCCCAGAGGGAAGTTGATACCTTTGCGTGTAAAACCCGTATATGCTTCGGTGGTCTGAAAAGTGCGAATATCGACACAGGGCAGACCATCTTCGCCGCCCCTCTGGACATTGATGACGAACTTTCTGCTTTCGTCAACAACAAGCTCTACAGCGTCCATCAGCGGAGCATAGGTATCGGGAGGAAGGGTTTTCTTCTCCTTCTTGGTCTTGTTGGCTCCTACCTTCGGCTTAATGATTTTCATTTGTGCTCACTCTCTTTCTGCGGTCTTCCCGCTTGTAATGGAAGTACACTAAAGCACTTCGCACTACCCACGAATGAGGGAGTGAGGTCCCTCACTCATGGGCAGGCTCGAAATGTTTTAGGCTAAGCCAAGGATGGCTTTGAATCGGTCTTCCTCGCTCAAATCACTCTCATGGTTCGGATAGGCGATTTTCGCGGCTTTGATAAGTGCCATTCTCTCTTCGTGGCTCTTCTTGTCGTACTCCACGGAATAGAGCCACTGGATAGCTTCGGCGGAAAGAAGTTCACTCATTGGATTGGCCTCCTTTGCTCTATGTGTACATTGTATCACATATCACAGAAAAAGTCAAGATTCAAAGAACATAACCATGTCTACAGCGTCGCCAAAGTTCTGCTCTTCGAGAATGGTCATGTTCCTGTCAAACTCATCAGGGTCGTTGTCCCTCATCTCACACAGACTGCTATACATTCTGCTGTAGAAACCCTGACTATTGGCAAGCATTTTGATTGCGTCCATAATCTCATCTCTTTTCACGGCTATTACACCTCTTTCACTCTCATTTTGAGCTTTTGCGCTCTATGGAGCACACGAGAACCATTCTCTCATGTGCTCGGATACAGCGTAAAGGCTGTTTCCTCACTGGGGAATATCAGGAGATGGGTCTTCCTGCATGAAGTGTGAAAACACTTCTCTATCCACAAGCACTTTCTGACCCCTGCTCCATGGTGCATGTTGCGGAAACACTCTGTCAGCACCCTCTACAGTCATGACTACAGAGCGGCTGGTGGGATAAAGGCCCTTTTGGATTTCAGGCTGGTTAGGATTGATAGGAGTTTCCCGTACTTCAATCACAGCCACTCCGCTGTCCCACATCTTCTGGCACTCGTCACACGGCTCATAGTCGATGACCATTCTTCGCGGTGCTTCGATGTCACTGTTCCTCTCGGTCTTCTCTCTGATGCGGCCCAGCAGGGCAATCTCATTCTTTTCTTTGCCGCACCAGAAACAGACAGGGATGGTAGGGTTCAGTCCATGCTTGGGAGAAATCTCAATTCCTTTACTCATTGTAGTACACCTCACTCAAAGATTTTATTATGCAGGAGCACACTGGCCCCGAACACAATCGTGCAGATAATGACCTTCATCACGTCAAACTTTCCACCAAGGTCACTTTCACAAGCACACCCCAGCAGGAGGATAAAGGACGTGAATCCGCTCACAGTGAGAGCGAGGTGCAGGAAGTACCCAAACTTGGTGTACTTTCTACCATACACATCTCTTCTTACCTTTTTCATTTGTACAACTCCTCACTCTCGTTGGTTTGAGTGTTAAACACTCTATAGAACGCACCATCATTGATGCGCTCTAACAATGCTTAACCAACTCGTCTGGTCTTGCCGTTCACAGTCTGGAACGCTACATAGCCCAGCTCACTGCAATCAGGAGCATCAAAGTTCTCGACCCATGCAAGCACTCCGGCGGAAAGAGGTGTTCCATCTTTCTTGGTCAGCTTATCCTGCCGCACAAAGGTCAGCATGTTACCAAACATGGTGCTGTTCACAGTGATAAACTTCACACTTCTCTTCTTCTCATTGTACTTATCCCAGGCGTTATTGAGAATCTCTTCGGCCCGCTCGTTACTGATGTCCTCAAAGTCATTCAGGACGCGGCAGATATAGCGAATCGTGTAGTCCAGGTGCTCTCTGCTCTCTACGGGGACAGTGAAGCCTTGCATAGCCATTTCAGCGTTTGCGCTCCACACGTTCTCACGCGCACTTCTCATCTGTAACAACTCCTCACTCAATTTGATTAGAGTACCTAAAGCACTCTATAGGACGCACACATCTCTGTATGCGCCCGAACAGTGTTTTAGATAAAGGGAAGGTGGTCCCACGCGGGGTCTTTGCTCATGGTGTCATAGATTGCCTTACACTTCACATAGGTAGCCTGATTTCGGTCATCAGTGCTGTAGCAAGGGTCAGTAGCCACTTTCTTTATCCATGCAAAGCACAGGCGGGTGAAGTTTTGTTGCAATGTCCGATGCTCTACAGCAAGAGCATCAACGATGCCCTGCATGTTGAGAGGACTGCCGTTGACTACATCGGTCAAAGCACTCGCCTTTTCTCTGTAGTTGTTCATACTCACATCTCCTCTCTGGGGACGGTCACATTGTAGCCGTCATGCAGGTTGGACATGTAGTAGTCCCACAGAGGGTTGAGCACTTCTCTCGCCTCGTATTCGGTCAGATCTTTCTTGAACATGGACACTGCCAGATTGCGGATGAAGTTGAACACCATCTCGTAGTCGCCCTCTGTGTTTTGCACATCGTGGCTGGACATCATGGCAAGGGCGCACAGGGTGTACTCCCTTTTCTCTTTCATGTTCATATCTCTTACCTCACTCTTTTGATTATTGGAGTGGCACTCCATACAAGGCGCGAGAGTTTAACTCTCACGCCCTGCGGTGCAATGTCACTCGGCCATCTCGTAAACTTCAAACTCCATCCCGTTGGACACGCGGACGGTGAACTTGCTACCGTCAGCGGGGTCTTCGTCTTCCACGGGGTCAAAGTCGGGCTTGTCAAAGCGGTACATGGCCTCGGTGTATGTGCTCATGGCGAACACACGCTCCATCGTGTCACAGGCGACAACGATGTTCAGGATGTCCAGGTCATCGGGGAAGTGGGTGGGAGCCTCGTTCATCAGGGCGAACATGTCTTTGTACCCGTACTTCTTGATATGGGCTTTCGTCCAGTATGCGGCAATGAACAGGGTCGCGCCGTCGTTGATAGCGTCACGCACCTCGCTCATCGTGTGGTACTTCTCATGCACCCGAACAAGGGTCTTCTCACCGTCTTCGGCTTCAAAGGACAGCTCTTCGGGGAACATCTTCGCCACAGGGAGGAAGTTGCTCGCCTTGGGGCTTCTCTGCGGAGCGGTCTGCACCTTGGTCTTCAAACTCTTCTTGCCGGACTTCTTCGGAGCTTCGCTCTCTTCCGTGTCTTCGGTCTTACTGTCCTCCTGCTTCTTCTTGGACAGGCTGGGCTTCTTCGCGGCCTCCACAGGAGAGGGGGCAGTGGTCAGAAGACCCTGGGCTTCGGCCACAAGGTCTTTGAGGTCAGCCACAGTGACTTTGCGGATGGACTTCTCGGCCTGGGTCAAGGTGTACTTAACCCGGTCAAGAAGGTTCGTGTCCGTGATGGTCTTGGGCATGGACTTCAAAGCGTCCAGCAGGGTGGTCTTAGTGGCACCGTTCACGTCAATAGCGATAAATTCCTTCTTAGTCATAGTTAGCACTCTCTTTCTGCCTTTCGGCTTGTAATTTGTGGTGTAGTATCGGTACACCCACTCACTACACCAAGCGGTGTAGGAGTTGCGGTTTAGTGTTCTGTGTGGTCAATCACTTCATAGCCCATGTCAGCGAACTCATCTTCGCCGAGAACATAGTCGATGAACATGTTTCCCAGGCAGGCTTCGGTCATCTCCCAGCTCTCAATCTGGTAGTTGCATCTGTCCTCAGTGAACAGAAGCACTCCACCAAGATTGGGAACGATGGAGGTGACACCCATCACAACGATGGTCTTACCTTTATGGGGAATCAGGAAACCCACGCTAAAACTCGCTTTACACATAGTACGCACCTCACATTTTAATGTAGTGAGTGCGTGTACCGAGGGTTTCACGCACAATCAAAGAGAGTGAGTGAAAGAGTTGTTTCAATATTTACAGCATGGGCACGACTACACGAAAAAGATACTTGAAATTCAATAGCAAGTTAGAATTTCAAAGCTTCTGTAGCGCTTGTCAGCGTTGGCACAGATACAGTCATACTAGACTTAGCTTGACTTGGCGGAGCACAGAACGCGCGTTTCTTGGCTGTCTGGTCGCTTGTGGCTGTCTAAAGCTGTTTCTATTGCTTAGGATCTCTTGGCTGTGCGTCTGGGGGTCTTGCTACGGAACACAGACGCTAGAAACGGCTTTAGCTGGTCACGTTGCGTAGATGTCAAGGCGTGGCGCTGTGGCGCTTCTGCTCTCTCTCTTTCGTGTTGCTCTCTGCATTTTTCAAGGTGCACTTCACGGCGTTTTTACGGCGGCTTTTGAAGGTGTCGCTCGTTCGTTGATTTGTTGTGTCTGTCTTGCTTGGTATGGCTACATTGTAGCGGCTGGCACAAGGAAAGTCAAGTGGTTTTTTGCAATTTTTCACGGTTCAGCGTTTTACACAAGTGCAAGGGTCTACAGTTGTGCAAATTGCTACACGTGTGACAGCACGCACACACGCACGCGCACGCGTAGGGAGGGAAACGGCTGTAAAGGCGTCTAGGAGGCTCTGTAAGGCGTTTTACAGGCTGGGAGGGTAAACATACGGGGAGGTAGAAAACGGCGTGTAGGGGCATTTCTGGGCGTGTGGTTACTTGCACATGGGCACGCACACGAGAGCACAGGGGCGCGGGAGCGCGTGGGAGCGCGTACACGGACGCACACGGGGCGCGTGTGCGCTTGCGCGTGTCACGCATGGGGCGCGTATGCGCGGGGCGTGTGGGCGCGTGTGTGGGCGTGTGCGTGTGTGCGTACATGGGCGCGCATGTAGGCGCGCGATTTTAGCACATGGGCGGGGAGTATGTCAAGAAAAAGTTATGTGTCACATTGCACAAGATTTCACGTTGTCTTTTGTGCTCCTTGTATGTATGTTTCCGTGCATAAAGAAAATCCCCACAGGGGAGAGTGAACCCTGTGAGGACTTCTTATTGCCTATATGCACTTGCACTCAAAGACCGATACTTCTTTAAGTGCGCCGGATTACTTGTTAAAGGTGTACCCTAATAGGTTGACCTGTCCCTTGGACAGTGCTTGCTCATATACGGTAGCTGATTCCTTACACTCACCCAGGCACAGTTCAGTACCATCAAAGAACTGCAATGTTACCTTGGTCTTCTTCGCGCTGAATAAAGTAGCCACAGGTTCAAGCACAATGCTCTGCACTTCCGCAATCACTGTGCTGTCATTCCACTTATACATAACTCGCATTGTAGCTCACCTTACCCTTTCTTTGCTTTCAGCGGCTTCATTACCCGCTTCGTTATGGACGGCTTCTTCGGGAGCTTTGGAACTGCCACAGGCTTATTTGTATTCCCTGCCTGTGTTTTCTTCTTCACCAGTAGAGGCTTCTTAGGCTTGCGCTTCTCCCTAATCTTCTCATACTCACCTTCCAAGGTGTCACGGAGAAGATAGTCATACCTGCCTCTTTGGGACTTGTACAGGGCCTCATAGGCTTGGCGGGTGAAGAGATTACACCGTGCAGGTTCGGACATGTACATCAAAGCCTCTTTCAGACCATACACAGTGCGGTATCTCTTCTTAATGGTCTTGATGGACTGAATGATATTTTCCTTGCACCCGCAGGCAATCACAAAGAAAGTATCGCGGACACAGAGCATAAACCAGTCAATGCTCTCGTCTTGACGTATAACACACAGATACTCTTCCATATTTAACACTCTCCTGTAGTATGTGTAGTAGCTTTGTTTACTCTATCATTGTAGCACAGTCTACAGAGAATGTCAATAGGCAGTTTAGTCTGCCGGTTTATTCTCCCGGATAGCAATAATTTTATAGTAAGCGACCTCAACCATGTTCAGGTACTCATTGGCGACAGAAAGAGGGACCTTCCCACCCTGTGCTGTACTTGTTAAAAGGGCCACAGTATGAGGGTTCAAATTGCGGAGGAAGACAACCACCCTGTCCCACTTGTCAATCTCCATGCAGAACTTCCAATAGTGAGTGTGCTGGTGTTTAAGATAGTCACTAATCTTGTCCTCAAATTCAGACACTGCTTCTTCAATACAGTCACACGCCTCTTCACTCTTCTTCACAAGGCCGTCCTTGCCGTAGGTGTAGTTGAGGATGTACTTGAAGAATCCGTCCGTGTAGTTCTCAAAGAGCATGTCCAGCACCATACAAGTGGGCCGGGTGAAAGTGATGGTCAGTTTATCCATGAGTATATTACCCCCATATATAATAGATAAAGAATAGATAGAGCCGGTATCAAATAGGTCTATTATTATTGTAGCACACTTCACACATAAAGTAAAACACCAAGTCCGCGCGGAAGAAATATGTTTAACCTAATAGATAAAGGGGAGTATATAATAGACCATATATAATAGACAGCATATAAATCGCCGCTTTAATATAT